>BNJV01001452.1_pt1 | contig 321582 bp, 495 predicted proteins | sample 8540591 | NCBI WGS metagenome assembly BNJV01 (sample SAMD00202457, study PRJDB9452) | human saliva metagenome | host: Homo sapiens | reverse complement strand
GTCCACAAAACCACATCAGGCTGGCGGATAAAAAGAGTAAACAGGGAATATGATAGGCATATTCCTTGTTTTTATCCCGTAAAAAAACGGGAAAAACTCCATTCTGTTGCAAAAACACTAAGCAATAGATGCATTTCTCTCCTTCCTTCTGCAGCTTTCTTTCCAGTACAAAGCAATAAACTGCCCAGATTACGGTAATAAGAAGAGCCATGGAGACACCCACCGTACTCATTTCCTGTAACATGGTATAGGTATCCTCCGGTGATCTTGCCCCTGTTAAAAAGGGGAAAGAAAGGAACGATTTCCCCATGCCAAAAATGTTCAAAAACCAAAAGAATGAAACCGGAAAACAAAAAGTTCGATAAGAGATGAAGCTTCTTTCGAAGACTTAGCCCCACTTCCCTTCCGGAATGCTTTAGAGATAAATTCTTCTCTCCTTCCGGGAAGTTCTCATTTTTCAGTTCGAAAGAATAGCTCTTTTCGCCATTCGTCAAAATTTTCCCGTCAACTTCTCCTTTAATAGCTTTTATTCTTGCCTCTTCTTTTCTTTCCTTTTGCACAAGAATCCATTCAGCCGTTTTTACCAAAATCCCTCTACAATAGGTACTGCAACACAAGCCATAGCTTATCTCCTTTCTTATTTCTCTCTTTAAGCCTTTATTCCGCCTTTTTTACTTTTACAGGAATTTGCGCCAAAAGCTCTTCACCGGTCAATTCTTTATGCACAATTTTCTTAGGAACAGTCCAGCCTAAAGCCTTTCTCTTTTCTATAATATCCGCAACAATCTTTTCTCCCAGCTTATCCGGATCCGTATCCACATACATCACGGAACCAAGAGTCTCTCTGGTACCTTCCTTTAGAAATTCAATGACATTTTTTTCGAGCCGTGAATCTGGGCTCTACACAGTGGTAGGAATTTCACTCCCATAAGTCTGAAGCCTAAGGCTGCATCGATTCCCTTTTCATTACTCCACCCGGGAGAAGTAAAGGCATAGGGCATCTCCTGAATCTTCTTTCCTTCCACACCGGCAATGCCTGCAAAAGATACCTGTGGAACAGGGTATTATCAATACACTCACCCACATGCCATACCGGTGGTAAATCCGCGCCCAAAGAAATTCCTTTTAGATTCTCTCCGCAATGTCTTTGACCGGAAATATTACAATAGCCCATTTTCATCAGAGGGAAGGAAGCACATCCATTGGTCAAAATCAAAATATTATTTCGGAGTAAAGGCATTTGCTACATCAATAATACATTTTTCGTATAGCACCTTAGGATTATTACATCCCACCATATTTCACGATGCCCAGAATCTTTCCTTCCTTTAAGGCCTTCGCCATAGGCTCCATGGAACCGAAGCGTTTATGCACGTATTCTACGGAGAATCCCACCTCCGCCTCCACTTCATAGGGAGGAATGTATACCGGAATTCCCTGTCTATCCTGGAAGCTCTTGATTCCTCTAAGGACGATCTTCTCTGCCAGCGCTCTGGTTTCTCCAATATTGGAATGATGGTGATCATATTCATAGCGTTCCGCTCCGGGGAGTCTTGCAGAATCACTGGTGGTAATTACCGTGGTCTTAAAGCAATTTGCCACCTCCATGATGGCAGGGAACACATCCTGTACATCCGCAATCCATAAATCCAAGGCACCGGTACCCAGTACCAATTCCGCAGAAACCGCATTAGACAAAGGAATAACGTTGCTGTAACGATACATTGCGGAAAGTCCGGAACAGCAGATTCCATAGAAGCGAATACCCTTGGCGCCGGCCTTCTTTGCCAGCTCCACAAAATGCTCTTCCTGTCCGACTTTAACGATTTCGCTGACCAGTGTCGGAAGATGTCCATGCACCGCAATATTTACATAGCCCTTCTTCAAGGCTCCGATGTTTACCTTGGAGGTCACCCTGTCTCCCACACCGAAAAGCCCGTCTGTAGCAATGGCGGTACTCACCACACCGGAGAAGGTGAAGGCCAGACCGCAACGAAGAAATTGCTGCATGACGCTCTTCCAATCTCCATCTGTACCTACGCCGGTTTTTGTGATATGCTTCAAAGACTTCGTGAGTAGGCACTGATAGGCAGAATATCCAGCTTCTCCCACAACTCCTGTCTTTCCTTAGGCGCCATGGCCTTGATAACCTCATACTCCTTTGGAACTGTGCGGCTCATATCCTCCAGCAAAACATCTGCAAGCTCAGAAGCAATTTTTTTAATGTTTCTTCTACTGGTCTTGATGCCGAAAGGCCTTTGCCACATCCCGAATCTTTTGCTGTCCTAAAATCGGAAGATCCAGCTTTCCCCTCTGCTGCCCACTTTAAGGATAAGATGACCTCGCGACCATGCATTCCGTGCTGAGCCACACCTGCCGCCGCAGAGCGAAGAAGGTTTCTGGCTACAATCAAATCCGCATCCGCTCCACACACACCCTTTGGACTTTTCGGAGTGACCTTACAGGGACCCATATTACAGATTTTACAGCAAATGCCGGCCATACCGAAGCTACATTGGGAGCTGCTGTTGATCAAAAACGATCAAAGGTGGTATCAAAGCCAAGCTGCTCCTGTCGTAAGATTAATTCCCGTACTGCAGGGATCCGGGGTTTGCTCCACACATCCTGCTTGGAGGGAAGGTCTTTCGATAGGCGGAAACCGCATTCATATAATCTCAGATAAAGGCTTTATCATCCCCATCCTCCTCATGATCGGACTTTAAGGTAATGGTAGGAATACCATGTTCATCAAAAGCCTATAAGGTTTCTGTGACTATGGATGTGAGCCAAAGTCTCCCCTGTCCATGCTCATGACTATGCTCATGACTATGTTCATGACTATGCTCATGACTGTGCTCATGACTATGCTCGTGCTTATGTTCATGACTGTGCTCATGATTGTGAACATGCTCATGGGTATGACTATGTTCATGCCCATGACTGTCCCTTGGCTCTCTTCCGGCTCATGCTTGTGTTCATGACTATGCTCCTGACCATGCACATGACCGTGATTTTCCCTGTTCTTTAAATTCCTTCTTCTCCTGACCCATAGTACCCCTTTCCTGCTCTTACCTAAGATAAGGTGATTGTACAGCTTATCTCGTCTCTATATAATCCTCATATATAAACATATCATTTCTGTATGTTTATATGTTTATTGGATTTTTAGAATATACAGTTTCCTCTTTTTCTTGTCAATAAAATTATAAAAAAATAAAATGAACTATGGGCATTGAGTTTTTATAGCCTGTTATAGAAAACAAAAAGAGCTGCATAAAATCGTATAAGTATTCTATGCAAATAGGTCTGAAATGGGGTACGCTCTGTAACTTCGCGAAAAACAGAAATACTTCTGCTTTTTCGCTTAGTACGTCCCGTTGCGAGCTGCAGATTACCCCTGTTTCAGACCTATTTGCATAGAACCCTATATGATTTCTTTCAACTCTTTTTTAATTCACCTACTATAAAAAAATTATGCTTCCAATAACTCTTTATTCTTTCCATGGCTTCCTTAGTCTTTTTCCTTGGTGGAAAAAGGCTGTCAAACGGAAGAAGCACTCTCCCGCATCACCAAAAGCCTGCTCCCGGTGTTCCTACAACCTGTCCCTTTTTCCAAAGAGGAAAGTCAAAGAACTCCCAAGAGCTCATTCCCTTAGGGCACTTAAGCCAGATATAAGGGAGAATTCTTTCCACCGGTATAATAAATGGAAAGAGCATCCAAGGTTTCCATAATAATCTTGGCATTTTCCTTATAGTAAGAGATATTTCCTGAATCTCCTTCTCTCCCGGCCTCTGTAAAAGACAGCCTCGGCACCTCTTTGCACAATGTAGGAAACCCCATTAAACTTTGTAGTCTGTCTTCTTAACCACATCTTCTGGAGAGACTGACCGCCACGAATCAAAGCCTTAGGTACAACGGTGTATCCGCATCTTGTTCCGGTAAAGCCTGCCTTCTTGGAGAAGGAGCAAAAACTCAATGGCACATTCCTTCGCCCCGGGAATCTCATATATAGAGTGAGGTAGATTTCCCTCTACAAAGCACTCATAAGCTGCATCAAAGAAAATCACCGCGTCATTTTCCTTTGCATAGTTAACCCAAGCCTTCAGACCCTCATGGTCATACACTGCACCGGTAGGATTGTTCGGAGAGCAAAGATAAATCAGATCTACCTTTTCTCCCTTGGGGGGCATGGGCAGGAAGCCGTTTTCTTCTCCGGAATGAGCAAAAATCACCTTATTTCCTACCATGATATTGGTATCCACATACACCGGATACACAGGGTCCGGAACCAAAAGCCACAGAACTGGGGGCAAAACAGATCCAGGATATTTCCTAAATCGGACTTTGCACCGTCGGAAATGAAAGATTTCTCCAATTCCAAATCCACGGAAAAAATTCTTATAGTAGTTTAAGATTTTTTCTCTAAGAAAATCATAGCCCTGCTCCGGACCATAGCCGTGAAAAGCTCTCGCTTTTTACCCCATCTCCATGGATGCGGAAGAAAGAGCATCCACCACAGTCTTGGGAAGAGGCAGTGTCACGTCTCCGATACCCATACGAATCAACTTTGTCCTTAATCTCCGGATTATTTTTCCTGCCAGGTTCTGATTCTCTTTTGCGATTTCTGCAAAAAGATAGCTTTCCTTTACCTCTTGATAATGATGATTTACATTTGCTCCCATACTACTCCTTTACTTTTTCCCACTCCCTATTCCGGATAATGGGTATTGTCATAGGAAATATTCTCTAAAACTTCCTCTAAATACTTTCTGCTCCACCACTTGGCTACAGGCAGATTCATATCCCGGAAAATTTCCCGCAATCTCTCTCCGTCGCTCCGGGAATCTCACCGGTGAAATCCCTGAATAAAAGCTAAAAGCAATTTCTTTAAAGAGAGAAATAATCTCGGCACTTTCCAAATCTCCCTTTAAGAGAAGGTAGAAACCGGTTCTACAGCCCATAGGGCCGAAGTACAGTACCTTTTCTTTCCAGCTCTCCTCATTCCGAAGGTAAGTGGCTGCCAGATGTTCAATGGCATGCATTGCGGCATTTTCCATGGCAGGCTCCACATTGGGATGGGTAAAACGAAGGTCAAAGGTCGTCACCACCTCTACCCCCACAGAATCCTTTTCTGAAACATACACTCCGGGACGTAAATGAATATGGTCAATGGTAAAACTTGTAATCTTTTCCATTTTATACTTCTTCCTTTACAAGCAGCCCCTGATGCTCATCATCCTCATAATGATTCTGATGCCCTTCCTGATCAGTAGCCTCTCGGCCGGTCTCGGGTTCGTAGTAAAATTCTACATCCACGTCCTCATCCTCTACCGCCTTCTCATCAGAGGCAAAGGATAATTTCTCCTTCTTATCCCAAGCATTTCTTACCACTCTATAGGCATCTTTCCCCGCATCCACTGCTAAATTCTTCGTATCGATGGCGAGATTCTTTGCCGCATAGCCCAAATCCTTAGCCGCTTCCTTTAAGTCCTCCTTGGTAACGGAATTCTTGAGAACGGTATAGGATCTCTGGGCAGATGCCTTTTCACCTCCCAGGGCGGAATCCACCACGTCCGTAAAGTCCTTATCTACTTCCTCGGAAAACTTCTGGTATTTGTACAAATAAGAAATCACTCCGGCTACAGCTCCTGTTAAAGCTGCAAAAAACACAAATGATCCAAACTTCTTTGCCATAGTATCCCTCCTTACTTCACTTGAAAACTGGACTTTAAGGAAACAATACGGTTAAATACGGGCTTATCCTCCGTAGAATCCTTGCAATCCACACAAAAATATCCGTTACGAACAAACTGGAAGCTCTCCAAAGGCTCCGCCTTCGCCAGTGCAGGCTCTAAGAAACACTGCTTCACGGTTAAGGAATTGGGGTTAAAGTTAAGACTTCCATCTTCATTTAACTTACCCTTCTCCTCATCAATCAGCTGCTCATATAAGCGAACCTCTGCGGAAAATGCGGTCTTCGCATCCACCCAGTGAATGGTTCCCTTGGCTTTACGCTCACTAAAGCCTGAGCCGGACTTGGTAGCCGGATCATAGGTACAATGCACTACGGTAACATTGCCCTCTTCATCCGTCTCATAGGATACCGCCCTAATAAAATAGGCTCCCCATCAGACGAATTTCATTTTCCATGGTTAATCTCTTATATTTCTTGGGAGGATCCGGCATAAAATCCTCTCTCTCGATATAAAGCTCTCCGGAGAAATGAACTTCTCTCTCCCCTAAAGCTTCATTTTCAAGATTATTGGGGATGGAAAGCATTTCTCCTTCCCCTTCGTAGTTGTCAATCACCAGCTTAATGGGATCCAAAACCGCCATAAGTCTAGGTCTCTTCAACTTTAAATCCTCACGAATACAATACTCCAAAAGAGAATAATCGCAGGAGGACTGGGCCTTGGAAATACCGGAAAGCTTTACAAACTGTGCCAGGCTTTCCTTGGTATAGCCTCTTCTTCTCAAAGCGGCAATGGTCACAAGACGAGGGGATCATCCCAACCGTCTACCACACCGTCCTCTACCAGCTTCTTAATGTAACGCTTACCGGTAACCACATTGGTTAAATAAAGCTTTGCAAACTCAATCTGTCTTGGGAGGATAGGGAAAATCACACTCCTGTACTACCCAGTCATACAGAGGACGGTGATCCTCAAACTCCAGAGTACAAAGGGAATGGCTGATGCCCTCTACCGCATCCTCAATCGGATGAGCAAAGTCGTACATGGGATAAATGCACCATTCATCTCCGGTATTGTGATGGCTCATGTGAGAGACACGGTAGATAACAGGGTCACGCATATTGATATTGGGGCTTGCCATATCAATCTTAGCTCTCAGTGTCTTCTCTCCGTCCTGATACTTTCCTGCCTTCATTTCCTCAAAGAGGCGAAGGTTTTCCTCAATGGAACGATTGCGATAAGGGCTCTCCTTACCGGGAGTGGTAAAGTCTCCACGATACTCTCTGATTTCCTCAGCCGTTAAATCATCTACGAAGGCCTTTCCCTTCTGAATCAGGTAAACCGCCTTTTCATACATAATAGGAAAATAGTCGGAGGCAAAAAAACATTCTGTTCTCAAAATCAGCCCCAAGCCATTCCACGTCTTTTTCGAATGCTCTCCACGAAACTCCATCTTTTTCCTTTTACCGGATTGGTATCGTCAAAACGAAGATTAAAGGTACCGTTGTATTCCTTGGCAATGCCGTAATTTAACAAAATCGACTTGGCATGTCCGATATGGAGGTAACTGTTGGGCTCCGGCGGAAAACGGGTTTTGATTTCTTAACCTTTCCCTCCCGCAAATCTTCATCAATGAAATTCTCTATAAAATTCTTGGACTCAAGCTCATTCTCTTTTTCCAAGCATCTCTTCTGTCCCTCATTTTTATCCTCCTAAATTTAATCATTATTTTTAATTTGCCTATTATAGCATAAGGAAAAAGCTGTTTCACAAGAAAAAGCTAAAAATCAGGGTACCGCTTGGAAAAAGAGCTTTAAGCTTTCGGTTCCAATCATGCCAAAAAATAGTTTTTCGATATTCTATTGCATCTTAGCTCATATAATCATAAAGCAGATCCGGAAGAATTCCCTTTCTGTCCATCCCAAATCTTATCAATCTGTTCTTCGGGCACAGGGACTGACGCCCTTTCCGCACTCAATGGTCACAGAAGGGAATCTGGTATTTTTGCTCTGCAAAATCCTTAAAAGCCTCCGGCATGCTGAGGAGAATAGTAATCAATGACAGGATAAGAAGAATTCTTATGCACGATTTCCGCCAATCTTCTGGCTTTCGGAACATACTCTCCCTGGCCGAAAATACCAGTAAATGACTTCTCCCTGAGTATGGTAGCTGATGGTGGAAGTGAAATTTTTCCTTTCGGAGTAAATCCGCCAAGGCCTTGGATTCTATCTCTGATTCCACTGCAGAACCCTTATACTCGTCCTTTGCAGGGTATCCCTTTTTGTCTACGGTAATAGACCAGTTGGCATCGAAGTTTTTTTATTGAGGTTAACCCTCTTGCATTACTTTTTCCATAAAGCGGAAATAGCTCTTTAAATCGCTAGGATTTTCCTTTTAGCCACAATACTTTTGCACTGTATTTCTGACTTCCTCAGAACCGATACCGGCCAAACCGTTTTGCACCAAGGAAACACCGTCCGGATCCACCATGGGAACAAAAGTAAACGGCACAGTTTTGCAACATATCCTTCATACCTTTACCGCCATAGCGTTGATTGTTCTTCTCCATTTCCAAAAGGCTTGCCAGCTGACGCATGGCTACCTTGGTCACAATATACTCTCTGGCATGGATACTGGCATGAACCAAAATCTTCTTCGAGGCATTGGGATTTCCCACAATACCGCAATACAACTCTCTTCCGTCAAGGGTTTTTCCCAAGGAGGATAACTGTAATGCCGGATAGGCATCCTTTAATTTAAAATAAATCGGCGGACATCTCATTGTAGCCATACACCCCATGGCCGGAAAAAGCCATAGTCACTCAGCAAAGGAACATTCTCTCCGGAAAGCACACCGGAGTATACCTGCAAATAGGAATCTGCACAGGAAACGGTATTTTCATTCTTTCCCAGAGCTACTCCGGGACCGCTGTTCACCGTGGTATGGTCATCCAACTCCGGACCGTCCGCAAAACTAAAGCCTGAATAGGCCAACAGGGACAGACTCAAAGCAAGGGAAAGTATCAGTCTTTTCTTCTTCATTGCTCCTCCTAAAATTTCATTTCTCTGCCCCATTTTAGCAAAGCTTCCGGGAAAAAGCTTGGACATTTTTCTTACAATCCCGGCACGGAAGACTTACCCTTTTTTGCCTCTAGCCAAAGGCCACATTATTGACTATGGGGACCAAAATTACCGTAAGAATTCCGGCAACAACGATAGCCAGAGAGACATCGCTCCTTCCACTTCCCCAAGCTCCAGTGCTTTAGCCGTACCGATGGCATGGGCGCTGGTTCCTAAAGCAAGACCTTTGGCAATGGGATGATGAATGGGGAAAATACGAAAAACAAGATCTGCAAGAATACTTCCCAAAATACCCGTTAAAACAATAGCTGCTACAGTTAAGGTTACATATCCTCCGGTTTCTTCCGAAATTCCCATACCGATAGCTGTGGTAATGGATTTTTGGCAGTAAGGTGGAAATATGTTCATTAGGGCAAATGAAATAAAGCCAAGCAGTAAGATGCTGCCGATAGAGCTCAAAGTCCCCTGCAAAAATCCCCTAAAAAATACGGCTTTTGAAAATTATTTTTCAGCAAGGACCATTGCTTATAGAGGGGAATAGCCAAACAGACCGTAGCCGGTGTCAAAAAATAGCTCAAAAAGCCCCGCACCCTGTTTATACTTGGCATAGGGAATTTCCGTAGCAGGAGGATTCCTACATAATAATAGTTGAAACAAGCAAAGGGATTTAAAAATCCCACTTTAAACGAAGCTTGATTTGTATGGCCAGAAGATAAATAAATATACTTAAGCCAAAACCGAAAGTGTTCTGAACTCATTAAAAATTTCTTTCATTATTCCTCCTCCAAGCCCTTTTAAGCTATGCTCTAAATCTTCCAACTGTATCTCTCGAACTTTCTTCCTGAATTTTCTCTTTCTTTTCCAATGCAGACTCCATAGAGCGCATTTCCTTGATTTTATCTTCTCTGCTCTCTGTTATTTTTAAGATTCTCTGGCTTTACCAAGCCGGTAACCGCCATAACAATAATCGTGGATAAGACAATAATTACAAGGTAAGGTACTAAAAACCGGCATCAATAATTTTGTTACGGTCATAATTCCAACTGCAGCCGGCAAAAACATAATACTCATGGTTTCCAGCATGAAAAGTTTCCTGCCTGCTCCACCGCATTCAAGGGAATGATTCCCTGCATCAGGAAAAATCAGCATAAAAAATCAAAGCCATAGACTCCTGCCGGAACCGGCAAAGGCAAAAAGCTTATTACACATTTCTCCCTAAAAAGTAAAAAGATGATCCAGGTCACCTGTCGGATTAATTTCATCGAACCCTCCTCCCACAAAAAACTACTACAGTGTAGTCCCCTATTTTCTTTTTGACAAGAAAAAAACCGTTCCATCTTTTCTTCCTTTTCTAAAAAACAGAAAAATAAAATATATTTTTGAGATGGGAATTTTCTTCCATTAATTTTCTTAAAATTCCTGTTTGAAAAATGCAGATTTTTAGAGGATTTATCCTTTACAAAACGCGGAATAGGCATTACTATGCCCTTTAGAACTTTTTGCAGAGTAGAGAATAAAGTGGTTAGTGCCCTGATACACAGGGAGTTGGTGTCGAGACGAAGAGCCCGTATCGGTTCCCAGTTTTATTTCTCGCATCCCGCTGCCAGGAAGCAAGACAGCTTCTTTACAGCGCATGAAAGGAGCGGTCTATGAATAAGAACGTGTTTAATGTCAAAAAATCTTGTCACCTTTTTCTATGCTGGTTGCCATTCAGATTATTCTGACCCAGATTTCTGTCGGTACAGGCATGGAATTTCCGTATCGGTTTCGGCTTTGTCCCCATTGTCTTTGCCTCTATGTATCTGGGAATGGTTCCGGCTGTTTTAATTGCCTGTGTTTCCGATATCTCTGGGGATGCTTTTTATTTTCCCCCATTTTCCCTTATATGCCCGGGCTACACTCTATCTGTGGGATTAACTGCAGTGATTTATAGCCTGTGTTTGGAGAAAAAGTCGAGCCAATATCGTATTCTCCTTGCGATCTTAATTAGTCAGCTGCTTTTGCAGCTTAGTCATCAACAGCTACTTACTGACCCTCAGCACCGGAAGTCCCTCTTCTTCCTTTGATGCAGTTCCGTGTCCTTCAAGTGCTGATTAACAGTATTCTTCAATACTTTTGCCATTAATGCTATTGTTATGCTGTTTGAAAAACGCAAAAATTTTTCATGCTATAGCAAAACTAAAACATTTATAATACAGAGTAACGAATGCAATGCTGTTCATTGCTTTTCGCTACTCTGTTTTTCTATGGGAGGATTTTGTTCTTTATATTAAGGAGGATAATTTTTAAAATGACTTGGGAAGAATGTATGGAGACCCTTGGGGTAAACGATTGGTACGGTTGTAAAATGGGTCTTCAACCAACCAGAAATTTATTAAAAAAATGTGAAAATCCGGAAAATAAGCTTCGATTTATCCATATTGCCGGCTCCAACGGAAAAGGTTCCGTCGCGAAAAGCCTGCAACAGATTTTAAGCCTTTCCGGCTATAAAACCGGGATGTATATTTCCCTCATATAGAAAAGCATGAATGAACGCTACACCATTGACGGAGAAATGATTTCCGATGAGGATTTAAAAAGACTTTGTCTAAAAATGCGGGAGCTAAGCGAAAGCTTGGAAGAGGAGAAACCCAATTCCTTTGAAATGCTGACTGCCCTGGCCTTTTGTTATTTTCTGGAAAAGGGTGTAGATTATGTGGTCCTGGAGGTAGGTCTTGGAGGACGACTGGATGCCACCAATGTTATTCCCCATAAGGAATTGTCCGTTATAGCCCATATCGGTTTGGAGCACACCGCTATTTTTGGGAGATACTCTGGAAGAAATCGCCCGTGAGAAAGGGCGGTATTATTGCAAAAGATACTCCGGTGGTATTAATGCATCAAAAGCCTGAGGTCATGGAAGAGATTCGAAGAATTTGCAAAGAGAAAAATGCCAAGCTACATATTACCAATCCCAAATATTTTCATTCCTATTCCTTCCATATTGATAACGGATACCAATACTTTCTCCTATCGGAGAGACATGAATATGCATTGTCCTTACTGGGAGATTATCAATTGGACAATGCCATGGTCATCTGTGACGCGATAGACTGTCTGAAGGAAAGAGGCATTTCCATTCCTGAGGACTGCGTAAAGCAGGGGCTTATGACGGTTACATGGCCGGACGATTTGAAATTCTAAAAAACGTCCTTTGATTATTCTTGATGGAGCCCACAATCCCCGAGCGGTAAACAGTTTGGTTCGCTCCATAGAAATGCTTTTTCCCAAACTACAAGAAGAGAATTTTCTTTTCCGTTATGGCGGATAAGGATTATATGACCATGCTGGAGCTCTTAAAGAACAACACCCTAAGCTTTAGCTTTTTTCAGGTGGAGACACACGAGGACAGTCTCCGGAGGTCTTTAAAGGAAGAATGGCAGGATCATTTCAGTGGAGAAATTTATTGTCCCAACACCTTGGAAGAAGGTCTGGAATGGAATCTGAATGCTGTAAAAAAAGAAGAAGAGAAAACTCTCCTTCTTTGTCTGGGTTCCTTATATCAGGTAGGACAGATTAGAAACTTTCTTTAGAAACTATTATAGCTCCCACTAGGATATCCTATTCGATAAATAGCCAAGAGAGTAAGTTCAAAATACAAAGTACTCTTAGAGAATCTTATTCCTCTTCCCATTCCTCATCTTCCTCTACATAGATGGAGGGAAAATATCCAGCCTTACAATACTCTTCTCCTTCTTCATTTTCCAAGAGGGAGAAGCTTTTTGCTTCGGAAAGTCTGTTCATATCCTTAACATAGTACAGGCACAGCGTATCTCCGTCTAAGTCCATGGAAGGAATCTTTCTTTGAAAAAAAGCTTAGGATTTCCCAGGTGCTTAATTCACTGTCATAGCCCACCGCCAAAAGAAGATCTTTGCTTTCCGATCTTCGGAAATAGCACTTCACCATGGCTCCACTGTATTTTCTCCGAAGCTTTCCATATAAGCCAGCTGTAGCTCCTGCTCCGGAATCTCCTCGCCCCCATCCAAGTATTGCTCCGCATTTTCAATATAAACCAAAATCTGAGAGAAATACTGATCCTTTAATTGAATAAAATCCATCAGATTGGAAAACGCCGTTTCTTTCTGTCACTGCATTTTTTTCTGTGCATAATCTTCTAATACCTCTTGATACCCTATGGGGATGCTCCATTGATCCATTTTCTTTCCTTTCTTATTTTTCCAAAAATGAGCTTCTATCCGGGAAAGGGAATTGCTTTTGAAAAATTTGCGTAATTTCTTTGCTTTTCTCTATTATCTTCTTTCCAACCCCTTTCTTTTTTCTACAATATGTTTTACTATACATACTATTCTGAAACAAGTTCATTTTTGCTTTCCTAAATAAAGGAAATCAGGGAACTTTGAGAGGAGTAGAATCATAGGCTGAGTCAAGGATAAAATGGAGGGATCAAATGAAGCTGCTGGAAGAAAGAATCAAGGCGGATGGACAAGTCAGACCGGGTAATATTTTAAAGGTGGATAGCTTTTTAAACCATCAGTTGGATGTTTCTCTTTTAGAAGAACTAGGGAAAAGAGTTCTATGAGCGTTTTTAAGGATAAAGGGATTACTCGAATTTTAACAATTGAAGCTTCAGGAATTGCCCTGGCTTGTTGCGCAGCACAATATTTCCATGTTCCGGTTGTTTTTGCCAAAAAAGCAAAGAGTAAAAATCTTGACGGCGATCTTTACACCTCCACTGTACATTCTTTTACCTACAATAAAGATTTCACCGTAACCCTTTCCAAGAAATTCTTGGGACCTGAGGACAAGGTTTTTGCTGATTGACGACTTTCCTGGCTGTAGGAAAAGGCCATGAGGGGATCTGATTGATATCTGTAAGCAGGCAAATGCAGAAATTTCCGGCATCGGTATTGCTATTGAAAAAGGCTTCCAATGCGGCGGTAAGGAACTTAGAGAAATGGGCTTCCGGTTTATAGCCCTGGCAATCATTGAAGAAATGACTGACGAAGGACAAATCAGCTTTAGAGAGAACCCATAAATTAAGAGGGCTGTAAATCAAAAATAGTTTGATTTACAGCCTCTTTTTCTCTACTCTTCGTTCTTATCTTCTGTTTTTCAATATCTTCTTTTCTTTCTCTTTAATCATCTTATCCAAGCGTAGCCACATGATTTTATAAATCACCGCGGTTAAAAACTACAATAAAGAGAAAGGAAAGAAGTAAAAAACGGTAGAGCCATTTTGGCGTTCAAGCTCACAGCTATCACTATGCTTGTATTCATTTAACTGCGCCTCTCTCCCAAAACAAAAGCAAAGCTTGTAACAACGCCGTCTTTATTCTGCTTAATGTTCTGCATAGAAAGAGTCGGCAGGAAGGATACGGCGTCCTTTGCGGTAATACTTGGCAGATTTTCATCCAAATAACTCATCATGGCCATCTTAGAAACCTTGATTTCCGTCTCATAAGCCACTTTTCCGCTGGCTCTGCCGTTTTTTTCTTCTGATAGTAAACCTTTGCCGGGAAAAGATAGTAAGAAGAATGTTCTTTTCTCTGTTTACTTTCCACAACGACGATACTGTCCGGATGAGCGGCATACAAATCAGCTGCAAGGAAGGCACGCCTTCCATCCTCATCAAAATGTACCCCCTCTTTATTCTCCTGATTCCGAAGCATTACGCCGTCTTCCCCTACATAGTAAAGATTGTCAACCCAGGCATCCTTAATCATATGCCCATCCTGATCGAAGAAGTAGGTCTTTCCTTCCAAGTCCAGACGACCGGTCTGCATAGTTCCATCGGAATTGAGATAGTAACGTTCTCCTCCGATATCCTGGAAAACCGCTTTGCATAATTCCATTTTCATCAAAATAGTAATACTTTCCGTCAATTTCCTTCCATCCGGTAACCCGATCTCCATTTTCATCGATGTAGGAACGTCCTCCCTCTTCATCTACAAACTGGGACAGATGATACTTCTCCGGATCCAAACTAATGCTAAAGCTCTTACTGTAGCTTTCTCCCATACTGCCGTCACTGGCTTGTGCATAGGCTGTCAAAGTGTAATTACCGTTTCGACTCAGCTTTATCGGAGCAAGATATTCCTCATTCTGAATATCCTCTTTTCCTCCACTTATGCTGTAAATGATTTTCTTTCCACTGCTTTTTAGCTAATCTCCACAGGGTCGGTAAAAGCTGTCTCCCTGCAAATCCGATTCCACCTTGGGATCCAGAAGAGACAATGCTGTCTGAACCTCTGTATCCTCCGGGTAGAGCTTCTTCGCTTCTTCCAATGCCTTTACCGCCTCCTGATGTCTTCCGGCCTTTCCATAGGCCTCTGACAAAAGAAGATAATATTTGCTGTTCTTCGTAAGGTTAGAGGGCATTCCTTCTAAAAGAGCTATCGCCTCGTCTCCCTTTTCAGACTGAACCAGCTTTTGTTCCTTCTTCAGTAAGTTATCATATTGGGTAGCAGGCAAGTTTTTGATAACAAATATATGCAATGCCCAAAACGGGAATAATTGCTAAAGGAGCTGCCTTCTTCCATTTCTGCCAGCCCTTTTTCCATTCTCCCACTGAGGTTGGAGGAATGGCTGCCTTATCCTGAAAATCATCAGGATCATCAGGAATTTCCCCTCAAAAGCCAGCTTTTCCTCCATTTCCTTACGTTTTTCCTGTAAGGAAAGGATTTTCTCCTCCGGCTCTTCTTCATCTTCCTGCACTTCTTCCCGGAAAAGTCCTCTTTCAATAAGGGTAATGGACTCGTCTTCTAAAGGACCTTCCTCCTCTTGAGACTCTTCCTCTTGAGGGTCTTTCTCTTGAAGCTCATCTTCTTGAGACTCATCTTCTTGAGACTCATCCTCTTGAAGCTCATCCTTTTGAGGCTCTTTCTCCTGAAGCTCATCTCCATGAGAATCTTCTTTAGAATCTTCCTCAGTAAATACCTCCGGTACAAATTCTTGTATTCCGCTTCCTCTTGTTCCGATGTTTCTTGTTCCGATATCTCTTCTTTCAGTCCTTCTTGTTCCGCTTCCTCTTGTATAGATTCCTGTACCTGAGCTTCTTCCGGCTGAGACTCTTCTTCCCCATGCTCTTCCTTCTCCCGGAAAAAGGCTTCAATGAAGCTGGCTTCTTCCTGTTCCTCTGAAAGAGCATCTCTATCGATTTCTTCCTGCTCTTTTGAAAGAGCAGCTGTATCGGTTTCTTCCTTTTCCCCTGAAAGTGTATCGGTATCGGTTTCTTCCTGTTCTTTTTGAAAGAGCGGCTGTATCGGTTTCCTCTTTCTCTTCCGAAGCTACAGACTCCTTTACAGCCTCTGCTTGTACAGCTTTCTCCTCAAGTTCTTCCCTGTGAAACATCTTCCTGTAAAACTTCTTCCTGTGAAAGTTCTTCTTGAATAGGCTCTTCCTCCAGTGCATATTCCAACTCTCCGACCTCTTTTTGTTCCTCCGAGAATTCATCAACATTTTTTTCTTCAAAGGAAGATTTTCCAAAGACTCTTCCTCGCTCTCCGCCTCTTCCTGTGCCAACATCTGTTGTTTTAAAAATTCAGGTTCTTCATCCTTCTCCGGCTCTGGCTGAACTTCAATGTTTTGAAAGGGGAGAAAGAAAGGTCAATCAATAAGCCACAGGTAGGACAAAACCGTTGATTTTCTTTTACTTCCGTACCGCAAACTTTACACCTCATAATCTCCTCCTTATTTTTTTATTAATAAAGGACAATGTTCAGATTTTCCATTTTCGTATTCAGCTAAAAATACATCTGAAATCAGATTCTACTCCCTGTTCCTTTAGTCTTTCCAAAAGCCATTCCTCTGTCTTATCAATACTATCCAAAGCCTGAACCTGAATTGTTCCATCCGTAATCAGAGGATATCTTGGGTTTTCTTCCCCCGACATTACTACGATTAGCTGTCCGTTCTGCTCCAGTACCGCTTGCTTAACGTTTCGAATACTATAGATATTATTGCTTCGTAACTTAAACATAATTTCGTGAGCAGTAAGCCCTGCCTTTCTACAAGCCTCTGTATCCAGTTTCCCTCTGCTAATCAACAAACTCGGCTCTCCATCTATGGCTTTTTTGAAAAAGGCGCTATTGGTTTTTAACCATCTTAAGCTCAAAACAAGGCAAACCCAAATCAATAAAATAATAAAATATTGTAAAAGCCCTATGTTCTCATTATATATCACACCACCGATAATGCCACCAAGAACGTAATTCTGTACTTGGTCGCTGGCAGAAGAAGGGGCTAAATTTCCTTTTCCGGTAAAATTTATGACCATTACAATGGACAAAAGTCCCAGTGCCAATTTAATGGCAATATTTATATAAGACACAATCATCTACTTCTCCTCAAAATTACATCAATACCTTATGACCCTTTTAATTCTGCTTAATACTTTAAGATACTATTCTCTACTTCTCCACATCCACAATTTCTGTCTGAGGATTATACAAATTCATTTTTTCCAAAAGTATGTTTCCATCCACAGAAATAATACGGTAAAACTGATCTTCTTTGGTCTTAATAATCGCTCCATCTCTTGCAGCCTGGGTATTGATATACAAGTCCGTTTTATCTTCCTCCAATAGAACAGATGCCTGCTCAATCACTCTTAGAGCAGTGCTGTATTGATCATCAATTCTTTTATGGCTTTGATAGTTATTAATATGTACAGCAATTGTCACAAGCACCAAAAGTAAAGCAATTAAGGATAACTCTCTATACTTAGTGGTTTTTTTGTCTCGAAAAGACATAATAAGTGCAAACAACAATAGAAGTGCCGAAATGGCTGCAAAGGTGATTTGCAGCCAGTTGGTCACTTCTATCCTACTTAATAAATATTCATAGGAATAAAATTTCATATTAGATCTCCGCAATAGCCTCGATTTCACAAAGAACATTCTTTGGTAAGGTCTTTACTGCCACGCAAGAACGTGCCGGCTTGGAAGTAAAAGTACTTCTCATAAATGCTGTTAAAGGTAGCAAAATCAGCCATATCAGCAAGGAAACAAGTGGTCTTGAAAACCTTGGAAATATCACTTCCGCCTGCCTCGATTACAGCCTTAACATTCTTGCAGCTCTGCTCAGCCTGTGCTGCGATGTCCGGTCCTGCAACTTCTCCTGTAGCAGGATCTACAGGAATCTGTCCGGAAGCAAATACTAAATTTCCTACAACATAGCCCTGAGAATAAGGTCCGATAGCTGCCGGTGCATTTGTTGTTGATACGTTTTTCATTGTACATCTCCTTTTCTGTGGAAAACAATTGAACATCTTTGATATTATCGCAAATCTTTTGTGAAAAATTCAAGAAATACTCTATGGCTTCTTTTTATTTTCTTCCTATTTTTTTCTCCCTGTTCTATGGAAAAATTATTATTTTTCTTATAATCCGAATTTCTGCCTTTTTCTCCTCTTAGGCATTTCCTTCCGACAGCTTTTAACATCGCTAAAGGTTCCGGTTCTGGCACATTCCAAAAATACTCACTGTCTTTAAAGTGTCAAGAAACATCTGGATTCTTTCCGGAGTATCACACATTTCAATCACCATCTGATTCTTACTAAGCTCCAGAAATCTTAGCCCCCAGAATCTGACAGTTTTCCATAATATCCTTTCGGTTTTTCCTGATTATAACGGAGCTTTTACCAAAAAGCAATTCTCTGGTAATCCCTGGGTCTCCGTAAAGGTACGAACCTTAATAATATCCAGCTTTTTTTATTCAGCTGCTTTTCTACCTGTTCCAGTGTCTTTTTCTCGCCGCTGGAGACAATCACCATGTTGGAAACGGAATGATCCTCAGTTTCTCCTACAGTCAAGGGAATCGATATTAAAGCATCTTCTCCAGAACAATCCTGCAACCTTTGCCAAAACACCGGACTGGTTTTCCACCAAAATAGAATATATTTTTTTCATCACACTACCTCATGACTGTCAATATACACTTCTAAAAATTCCGCCTTCCTTCTTGCTAAGGAACGCAGTGATCTTAGAAGAAACTTCCTCATTTTTTTGAAATGGCATCATAGGAAAGTCCGTAGGCCTTAGCCAAAATGGAAAGGTCCGGGATTTCCGCTAAGATCCACCATGGTGAAACGGTCATGATAGGTTTTGTGCTGATATTGGTGAACCAAGCCCAATACTCCATTATGGAAGACAATCAGCTTAATGGGGATATTATATTGTTTCATGGTAGCCAATTCCATCATACTCATCTGGAAAAGGAACCGTCTCCCATAACTGCCACCACCTGCTTCTTCGGATCGGCAAGGTAAGCACCGATAGCTGCCGGCGTAGAATATCCCATAGTACCCATACCGCCTGAAGTAAGGAAGCGCCCGTCTTTCATTTGATAATTGGCGCAGGACCACAGCTGATTCTGTCCCTACATCAGCCACATAAACCGCGTCCTGATTCAACTGCTTATTCAGCTCTTCCAGGAAATACTCCGGATGAACCAAATGATTTTTAGCCATTCCCTCTTCTTTCTTCTTCTGAAGAACTTTTTGAATTTCTCCCTTAATATTCTCCAATTCGGAAATCCAGGAGGAATAATGAAATTCTCCCTCTTCCTCCAGACAGGCATCCAACACGCTGGCAATATCTCCCACCAATGGAATCTCCGGTCCTGCATTCTTTCCGATTTCCGCGGGATCCACGTCGATGTGAATCAAGGTCTTATTATCTGTAATTAAGTCCGGCTGACTAATGGAACGGTCTGCTACTCTGGCACCCATCATAATGATAAGGTCTGCATGATTCATAGCCTTATTTCCGTAGGGCTTTCCGTTATTTCCCACCATACCGAAGAAAAGGGGATCATTTTCCTCCATTACGCCAAGTCCCATCATGGTACAAACCACAGGAATATTGAATTTCTTGGAAAAAGCCCGAACCCTTTCCTTAGCATCTGCCAGATGTACACCGCCGCCCACACAGAGAATAGGACGCTTTGTAGCTGCCAATCTCTGGAACATCTTTTTAATCTGCACCGGATTTCCCTGTACTGTGGGCTTATAGGTTCTCATCTTAACCTCCTCCGGATACTGGAATTTCCGAAGAGAAGCATTTTGTACATCAATAGGGATATCAATCAGAACCGGTCCCTTTCTTCCGGTCATGGCAATATGAAAGGCTTCCTTGAAAATCTTAGGAATTTCCTCTACATTTCGTACGGTATAGCTGTATTTTACAAAGGATTCACAGGCACCGCAAATATCCGCCTCCTGGAAGACATCGGAACCCAGTAAAGCACTCTCCACCTGTCCTGTGATTACAACCAAAGGAATACTGTCTGCAAAGGCAGTGGCGATTCCCGTGATAATGTTGGTAGCACCCGGGTCCTGAGGTTACCGCACAGACCCCCGGCTTTCCGCTGATTCTGGCATAGCCGTTAGCTTCGTGGGCTGCATTTCTGTTCCGTACGCACCAAAATGGAACGGATTTCGCTGTCTTCCAAGCTATCATAAAAGGGACATATCGCTACCCCGGGATAGCCGAAAACAAAGTCCACCTTTTCCAACTCCAAACATTTTACAATGGCAGCAGCTCCTGTCATCTCTCCTCCTACTCTATTTTTTTCCAATCCCTTGGATAAACTCTTTCAACGCTCTAAAGAATAGTAAATCCTCTTTGAATAAAGGCTTGCTTAATTTGCTCAATATGGGCAAAAGTCTCTGGTATCAATCTGTAAAGTCAGATGACATCCGTTAATGTCCGAATCCTCCACATTGATATTGTGATCCACCTTGGTCACATTGGCTCCCTGCTCGGCAATAATCTTGGAAACTTCTTCCAGCTGTCCGGGCTTGTCCAAAAGAGGAATGGTAAGACTTGCTTTTCTTCCGGTTTTTAATAGACCACGGTTTGATTACACGGGCCAGATATTCACATCGATATTTCCGCCGGAAATAACCGCAACGACCTTTTTGCCTTTTACCGGAATCTTTATTGAAAAAGGACTGCCGCTACGGAAACCGCTCCCGCACCCTCGGAAACAATTTTTGTCTTTCCATAAGGGTTAAAATCGCTGCGGCAGTTTCATCGTCTGTAACCGTCACCAGCTCATCCACATAGTTTTTCTACCATGGCATAGCTTAGCTGCCCGGAGATTTTACCGCAATACCATCCGCAAAGGTATGTACTTCTTCCAGACTCTCCAGATGATGATCCTTCACCGCCTGCACCATGGAAGCCGCGCCCTGTGCCTGTACGCCATACACCTTACATTTTGGATTTAATTTCTTAATTACAAAGGAAATACCGGAAATGAGTCCGCCTCCGCCTACAGGAACGACTACCGCATCCGCATCCTCCAGCTGATCCAAGATTTCCATTCCGATAGTCCCCTGTCCTGCCATAACATCCACATCATTAAAGGGATGAATAAAGACAGATCCATGCTCCTCCTGGAATTTCACCGCGGCTTCATAGGCATCGTCATAGACGCCGTCTATCATTTTCACACTGGCCCCATAGCTTCTGGTGGCCTCCACTTTGGAAATAGGGGCAATGGCCGGTAAAAAGATGGTAGACTTGGTGCCGCTGGCCTGCGCCGCCAGTGCCACACCCTGAGCATGATTTCCTGCGGAGCAGGCTACCACTCCCTTCTTTCTCTCTTCCTCGGATAGGGTGGATATCTTAAAGTAAGCCCCTCGAATCTTAAAAGAACCGGTGTTTTGTAAGTTTTCCGTCTTTAAGTATAAATCACAATCTGTTTGAATTCTTGTAGCATGTACCAAATCCGTCTTATGTATTACGGGCTTTAAAACATGGGCTGCCTGATATACCCGATCCAATGTTAATTCCATCTTTCTACTTCCTTTTTCTTTTTAAAAAAGCGGCACAAAATGTGCCGCTGGCCTAGGGCAATTATCTCGCTTGATCCAAATCCTGAACCTGCTTCCATCCCATCTTCTGACGTAAATCCTGACCGGTCTTGGAAGCCAAGGTCTCTGCATGTTCCTCTCTCATTGCTAAGAAGTGAGGTCTTCCTGCCTGGTTCTCCAAAATCCAATCCTTCGCAAAAGTTCCGTCCTGAATATCGGAAAGAATCTGCTTCATAGCCTTCTTTGCTTCCTCGCCGATTACCTTTTGGTCCTGCAGTATAGTCTCCATACTCAGCTGTATCGGAAATGGAATAACGCATTCCCTCAAATCCCGCATTGAAAAATCAGGTCTACGATCAGCTTCATCTCATGTACACACTCAAAATATGCATTTTTCCGGCTTGTAACCTGCCTCAACAAGAGTATTGAAACCTGCCTCCATCAAAGCGCAAACGCCACCGCAAAGTACTGCCTGCTCTCCGAAAAGGTCTGTCTCTGTCTCTTCCTTAAAGGTTGTCTCTAAGATTCCGCCTCTTGCACCGCCGATAGCAGCTGCATAAGCCTTAGCCACATCCATAGAGTTTCCGGAGTAATCCTGCTCACAAGCTACAAGACAGGGAACACCCTTTCCGTCTACATACTGAGAACGAACGGTGTGTCCAGGTCCCTTTGGTGCTACCATGATGATATTTTACATTCTTTGGAGGAACAATAGCATGATAATGAATGTTGAAGCCGTGAGCAAAAAGCAAGAGTCTTACCTTCACTTAAGTTTGCCTGAATCTGATCCTTGTAAAGCTTAGCCTGCTTCTCGTCATTTACCAAAAATCATGATAATATCGGACTTCTTTACAGCCTCATCTGTGTTGTATACGGTAAAGCCGTCTTCTCTTGCCTTATCAGCAGACTTGGAACCTTCATAAAGACCGATGACTACATCCACACCGCTGTCCCGTAAATTCAGGGCATGAGCATGACCCTGAGAGCCATAACCGATCACGGCAACCTTCTTACCGTTTAATAACTGTAAGTCACAATCCTTCTCATAGTACATAATAGCCATTGTTTTCTCTCCTTCTATATTTTTCCCCATAAGGGGATCCCTTGGAACAAATGCAGGAACTTTCCTCAAAGCACTGTTCCGCCTCTCTATTGTGAAGCCGAATTCCGGCATTTCACGACTTTATTCACCATCCATCTCCGAAAGAAGTCTCACCTTCCGTACGTCATATAACTTCTCCAACTGAGAAATTACCTGAGTACGCATATAGTCATCCTCGGTGGAAAACGATTTCAATCTTGGTACATCCCGGGAATTTCTGTAGGGCCGGCTTGGATAGATTCAATATTGTAAGCTCTTTTACAGTAAAGTCCTGTAATCCGATTCAAAACGCCGAAGCGGTTATTCACAAACAGGTCAATGGTAAACTTCTTCATCTTTCCTCCCTCCTTATAAAATAATATCATCCACGGATTTTCCGGGAGGAATCATCGGAAGCACCTTTTCATCCGGATTAATGGAGCAATTAATCAAAATTGGTCCGTTATAATTCTCTCTTTCCTTTAAAGCGTCTTCCAGCTCCTTGCAAGTTTTTGCATTAAAGCCTTTTCCGCCGTAAGCTTCCATCAGCTTTACAAAGTCCGTAGCTTCTATCCAAAACCGTTTCGGAATAACGCTTTCCGAAAAAGGCTGTCTGCCACTGTCTCACCATACCCAAAACTCGATTGTTCATCAGAATAATGGTAATCGGTAAATTTTCATGAACCGCTGTGCATAACTCGTTGCAGTTCATACCCGAAAAGATCCCTCGAAGTAATTAAAACGGTATGAGCTTTCTTTCTTCCGAAAACAAGCTCCGATGGCTGCCCCCTAATCCGTAGCCCATGGTTCCCAATCCGCCGGAGCTTAGGAAGGTTCTGCCTTTTTCAAAACGATAATACTGTGCTGTCCACATCTGATGCTGTCCCACATCGGTAGCTACCACCGTATCGTCTTCCGTATACTTTACGTAAGGTCTCCAAGATATGCTTTGGGATGGAAATCTCCTCCACTTTACTCTTTAGTTTTTTTCGAAGCCATGGATTTCTTCCCACCACTTAGGATGCTTTTTGTTCCTTCAACTTTGGAAGAATTTCTTTAATCCACTTCTTCACATCCCCTGTACGGAATAATCCGGACTTATGTTCTTTCCGATTTCCGCCTTATCTATATCTACATGAATGACTTTACAATTTTTGGGTATACGGGCAATATTTCCGGTGGCACGATCGGAAAAACGAACTCCCAAAGCAAGCAAAACATCACATTCAGACTGGGTTTTTGCCGCCACATAGCTTCCGTGCATTCCCACTAAGCCAAGACTCAAGGGATGGGAATCGGGAAATGCGGTCCTTCCCATAATGCTGACTGTAACCGGAATATTCAGCTTCTCCGCCAAAGCAATCAGCTCTTTCTCCGCCTTAGCCGCCGTAACACCGCCGCCGGCATAAATCAACGGCTTCTTCGCCTGACTCAGTAAGGCAATGACCCCTTCCTGATCATAGGGGAGCTTGGGCTTATCCGGCATCTTCGGAAGAACGGCCACCCCATATTCACATTCACTAATCTGTACGTCCTTAGGAATATCAATGAGCACCGGACCTTTTCTGCCGGAATTGGCAATCTGAAAAGCCTCTTTAATCGTCTGCTCCAGCTCCGTAACATCCTTAACCATAAAGTTATGCTTTACTACAGGCTGGGTAATGGATACGATATCCACCTCCTGAAAGCTGTCTCTTCCCAGTGCTTCCGTAGCCACATTTCCGGTAATGGCAACCATAGGTACGGAATCCAGATAGGCATTGGCAATACCGGTTACAAGGTTGGTTGCTCCCGGACCGGAAGTCGCAATAACCACGCCTACCTTGCCGCTGGCTCTGGCATAGCCGTCTGCAGCATGGGATGCCCCCTGCTCATGGGCGGTAAGAACATGATGAATCCGATCCTTACACTTATACAGCTCATCATATATCTGTAAAACTGCACCTCCGGGATAGCCAAATACGGTATCCACCCCCTGATGAATCAACTCTTCAATTAATAGCCTTGCCCCTGATAATTTCATTTTCTCTCCCGTTTCATTGAAAAAGCCTTACAGCGTAACGCTGTAAGGCTAAAGGCTCAAATCATGTCTTTATCTTTCCAAAGTGGCGTTACGCAAACAAACATTATCGTGTAAGACAATAATGACTGCAAGAATCATATTAATTGCCAGCCAAATGTTCTGCATAACCCTTTCCTCCTTGAAAAAATCTGAAGGAATTATCCCATAGGCTTATTTCTCTGTCAAGAAACTTTTCATTATATCTGCTATAACTTTTGCATTTTTTATGATTCTGTGGGGTTTACGCTACCCATGCTCCACTTTGATTTACATAATAGCCGTCCGGTGTTCTGGTATTGCTGAGCATTGCACCGTCTGCACCAAGATAATACCAAATTCCGTTGGTCTGTACCCAACCGGTCTTCATATAGCCGGACTTATTGAAATAATACCACTTTCCATTAATCATCTTCCGGTGTTGGCAGGGATAAGAACGATCCGGATTTAAGAACCACCAACCATGTGCATCTAAAATCCAACGTCCATTCTCCGTACCTCCCTGAGAAGAGCTTGCTCTCATCTCCAGCTCTTCAGAGCTTACCCAGTCACCATAGCTTCCGTAAGCATAGGCTCTAATCTTGTAGCTGTAGTTTCCGTTTTGGGTAATCGCAGAGCGAAAATCATAGCTGGTTCCGGTAGTTTCTCCGCTGGTGATAAACTGGCTTCCTCTATAAAGCTTTACCAGATATTTTTCCGCATTATCCACTCCGGACCATTCTGCCACACCGCTTTCATCTCTCCAGCTTACATCTCCTACAGTCAAGTCTCCGGGATTTGCCTTCAGCTTCTTGGTCTTGATGGTAAGTGTGATGGAATTTGCAGTACCTGTAGCCTTTACAAATCCTACCTCAGCTCCGCTAAATTTATAAAAATTCGCAGTCTTCAAACTGTTAGTATTGAACTTATGCTCGGAATCCGCCTTTAAAATTACCTTGAACTGGGGAGTCGTTGCTTTTCCAAACATTTCCCTGCATATTCAAAGCGGTTCCTTCATCATTTTGAATGGTAAAACCGTCATCACCGCTACTTACGGAAATCTTCTTTGCAGCTGAGCCGATTTCAATATCCGAACTGTCAATCTGTAAATTCACTCGATCCGATTTCCGCCTTGTTTCCTGCGGCAAAGGCGGAAAAATGCGGAAACCGCCATAATACTCATTAACACTGCCATTCCTTTTTAAAAAAATGATTTTCGCTTTCATAGAAACCTCCCTTTTTGTCTATTCGCTATCAAAAGTATAGACAAAAGTCTTTCTTCATGTGTTACAAGTTTTCTGCCATTTCATAAATTTTTCTTTACAGTTTTTCTTTTTAAGTATTTAAAAGTGTGACTTTTAAGTTTTTATCATACAAGGCCCTTCAATTTATAACGCAATAGTTCCGTAATCCTTCCATAGCAATGGATCTTCATGACTGGCAAAGATTACGGGCGTTTATTTTGATGAGAAAGCAGATACTCCTCCATTATCTTTCTATTTTCCTTATCCAGGCCTGTAAAGGGTTCGTCCAGAAGCAGGAAGTCAAAGGGAAACAGCATTGCCCTTAGAAAGCTTTAATCGCCTCTTCATCCCCGAATATTTCTCTACTTTTTCTGAAATCTTCTTCTTCGAAAAAAACAGTCATTTCTGTCAGAATTTCTTTTTAGACAGCATCGGCAAAGCAATCTGAAGATTTTCCAATCCGCTACATTTTTCCAGCAGTCGATTTTTCCTGAAATAGCATGGAAAGCTTAAAAGCTCCCTCTCCTCTGGCTGCCTCTCCGAATAGAAACTGTAGCTCACCCCGTCCAGTTTTTTTCCAGAGAAGCCAAAATCCGAAGTAAGCTGGTCTTCCCTTTCCGGATTCACCGAAATTCTATAAAGAGAATGTTTGTGAAAATCCATTTGGCAGGAAAAAATTGGAAAAAGGACTTTTTCTCCAAAAGCGCTTCTCTCCATTTTCAATTCGAATTTCCATTACACACATCCCTTCCTGCACAAAAGCCTTAATCAGCAGTATGACCAGGATTTCCCAACACTGAGACAAAGCAATAATCACGATGCTCCAGTGCAAAGACGTCCGCCATTTCCAGGCCCACCTTTGGCCTCCATCAACTGATATCCTATACTTTTTCCCACTTGCCCAATCAGCTCCGCCGCAATGCCGCTTTTTCCAGGAAAGTCCCATGGCTAATTTCGCCGCCCCAAGCAATAAGGGATATACTGCCGGAAGATGAATATACCGAAGTCTTCTATATAGGGAAAAATGAAAGACCTCCGCCATTTCCAGTAATTTATGGTCTGTTTTATGAAAGCCCTCCAGAAGGTTAATGTAGAAAATCGGAAAGGACATAAAGCCGCTTATAGTGAAAGATAGCTTGTCTCTTCCCAAAAAGAACAAAAAGGATAATGATAAAACTGGCCACCGGTAAGCTTCTTAACACAAAAACCCCCGGCTTTAAAAAAATCCTCCAACAGAGAATTTCTATAGGAAAGATAAGAAAGTATCAAAGCCGTGAGAAAACTCAAAAAGATAAGCCGAAAGAATCCCCAGAGTGCTTTTCCACAGGATTCCGTAGAATTCTGCTGCTGCAATAGTCGACTTAAGGCTTTTAGCACTTTCCATGGGGGCCAACTAAAAGAAAGGAATTGTTCACCAATTTGGCAAACAATTCCCATAGAAGCATCCAAAATAGTATAATTCCCTGCTTTACGCCATTGCTTCACATTCTTTCCTTCCTAATCATCGGAATGCATTTCGTTCTTTTCTATATCCAAATGCTATGGCTTTTAAAAAGAACTGTCACTTCCCTACTATCTAAGACTGAGCATAAAAGCCCTCTTCCGGTAAGGCTCCTCCCACAGACTTAGGGATTGGACTTAAAAAGAACTTGATAATACTGCTCCAAAAGCTTTCTTCATCTCTTCTCCGTCAATGAAATGAATATTACAGTTTGAATAGCCTTGGCTGCCAAAGCTTCTTTCTCTAAAATTCCCTGTTTTACCACAAGCTCCGCCGTCTTCTGAACATCCTTTTCCACAGCGGCAATGCTTTCCTTTTCCTCCTCCAGAAAAGCCTTTACAATTTCAGGATGTTCCTCAACATAAGACTTTCTCACAATGGTTACTGCTGTAGGCAACTCCACTCCGTCATAGGACTTCTTCCACTCCTCTGTAATTGAGATTTTTCTTTGTAAATTACTGTTTTGTATAAGAGTTGCAGTGGCAAAGGGCTCAGGGAAGAATTGCCACGTCGTTGGGATTCACCTGTAAATGCGCTACTGCTTCAGCAGGTTCCGTTACAAAGTTAAGATTTCCTCCACATTGTTCTTGGAAAGCAGGGCACGAAGCACATACTCCGGTGTGGCCCCTGTCCCCAGCATATAAATATCCTTTCCGGCTAAATCCGCAATGCTGTTCACTTCCTCATTTCCGGTAATTACATACAGGATTCCCAGCGTATTGATATTCAGAACTTCACATCCTTATCCAGCTTTTGGTATAAAACTGCCGCCATATTGGCCGGAACTGTAGCAATCTGTCCCTTTCCGGCTACAAAATCCGGAAGTAAAGCATCCGGGCTTGCTTCCATTTGAAATTGGTAAGGAAGTTTTTCCTCTTCACTTTTCTCCATCAAATGCACAAGGCCTATGGTAGTGGGTCCCTTAAGGCTTAAAAATCGTCGGGCCTTCTCCTGTCTCAGTCTTATTCTCTGCCTTAGATTCTTCCGCATTTTTCAGAACTTTCTACTGAAGAGCTCTTCTCTTCTACAGCAGGAGTAGATTCCTTCTTTGCTTCCGTAGAGCTCTCTCCGCCCTTGGTACAGGCAAAAAGACCAAGGCAAAGAAGACAAAAGTAACAGCCATTTCCAAAGATTTCTTTTCATAAACATCCTTTCTTCTTGAACTGTAAATATAATTTTTACCGCTATCCTGCCATAATTTTTCCCTCTTCATTCAGCAGCGGGTACACCGAGTAAATTTACTTTTTAAAAACAATCTTCAATAAATCCAAAGGCTTTTTCAATGAAATAATTTGCCGTTTCGATTTCTTTCCGTTCTCCATAGCCGTAGAGCGCTGCCACAGAGTCGATTCCTGCATCCTTCGCCCCTTGAATATCATAAACTGTATCTCCTACCATAAGACAATCTTCTCTTTGAAAACAGCCCTTTTCTATAGCTTTGCTCCATCAAGAAACTCTTGTCGGAATGTTGCTCCTTAAGCTCCGTGCCGATTTCCGGGGAAAAAAATAAGGGGATAAACCAAAGTGGGCTATGATTTGTGTGGCAAAAAACAGAGGCTTAGAGGTTAAAAGCACCAGCTTCTTCCCTCCTTCATGCATCTTCTTCATGCATTCCTCCATCCCGGATATAAAAAGGCATCATACATTCCCTTCTCAGGATAATATTCCCTGATAATAAGAAATGGCTTCTTTAGCCTTTTTCTTCGGAAAAACCGTAGAATCGCATAAAAGAATCCTGCAAGGAAGGTCCCACAAATCTTCTCAGCTTTTTCCTCCGGTTCATTAGGCAAGGAAAAATGATCCAAGGCATATTAGTACCGACTTCATAATTCCGGAGCCGGAATCCATAATGGTTCCATCCAAATCCAAAAATATATTTTGATACTTCTTTTTCATAAGTACTTCTTCTCCCTTTTCTCTACTGTTACTTTCTGCCCTTTAAGTCCTTTTGCTTCAAACAGAAATATCATCCCTCTACTCTTTTAATCCTTCGGTCTCATATAGAAATGCCCGTAATATCCTGGGAACGAATGGTGTTCACAAAGGACTCGGATCAATCTCGTTAATCTTCATTTTCACCTTCTTGATATCCGCTGAAGAAATCACAGAATACACCATATAATGGTCTTTTCTTTCAAATGCTCCCATGGCGTGCATAATAGAGGCGCCGTGATGACAGACCTCATGGATTCCCGCTGCTATTTCATTGGGATAATCCGTAATCACAAAAAGCGTAAGCTTTTGATAATTTCTGTAAAGTGCGGAAACGGTTTGTGTAGACACATATTGGAAAAATGATGGAGTATAACGCCTTCTCCCAACCGAAAAGATATCCGGCAACAGCCAAAAAGGGCGGCGTTAAAATAGAAAATCAAATTCCAAGTGTCCACTCCCTTTTTCTGAGACAGATAAATCGCAATAAAATCCGTTCCCCCGGAAGTGGCATCCATCCTGAGGCAAAGCGTAATGGCACAGGCATTTAAGATTCCTCCGAAGATAGATATTAAAAGCATATCCGAGGTAATGGGCTGTAAATTCACTCTATCCGTAACAAAGCCTGTGAATAAAATCATAATCAAAGATAAGATTGTGAATTTTTCCCACATACCGAAAAGCCGATGTAAACAGGAATAATATTGATAATGATATTCAGTACAGAATACGGAAGCGCTAAAGTTAAAAATAGCGTAACGCTACTCTTTGTAACAGGACTGTGAGTCCTGTAGCTCCTCCCGGAAAAAGTCCTCCGGCTGAAACGAAGGTTTTTCAGGTTCAAAGCCAGCAGGTGGCTCCCGCCAAAACGCCAAGTAGCCTTTTTATATCTCTTTTTCGTATCAAATTTCATAACACCCCTCCAAGATTGGTCTTTTCATTCTAACATTCTCTTTCTCTTTTGCCTAGGGTTCAGAGGGAATGTCTTTGGGAATGTCTTTGGGAATGTCTTTTTGGGAATGTCTTTTTGTTAAATCTTGTTGCCGGTAATTTTTTTAATTTCAGCGAATGCACTGATATTTCTTAACAATTTCGATAGGAAGTCCTAATTGCATAGAAGTTATCTTGTAAGCAAAAGGAAGATTTGGTATACTTTCTTGCCGTAGTATCTAGAAAAAGCTGAGGAGAAAAACATGTCCAACCAAAAAGATTATAGAAGTTCCAAAGGGTCACAGAAAAAGAAGTCCGGCTTCCTTTCCATACTTCTTCATTATGTCCTGCCTTATCTGGTGATTAATTCCATTATTTTGTTTTTTGTTTTAGCAACTCCTAAATTAAAGGTGAATGAAGCCACGGAAACGGATGATCCTGCTGTAAGAACTCTTTTGGTTCATGTGGATTCCATTCTTCCTATTAAAGAGTTCACCGCAAAATTAGAAGGAAAAGAGCAAAATTTCACAAAGGAAAAATCAAAATTACATCATTTCTCTTACCGGAAATGGAAATCTTCGAATTTCCGCAAAATCCATTAACGGAATGATGCAGGTCAGCAATACCCAAATCAATAGTTTTGATGAAAATCCTCCCGTCATCGATGAGGATAATGTTGTTCTTGGCTCCGGATATGTTGAGTTTACTGTAAGCGATGATCAGTCCGGAGTGGATTATGCCACAATTTACGGAATCGATAAGGATGGAGACAATCTTAAACCCACCAACATTGATGAAGCTACCGGCAAGGTGACATTTTCCATGAAAAGTAATGGACTTACCGTGTATGTTTCTGACAAATCGGGAAATCAGGTGACCGGTAACTTTACTTTTAGAAGAATCTCCTTATCCGAAAACCAAGGCGGATGAAGAAACTGCTAAGGACGAAGATAGCAAGAACGAAAACAGCAAAAGCAAAGACAGTAAGAGCAACACACATAACGGTGAGTCAGGAAATAAAGAGGAGAAAAGCATCTCTGAAAAAACCGGCTCTTCCAAAAATCATACCGGTGATAATTCCGAAAAGAACAGCTCCGAAAAGAGCTCTTCCAAGAATACTTCGGAAAAGAATTCCTCTCACGATAACAGCAAGAGTAGTTCCGGAAAAAGCAAGTCAAACTAGATAAACTATCCTCTAATAGGAATAGAAAAATATCTCGGTAGAATGTTTTATCAGTAAATAAAGAATAGGAGTACAGGGGATGAATTTAGAAAGAATGGAAGAATTATTGTTTTACCGAAAATCTTTTTAGAAACAGATTTCGTGCAGGATTTAAAGGCGGATGCTCCTTATGCCTCTCTCCCGTCTCTTTCAAAACTATTCCACTATGCCAAAGGAAACAAACCTTTGGCATATTTTTTTCTGCCGATTTTCTTTTGCAGGACGAAAAATTCTCTAAGCTTTATCTGCCGAAAAAAGGGATGGGAGCATTTCTCTTATCCTGAATTTATCCAAAGAGAAATGGAAATTCTCTATTCTCTCTACCATTTAAATCTGTCTTTCTTCTTTCCAAAGGAACAAAAGGCTATCGACTCTGTATTTAGAGGAAAAAGCTGCCAAAACAGAGCATTTTCCTCCTATTCCTACGAAGCACAGCTGCTTTCCTTTAACAATAAGCTGGAAGAAGCAAAGATGCTTTAGAATTCTCCTCTATTTTGGAAATGGAATATAAGGAACATGGCGTAGGACTTTTCCGCTGTCATTCCGCCTTTAGCTTGGAAAAAGAAAATATTTTTGGTACAAGCTCTTCCGAATACTATTTGAAAGGTCTTCCTTTGCAGAAGTATCCCGGATTCTCCACTCTTTTGGGCTATGAAAAGGAAATTTCCGCCTTGAAAGAAAAATACAGAGGCCTTTTTAGCGGGAAAGAAGGCAAACCATGTCCTGCTCTTACGGAGATGCGGGAACCGGAAAAATCCAGCTGTATGAAAGCGCTTTTGGAAGAATATCAGTCCAAAGGTCTTCGCTTTGTCTCTTTTCAAAAAGGATCTGGAAGGAATTCCCTTCTCTTACAGACTCTTAGAGAAAGACCTTATTTCCTTTATTCTTTATTTTGACGACCTTTCCTTTTGAGAATTTTTGAAGTGGAATATAAACTGCTGAAGGCGGTCATGGAAGGCGGTTTAGAGGGAAGAGCAGACAATATCCTGCTTTACGCTACCTCCAACCGAAGACATCTGGTAAAAGAAAAATCTTTCCGATAAAAATGATATCGAATATCAGGAAGACTCTACACCATTCCGATACCACAGAGGAAAAAGCTTTCCTCGGCAGATCGTTTTGGTCTTTCCATCCTCTTCCAAAAAGCCGGCCTATACTCTTTATCAAAAAATTGTGCTTTCTCTGGCCAATAAATACAAGCTTTCCATTTTCCGAGGAAAAGCTTCTGACCATGGCCAATGCTCGGTCTATCCGAAGAGGAGCCGCCACAGGACGAACAGCAGAGCAATTTATCCAGTCCTTATTGGTACAGAAAAAGGACTAGGATTTTCCTCCTCCAGCATCTCCTCATACCCCCTTTAGGGCAGCAAAGGGAGCAAATTGTGCCGCTCGGCTCTCCTTCGACATCCTCTTCCGAAGAAGGGGGATGGGATAAGTAGTATATAAAATGGATTGATAGGAGTTTTCTCCCTATCTTTTCTTTTTCTATCTTTCATAATCCTCTCCTTCCACTATATTCTTCGCTATAGTTGCTTCCTCCTTTCTCCTGATAGAAGCTAAGTCTGAAACGCCGCTGCTATGGCCTCCAATCTGTCGGTTCCGCTCCCTCCTCTGGCTCCTTCCAGATACTGATAGCCCTTCAGTAAGGCATTCTTTCCGAATCTCTCCATTACCGCTAAAGCTGCTCCTCTAGCCTTCTCCTCCTTTTCCAGAAACTGCCTCTTTTCTGTACAGCTCCTGCTCTTCCTCAGCCGAGGTCAAAAAAATGCTGAAACAAATCCAGCTGCCCCTCCGGCAAGGCTTCACAGTCCCTTACATCCTCTGCGGAAATACTGAGCTTTCTGATTCTTAATCTTCTGTCCATAATCCTGTCATAGATTTCCAAAACCGCCTCTCGAAAGGCTCTGCCCTGATTGCTTCTTTTTCTGAAAAATGATATAGACCATGGACCGATTTCGGTACTCTTTTTCCATAGTGATTCCGGACAAGATTCCCCTCATAGCTTTCTCCCCCATTCTCTTCATCAAAGGAGAGATAGAGCTGCACAAAGGCGGAATCCTTCCCTTTCTTCAGTAAATCCAAAGCCAAATCCTCCGCCATCTCCTCTGCTACCATCCTTCCCTCGGAAAAGCCGTAGGGGAAGGCAAAACCTGCCCGCTATGCAGGCTATTACTTTTACTGTGAAAGGCCTTGATATCCTCTATCCTGCACGTTTCATAGCCAAAGGCATGGTCAATCAAAAAGCTCTGCCTGTATTCCAAAAAGCTTATACAGGAGTGCCTGATTTTTCTTTTCTTTACTGCCGGAAAGCGCCGCCAGGGCAATGTCCCCCATAGTATAGATTCCATAGTGAGCCAGACGATTCTCTATCCCTCGGCCAATCCGCCAAAAATCATGGAGGGGCTTATGCTGCCAAAGACTTTCCCGATAAGATTGCTCCGTCAACATAGCCAAACGAATCCCTTCCTTAGAGGCTTGCATGTGTTTTGCTTCAATATCCATGGCTACCTTGGCCAGATACAGATTCTCCCCTAAACCGACGGTGGCAATCATCCCTACCTCCTCATAAACTCTTCTGCAAATCTCTTCCGCCAAATCCCTGCTGCTTTTTTGATAAATTCTTTCATATGGCTTAAGATCCATAAAAACCTCATCCACGGAATAGACATGAATATCCTCTTTAGAAACAAATTCCAAATACACCTCATAAACCCGCCTGCTGTAAGCCATGTATAAAAGCCATCCTGGGAGGGAGCCGTAATATAGTTTACCGCCAAAAAGGGATAGGCTTTGCAATCTGAATCAAAGCAGGACTTTCCCCACAAGAGGCTGTCCTCCGTAAAGCTTCGACCTTTGGTAATTGATCTTTTCGTACCTTTTTCTACCACCTCAAAAAGTCTGGCTCTTCCCGGAACACCGTAAGCCTTTTAGGGGCAGGACTTACTGCAAGGCAGATGGTTTTTCCGTCCTTTCTCCATCTGCCACCACCAAATAAGCATCCATAGGATCCAAGCCTCTTTCTCTGCACTCGCAGGAAGCATAAAAAGACTTTTAAATCAATGGCCATATAGTGACATTTTTCTTTCCTTTTGCACTTCCCCATACACATCCATGGCTCTATCTCCATTCTTCTTCCTTTTCTTTCTCTTATTCTAAAACCAAACATTTGTTTTGTAATAAAAAGCAAACATTTGTTCTAAAATGTTTGCTTAATCTTTTCTTGATCTTTCTCTTGGTCTTTTCCTTGAGCTTTGCCTTTAATCCTTTGTATGAACTTTTAAACCTTCTCCCCGGCATCAATTCTTTTCTGAAGCTCCGTCAAATACTCGAAGCGCTCATATTTTTTTCCAAAAAGCTTTCCCTCCGCTTCTTCCTTCTGCTCCTGTAATTTCGCAAGATAGACGTAATCCCTGCCGTTGGCTTCAGCTTTCCTTTTCAATAAAAGCAAGTTCTTCCTCCAAGGCGGCAATTTCCTCTTCAATATGCTCAAAATCCTTCTTCTCCTGGTACGTCATCTTTAAAAGCCTTGCCCCCTGCCAGGATTTCTTCTTATCCCCCTCGGACTTTTCTTCTCCTCTGTCCTCTTTGGACTCTGCCTTGCCGCCCTTTCTACATTTTCCGCCTCTTCCTTTTCCTTCAAAAGCTGTACCGGTAGTCGGTATAGCCTCCTCAAACTGGCGAATCTGTCCATTTTCCTGGAAAAATAAAGAGACGATTCACCGTACGATCCAGAAAATATCGATCATGGCTAATCACAAACACAATGCCCGGAAAGCTGTCCAAAAAATCCTCCAAAACAATCAGACTGCTTAAATCCAAGTCATTGCTGGGCTCATCCAGAAACAGCACATTGGGGGCGGACATCAAAATACGAAGCAGATAAAGTCTTCTTTTTCTCCTCCGGAAAGCTTCTCAATGGGGGCGTACTGCATTTCCGGAGAAAAAAGGAAAACGCTCCGCCATTTGGGAGGCGGAAATCAAACCTTCCTTTGTGGGCAGGTATTCCGCAATCTCCTTAATGCTGTCGATTACCCTTTCCTTTTCCGGCAAATCTTCATTTTCCTGACGAAAATAGGCAATCCGCACGGTTTGTCCGATTTCCACCTTTCCCTCATCCACGGGAATCTCTCCCAGAATCGCCTTCATCAGGGTAGACTTTCCTGCCCCTGTTCTTCCCGATAATGCCGATACGGTCATTCCGTAAAAAATTATAGCTGAAATCGGAGAATAAAAGCTTATCTCCATAGCTTTTTGCTCAGGTTTTCACAATTTATGGTACTCTTCCCCAGACGCACGAAAAATGGAGGCAAGGCTCAGCTCTTCCTCCTCCGTTGGACCATGCATTTGGGAAAGCTTTTTCATAGCGTTGCAGTCGTCCCTTTTGTTTGGTGGTTCTGGCCTTGGCTCCTCTTCGTACCCAGTGCCAATTCCTTCCGAAGCAGGCTTTGTCTGGCTCTTTTCCTGAGCCTTTTCAATATTGAATCGCTCCGCCTTTCTTTCCAAATAAGAGGAATAGGAGCATTCGTAGCGAGTAAAGCCTTCTCTTTCCAGCTCCACAATCACATCACAAACCGTATCCAAAAAATAGCGGTCATGACTCACCAGCAAAATCGCCCCCTTAAAGCGCTTTAATTTTTCCTCCAGCCACTCCGCCATTTCCTCATCCAAATGGTTGGTAGGCTCATCCAAAAGTAGTAAATCCGGTTCCGTGTTTAAGGCCGCCAGAAGAGCCAGCTGTTTCTTCTGTCCTCCGGATAAAAATCTTGCAGGGGGAATAGAAATCCTCCAAACCGATCTCCTGCATAACCTTCTTTCCAAAGGCCTCTCTTTCCTGCTCTCCCATACGAAGAGCAAAGTTCTCCACCAACGCCTCCAGAATACTCTTCTCCTCCGGAAAATGGCTTTCCTGGGTAAGATAGCTGATTTTCAGGCTCCTTCTTCGTACAATGCTGCCGCTATCCAGCTCCTCTTCTCCGGCAATAATCCGAAGCAGAGTAGACTTTCCTCCTCCGTTTCTTCCGATTAATGCCACCTTCTCCTTCTTGAATCGAGAACTGAGCATCGGAAAATAAAAACTTTATTTTGAAAGCTTTTTGCTGCCTTTTTTTCTATATTTACAATACTTCCTGCCATAGAATCTTCCTCTTTCCTCTCCTTTTTAAGAGATTTTTTTCCTTGCTATAATAGCAAAAGGTACCGCTAAAATAGCAATGCACTGATGGAACTGTAAGTTTTCTATCCTTTAAATTGCTTTAGCGGAAAGAAAGGAGCAGCATGTCTATTCGTCAATTCATTTTCCCCAAAGAAAAAAACCAAAAATCTTCGTTTCTATGATGTCATCATCATTAGCTTGATTTTATTCGGAGAATTTATTATTCGCTCCAACCAGCTATTTCTAGACAGCTTAAATGCTGTAAAATCCGCTATGTTTTACGCTTTCCCCTCTCCCCCATCCTTCTTAGCCAAAATACGGAAAGCATTACGGAAACGGTAGCGGAAACTGTGGATACAGCCACCGAAGGGTAGCTCATTCCAGCAACCTGCAATTCCAGTTCTTTATGCTGCTTTTGGTTTTTCTGTATCTGATTGTTCGTAACTTTGATTTTAAAGCAAATTCCCTTTCGCTTTAAGCTCTCTGTTATTCCCTGGTACTTTGTTTTACTTGCCATTATGGGACTAAGTGCAGACGTTCTTTACCTTCTCTTTGATAACGGTTATAACTACTTCACCAAGGAAGTTCTCCTTTCCATGGATTTCTTTGAGTTATTCCGGAAAATAGCCGCCTTAAGCCCCCATTGCCATTATCTATGCTTTATTAAATGCCTTCTACGAAGAATTCTTCTTTTTAGGCTTACTGGGCACCGTAGACCAAAAAGTACAAATGGCAAACCCTGCTTTACTCCACAATTATTCGTATATCCTTCCATACCTATCAGGGCATGACTTCCGCCATTATTATCGGTGTAGTATTCGGACTTTTTGTACTACTACTTCTATACCTATAGAATCAAAAATCTCCTGCCGGTGGTTCTGGTGCACTCCATGGCGGATATGTTCGGTTCGGGATTTGTGTATTTGTTTGCAAGGTTCTAGGAAAGGGAGAATTGAAATGAATATCCCAAAATGGATTGTCACTGATGTGAAGGCTTCCAAAAGCTATGAATTACATCTTTCTTTTTTTCCAATGGAAAAAGGAATTTTCAACTTTCTTTCAGAGCTTCAAAAACCTATATATCAACAATTAAATGATCTGGATTTTTCTTACTGCTCATGTAGAAGATGGTACTGTGGTCTGGAATGATGAGCTTGATATTGCTCCAGAGTACCTTTTACGAAAAATTCTGCATTTTAATTCCTTTATCTGTAGTAAAATCTGCCATCTTTAAGGCATAGGGAATGGTCTTAGTAGCCAGCCCTAAGCTTACCGTTTGCATAGTAGCCAACTGCTCAAGCTTCCCTCCCATGATGTATCCTTCTTTCAGAAGCATGGCCATAGGACTTGACCATATCAGAAGGCTGAGTCCTAGATCCTACGGAGAAAGTAGCTTGCTGTCCCACTCTTCCAAGTCCATAGCCTTATGTAGGATGGAAAGAATTCTGTATATCTGTTTGAACTGATCCATAATCACTCCTTTTTAGGTAACAAAAATACCACCGAAGACCGGTGGTAAATTAGTTTTAGTTTTATTCGCGTGATATACCGTCTCTTAGCAAAGACCAAATTCCTTATCTATCTCCCTAAGTTTTGCTTCCAACTCTTCTTCGAGTTCTTTAGGGAACACAAAATTTTTAGACTCCTCAGCACTCGGCATCTTACTGTCGTCAATGACATATGACCAACCCATTTCTTTTTGCTAAAAAAATTCTTCCCTATCCATTTAATCATCTCCTTGTGAACGCTATGTGTTCTAATCTCGCCAATCCAGCAATAAACCACATTGAGGATTTCTCCTCGATTTAGTTATCCAGTAAGCCAGCAAACTGTTTCTTAGCCGCATTATATACATCTTGAATAAGTCCGTCAATATTATCCAAAAACTTTAACTTTTCAAGATCCGCGGATATAATGGCGAGTAAAATCTACTACTTGGAAGAAATAATCTGCATCTTGATTTAGCTTTATTGGAAAAAGCTATTTATCATCTACTTTCCCGGATTAAATATAACAACGTCCCCAGAAGTAATCACCTAATCAGCGATGAAACTAGGGGTATCCATCCCTAAGTTTATGCGCATTGACACAGTGCGTATTGTAATATAAAAATATATCTAAAAGAAACAGAAAGGGGAAAAGTAATATGCCGAAGAAGGCCAAGGAAATGGAAAAGAATCATATTAAAAAGATGGCTGGTACCTTGTAAGTCAAGAAGGCTCACACAGGCAATACAAGCACCCGATTAAAAAGGCAAAGTAACAATCCCTTTCCACACTAAAGAGCTTTACTAAGTTTACCGAATGTTCGATTTACAAACAAGCAGGAATAGAAAGGAGCTAAGCATGTTAAGTATATATCCGGCAATATTTTACAAAGAGGACGACGGAAGGTATTCTGTTTGCTTCCCTGATTTTAATGCCGCCACTTGTGGAAACGATTTAAACGACGCCATGAACATGGCTGTTGAGTGCCCTGGCTGTTCAGCTCATAGGTTTGAAACGGGACGGTGAAGCTTTTCCTGTCTCCTCTCCTGTTGATACAGTAGATCCTGTTGCCTATGCAGAAGAATTGGGAGCAGGTAAACCGTCAGATTATTTTGTAAATCTTATCAGTGTTGATGCTGATGAATATGCAAAGCTATACCTCAATAAGTCTGTCCGGAAAAACCTCACTATACCTGAGTGGATGAATGAAAAGGCCTTAGCACAAGGCATAAACTTCTCCCAGGTACTGCAAGAGGCTCTACTGGAGAGATTACAGGCTTAGTATAGAACTTTCAAAGGCTGTGGTATTTTGCCACATCCTTTCTTTTTAACTTGCTCAATTAGAGAAACTCGCTACTGAATCAACACCAATTGTGGGCGGTTTCGTGGGATACATGAGCTGTAAAACATGTAAAAATCATTCTTTTTCGGTAAAAGTACATTACCGAAAAGTAAGCAAAAACCCTAGGTTTCAAGCCGCTTTAGGCTTAATTCCTAGGGTTTCTTGGTAACAGGGGATGAGGGATTCGAACCCCCATCGGCGGTTTTGGAGACCGTTGCTCTACCATTGAACTAATCCCCTTTGCTTTAAAAAGCAACGGTATGATTCTATGCTATTTTTTTGAAGATTGTCAATGCCTCTCTTATATTTTTTTACCGGAATCAGTTCAATATCTTTCTTTTGTCCCTGTGCCGGTGCATGGTAGGCAGGTAAGAGAATCCTTTTTTAAAGCCCAGTCGAACAGCTTCTTCGATTCTGGCTTCACTATGGCTGACTCCACGAATTTCACCGGACAATCCCACCTCTCCAAAAACCATGGTATCTTCCGGAATAGAAAGGTTTCTATAGCTGGAAACAAGAGCCAAAAGTACCGCCAAATCAATAGAAGGCTCCGAAATCTTTAAGCCTCCGGCAATATTGATATAGGCATCGAACTTAGAGCACTCAATGCCTAAGCGCCTTTCCATTACCGCAAGGAGCATATGCAAACGATTATAATCCATACCGTTTGCGGTTCTTCTGGGAGGCCGAAGTTGGTAGGCACCAAAAGGGCCTGAATTTCCATAAGAATCGGTCTTGTTCCTTCCAGGCCGCAGGAAACTATGGAGCCTGAGCAGTCCAGAGCACGGCCTGCCAAAAAGTAAGGCGGAGGGATTTTTCCACCTCGCAAAGCCCCTTCTCTTCCATCGTGAAAACGGCAATTTCATTGGTAGAACCAAAAACGATTTTTTGTCCGTGCAGAATACGCAGCTGGCTGTTCTGTTCTCCCTCAAAATACAAAAACCACATCCACCATATGCTCTAAAAATCTTCGGCCCAGCAACATTTCCATCCTTGGTAACATGACCTATCACCGCTATAGTAATGCCTCGCTCCTTGGCAAGACGAAGCAAGAAGGAGGTACATTCCCGCACCTGACTGACGGAACCGGGAGAGGCAGTTACCTCCTCCAAGAACATGGTTTGGATGGAGTCAATCACCAGAAAATCAATCTCTTTCCTCCACCACCTCCAAGAGTTGATTCAAGTTACTTTCGGACAGAAAATAAAGTTCCCCTTCCACTTCTCCCATGCGATTGGCCCTAAGCTTAATCTGCTTTAACGATTCCTCGCCGGAGACATAGAGAACTCTCTTTCCTCCCTTGGAAGCCAAATGCAGGCTTACGGAGAGGAAAATGGTGGATTTTCCAATTCCCGGATCTCCCCCTAACAAAACGAGGGAGCCGGCCACCAGGCCACCTCCCAATACTCTATCCAGCTCTCCATAGCCGGTAGAAATACGATCTTCCTTATCTAAGGGAATTTCCTCCAGCTTTTTCGCCTCTGCTTTTTTCAGGGAAAGCATAGAGCCTGCTCCCCGGGTCTTTTTTACTTTCTTTTGGAGCCTCCACCATGGAGTTCCAGGCCTTACAGGAAGGACACTGTCCCAACCATTTGATGGTCTCATAACCACATTCCTTACAGAAAAAAAGATTTAAACTTTTTGGCATTCTTCCTTCCTTTTTCTAATGCTGGTCTTTAATTTCTCTCCGGTTCTGTCCATTTTCACGGTAACCAAAGAGCCCTGAGGAATCTCACCCTCTAAAATGGCTTCAGACAGTAAGTCCTCCACCTGGGTTTGGATGGTTCTCTTTAAGGGTCTTGCACCAAACTTGGGATCATAGCCCTTTTCCACCAGGAAGTCCTTGGCTCCCTTATCTAAACGTAAGCCAAGATCCAATTCTCCCTTTGCCCTCTTATACAACTGAGACAGAAGGATATCCAAAATCTTCGACATATCCTCCTTACTGATGGGCCTAAAGACAATGATTTCATCAATACGATTTAAAAACTCCGGTCTGAACAGATTTTTCAGCTCTTCCAGTACCTTATTCTTCATATATTGATAGTCTTTATCCAGCTGTCCGGGAGTCGTATCAAAGCCTAACTTTTTCGGGCTGATAATCTGCTCCGCCCCTGCATTGGAGGTCATGATAATGATGGTATTCTTAAAGGAAACCTTTCGTCCCTGAGAATCGGTAATATGGCCGTCATCCAGCACCTGTAAAAGAATGTTCAACACATCTGGATGGGCCTTCTCAATCTCATCAAAAAGAATTACGGAGTAGGGATTTCTTCTCACCTTCTCGGAAAGCTGTCCCCCTCATCATAACCCACATATCCGGGAGGAGACCCGATCATCTTGGAAACACTGTATTTTTCCATGTACTCCGACATATCTACACGGATAAGATTTTGTTCAGAGCCGAAAAATCACCTCCGCAATAGCCTTGGACAGCTCTGTCTTTCCCACTCCGGTAGGCCCAAGGAACATAAAGGAGCCGATGGGACGCTTAGGATCCTTTAAGCCTACACGACCTCTCTTGATGGCTTGCGCAACAGCCTTCACCGCCTCATTCTGACCAATCACTCTTTCGTGAAGAAGATTTTCAAGATTCTTCAATCTTTCCGTCTCCGTTTCTTCCAGCTTCTTGGTAGGAATCTTCGTCCAATCGGAAACCACCCGGGCAATGTCCGACTCCCGAACGTGAAGACGATTCTCTTCCCTTTCCTTCTTCCAAAGCTCCAGTTCCTTGCTCAGGCGCTTTCTTTTTCTGTTCCTGTTTTCTCTTAATCTGAGAAGCCCCTTCAAAAATCTTCCCTACGAATGCAATCTTCCTTTTTCTTCTTCAAATTCTGCAATCTGGGCTCTTAGTTTCTTGATGGCTGCAGGCTCTCCGCTATTTAAAATGCGAATTTTGGAAGCAGCCTCATCAATTAAATCAATGGCCTTATCCGGCAAATACCGATCATTAATATAGCGGGCACTAAGCTTCACCGCAGCCAAAATAGCTTCTTCTTCAATCAGAACCTGATGATGTTCTTCATAGCGTTCCTTGATGCCTTCTAAAATCTTGATGCTTTCTTCTTCTGTTGGTTCTTCAATCGTAATCGGCTGAAAAACGTCTTTCCAGTGCCGCATCCTTTTTCGATATGCTTTCTATACTCCTCCAAGGTGGTTGCACCGATAATCTGCAGCTCTCCTCTGGCTAAGGCAGGCTTTTAAAAATATTGGCAGCATCCAAGGCTCCCTCAGCGCCTCCCGCTCCGATAATAGTATGAATCTCATCAATAAACAGAAGCACTTCACCGTCTGTTCTTGCCTCTTGAATAACCTTCTTAATCCTTTCCTCGAACTCTCCCCCGGTATTTGGAGCCTGCCACCATGGCAGATAAGTCCAAGGTTAATAAACGCTTTTTTAAAATACTGTCCGGAACATCCTTTGCCGCAATTTTATTGGCCAGGCCTTCCACCACAGCAGTCTTCCCCACTCCCGGTTCTCCCTACAAGACAAGGATTATTCTTGGTTCTTCTGGACAGAATCTGAATCATCCGCATAATTTCCTGTCCGCGACCAACCACAGGATCCAGCTTTCCTTCCTTTGCCAGAGCGGTAAGATCCCGGGAATACTGATCCAAAGTCGGCGTCTGCACGGATCGTACTTCCTTCTCTCTATTATTTCTCTCTTCCACCAGATTGTCTCTTCCAATGGCGGAATTCAGCTGGGTATAAATCTTCTGCATGGAAACACCCAAAGTTGAAATAATTCGGGATGCTACACAGTTTCCATCCTTCAAAATGGCCATCAAAAAGATGCTCGGTTCCCACCAGACGGGACTGTCCCTCTCTGGCTTCCTGCATCGCCTGCTCCAGAACTCTCTTGGCAGATGGGGTATAACCGCTGGGGTCTGCAAGAGAAACACCGCTTTCTCCGCTAACCATAAACTTGGCAATCATATCCGCAATCTTTTCTTCCGTTACGCCATTTGCCTTTAAAACCTTCCCTGCAACGGCTGTACCTTCCCGTACAAGACCTAAGAGGATATGCTCTGTTCCAATATATTGATGATGACACTCTTCAGCCACCTCTATGGCAAGCTGTAAAGACCTTTGCGCCTGTATCGTAAACTGATTCATCTTCTCCACCCTATCCTTTTCTATACAATACTGTTTCTGCTTTTATAGTCCCTAAAAGCAGTGTTGTCCAGTTAAAATTTTCTGATTGAATCTAAATATTTTATCATGATAGCAAAGCTTTTTGAATAATCTGTGAAGGAGTCCTATGAGAAATATTTTTCAGAGATAAAATTCATGCAGTATAGCTCTAGGATAAATCCTACTTTTATGGCTATACTGCATGATAATCAGTTTCTTACAGCTCTTCGATTTCCAGCTCTACTTCTTTGGTATGCTCCAAAGAATCCTCTTTTTTATGCTTCTCTTTATCCGCCAATCGCTTCTTATCTTCCGCAGATAAGGAAATCGCTCTGGTTGCTCCTAAATCCGCATCTTCAATATCGGATCCGTTTTCACCCTCATGATGCACATTCGGCCTACGTCCAATCAGCTTGGTTCTTCCCTCTTCTTCCTCTTCCTCGGGGAAATCCTTTTTCCTTCATGGGAAATTCCTCCTTTAAAGAGAAACGCTCTACATTGGGTCGGCTTTCCTTTCGCTCTCGCTCCAAGGTTTCTTTCTGGAAGGCAATGACTTTCTTTAATCTGCTACGTGTCTGCCACAGGAAGATGGATAGGGCGGCAAGAAGCAAAAGCCACTAAGGCAAAGACTATGCTTAAGATGGTCTGAACATTATATTTTTCCTACCAAAAGCATCATATTGAGTCAATAAAGTCGGATAGCTTTCCGCATTTTTCTTCTGCTCAGCCTCTAAAGGATCCTGAAAAATACCGCTGAATGGTTTTTCCTTTAAGTCATAACGATAAAAATGTAAATCTCCGCATCATTCATTCCATAAACAATGATGTACTGATGCTCTGTATCGGCCTTCCATACCCATCCCTTTACCTGATGACCGTCTACATCAATGGTGCTTTCCCAAAAGCCATCCGGAATCTTTACATCGGAGCCGGGATTCATAATGGTAATGCTCTTATCCTTTGCGGTAAGCTTTAACCCCCTCGTTCTTGGTCTCCGCCTCTTCACTTTCTTCTGCAGAGGCCGAGGTTTCCGCCGCACTTTCACTGCTTGTTTCTTCTGCAGTAATATTTACGGCGCCCTTTCCCACATGGGTAAGGTTTAATAGACTTTCATCCCCGCTGTATATTTCCTGTTTTTCTACCGTAATACTGGACCATCCTGCGGAAGCTGCCTTGAATTTCAAAGCAAAGGCCAGGGTATTTGCTACGGAATTATCGCCGGTACCATGTACACGCAGTGTTCCTGCGCCTCCATCAGTGTTCGTTCCGCTGACAAACTGTAAGGAATTACTGTCATAGCGAAGGGTGATATCCACTCTGGCTAAAGGAGTATCACTTTTCACCTTCATATTTACTGTGATTTCTTCTCCTACTTTACCCGTCGGATCGGAGAAGCTCAGTTGTCCGTCTGCCGCAAACACAGCCATGGAAAACAGAAGGCTGAGCAGGCAAGTATATAGTATATATTGTAATGATTTCATTATTATTTCCTCAAATTCCTCTGATTCGAGTCTTCCCATCCTCTGACAGTACCCGAAGTTTTACTCGACATATTCCGTTATATTTTACTGAAAGAAGAGAATTCTTTCAAGACTTTTTAACCAAGAGGACTCTTTCCAATCTCCACTACTTCTACACCACTCTCTGTCTTCCCTGCTGTGCTACTGCCATTTCCATTAGCACTTGTATTTCCGGCATTATCGGCTGTGCTGTTTCCGCTTCCCGAGGTATTTCCGGAACCACTTCCACTGTCTTTTCTTGTGGGCTTCTCATCGCCGGTAGGAATCGGCTCTTTCTGTCCCGGCATATCCTTATATACAGGGATAGAGAAAACCAGCGCTTTATTTTTCATATCCTTGCTGTAAGCGGAGGATAACTTGGCTCCTTCCTCTGCAGCGCCCTGTACATTAGTCATGTACTGATGCTTAAACAGGTTGGAGCCCTGTACATTCCATTTCTTCAGATACAAAGTATTCTGTCCCGCATTCATATAATTTTCCGCAAAGAACTGCGCTCCGCCCACAATGGACTTTTCTCTGGTATTCGAGGGACGCATATAGCTGCCACTTTGCTTTGGCATACCAGATTCCTCTCTCGATGGCTCCCATCTTTCCGTCCCGGTAAGCTCCGATATTAAAATAATTATAATGTCCGCTGCTTCCGGAAATAGAACCGCTGGTTCCTTTTCCCTGCTCCTGTAAAATCATGGAAGCCAGAACATAGGGATTCTGCTTTGACTGCTCTGCAGCCTTCATAATGATACTCACATAATCCACACCGCCTGCATTGGTTCCGCTGTTTGTATTGGAATTGTCTGTAGATGCCGCTGTGTTTTCGGAAGGAATAACCGTTCCTCCGCATTTGATAAGTTTGTTCCCGGTCCTTCGTTGGAAAATGACTACTGTTTCCGTTGAACCCTGGTAGAGGAAGCATCTCCTCCGCTGTTTCCCGCTGTTTCCACCGGCTTGACTTCCGCTATCCATAAAGCTGCCCTTTAGCATAGCTACCAAACCGTCTCTCGTTTGCTCATCCGGATTATAGCTATGGAGTAAGAATTGGAAAATGTAGGACTCATCCAAAAAGTTTCTGGGATCCATATAGTACGCAGTTAATTGTCTGAGGCACCAACCCGGTAGGACCGTCAAATCCTACCCATATTCCTGTATTCCAGTCATATTTTCCCCTGATCGGTGGACTTCCAGGATGAAATAGCATTCTTGTCTACAAGACTGCCTGTTCCTTCCATCTCTCCGTCTAAAACTCTCTGCCAATCCAAATTGGTATGTAAAGCCTTAAACTGCCAGTTGGGAAACTCTGCATGGAGAGCTCTTAGGCCGTCCTTATAAGCTTCCGGAAAGCCCTGTTGATTTAAAGCGTTCTCAAAGCCCTCATCCCTTTGGTATTGAACCGGAAATTTTACAAAATCGGAACGTATATATCCGCTTCCCCCTTGGAAATTAACCGGATACCAGCTTTCTCCGGAGGAGTTTTGTACTGGATCCCCTACTTTAACGGCTGTATTGGAATAAAGGTTCGTCACCTTTTTACTGTTTTTTTATTGGCTTCAGCCCTTACATTGACCATACTGCCCTTAATTACGGCATCCTTTTCTGTAGCAAAAGCTTGCGTAGCAAAAATGCTGCTCAAGATTAATCCTAAACTTATAAAACGTCCCCAACTTGTTTTTCTCATTTTTCTCCCTGCCCTTTACGCCAAAGAAGGATGTTCTTGAAGAAGCATCTCTTTGTGATTCATCAGGGAAAAATCCCTGCCTTTATACATCTGCAATTCTATCGGAAATTATAAAGATTAAAAAAATAATTTTCAATGAAGATTTTCTTGCATCATTTTAATTTTTTTATTTCCTTCCGTCAATGCTTCTTGGAATTATTCAGACAAATGACAAAGAAACGTAATGAACGAGGCTATCAGCAGAGAGAATGCATCCTTCTAGGATAGCTTTTGGAACGGGACACGCTCCGCTAACCTCGCTACGTAACGGCTCTAAGCTTTTACAAAAACAAAAGCTAAGAGCCGACGGGCTCAGATTGTCCCTTATCAAAAACTATCCAAGAAGTGATAAATCTAATTTCCTCTGCCTATAGACTCTGAAAATATGTAGAAGGAAGCAAAAAAAGGCTGCAAAAATCAAAATTCGGAAGAAATTTTCGACAATATAGGTCTGAATGCGGGGTAGTCTGAGCCCACCGGTACTTGCGAAAAAACAAGTGGAACGTAGTTTTTCGCTTAGTATCCGCTGTGAGGCGAAGCTAGCGAGAGCGTGCCCCGTTTCAGACCTATATTGCTGAAAATTTCTTTATGAGCTTAATTTTTTACAGTCTTTTTGCTTCCTTCTGTATTGTTTCTTCTACCTCGTATTACACCGGGTAGGCTTTATTTTCTTTGTCCACGTTCTTTAACGCTATGCCGGATTTCTGGGCATCTCTGTACTGGAAGAAGTCCTTGGCCACCTGAGGGAATAATGCGTAAGACAGTACGTCCTCCGGCTGCTGTGTCCACTCCTTACACTCTTCCTTAAACTGCTCAAGCTGTGGCGGAATGTGGTCTGCAGGGCGATCTGTCATCTGCTTCTCTCCCTTTAAGACCTTCTTCAGCATTTCTTCATCCATAGGCTTAACGGTTCTTCCGAACTCTCCCGCAACAAGCTTGTAAGACTCCTTGGGAACCATCTTATAACGCTCTCCGGTAATAACATTCATCACCGCCTGAGTTCCTACAATCTGAGAAGAAGGGGTAACCAGTGGCGGCTCTCCAAAGTCCTTACGCACTCTTGGAACCTCCTCCAAAACCTCCTGTAGCTTCTCGTCCTTTCCTGCCTGATGAAGCTGGGAAATCAGGTTGGATAACATTCCTCCCGGAACCTGATACTTTAAGGCCTTAATGTCTACCCCCAAAACCTTTGTGGAAAGAAGACCGGACTTGATACATTCCTCCCGGTAGGGCTGGAAATAATTGGAAATCTCAATGAGCTTGTCCAGATCAAGTCCTGTATCATACTCTGTTCCCTGTAAAGCTGCTACCATAACCTCTGTGGAGGGCTGGGAGGTTCCCATAGCCAGGGAGTGGATGCGGTATCAATAATATCCGCTCCTGCTTCGATAGCCTTTAAATAGGTCATGGAAGCCATACCGGAGGTGTAGTGGGTATGCATTTCGATAGGAAGGGAAGTTCCTCTCTTTAAAGCACCAACAAGCTCTGTAGCCTCCTTCGGAAGAAGCAGGCCTGCCATATCCTTAATGCAAAGGGAATCTGCACCGAGATTTTCCACATCTCTTGCCAGGTTCTCCCAGTATTCCAGAGTATAGGCATCTCCCAAGGTATAGCAAAGGGGCGATCTGGGCATGTCCCCCTTCTTTTCTGGTGGCCTTAACGGCAGTTTCCAGATTTCGAATATCATTTAAGCAGTCGAAAATACGAATCACATCAATACCGTTGGCAATGGATTTTTCTACAAAATACTCCACCACATCATCTGCATAGTGATTGTAACCTAAGATATTCTGTCCACGAAACAACATTTGCAGCTTCGTATTCTTAAAATGTCTTTTCAACATCCGAAGTCTTTCCCAGGGATCTTCCTTTAGGAAACGCAGGCAGGCATCAAAGGTTGCTCCTCCCCAGCATTCCACCGCGTGGTATCCTACCTGATCCATCTTGTCCAAAATAGGCTCCATTAATTCACTGGGCATTCTTGTGGCAATCAAGGACTGATGTGCGTCTCTCAGCACGGTCTCCGTAATCTTAACTTTTGCCATATTTTCCCCTTTCTATTTCACTCCAAAACACAGCCATAAAGATTCCTGCTGCAACCGCCGTTCCGATAACACCTGCCACATTCGGTCCCATGGCATGCATTAAAAGGAAGTTGGTCGGGTCTGATTCCGCTCCCACCTTTTGGGATACTCTTGCCGCCATAGGGTACTGCGGAAACGCCTGCGGAACCGATTAACGGATTAATCTTCTTTCCGGAAGCATAGTACATCACTTTTCCGAGAAGTACACCTGCCGCTGTTCCAAAGGCAAAGGCTATCAGTCCCAAGAAAACAATCTTTAAGGTATTTACATTTAAAAAGGCTTCTGCGGAGGTGGTTGCTCCTACAGAGGTTCCCAGTAAAATAACCACAATATACATCATGGCATTTGCCGCAGTATCTGTTAACTGCTTTACCACACCGGACTCTTTAAAAAGATTTCCCAGCATCAGCATACCTACAAGGGGTGCTGTGGTGGGTAAAATCAAACAAACCACAATGGTTACCACAATGGGGAACAGAATTTTTTCCAGCTTGGAAACCGGTCTTAACTGCTCCATCTTGCACATCCGCTCTTCCTTCGTGGTTAAAGCCCGCATAATAGGCGGCTGGATGATTGGCACCAAAGACATATAGCTGTACGCCGCAACCGCGATAGGTCCCAGCAATGCCGTCTGTCCCAGCTTGTTGCAAAGGAAGATGGAGGTTGGACCGTCCGCTCCTCCGATGATGGAAATTGCTGCAGCCGCCGCTCCATTAAAGCCAAGGAAAATGGCAATAAAGTAAGCTGCATAAATACCGAACTGTGCCGCCGCTCCCAGTAAGAAGCTGATGGGGTTGGCAATCAACGGGGAGAAGTCCGTCTGGGCTCCCACTCCCAGGAAAATCAAAGACGGTAAAATGGTCCACTCATCTAAACGGAAGAAATACCATAAAAGCCCCCTGTTCCGTTGATGGACTTTTTCCGGGCTTAACATAATATCCGGATAGATATTTACCAAAAAGCATTCCGAAAGCAATAGGTACCATCAATAAGGGCTCAAAGCCCTTGGCAATTCCCAGATACAAGAAAAACCAGGGCAACAAGAATCATCAGGTAATTTCCCGGAGTAAGATGAAAGAAGGCCGTTTGCTGTAGTAGATTGGATAAGGTCTCTACTATATTCATGAAAATATCCTCCTATCCTAACTTTATGCGTTTAAGCTGGCCAATTTCGCACCGGATTCCACGCTGTCTCCCACCTTTACGTTAATGCTTGCTACAACACCATCCTGTGGAGCTACAATATCGTTTTCCATCTTCATGGCTTCCAAAACAAGAAGTACGTCTCCTGCCTTTACACTATCTCCTTCTTTCGCCTTTACCGCAAGAATCTTTCCGGGCATAGGCGCGGATACTGCCACATTGTCCTTCCTTGGCAGCAGATGCTGCAGGTGCGGAGGCTACAGGAGCAGAAGCTGCAGGCGCGGATTTCTCCACTGCCTTTGGCGCGGAAACAACACCGCCGTTTTTCTCCTCTACTGTTACATCATAAGCTACACCGTTTACTGTAATTGTATACTGCTTCATAATCTCTCCTTATCTCCGTCTTCTAATCGAACGAACCACCAGGCCATTGTTTAATTCCTTGGCATCCTTGAAAAGGATTTTCCACGACCTGCTCCGCTTCATAGGCCTCAATAGCCGCCATCATTACAATGCTTAAAACATCCTCAGGAATACCCTCTTCTTTTTCTATAACAGGAACCACGCGCTTGGGAACTTGCTTTTTCTACCGCCTTAGCTGTAGGAGCCGGCATCTTTTCTCTTAGCCTTTTTCTCTTGGTGTTTTTCTTCCCAAATGTGAATGTACTTAAACAGGCTGATAATCCAGGCAATGAAAATGAGTACGGCAAAAACCATTCCCATTCCCACCAAGAGATTTTGTCCGGCGGAAGCCATCTTCTCTTCCATACTGTACTCCGGAACAAAACTCATGGAGGTAAAGCCGCTGTAATCCTCTTTTTAAGGATGCATCAAAGTCTAATTTTCTTTTTCGAAACTGTGCCACAAGATGGAACTTGTATTCTCCATTCTCTTTTGTGACAATGTTCTCCTTGACCTCCTGAAATTCTCCCAGCTCCTCTTTTGTCATTCTTGAAATTATTTAAGGCATTATAGAGAACCTCTTCCTTAGCCTTGTAGGCCTCCTGAATCCCCTGATTAAGACTACTCTCATCCTGGGTTACCATAGAGGTAAAAATACTGCTCTATCGTTTGTTCAAGTTCAGCCGATGTGGAAGGATCCAAGGCTTCCGCTTCCACAGTCTGCTTTCCGCAGGAAAAGCAAAAAGAAGGGACAGAAGCAAAGTACAGAGGAGGAATATTTTATTTATCTTCTTCATTTTCCCCTCCTAGTTGCTTCCGAATTTTTTTATGAAAATCAAAGTTAGCCTTTCCGTATAACATTTCAAAAGCGGAAATAATTCTTTGACGGCTTTCCTCCGGTAAAATCAAATCATCCACATATCCTCTTTTGCTGCAGCCAAAGCAGAGGATTTCTCCGCTAAAAATTTCTTACTTTCCTCTTCTCTCTCGGAAGCGGATTTTTCAGGATACAAAATATCCGCTGCATACTTTGCATCCATAATGGAAATCTCAGACTCGGGATAAGCATAAACCAAGTCCACCCCCAGACCCTTGCTGCCAATTGCCGCTCCTGCGGAACCGATAGCCTTCTTTACGAGGCTCACCATAGGCACGGAAGCATTTCCATAGATGGAAAGAAGACTCGCCATAGCCTTTGCCATGTGCTTTTCATTGCAAGAGCAGTTTTCAAAGCCCGGCACATCACACACTGTCAGGATAGGAATAGAATAGCTGTTGCAGAAGCGAAGGAATTGATCCATCTTTTCCACTGCCTTCCAATGTAGAGGCTCACCGTTAGTAACCACCGCACCCACAGTCTGTCCATTTAAGGAAATAAAGGCAGTAACCGCCCCCTCTCCAAAATGAGACTTTACTTCAAAGATTCTTCCTTCATCCGAAAGAGTTTCCAGTGTCTCTCTCGGTGCCAATGCAAAGAAGCCCTCCACACTGCGGTTTAAGCTGTCTTCCACATCCTCCTGATAAGCGGCATCTTCATTATTGGCAGGTAAAAAAGCAAATGCCTTACGGACTTCATCAAAAATCTCTTCTTCCGTCCCGTAAAAATCAAGATTTCCCTGCTTAGCCTGAGCTTCCGCTTTCGCAAAAGCCTCATCCTTATTGCCCTCCACGCCGTCAGGAGCGGTAAGAAATAATCTGGCCTCCTCTTTCTCCATAAAAGAAAAGTCGGAAAGAGAAGGAAGAATGGCAAGACCACCTCCTACCTGGCCGAAAATCACCGTATATTGGGGAACCAAGCCCTTTCGCCTTTGCCTTTTTCTCGTAAATGGTGGAAAGGGCAAAAATAGCATCTGTAGCTTCCGGAATACGAAGTCCGCTGGAATCCAGTAATTCCACCACAGGGCATCCCATCTTCATGGCTGTATCATAGAGACTTGCAATCTTCTTTCCATGCATCTCTCCAATGCTTCCGGAAAGTACCTCTCTGTCTTGTGCATAAATATATACCGGCTTACCGGAAATACTGCCATACCCACAAATGACCCCATCAGATGCTTCCTGCTTTTCTCCGGCATTAAAATCCGTACTTCTGCTGCAAACATGGGCACCGATTTCCACAAAACTGGATTCATCCAGCAAGGCCTCTATACGCTTCCTTGCCAAAGAGTTACGCTGATCCATAATCTTCCTCCATTTCTATTTTGGGGGCAAATTGCCCTTTTAACATGGCTTATTGTAAACGATAGCAAAAATCTAATTCAAGCCAAAGAAATAACAAACTTTTTAATATATGCTTCTATTTTTAAAAGCGTATTCCCTTAGGATAGAGGGTTTCTAAGCCTTCCGTTTCGGTAATATCCAAAGCCCAAAGGAAGTCCATCACAAGCACAAAGAGCCAATCCTTTATCGCCTTCTTTATCACTTTTTTTGTCGCTTTTTTTGTCGCTTTTTTCACTGTTTCCGTTGACTTTCCTGTCAGCTATAAGAAAATTTCGAAGCTCTTCTTTCTCTACCGCTATTTCTTGTCCATTGAGATAAGCCTCTACCCTTCTGTCTTCTTTAGCCAAGGAGAGTCTGTAAAGCAATTTGATCTCCACCGATTTTTCCGGAAGCTTTGTAAGAGAATCTCCCCATTTAGGAAGGTCGATAGCATGACTTAGGCTGTGGCTCCATTCCCATCCCTTCTTTCCCTCTTCCAGTACGGCAATGCCGATGCGAAGAAGAGGCAAGGACAGAAAAGCTTTTAATGAAGAAGGGTAGTAAAAATATTTCTTGGCCTTCTTTTCCCAAAGCATGGAAAGCTTAGAAGTGTCCACATCCTCTCTTTAGGTCATTTCCTGCTTACGAAATATGGCAAAGTATTGACCCTCTCCCACACTGTTATGAAAATAAAGATGCTTATCTCCCAAGAAGCTGAGCTCCGGATGCTTTTTCTAAAATCCGCTCCGCATTCCCTTCATTTTTCCTCTCGGAAAAGGTACAGGTGGAGTAAGCCAAAAGCCCACCTCTCTAAGCATTCCTATGGCATGGTCCAGAATCTCTCTTTGTAAGACCGCACATTGGGAAACCTTCTCTAAAGGACCAATCCGCTATAGCCTCCGGATTTTTCCGAAACATCCCCTCTCCGGAACAGGGCGCATCCACCAAAAATTCTGGAAAAGAATGCCGGAAATTGCTCTTCCAGCTCTTTCAGCGGAGCAGGAGCTAACCGCCACATGGCTATACCCCATCCTTTTTCCACATTTTTTTGGAAAGATTTTTGGCTCTTTCCATAATGAATTCGTTGAGAGAAGGATTCCGCCTTCCTCTGTCTTTTAGTCGATCGGCAATCTGTAAGCTCTTTCCTCCCGGACTTGCACAAAGATCCAGACAGCAATCAAAAGGGACGAAGCTCCATGTAAGGAACCACCGACATGGCGGAAGGATCCTGAATATAATAAAGCCCTGCCTCATGGTAGGCATCGTGCCCGATTTGCACTCCTATACTTTTGCAAATACTCTTCATCACAAAGATATTCTCTGGTAGATTCTTTTTATTAACTCTTCCAGCTTCCAATTTTCCTTCCAATCTTTATAGGGAAAAATCCGGATGAGCCTCCAGCTTCTGTAGGTTCAGCCGAAGCCCTCGCTTCGGGAGGCATAGAACAGGCTTCTAAAAAAAGCATCCCAATCCTGCCCCAGCCTGATTTTCATTCTTTCACAAAACTCCTCAGGCAATGAAATGTGATTTTCTTGACAGCTCTCCTTCATTTACACTTCCTCATCCTTTTTACACCGGCATAGTCTAGAAAGCATTTTCCCTAAGGCCTTTCCGGCAGAGAAAAATCCGGAGAATGCTCCGTAATGATAAAAAACGCACTAAAAGCATTCCAACAGGCAGGGCTAAAACCATTCCGGAAATCCTGCAAAGCTTATAGCCTAAAAAAGAGAAAAATCAGAGCCAGTAAAGGCGGAAGCCCCTACCGCATCCCCAATAATCTTCGGTTGCAAAATCTGTCGAATCATCTGGCTTAGAATGTAAATCAATAAAGAGAGCCAAAAAGAGTAAAAATTTTCCTTTTAATAAAAATCAGAGCCATCCAGGGCCACATAATAAAATCCTACGCCGAAAAACAGGGAGGGCATCCAAAAAGCGGTTAGAAAAAGCTAAAAGAATCGCAAGCTCCACTCTCAATAAGGAAAAACCGACGCTTAAGAGAATAAACACACAAAACATGATTTGAATTTGCGCCCAAACATAACCCTTTAAAAATCTTTTTTTCCGTCCTCCTTAAGAAGCTGCATATATTTTCTGAAACTGTTCCGGAATATTTCGATGGAGAATCGATAACAGCATTGCCCCTTCCTGAGAAAAAGCAAAGGGCAGACAGTATGGTAATAATCAGGTAAAGGAACAGCTCCGGTAATCCGCTAACCACATGCAAGGAGAATTTGCAAAGCTGGAGATGTCCATTTATTCATCATAGTCCTTCCCTAGATTGTCCAAAGTGCCCGGAAGATCCGACAGCAGATTTTGGATAAACGGAGGAAAGTAGGGCAAATTTTCCTCTATCATTTTCTCCAGTTGATGCTTTAAATCCTGAATTTCCAAGGGCAAATGAGAAATACGCTGCTTAAGCATGGGAAGTCCCAACTGCATAAGACAAAAGCAAAGATAGAAAAACAAAGCGAAAATAGCTAAAGTCAGCACCAGAGATATTTGCTTTTTCTTGAAAAACGGAAATCTCTTTTGCAAAAATGAAATCAAAGGATTTAAGCAAAAAGGCAATAATCGCCCCAAGAGTAAAGGGAAGAAAAAGAACAAAAAGCTTTTGGGAGAAAATACAGAAAGAAAAAGCATACTCCCAAAGGAAAAAGCATTTTATAAAGATACAGCAGAATTTTTTCATGAACAAAGCCCTTCCATAGAACTGCGAGTACAAGCGTCACAGCAAAGTAAAAAAATGCTGGAAGCATTGGAAAACCAGGTGGTAAAAAGGAAAAGAGAAAGTAAAAAGCAAATTGATATATAATGCGCCTCCAAAAGGATTTTTCTCTTTCCTTGAAAGCTCTTTAATCCGGGAAGAAAGCAGGCCCAAAAATCAAAGAAAAAGCATAACACCGAAAAAGGCCGAAATCATAGTATGCATCATAGAGAATTCCCAGAGTGGACAGTTCCTCCTTGGTTAAATAAATCGGATAGGCCAAGGGAAAATCAAAAAAGAACTTCGCCCCGGAAAGGGTTAAAAAGGGATAGGCCATACGAAAGCCATGGGAATGTTCCTCTATGTTTTTTTGTCAGCAAATTGAAGTTCTCATAATTGTTGGCAATGTACATATAGGGCTGTACCAAAAAGATAGGAAGCTTATCATTTTTCATTTCAAAGATTCCCATAAGATAGGAAACGGAATGGGCTCTTTTCTATCGTAAGAAAAAAACATAGGCAGACAACAAAAAAAGAAATAATAAAAGCAGGTATCTTTTCCGAATCCGTAAACCCTGATACAGGGCAGAAAACACAAATAAAAACAGGGAAAAGAGAAGCTGAAAGCGGGACACCAAAAGGATGGGTAAGAGAAGCGCTAAAAAACAAACTGATGCCTGAAAACAGATTCAGTCTGCCCTCTTTTTTGATATAAAAAAAGGAAGAAGCATAGGAACCAGCACAAAAAGAGTGGTGAAATAATGAAGCCCCTTTTAGATGAAAAATAAGAATATGCGTGGGGGTATGCTCCGTAAATAAAGGAATATAGCCAAGAGCCAATGCTTCTATCGCAAATGAAAAATAGGAAATCAAAAGAAGGCCCAAAAATACAAAGCTTTTAAAAAAATTGTCCTTCCGTAAAGTTCCACCGATATTTTTTTATCGGATAAATCCACGATCTTTGCTTCTTCCGAGAAGATTTTTATTTTTTTCTTAGAGCGAAGAGCCGCGAATTCAGATAAATACACTCTACCGTGATAAGCTAAAAAGAATAAAAAGATAAGCCAAATAATAGCTTAACCAGGTATAAATGGTCCAGGGAGAAGAAAAGCTTACTAAGCTGTAAAGTAGCCACACCCTCTCCAAAAAGTAATCCCAAGGCAAAAAGACCGGGTAAAGTCACACTGCTTCCTCTCTCTCTTTCCCGAAGAAAAAAAGATAAAGAGACAAAATCAGAAAGCAGAAAAAGGAAAGCACGGCATATCCCTTTTCCTTCAAAAGATATGCCATGCCATACAATATCGTATATAAGCAAAGGTCAAAAAGCAGACTTTTTTTCTACGGTTATTTTTGTTTTTCCGTTCAGCGCTGGGGCCTTTGTTTTCTGTAGATTCTCCACTATCTGCTCCGCTTCCTTTACTATCTCCATTACCGCTTCCCTTTGTTTCCGCCGGGTTTTCCTCCTCTGTGGTCTTCGTGCTTTCCGAGGATTTACTGCTTTCTGTTGTGCCCTCCGTACTCTCTTCCGTAGTACTTGCCTTGGTATTCTGCTCCACCTCTTCCTTCGTGCTTTCCGGAAGCTTTTTGATAGTGGCATGAATATAGACTGTACTGTTGGGCTCTGCCAGAGACAAACCGCTGGGCAAATAATCCTTAAGACGCAAGCTTACACTCACATCCTCCTTGGCATTGGATACATCCAGGGCAGGAAGAGTCAGTTGATTGAGTCCTTCCAAAACAGATTCACTGCCGGAAACACTGATGCTTTTGGGAGAGATCTGAAGTTCCTCCACCGTATAACCGTTTTGTACATTTCCTTCCGTTGTGGCGGATAGAATAAGATCCTTCTTCTTGTGAATCACCACCGTATAATCCACCTGCTCCTGAGACAGGCTGACATTCGGCAGATTTTGAATAATCTTTCCGTTAGCATCGTAGAAAAACAATCTTTCCCGTACCATCGGTATTTTGATTCATACCGTCCACATTGACTACCAGCCCCAGAGAAGATATTCTTCCCACGGAAGACTCCGGACCGTTTACATAAATGGTGGTAGGATCAACAGTAATGGACGAAACGGTATAGCCCTCAGCCACATTTCCTGTTGATGCACCTGTAAATCAAATTTTTTTCTTTTGTAAATCCTCTATGCTGACATGAACGACGGAAGGTCTGGCCACGATATCCGAAATGCTGGAAGCATTTTCCTGATTGACTAGCTCCACATAGACCGGTACAGATCCTGTAATGGAATAATCGCTTAAATCAATATAGGCTTTAAAATCGGAAGCCTTTACAGAGGAAGCTAGATTGCTTCGCACGGTATAACTTACAGTCACCGTACTCCGATCCACTTCCCAGGTTTTATTCTCCGCAGAAAAGGTATCCTGATTCAAAATCTGTAATTCCACGGTTCTGCTTTCCTTTTGCTCCGGATTGGACACATTGAAAACAATCAACCAAAGCAGCAAAGCCAGAACCACACTCACCAGCTTTAATATAAGATTCTCTTTAAAAAACTTCATTTATCTCTCCTCCTTTTTTCTGGGAAGAATGCGGGAAAATAAAGTTTTCTTCTGCTCTTCCTGCTCCTGCTTCGGAAGATACCGTATTAATTCTCCTGCCTCTTTGACATGTAAAAGCTTTCCCTGAAAGGCTACGGAGATTCGTCCCGTTTCCTCGGATACTACCAGGGTAATGGCATCTGTACTTTCCGAAATTCCCAATGCCGCCCTGTGTCTGGTACCGTAGGCCTTGGATATTCCGGTATCGGACAGGGGGAGATAACAGGTGGCGGAAACCACTCTGTCCCCGGAAATCACAACCGCCCCGTCATGTAAGGGGGTATTTTTTTCAAAAAAATATTGATGAGCAAGGCCGCCGTTACTATACCATCCACGTAAATACCGGTATCCTCCACCTCTTTAAGGCTTTGGTTTTGCTCAATAACAATCAATGCACCGGTCTTGTATTTTGACATTTCCTGACAGGCCGAAATTAATTCTTCATTGACTCTCAAGCTGCCTTTGCTATCTTCTCTTTGGAACTGCCCGAAAAGATTCTTAGAGCCTAATTGTTCCAAAGCCTTTCGCAATTCCGGTTGGAAAAATGATAACGGCCGCAATAATTGCCGCTGTGGAAATTCTTTCAATTAACCAAACAATCGTATTCAAACGGAAGAAAACGGCAAAGGCCGTAAACAAAAAGAAGTACCAGAATTCCTTTCAATAACTGCCAGTGCTCTTGTGTTTTGAATCCAAAGAAGGACAACATAAATAATCCCTGCCAAAATTGCTATTTCCACAAGTCCCGACAGACTAAACGCAGGAAGTAAACTTACCCACCCCTTAATCTTTGTAAAGAAATCCAATTCCGATACCCCTTTCTCCTCGTAGCAACAAATAATCAAGTTCACACAAAAAATTCTCTTTTCTCTATGGAGAAAATTTCTTAATCCGAAGAAGGAAAAATGTTCTCCTTTATTCTTCGGTACAGCCTTTACAAAATAGTAGTAGTCATCATCTTCCATCTGCAAAAATTTTGTTCCCCGGTAATCCACATCATGGAAGAAAAACAGGGTGAATACAGACAGCAAGGCAGAAATGAAATAGGCAATAATACTAATCAGAAATTCATCTTCAAAGAAAGTAAAGGATACAATATCCCAAAGCAACGCCTCCATTACCAGCCCCACCGTTACGGCAATGTGCCAGGGAATACTGAAAACTTCCGTTTCTCAGCAGATAAACCGTCACTACCACAGCAGAAAAAAAGAACCAATACAAGGATCATTTCCTTATCTTTAAAAAAGGGAAGCAGGGTTTTTCGTCAAGGATTCCAACTGTTCCGTAAGATCAGCAGAGGCCGTAAAAAGCTTTTCATTCTGCTGAATAAAGCTCAGGAAAAATATAAAAAGCATCCCAAGGCCAGAGGCAGAAAGGCCGTAAAACCCATAGTGAGCCCTACAAAAATCGGCAAAAAAATAATGGATTTTTCAAAAGAAAGCAAAAAGGGCATCAAGGCAATGAGGATGGCATATTTTCCTCTGATACTGCTTTGCAATAAAAAACAAGAACAAAAAAAGATGCCCCCGGAAACAATTAAGAGCAAAAGGGATTGCTGATAAAAATAGGACATCAATATTACGCCCAGAAGTATCGGCAAAGTCGAAAAGGGAAGAAAAAAAGGATATCAAACTAAAAACAAAAGAAAAAAATCGGATGAGCCAGTTTTCCCACCATGGAAAAAAATGGCGGGTTAAGGAAAAAGATAAGAAAAGGCCAGGCAGGAACGAAAAGATAGGAACCATCCAATAATCCTGCTGTCCATATATTTTTTGACATTTTTCTTTAAAAAGTCGAAAACCGTTCATACGCCTACTCTCTCCCTATCTTACTCGTCCAACCAATCCGCCTCATCATCCAGCCACTCTTCTTCTCCCTTTTGTTTGGAAGCAGCTTTTTTCTTAACAGCTTTTCCTCCGTCCTTCAGCCTTCTAAGCTTAGCTAATCTTTCCGATCTTGTATAAAGCGGCGCTAAATCCAGTTTAGCTCCCTCTTTCTTCATTTGCAGTACCACTTCCTGAGCCTCTTCTCTGGCTTTTTGAACGATAGTGTCTTTCTCCTCCTTTTTTCTAAGCTTTTCCGTTCTCTTTGCTGTAGACAAAAGAAGCAGATCCTCTAAGCGTTCACGATAAAGCAAACTGTCTTCATAGGCTCTTTCATAGGAATAATAGGACACAATGGAAATAAGCACAATGGCACAAACCATGCCCTAGGAAATAGAGAAGGGAAATTCGTTTTCCCAAATCCATCATATATTGAAAAATCCAGCTTTTTGGAGGATGTTTTCTATTTCCATAAAAAATAGGCAAACAGAAGCAGGAAGAAAAATTCCTGTATATTGAAGGATTCCCCGCAGTACCCGATTGGAAATATAATCTTCCCTATAGTACTTGGCCGTATCCAGGGCCTCCTGCCCTATTTCCTTTTCCAGCATGGCGACCTGCACCATGGCTATGATTTTCCTCTGATCCAACATCAATATCCCCTTGCCTGTCTGGCCCTTTTCCGCATAAGGCGAACTTGGGAATTCCCCTACCACCGAGTCAAAGTTCTGATTCGCCTCCGTGGTATTGCCCATGGTTTGCTGTATTCTTGCCAGCAGGAATAAGTTCTCCGCTTCTCTTCGAATCTTTTACACTCCGGTATAATCCTGTAAAGCTTCCTCCAGACGACCTGCATTCCATGCAGTGCTACCCAATTCCTGCAAACGCAGGTACACACTTCCCTCCATCTGGGACTTAATGGAAGATAGCATGGAGACCAGACTTTCATCCGTAATGGCGCTTTGATCCAAGGCAGTATACAACTGAGCCGCCTGTGTCAAAATCCCCTGTGGAAAGAGCATTGTTAATACCTACAAGGCTCTGATATTGCGCCATAAAAGAAGCATTTTGATTCTCATAGCGATCCAGCTTCTCCTTCATTTCATCATACTCTTTTTGTAAACCGGCATTGGCCGCAGACAAATCTCCCATCTTCTGATTCGCCGCATCCAGCTTTTCCGTATAGGATATCATTTCCTGATTGTTTTTGCTATTGGCTCTTCTGATTCCTGCCGGAAGCATCAAAAAGATAGAATACAAAAAGGGCAATCACCACACCCAAAAGGAGCAGGGCAGAAACCGCCCAGGGGAGAAATCTGCTTAACCTCCTGAGGGCATCATCACATCATCATCCATCATTTTCCCTATGGGAAAAAGACATTTCTAAGGCGACTCTGCTCCACCTCCGCTCTACCGGTCTTCTTCTTCACGTAGTCCATAAGGACGAGAGCCTTTGGATTGTTTCTGTCAATCTTCAGCACCAGATAAAGGCTCTTTCCCGCCTTTACCCACTCGCTTCTTCTCATGTAGAGAAGAGAAAGTAAAGATGTGGGCCTTCACATAGTTCGGGCTGTCTCCGATAACCTGATTCAACTGAAAAACCGCTAAGTCTTCGTTATTATGCTGGGCATAGTCCAAGGCTTGATTGTAACGCTTTACATTATCAGAGCAAATGCGTAAAATCGCCGGTTTTCTTTGAATCTGCTCCAAAAATAATCCGCAGGATTATCCTCCGGCAAAAGATTCATGCTGATGACCCATTGCACCAGGGCATCCGCCACTTCTCCCATCTCATAAGCCCCAACAGATTTCTTGCTTCCCTTTGGTACTTATCAAAAATGCAAGGCCTTCTTCAACAGCTCTGCGGCACCGCTTAAGTCCCGAAGTCTGGCTCTTTCCAGTCCCAGGTTATAATAACAGTTGGCTATCCGTTCCAGGGTAATATCATATTTCATGACGGATCGTTCCCCTTCTTTAAAGCCTCTTCCATAAGCTGTGTCATCAAATCATTCATATCGGTAAGGTCCACCTTGAGAATGGCATCCTCTAACTGATCCACATCCGAGCTGGGTTTAAACCTCTTTATCTCATCCTCGAAATTAATCATTGCACTCCTTTATTTTTAAAACTGCTCAATTTTTAAAAAAGAACAGTTTGTACTTTACTTTGCAAATGTGCAGTTTTTGTGAAAAGCATTGACTCCCCTATACTTCTTCTATAGAATCCCAAACAGTTTCAATGGGAAAAATGCCTTTGCATGAAATTCTAACATAAGTCAAAATGGCATTCAAGTTTAGAGAAAAGGGAATTATGGAAAGTTTTATTACATTTTTACAGCACATTTTGAAAAATTTCTTTCTCAGGGAAATGATGGTCTTCTTTTTATCCATGATGCCCGTTATCGAACTGCGTGGAGGTTTGATTGCCGCCTCCTTACTGAAGGTAAATTATATACAAGGGCTTACTATATTGTTTAATCGGAAATATCCTCCCCATCCCCTTTGTCCTTTTCTTCTTTGCCAAGATCGTGGAGCTTATGGAGAAGTCTTCCATCACAAGACCTTTGGCATCCTGGTTTAGAAAAAAAGTAGATAAGCATAAGGATGCCATTGATAAGGTGGACTTCTAGGGGTCTGGTTCTCTTTTGTGGGAATTCCTCTTCCCGGTACCGGAGCATGGACCGGAGCTATGGTAGCCAGCCTTTTTAAAGATGAATCGAAAAAGGCATTCTTAGCCATCAGTATCGGGGTATGCCTTGCGGCAGGAATTATGTCCCTACTCAGCTACGGCTTGTTGGGAAAGCTGGTATAGAGGAAAGCCGGTGTATAGGAAAGTATCTATGAAAAACTGAGGATTTCCGGTTTTCTGATAAATTTTCATTTAACTTTCATGATATATTTTTAAGGATTGACATAAATTTACAATAGTTATATAATCCAGAGGTTCCATTGCAGAGGTATCGAAGTGGTCATAACGAGGCGGTCTTGAAAACCGTTTGTCCGCAAGGGCACGTGGGTTCGAACCCCACCCTCTGCGCTAAATAAAAAGTCGGGATTTATGCGAGAAACCACATAAATCCCGACTTTTTATTATCTATACATACTTTTCCCTTTTTCTTTTCCATCCTCATCACTATTTCTTTTATGCACTTAATGCCGTGTTCTCTAAGTTGTTTCATCAAATCTTCCGTAATAAAGTCTATCTCTTCGCATGTACTGCTGAAAGCAAATTTTTTATGGTAGGCACTTGCATCGAACAAAAAAATACGTCCCAGGAGACCTCCCTTTTTCAATATTCTCATTCTTCCCCATAATTTCCGCGACTTACTGTCTTTGAAAAATACAACCATTTCGATATCACTAAGGCGATATCTTACCGGTATTCCCGACAGAACCGTCAATTCATTATTCTCAATCATGAAAACATCATATTTCCGTTCTCGTTTCAACAAATTCTTAAAAGCAATAATGGCAGATATAATAACTATTACCAGCAGAACCATCATATAGAATATTGCCATAAGCTCAAAATTGGAAATCTTCAGCATCTTACAAACTCCTCTTTAGATAATGTGTATTGGTTTTTAATATAAATATTTGATTTACCATTTCTTGAGACAAGTGATTGATATTTTTACAAGTAAACTTTGTACAAAAAGACTTAGAAGAAGGTAGCCCTTGTTCCAAGTCTTTCATTTCCTGCAGAAGATGGGAGTTGAACCCACATGAGTGTTACCTCACACGGACCTGAACCGTGCGCGTCTGCCATTCCGCCACTTCTGCAAACGAAAGTAGTATATCACCATCGTTTTTCGTCAAGAAAAAGAATTTCAACCGATGGAGTAAACTTATTGTCAGTTAGCGAGCTTCAAAAAAATACACCTTGATAAAGGTCTTTGACTTTTTCAATTATCTTATTATCATTTTTATGCCATGTCAAAATTTTATAATAAACGGAGGTGGTTCCGTATGGAGAAAGTCTTCTTAACCGTTTCTCCAAGAATTGATGCCTGGATCCTCGTCTATATATTTCTTTGAGGCATCAGAGTGCTCTTTTCAACACATCTCTAAGCCTTATTTCTTTTACACTTATCCCTTCTGTTCCGGTCGCTCCCAGCTTCCTTTCTTCTCGACCTATCCTCACCAACTGAAGAAGCTTCTCTCTTCCATAGTTTCTCTCATAACACCTTAGCTTACTCATCTTGTCAGCACCTTTTTGGCTCCATGATAAAGGTCTTGAACTTAAGCGATCAGATAACACATGACTGACATGACTCTCTGCACTACAGCCTTGTACAAGCTTGTTTCTTAGCGTTCTTCTGATAGCTGCCCAATTCTCTAACACATACGTCCGTAAGCTTTCTATTCTCTCTGTATTTCTCCCTGATGCCGCCATACAATCTATATATTTTTGAGAATGAAACCTTTAGTGGAATGTTTAGAGTATAGTAAATGCCATAATTCTTCTTTTGGCGATATCCTTTTCATCTAATATCTGTGCTGCAGCCTGATTAATATATTTCATCAAGTGAAATTTATCTGCACAAAAGACTGATTTTTCAATGAACTCCGTCCCATTCTTTATCCACTGGGCTCCATCACCACTAATAAATACTTTCTTTAAGTTCTCTTTATCATATGTCTTTTCAATGTAGTCAGAAACCTTAGTCCAAAGACATGCATTTCCTTCTTTTCCGGGGTAAAGTCCGGCAAAATAAAAGCTATTTTTGAGTTCTTTTTCTTCCTTTACAGCCGGATTCAAACTTTCCTTCGTGTACGTAAATCAGTTTGGAAATGAAGCTCTTATTATCCTTAGACTCCTTGCCATGCTGTTCTGCAATGTGATCCTCATCTGCTTCGATAAAAAGATACTCCACTTGCTTCTTGCCGGAAAGATCCTCAAGGGTAATGCTATCTGATAGACTATGTATTTTATTCATCACTGTAGTTTTGCTAATGCTTTGTTTGGATGGCAGTACCTTTGTTGCCTCACGATAGCTTGTTTTTAATGCCTCCGTGAGTAGCATTACCTCAGCTTCTTCACTAAACCGCTCATGGGAATCCAACCCTATAAGCTCTTCCAGCAAGTATGAGTGACTGCCTTCCCTTGATTTTCTTTTGAAATACGTACAATCAAACACCACATCCCCAACAGAGGTAATCAATGTTCGCTTATCGACCCTCTGAATGTTAAACCTTTCTTTTCTGGCTCCACACTCACTAAGTATCGAGTTCATTCTTGAAAGGACTACGCCCAAGAAAGAAGCAGAAAAAGACTCTGTGGAGCTTTTTATAGACCTCTCTAAGGAACTAAAGTCCTTGGGGTTTTCAAAAAATTTATTCTCCGCTTCAAGTAAACCTTTTACCAAATCTTCTAATAGTGCTACAATATCCATGAGAGTAATCTCCTTTGCATAGTTTTTAGTCGAAACCATTGTATCAAAAGGATTTATGATTACTCTCTTTTTATTTCTTTATCAACTGACAAAATCTTTACTCTATTATTTCAACCAAAAGATTTCAACCAAAAGATTTCTAAATGATTTAAAGGCTTAGATAAAGTTTTTTTTCTTTAAAAGATACATCTAACACCATATCCATTCCTTCCGCCAATCTTTGTAATAGCTTTATAGAAGGATTTCTAGTTCCATTCTCCAACTTACTAATCTCCGATTGATTAATGCCGGTTTTGTTAGATAAACTCTTTTTGTGTCATATTCTTCGCTATTCGAGCATCAATAATAGCTCTAATGATATTCATTTCCGGCTGTACTTCTTCATAGGCTTTCGCAAATTCAGAATCTCGCATTTTTTTCTGTTTATACTCTTGAAGCTTCATTTCAACTTTTCCTTTCGTGACAAATAGTCATCTCTCCTTAGTTTTGCAAGTTTTATTTCCTGTGCAGGAGTTTTTTGAGTTTTCTTGACAAAACCATTCGTCAAAATAATATTCGCACCTTCATAAAAGAAATACAGAGTACGTGTAATATCTGAACCAAACTTACATCGTAATTCAAAAATCCCATCCTCAAGACATTCACTATAAGGCAGTCTCAACTGATTACCCTTCTCTTCTAGTATTTCAATTAAAGATAATACCTTTGCTCCCATTTTAGGTTCTAAGGAATCTATAAAGTTTATTACCAGAATTTCACCATTTTCTTTCTCATAAAACTCCACAGTGAATTTCATTGTTACTACCTCGTTCATTTATTATATGAGATAAAACTCATTATCACAAGAACAATATTCTCTTTGTAACAAACTTAATATTTCCGGCTTACGCCATAATCTCCCCTTCTTTTTTCTCCCCGGTCACTGCATCCTTTGGCTTCTGCCAGGTCATGTAGTCACATTCCGGATAACGGGAGCAGGAATAGAAGATTCTACCCTTTTTGCTTCTCTTCTTTACGCACTCCGCACCGCAGGTCGGGCAAAGAAACCGGCGTATTCCACGTAGGGCTTAGTATTTTTACAGTCCGGAAAGCCGGGGCAAGCCGAGAAATTTTCCGTGAGGGCCATACTTAATGACCATCTTTCTACCGCACTTGTCACAGACTACATCCGTTTCTTCTTCGTTGATTTTGACCTTCTCCACCTCTTCTTTAGCCTTTTCTACAGCCTGGGAAAGATCCGGGTAGAAGTTTTCCACAATGGTTTTCCAGGAAGTCTGTCCCACACTGACAGAGTCCAGTAAAGACTCAAGATTGGCTGTAAAGCCCTTGTCTACGATGGTAGGGAAAATTCTTGGACATCATTTCATTTACCGCATTTCCCAATTCGGTAACGAAAATGTTCTTCTTCTCTTTGGTAATATAACGACGCAAAAGAAGGGTTCCAATGGTAGGTGCGTAGGGTAGATGGGTCTTCCAATCCCACCCTCTTCCAAGGCCTTTACCAAAGAAGCCTCGGTATAATGAGGCGGCGCCTGGGTAAAATGCTGCTCCTTATTCCATTTTTCCACCCTAAAGAGTCTCCCTCCTTCATCTCAGGAAGAGTGACATTTTTCTCCGCCTTATCTTCTTCAGACATATATACGGCAAGAAATCCGTCAAAACGCAGACGGCTACCGTTTAAGGTAAAAATGTAGTCCTTAGCCTGAAATTTCACCGTTTCCGTTTCATAAACAGCCGCTTCCATCCTGGAAGCCACAAAGCGCTTATAAATCAACTGATATAAACGGTACTCATCCTTTCCAAGACTTTCCTTTGCCTCGAAGGGGGTAATCTCCAGATAGCTGGGGACGGATAGCCTCGTGAGCATCCCGGATCTTCCCTTCCTTCTTATCTTCAGTCTGAGTCTTCTGGCAGTACTCAGGGACCGTACTCCTGTCCGATTTTTCCAACACCGCAGCATGGGCTTCTTCAGAGATTCTGGTGGAGTCCGTACGAAGGTAGGTAATTAAACCAACCACTCCTCTTCCCTTTGACATTCACGCCCTCATACAAAGACTGGGCAATACGCATAGTCTTTTGGGTTGGGAAGGAAAAGAAGCTTTGCCGCTTCCTGCTGTAAAGTAGAGGTGGTAAAGGGAAGGGGCGCCTTCTTTCTTCTTTCCCCCTTCTTTTTCTCAATAAGCTTTAGCTTTTCTTTTCCAATTTCGGAAATAACAGAAAGAACATCCTCTTCCTTAGACAAAGGAAGCTTTTTTGTCCTTTCCGTAAAATACCGCCTCTACCTCCTTCTTTGCCTACAGAAAGGGTGGCACTAAGACTCCAGTACTCTTCCGGCTCAAAAGGCATTAATCTCCGCCTCTCTGTCGCAAATCATCTTTAGAGCTACGGACTGCACTCTTCCCGCAGATAATCCTTTACGAATCTTCTGCCAAAGCAAGGGACTGATGGTATAACCCACCAAGCGGTCCATGACTCTTCTGGCCTGCTGAGCATTTACCAAATCCATATCGATTTCTCTGGGGTTCTTAATGGCATTCTGCACTGCATTCTTGGTGATTTCGTTAAAGCTTATGCGGGAGATTTTCGCTGCATTTTTCTCATCCTTATTCAACTCTCTTTGCAAATGCCAGCTGATTGCCTCTCCCTCACGATCCGGGTCAGTTGCCAGATAAATTTTTATCCGCCTTTTTGGCTTCCTTTTTCAACTTGCTCAGCAGTTCCCCTTTTCCACGGATGGTAATGTACTTTGGCTCATAGTCATTTTCCACATCGACTCCAAGGGAACTTTTGGGCATATCAATTAAATGTCCCATAGTTGCATCAATGGTATAGGACTTTTCCTAAAAACTTACTGATGGTTTTTACCTTGGCGGGTGACTCCACAATAATGAGATTATTTGCCATTCCTCATCCTTTTCCTGTTCCGGTATAACTTGCTGTAAAGCGAAAAGAACATTTCCTTTTATCTTCGGCATACATAAGGGCTCTTATCTTTCTCTTTTAATAAGAGCAAAGCACTCTTTGCCTCATGTTTAAAGCCTATTAAAGATAAAATTTATTATTAAAAAAATAATATAAAGCTGCTTTCCTAAAAATTCGTGGACACTATAAACGAATCCTAGCAAGTCGGATTCCATGAAATTTAGCTATTTCAGAGCTTTATCGGTAGAATTTGATACTTTTTATAAGAAAAGTGCAAGAAATAAAAAGAGATTTACTTCCTAAGAAATTTTTCATCTACTTGGAAAAGTATATCGAATTAATACTATAAATTATTCTATTTTTAAAAGAAAAATAAGTTTTCTAAAAAGAAGTATCCGCTTCTGTTTTTCTTCTATAATATGCGGCTTGCAAACACTCGCAGTAGCCTTCCACTTCCAACTCAATAAGATAACGATGCATAAGGTAAAGGGGCAGCTTTACTTCCTCCTGCAGCTTTTTGAAAAATGTTTGCTTTCAAAACCCTAAGGCATGATAAATCTCCTGCTTTTCCTTAGGAAAATTTTTGATTTCATTATCCCTGTCTTCTTCTTTTTCCGCTTCCAAAGAAAAAGTAAGATAAGATATCTCCGGCGGAGGTACATACCGCAGCACCGTCTCGGATAAGTCTGTTACATCCCTGAGAAAAGGCGGTCAACGATTCTTCCCGGGAACCGCAAAGACCTGTTTTCCCTGCTCCAAAGCACGATCTACGGTGATGAAGGTACCGGATTTTTCCTTTGCCTCCACCACCAGGAGCACATCGGAGAGCCCTGAAATCAGGCGGTTTCTTTCCACAAAATGATGGGGCAACGGAGGCGAATGCAAAGAATATTCGCTAAGAATTCCTCCCTGCTTTTCTATGCTTTTCATAAAGTCGAAAGTTACAGCTTGGGTAGCAAATATCCACCCGCAGCCTAAAACCGCATAGGTTCTGCCCTTCCTTCCAAAGCGCCTTCATGGGCCGCTGAATCAATACCGTAGAGCCATACCGCTGACAATTCCAATTCCCTTTTTTGCCAAGGTTTTTGGCAATGGATCTGGCAATATCCTTTTCCATATTCCGTGCCGTCTCTTGCCCCTATAATCCCCACGGTACGCTCTTCCTCTTTTCGGTAGCACGCCTTTTTAGATAAAGGCAGTCGGGACTATTTGGAATTTCTTTTTAATCTTTTTCGGGAAATCCTGCTGAAAAGGGTAACAGTTCTTTTACCCCCTGTGCTAGGCTACTTTCTTTAGGACTTTTCTCTCCCATGCTTTTCTTTTCTATTTTTTTCTTTTCTATATTTTTCTTTTCTATGTTTTTCTCTTTCATGTTTTTCTTCCATACTCTTCTTTTCCAAGCTTTTTCTTTTCTACACTTTTTCTCTCTCCGATTCAGGCTTTTTCTATAAAGCAAACAGCTCTTCCTCCAGTCCCCTATAGGAAACTGCCTCCGCCAGATGATTGATCGTATGTCCTCCTCTTCCTCTAAATCCGCAATGGTTCGAGCAAGCTTTAAGATTTTATGATAGGTTCTCATAGACAAATTTTTAAGCTGGAAGATACTTTCCATATATTCCCTTTCTTCACTTCCTAAAAGACAGTATTTATTCACCTCATTTACATGCATATCCCCATTCCACCGTAGTGTTTCCTCTGAGGAGAATCGGCTTTCCTGCATTTTCCTTGCTTTTTCCACCTGTTCTCTTAAGCACTTCGTAGAAATCCCTTTTTCCTTTGTAAACGCTTCCTCCAAGGAGATTGCCGGTAAGGATACGCATAAATCCATTCTTTTCCAAAATCGGTTTGGATATCCCTCTTTGATAGGCACGGATTTGCCCGGTGTACAATGGCAGCGATTTCTATCCGGAAAAATATCCGCAGGGGCAGGGGTTCATCGCCGCTACAAAAAGACAATCCACCGGATAGGAAAAATTGTTGAAGACGATGCAAAGTAACTCGTTTTTTTCCTCCATTGGCCCCCTCGTAAGGCTTCAATGCTTTCCTTCTTAAATAAAGGCAGTTCATCTAAAAGAGGACTCCCTTCCCTGCAAGAGCCAGTTCTCCGGAATCAGTCTTCCGGAGGACATTCCTCCAAGAAGAGTATTTTGACTGACAGCAGAATGTGGGGCTCTAAAGGGGCGTTTTTCAATTAATCCTTCTTTGGAAGGAAGGCAGGACGCAATAGAATAGATTTTCGTTAAATCCAATTTTTCCTGTTTACTCATCTTCGGTAAAATTCCGGGAATTCTTTTGGCAATCATCGTCTTCCCGGTTCCTGCAGGGCCGGAAAAATAGGAGAGCATGGTGCCCTGCCGCCGCAATCAGAGCAGCTCTAACGCCATAGCTTTTGCCCTAAAACGTCCTGAAAAATCCAAATTTTGCTCTTCTTCATTTCCATTCCATAGCCAGCAATACTTTTCCGGAATCTTGAAAAAGACGGATTTCTTATTTTCCTGAAAAGACTCTTCCGATTCCTTTTTCCTCCTAAAGAAGGCTGCCTACGCTTTGCTTCTTCCCTCTTTTTCCGTAGGAGATTTTTGCACAGTTCCAAAAATCTCTGTAATATGAGAACAGGCAATCACCTCCAGCTTTTCACTGTTTCTTGCCTCCGGCTCATTGTCTTTCGGAACAAATACGCCCTTTAGCCCTGCTTCTTCCAAAGCCAATACCATAGGAAGAACGCCCGAACGTGTTGGATTTCTCCGTCTAATCCCAGCTCTCCCAAAAACCATAGTTTTCATAAAGAAAAATGAGACTTGGGGTAAAAGCGCCAGCAGGGTTCCCATAAAAATAGGCAAATCAAAATGAACTGCCGCTTTTTCGCAAATCCGCAGGCTGCAAATTAATGGTGATTTTCTCTTCGGGGAAGCTCCAGACCCTAAATTTTTTTCAGTACAATACTTACACGCTCGATAGCCTCTTTTAACGGAAGCGAAACATTTCAGGGGTCTGAGAACGGGGAAGCCCATTACTCTCATCCACCTGCACAGAAACCACATAAGCCAGTTAAACCGTGAATCGCCGCAGAATAGATTTTTGATAGCATAAAAATACCTCATACAGAAATCTTGATGAAATAAAAGAAATAAATAGAATACAGAACGCAAAGAAATAAAAAGTAATATGGGAACTTATAGAAATAAAAGTAACATGGGAAGTTAAAGAAGTTAAGGCAATAAAGGGCTATAAGCAGTTAAGTCAATATAGAAAATATAGAAAGTATAGAAAATATAGAAAAACAAAGACTGCTCAAACTACTAAGCGAAAAAGATATGTAAAGATACTAAGACAAGCTCTTTAGCTCATCTTAGTCCTTCCCTTAGTCTTGTCAATAAGATAGGAATCCAAATGAAGGGATTTTAAAAATTTCCAAATATTCCTTTGGGCAAGGGAGCAAAAAACGCTTTTTCGAAAGAGAAAAATAGTACGCTACTTTCCGGCATTTTGGGAAATGCTAAAGAATAGGCATGCAAAAAGCTGATAAGATAAGGGAAATATTTTTTTCTTAATTTCGCATTTTTCCTTGTATCTCCATACTTATCATCGCCCACAATAGGATGGGAAAGAAGGGAGAGCTGGGTGCGAATCTGATGGGTCTTTCCGGTGAAAATCTGCACGGAAAGAAGGGAGAGCTGCCCCACACTGCTTTCTACACAAGCCAATTTTTCAAAAGCACTCTGAACCTTTTTCCCCTTTTCACTTTCCAAGGCCTTGTTCTGTCCCCCTATCTTTTTCCAGAAAAATGCTCCTGCAGTCCTGTTTTTGAAAATCTCCATACACCAGTGCATAATATTTTTTTCTCTAAATCATGACTTTGCAGAAGCTTGGCAAATGCCTGCAATCCTCCCAAGCTTTTTTTCCAAAAATGATGATTCCCGAGGTATTTCTATCCAAGCGATTGGCAATCCCCGGACGAAAGCTTTTTCTCCTGTTCCTTACTGAGCTCTCCCTTTGTTCGCATATAGGATAAAAAGCAGGAATTTACAGAAAAAGAAGAACTTCCGTCATTTTCAGAAAGAAGTCCCTACCGGTTTATTGAATAAAAATACAATGATTATCCTCATAAAGAATAGCGCTCTGCCACTTCTGCGTCCAAAGCTCCTTTTTCTGTACTCTCTCGCTCCTGAAGCAGCTTGCCCAAGCTTTCTTCACTGAAATAAAGCTGAACGGTATCTCCCAGCTGTAAAAATCTCCTTACCGTCGGCTTTTTCCATTTAAAAGAATATTCTTCTTACGGAGCATCTTATACAGAAAGGAATCTGCCTGTCCTTTTAAAAATATTTTTTTGTAAAAGCTTTTAAAAGCTTTTTGTTCCTTTTCATTTTGTGATATCAGAATTTCTCGCATAGTTTACCTATAAAATTTACGAACCACAGGAATCAAAAGCATATCCGGACAAATCTGACATAGAAGATAAAATCCCTTCATCGGCAAACCGTAAATAGAAAGAGGTCTGTTTAGAACTGCATCCATCACTGCAAGCTTTGCCACCTTCTTAGGCTTTGCCATAAAAGAGTTGCTTGATTTTTGCATTCTTCCTCCACCTCCTGCTACCGTAAAGAAGGGAGTATCCACAGGTCCCGGACAAACCACGGTCAGTCCAACGCCTGTATTCCGTAACTCTTCTCTTAAAGGATAAAGGAAAAATGAATATACATAAGACTTTGTAGCCGCATAAACGGAAAATTCAGCCTGGGTAAAAAGCTGCGGCTGACGCCATTTGAATAATACGGGAACTGGAACCCATATACTCCAGAGATTTTCAAAGTAAATGCCGTTAAAGCCTTTTACATTTAAATCCAGCATCTTCAGCTGTTCTTCTACGGGGATTTCCGTCACTCTCCCCAGCTTTCCGAAGCCGGCCGCATTGACCAGAAAAAGAATTTCCGGATTTTCTTTTCTCAGCAAGTCCTCATACTTTTGAAAACACTCTTCTTTTGTTAAATCCCATGAAAAAGACGAACCGGCCTGAATAGTTGCTCCTCCACCTCTTGCAGACTTTCTTTCCTTCTGGAAAAAGCCAAAAATTCCTGTATTGCCGGAATACGATCCTGCAATGCGAAACAAATTTCTTTTCCTATTCCCGAACTCGCCCCTGTAATTATTGCTATTTTCATCCCATCCATCCTAGATTCTATGAAATATGCTACACTTCCTTGGGCCTGTTATACTGGTAAAGCCTACGTAGAGGAAGCCCAAAGAAGAATTTAGTCACCGAACCAACGGTACTCTTCCTTGAATACTGAATTTAGTATAGCTTACTCAAACTATAATCTCAATCTCTTTTTCCGCATTGTAGTATTATACCCGCAATTAAATGGGCAGTTTCGTGGGATACATTCGCTGTAAAATGGGTAAAATCATTCCGGTAGTTTGACAGTTAAATAGTTCCAAAATCTCCTCAGGCCTTGAAAAAGCCTGTATTTTTGTCAAATTTTATGAAAATATCACTAGCTATATTTGGCTATATATGGTATAATGGGCGCATGGAGGGACTGCGTCATGAAAGTATCTGTATCAAAAATCGAAGAATCAAAACCATCTATTACCTGAGTAAATCAGTTTGGGTAGATGGTAAATCCACTACAAAGACGATAGAGAAGATTGGTTCGGAAGATGAACTTCTGAAGGTTTGCGGAGATCTTACTCCGCTGGAGTGGGCAAAAGCAGTACGCTGCCAAACGCTCCGCAGAAGAAAAAGCTTCAAAAAGACATTATGCTTAAGTACTCCTCTTCGACCTTAATTAAGAAAGAAAGCTGCCGTAGCGTAAACGTAGGCTACCTCTTTCTGAAGGACATCTACTATGATTTAAAAATCCATGACATCTGTAGCTCAGATTGCCGAAAAAGTACAAGTTTGAGTTTGACCTGAATCAAATCCTGTCTATGCTACTTTTCTCTAGGATTATTTATCCCGGGTCCAAGAGATCTTCTCTGAACTTTCAAAAAGTTTCTTGAAAAAGCCTGACTGCAAGCTCCATCACGTTTACTGTGCACTGGAAATCCTTGCAAAAGAGAATGATTTTTCCAGTCTCAACTTTACAAGAATTCCGAAATGGTACTGAATCGACATAAAAGAGTTCTTTACTATGACTGCACTAACTATTACTTCGAGATTGAGGAAGCGGATGATTTCAGAAAATATGGTCATTCCAAAGAAAACCGTCCGAATCCGATTGTACAGATGGGGCTATTTATGGATGCAGATGGGATTCCCCTCACCTTCTCCCTCTTTAACGGAAACGAGAATGAACAACCTTCGATGAAACCATTGGAGAAAAAGATTCTTTCTGACTTTGGAATGACGAAGTTTATTGTTTGTACAGATGCAGGGCTATCATCAACTTCAAACCGTGTCTTCAACAACACTCCAAACCGAAAATTTGTTACCACGCAAGCAATCAAAAAGCTGAAAGGATACCTCAAGGATTACTGTCTTGATGAAGACGGATGGCACCTTATCGGAGATAAAAAAGAGTACAAGCTCAGTGAACTAGATGAGGTCGAGAATTACGAGAAGACTTTCTATAAAGACCGGTGGATTAATGAAGACGGTTTGGAGCAACATCTCGTTGTCACCTTTTCCTTTCAATATCGGGACTATATGAGAAAGATACGGAATCGTCAGCTTGAACGCGCTGAAAAGCTCGTCGAAAATCCTTCTTCTCTTGAATAAAAACGTCCAAACGATCCCAAGCGTTTTATACGTCAGAATCACTGTACTTCTGACGGCGAGATTGCAGATAAAAATGATCCTTCGATAGATGAAGATGTTGCCACAGAAGAGGAACGTTATGACGGTTTCTATGCCGTATGCACAAACCCCGGAAGATGACGTGGCAACGATTATAAGTATTAATCAAAAAAACGATGGCAGATTGAAGAATGTTTCCGGATTATGAAGAGTGAATTTTCAGGCCAGACCGGTATATCTCAGTAGGGAAAGATCGAATCACGGCACATTTCATTACCTGCTTCACCGCCCTGATTCTTTATCGCATTCTAGAGAAGAAGTTAGGTGAGAGTTATACCACTGAAAGCATTATAAGAACACTGAAAGAAATGAACATGCTGATAGCTCCCGGTGAAGGATATATCCCTGAGTATACACGAACCGACCTTACAGACAAACTTCACGACACATTTGGTTTTTAGAACGGATTACGAGATTGTATCTCAAAGAGAAATAAAAGATTTTAACTGCAACGAGAAAGTAGAAATATTGCTAGAATTCAAAAATCACTACCACCCGTCAAACGGGTGGTTTGCTCGAGCTATAAGCCCCTGCTACTGGCCAGACGTCTAAAGGCGCTGGCTTTATCTTTTAGGCTATGGGAAGTTTGCTTTGCACCTTCCCACAGCTCCATTCAAGCCATATTGCGTTTGACTCGTCGCTACCCCATAAAGGGGTATTGTTACTACTGCACTTTAACCCTTAAAAGGGTCTTCATATTCTTTAACACTTAGTTTATCCAAAGCTATATCGTGTTTTTTTCTTGATCTTGGATATACTTTTTATTGTGGCTTCATTTAGACCTACTGTACTGACATAATAGCCTTCGGCCCAGAAATGTCTGTTCCCATATTTGTATTTAAGATTTGCGTGTTTATCAAATATCATCAAGGCACTTTTTCCCTTTAAATAGCCCATAAAAGAAGAAACACTAATCTTAGGTGGAATACTAACCAGAATGTGTACATGGTCCGCATTAAATGCCCTTCTATAATCTCCACTCCTTTAAAGGCGCAGAGTTGCTTGATAATATCCCGAATATCTGACTTATATTGATAATATATTATTTTTCGCCTATACTTCGGTGTGAAGACAATATGATATTTACACATCCATTTCGTATGTGCTAATGCATATTCTTTCTTCGCCATAAAATCACCTTCCTCGTATTATATAGTCATACCCATTCTTTACCTGTTCTAAGGTATAGGGTATGCTGTTGAAGATGCTGTGGATTGGTCATCACCTCCTACCGCATAGACGGTTACCGGAAAGGCTCCAAACCACAGCCTCTTTGTCAAAAATGTTAATCAGTTAGATACCGCATGACGGTTTATGTAGAACGAGGTTACATCGGCAGAGAGCCCTGTGGATCCAATACAGCGTCAAATACTTTTTAAGGAGGATCATGTGTATGATCTATGTTGGTATCGATGTTGCAAAAGGATAAACATGATTGCTGCATCCTAGAATCGGAAGCCGATAAACTCTATCCGGTATTCACTATCCCGAATAACAAAGCAGGTTTTTGATGAGTTGTATGAGAAGATATTCACTGTGACTGATGATAAGACCAAAATAAAAGTAGGTCTTGAAGCTACCGGTCACTACTCACTCAATCTTCTCGGATCGCTCATTGATAAAGGTCTACCCACCTGTGTTATCAACCCGTTACATACAAATCTTTACAGAAAAGGTCTCAAGCCTTTAGAAAGACAAAAACGGATAAAGTCGACGCCCGTTCGATTGCTATGATGTTAATGACTAATAAAAACTCTCAAGCCCTACTCAGACACATCATATCACTAGCGAAGAACTTAAGTCATTAACCTCGTTATCGTTTCGACAAGGTTCAGGGAACGAGCAAAACTCAAATCTTCCGTAGCTCGTCTTGTAAACATCCTTTTTCCGGAACTGAAAAACTCGTTCCCAGCCTTCATATAGGGCTTCGATGTATGCCTTGCTGTCCAAACTCCCCGGAGCCTCTTACATTACCGAATGTCATCTTACCCATCCTCAAAAATCTCCTAGAAACAGCCTCTCAAAGGCCATTACGGACGAGATATGGCGATTACTTTAAGAAACACCGCCAGAGACTCTATCGGCTCTGTGATACCAGCAAAAATCAATGGAACTAAAAGCACACCATCCATTTAATTGAGGTGATGACGGAAGAGACTGATGAAATTGAAGATTCCATCAAATCCATCATGGACACTTGTAACTCTCCGATTATGACAATCCCCGGGATTAGCTATCGTATGGGAGCTATGATCCTTGCAGAGATTGGTGACTTCACTCGATTCAACTACGCTGATCAGATACTGGCATTTGCAGGATTGTCACCTTCTACCTACCAGTCAGGTCAACTGGATTCTAGCTATTCTCATATGGAGAAACGAGGTTCTCGTTATCTCAAGATATGCTTTGTTCAATGCCGCGAAATTTGTCTGCAAGTGGGATGAGAATTTCTGGAGCTTACCTCTCAAAGAAGATAGGTGAAGGCTAAGCACTATAATGTTGCTATCGGTCGTGCAACGAAAAACTGGTACGTACCATATACCAAATGGAACTTACAGGCGAAGCCTACCGAAGATAATTCATTAACTTCACATCCTTTTCTGAGAGCACCTATTTAGATGCTCTATTTGTCATGCGATTTTCAAGGTACTGATTGAGGCTTAAACCTGCCTCCGGGCTATCTAAAACATCTGATGATGCCTTATTCAAAAATCTTATTTTCCAATTGACTTTTTAATAGTTAGTCTTTTTCTGCAATATAGCTTGAACAACTTTATTGTATTAGGAAAGGTGATTTTTGTATAACAGTGTTTCCCACCCGCATAGCGGGTGGTTTTTGTATCAGAGCTAACATTTTTCAAATGTCAGCTCCGATACTGGCTAAAAGTCCATGAAAACAAAGAGCTCATAAATGGCGTAATTACGCCGTTTATGGGCTCTTGACTCTTTCGCAACTGTCAAAGACGGAGTATAGCTTACTCAAACTATAATCTCAATCTCTTTTCGCATTGTAGTATTATACCCGCAATTAAATGGGCAGTTTCGTGGGATACATTCACTGTAAAATGGGTAAAATCATTCTTTTTCGGTAAAAACAGATTCCAAAAGAAAGCAATAAAAACCTAGGTTTCAAGCCACTGTAGCTTAATTCCCTAGGTTATTCAACTCCTGCAGGAGATGGGACTTGAACCCACACGTCCTATCGGACACAAGATCCTTAGTCTTGCCTGTCTGCCATTCCAGCACTCCCACGCAACAGAGGAAATTCTATCACAATTTCCTCTACTGTGCAAGTATTTTTCTTACGGAAGCGAAAAAGTTTATGCCAAATTTATTCCGGCGAATAAATTCTTTAGCTTTTTAGCTTTTCTACTATTCCGACTTATTGTCGAGTAGCCTTTGTTTCTTCCTTTTTCTTTCTGCCTCTCCGAACGGGCTTTTTCCACACTTGCGGTTTCTGTTTTCTTTGTATCAGCCTTCACTTTTACAGATTTTTCAGAGGTCTTTTCATTGGAAGTCTTAGTACCGGTCTTTGATTTTGCTGTTTTTTCTTCCTTCGCTGTACTTGTCTTCTCTTCGGTCTTTGTCTTAGCATTTTTTTCTGTAGTCTTGGTCCGAGTCGACTTGCTTTCCGACTTTTCCTCTACTGCCTTAGACTTTGTAGACTTTCTTACCGGCTTTGTCTTTGTAGCTTTGGAATCGGTTTTGCTCTCTACAGGCTTATCCGCGTCCTTGACCTTAGCATCCTTGGCCTTAACTTTCTTTTCCTTTACTGCTTTTATCAGTCTTTCCGCTATTCTCTCATGATTCCGCTTTTCCTTGCTTTTCAGTCTTCTTTTTCTTTACAGACTTGGACTCTTCCTTGGAAGCATCCTTTCCATGTTCCTTAGAAACATCCTTATCATGTTCTTTAGAACTGTCCTTTACTGCTGTTTTAGCATTATCCTTCGCTGCTACTTTAGCACTATCCTGTGACATCGCTTTAGTATTGTCCTGGCTTACTTCCTGATTAGAAGCTTGTCCGGAAGCCTGTGTTCCGTTTTCCTTCTTTCCGTTAGAACGTCTTCTTCTACGATTATGATGTCTTTGCCGTTCCCTCTGCTCCACAGGACGATTTTCTGTTACAGCGCTGGCATCCTCCTGTACAGCCTCATCTTTTCCTGCATCGGAAGACTTTTTCTCTTCCATTTTCTTAGACTCTTCCGCCCCGGGTTTGGAAATGCTGTCTTCAGCTACTTCCTCTACATCCACACGCTTCATTCTTTTTAAAACCGGATCATAAATATACTGGATTTGATTAGAGGGTCTTCCGGCATTTGCTTTCTTTTCCGTCTTAGGATAAATACGATTCACGGTTTCTATCGAACTCTTGGAAGAATCCTCATGCTTCGCTTCTTCCGGCTTGGTGTTATCTGCGGGTTTTAGCTTCCTCTCGAGAATCCAAATCTTCTTTTTTTCTTTAGCAGCAACAGTTTTCTTCTGTAGCTCTATCGGAAGATAGCTCTTTCTCGAAGCTTTCAGCATGATCCTCATCCGGATAAAGCTTTTCTTCCTTGATACTTGCAGAATAATCCACGGAAAAATGTTCTCCGTCATTTTCCTCCTCCACCAAAGAAGCATAGCTTACATCCTCCTTTGCCAAAGGATTCGGTAAGAGCTCTACCGGCTCCAAATGACTGTTCACGTCGAGAATTGATTTTTTCTTCTTCTGTAATTGTTTCTGTAACTTAATGTGGGTCTGGTAGGAACATTGTTGGTGGTTTCAAAGGCATCAATAAGCTGTACCTTTTGGTTTCTCTCCTTGGCTCTTCTGATTCTTTCATCGTCATTAGCCACAGAATGGAGAAAACACTCTTCAATGGTCTCTCCCAAAAGAATTTCTGCACCTCTTAAGCTATGCCAAAAAGTCTCGAACTGCAGCATAGCCCTTGTCCTTGGAAACAATGCAAATCTTTTCTCCCGTATCCAAAAACATTCCTGTTGTGGAAGCAATGTACATATCCAATGCATTGCTGTGCTGTTTTAAAAAGCTTCACCATTCTTACATGGACAGCCTTTTCCTTTTAAATCCTCTACTACGCCCCTTCTGTAAAGCAGAATTCTCATCACTGTAGTACACTACCAAGGTATCCTGCTCTGTCAGATAATGATACCCTTCAAAGCCGCTGGCATGGGTATTTTTCAAAATCCACTAAAAAAATCACAACTTATTCTCCTTTTTACATAAAGTCATCGTTATGATTATCCCTGGGATAAAAAACCCGAAGAATTCTCCTTCATCCAATTTTCGGAGAATAAGCTTAGCTTCCTCCAAAGGACAAGGCAGTGATCCCTCTTTACAATATAGAACTTCAGAAATCATCACCACGGTTTCCGCATTTTCCTGCTTCAGACTGGGAACCAGCACAAAATCTCCCACGGAAATATTGTCCTCTAAGCTCCTAAAATAACTAGGCTTTCCATTCGGTTCAGATAAACAGCTTAGAAAAATATGTTCTCCTTCTTTCACACCATGTCTATACAGTCTTGGATCAAAAAGAGAACCGAATACACCGTAGTAGGACAGAGTCTTATGAAAGTCCTCCAATAAGTCTTCCCAGTCATCCGGAAGACCATAGCGATCATAGGACCTCTTTACCTGAAAATACCGACCATCCCGATATTGAATTGTAATCTCTAAAAGGGCCGGACTCTCTTCCCCTATGCTTCCCTCACTCTGATCATAATGTTGAAAATAGCGTTCTATATTGCCCAAAAGATAATCCACGATTTTAGGTATAAAGTACTCATGCTTTACCGAAGGAAGCTTATTCATGTTCTGCAGGTAAACAAGGCTTTGACTTTCTCTGGAAAGAAGCAGAGTCTCTTCAAAAAGACATCTCTCTTTCTTCTTTCTGAGTCAAAGGATTCCAGCTTACATTCTCCCTTTCCTCTTCCACACGTAAGGAAAAACGCATAATCTGATGAGAATTCGCGCTGTTCACCTCAGCCGTCAGTCTGTTTAAAGAAGCAATAAAACGGTTCCAACTTCCCGGAACACTATTAATCCCTTGATACTCTTTCGCCTCTTGATTCTCTTCTTTATACAGTAAAAACCAACGGAAGGAAAATGCAGGAATACCTCCTTTTTTTTCCTGAAAATAGCTACGCTTCCACTTCGGTATAGCACACTCATTCTAAAGAGTTTAAGAAGCTTTCCGAAGATTCTTTGGGCACATTCAAGACAAGAGCCGGACCCTCATCCTCTACAGGCGCATCATAGGCATGCTTAATCCGACCATTCTTCATCCAAATGTTCAATGAGCTTTCCCCTACACCCAGTCCATCAAGCTTTAAATTCAAGTACTCCAGCATGAAGCCTCTCCTTTCTCTTTAGTTAGCTTCATTATAACGTATCGTTTTCGAAAAATACAGCAAAGTTCTAAAAATAATGCTTGATTTTCAAAAAGCTAATGGTATACTGGCACAGTTGACTGAGACGAGGTGTGATAATGGTAGTCGGCCAGCCCTGGAAAGTTGGTGCCCGTTCTGCGGGTTGTGGGTTCAAGTCCCATCCTCGTCGCTATGATAAAAAGCTAGGATTTATGCGAGAAACGGCATAAATCCTAGCTTTTTCTTGCTTTTTATTACTTTTTAGTAATCTCTATGCACTGAAAAAGGAAACCGTTTTTACCTGTTTTTCGGATAAATTTGGTCATGAATTGGTCATGACCATCACTCTACAATCTCAACGCCTTCCATCCGGTTAGTAAACAGGGATTTAAAGGTGTCATAGGGCGCCATCTGCACCTACAAAGTCATAGCCGTCACCCTTCGCTTTTCTAACCTTCGCATTAGCTGCCATTAAGCCGGACTTAGTTAGATAGTACCACTTGCCTTTATCCCGGAGCCACTGAGAAGAAAGCATACCTCCGTCTTCGCCTAAAGTAGTACCAGCCTTCCTCAGACTTGAACCAGCCTTTGATCATAAATCCGCTATTATCGAACACATACCAGCGGCCATTAATATACTCAAATTTGCCGCATACAGGCGCGTTATCCTTGTAGTACAGCCATTTATCATTCTGCCGAATCCAGCCCTCTTTCTGTGGCTCCTGCTGCACTACGGAAGCTTTTCTTTCTTGATGGAGTTTGCAAGCCTGATAGAAACACCAGCTACCAGTTCACCGCACCACGGCTCAGAGATAATCTTCCCATGATTATACCAGACGCCATACTTAGTATAGTTATTCTTTCCTCTGTTGGCGTGCTTATCCTCTAAGTCTCGTGGTGTAGCCTTTTCTTCGTAACCGATTTCCCTCTAACTACTTCCAGGAACTCTTCTACGGAGCAAGTCTCATCATCAAAGATAGGCCTGCCAAATCCACAAGGCCAAGACCTGTCCCCTGCTTTGAAATTCCTATAAATCTTTCTCCTGCACTCTCCTCCGTTTCTATCCTTGTCTGCTCCGGAAGTATTTCCTTCGACCGCAGCTAGATCAGGTAATGGCACTTCGTCTACTACTCCTGTGTGCCTCGATTCTTCCTAGCGCTTCGCTGAAATAGAAAATAACATCCCCCTTCTGCGGTTGCTTATGCCAGCGCCCTGCTCTTTTAAAAAGCGTCCTGCCCCATCAGGGAGTAAATTTGAAATAGTCCCCGCATAGGGCTCTCTGTCCTCTTTGATATGGATTCATAGTTTTTCCTTCCTATTTAATAAGATTTACGGTACAAGGGGAGAACTATGTCTCCCCAAAAAGCATTTACTTCTTTAAACCGATTCCCTGGACCTGTATAGCTATCCGGATTCGGTGTTACTCCGGGACCGTGTTCCTTATCCTCTTCTCCTACGCCTCGCCATAGCCTACAGGATGAGCAGAGTTATCCGCTTTGTTGTCCTTCACAGGAACATCCTGTCGCTTTGCGTCCTCATTAATTCCTTCGTAACGCTCAAATGGTCCATTCTTGCTCATGTTTCTTTCCTCTCTTTCTTTAAATGAAATGTTTATGTTCTGTAAATCATTGGAAAAACAGGCTTGCCCATGCAAACTTGTTTTGCTTCTTTAATATAATTATTTGCCGGAAAGCTGTTTCCCAATCTGATTTGCGCCTGTAGAGGCTAGCCCGGATACAACTCCCCACGGCCACGGCACTCAAAAATATCCTTTGCAGGAAAGTCTGCCATAGTATGAAGGCCGACTACGCCAAGGACTGCTCCAACAAGTCCACAAATTACCGGGATAAACTTGTTATCCAGTTTTTCCCACGCTTTGCACCCCCATACCAATAAGGTAAGTGATAACTGTGATTGACTACGCTTGTGATTCCAAAAATCCATTTTGTTTTCCTCTCTTTCTAATAACTAAAATCGCCGTTTTTCGACCGTTCTTCATACGCATCAGTAATAAGTTTCTTTGCGCTCACGGTATTATGATTTTTAAAATCTAAGTGATTCCTACAGTACCTGTCATAAGTGTCAATATCTGTAAAAATCTGAACAAAGCTTTCTCTGCTGTGAGCTTGCTTTCCGATAATTTCATCAGCGAAACGTAAAATCCTAACCTTTGCGGCTATGGCTCGTGTCTCCTCAACAGATTCGGCAACTGCTTCAATCTTGTCACTAGTGCATCAACTCTGTCCATTAAGGCTTTTTGGGATTCTGCAAATTCTCTGGTAAGGATTTTCCCAATAAAGGTAAGAATCGCCGTCCAAGGCTTTTTGTCTTTTGGAGCAAACTTTTCTACCAAAGTGATTCCTCCAAGAAAAAGCCAGCCTAGCGACTGGATATAACCCTCAAAATCCACCAAACTGAAAAAAAGCGTTAAAATCTATCATCCATTTTCTGCTCCCTTCCCTGCAACAATACTCAGAATTTCATTTTTCCTGTTCCTTGCTGATCACTTCTTAGCAACGGCTCTATCTAGTAAAAGCCCTGCTAAGAATGCCCTCAGTCGCAAGTCGCAAAAGTGTTTCATACATTACGCACCTCCTAAACTTTCCAGAAGCAGAGTATCAACAACACTCCTCAGCTCCTGATTCTGCTTCTTCAGCTCTTAGTTTCCTCTGCCGGCGTTAGGATTCTCTCAGCAAGTTTTTCCTCAAGCCGGACAAATTCGACCTTGCCTTTTTTTCATTTTCCTTTGCCTTTTCTTCCACATTGTGAAAGCTCCGTCCCTATAAATGAAAAGGCTCCCTAATGTCCCACATGGTAGACTCAACAGCATAAGCGGTTTCGCCATAAATAGCTTTAGCGACCATGTTCGCACTCAGTAGGATTTTCAAAGATAGTGACTGTCTTTCCTTCATGTTCCTCCGTTGTGGGATTTGGCAAAATTAACGCAAACTCCCTTTTCATTTCTCTCCTTCCTCTTTTAGATAAATTAAAAAGGAACTCCGTAAGGAATCCCTTTCATGCACATAGATGTATGTAAGCTTTACCATGTTCCGTCATTCATATTTGTTCCCCAGGCAATATAAATGCATCCGGTACCGCCCTTTCCACCGTCAGCTTGATAATATCGTCGACTGAGAGATTGTCCTAATCCACCCCCTCCACCATTACCAAGCCCATCTGTCCCATTGTCTCCATACGAGAACCACGGCCTGCTTTGAACACTACCGTTTCCACCACTAGCATACATTACACCGTTGAAACCAACAGTAGTAGTGCCTTGCCCTGCTCCACCTTTTGAACCGCCTCCGGAAGAGCCATTTGTTCCACCGGGGGCATACTCGCTTCTTCCAGTACCACCTCCGGAACCGCCTTTTCCTCCTGCACCGGATGAATCATCTCTATCACCTTGTTGTCCCCAAGAACCTGCGTGTGCAATTCTATCGCCAAGCCTAGTGATAACGCCGTCCTCCCATTTACCGGTGTATGTATAACCCGGATGGTCAGTGTTTATCACTCCATAACTTCTGCCTTTATAAATGAAAGTGGGAACTATCCAAGATAACTGTTGGCCGGGTGTTACGTTCATGTAATCTTGAACAACATAACCACCACCTCCACCACCTCCTGCATAAAATCCTTCGCCACGTCCACCATAACCTCCCTGTCCAACAAGGATAAACCTGATGCGGTAAACATTCGCAGGAACAGTCCATACTCCTGCACCCATACCCAGAGTAATGGCACCACTAGCGGCGGTCGGTGTAAATTCAAGTTTTGGGGCCGAATTGATATCTTGATACCATCTACCTCCTTTAACTGAGACATAGGAAACAGCTTTAATGTAATGAGGGACATCTGGAAACAGTGGAGTAATGGTATAAGTATCAGCGGTGTCATAGACCCATTTCCCTGATGTATCGTCAGGATCCCTCGGTTCAGGCTCACTTTTTTTCCAGGCTATAAGCCTCACACCACTCCACATTGCCCCACCGGAAGGCTTTAGCCCATGTAAACATGGTTTGTTTATGTCCTCGTGGGGCGAATCTAAAATTTGTTATTGAGGCAATTTCAAACGCTTTAAGAGCAAGTTCCTTTATATACTCTTTTGAATACATAATGGTAGCATTTTGACCATCACTCAATCCTTGCAATTCAACCTCTCGATTACCAAGTTCGGGAACCACAAGTTTGTTGTCGGTTTTTTTCTTATATAGACCGGGAGGCAACTTTCCAAGAATGGCATCAAAGTTATTGAGTTTTTCGTATTTCTTCTTTGTTGTGAAGAATTAATATGTCTCCTCTATTCTTTCCCCCTGCACCGCCAAGTGGTATAAATACTTCACTCATTACTTACTCACCCCCTTTAGTTTTACTTTAAATTCTTTTTCGTAGGCTTTTCCGCTGCACAGTAAAAAGTCACATACCCATCAGTAACCTCTGCGCTGGTAATCAGCCCTCGCCATCTCGTCATAGGTCTCAATATCCGAGGGACTGGATGTCTTAGTGTGCGCCTTTCCCATAGATACTGAGTCCGTGGCCTTAGCTGTTGGAACAGATACTTTCTGGCTATATGGTGCAGAACTGCTCCGGGCATTAGCCGGAATAGTTACGATAGTCTCCTGATACAAGGCATTCACGCTCTTTGTAATGGCGTTTACATCATTCGCCCCCGAAGGAGTGCCCTCCTGAGTGTAGGATGTTGCATCAGTAAGAGATACTGTTCCGTCGCTGTTGTTTTTCCATGCGGAACTTCCTCTTCTGATACATGGCATCCTTGTAGTCTGTTTTTAGGCTCACTACAAGCTCTCCTTTCGTTCCTAATTTAAAAGATAGCCTCCGCATACCTTCCTCTCCCTGTAAAGTTTTTGATAGATAAGAAGGCAAGCATTTTCTATTCGATTCAGTTCGTCCCAAGTGATAAAGGGCTGGTTATCATAGAAGGTCTGCCTCTCTCCGATAGTAAAAGGGAAAGTAGCGGAACAGATTCTATCAAGATTAGATTCAAAAGCATTTATCTCATCGGCATAGAATCCGTAGTCCGTGAAGCTTTTATCTGCCCCCATATCTGTAAAAGGAAAATCCGACCAAAGGACTACTGCCTTCTGCCGGATCTCATTGATATTTCCCTTTATTCGGTTATAGTCTTCAACATTGAAAAAAAGTCTGTACTCTTCCAGTCTGTCTTAGATGTCTTCCACAAAAGAAACCTCCCTTCTTGCCTTTATGCTTCCGGATAAGGCACCGTTATAGTTCAAGGTATGGTCAAATACCCGAAGCATTAGCTTATCTACATATTTATTCTCAAGATACAGTAAATCGTTGGCCATTAACCGTGGCTCTCCTCGGTACGTAAGGCTGTATTCCCTGTCTGCTTTTAAGTAGTTCCCTACCCAATCCAATACATCGGTAGCAAGGGCAGTATCCGATATCAAAGGATTCTTCCACTTTTCCCTCTTTCCGGATGGATTTAGTTCCTTCTCCATAGTATAGGTCTTTACCAAGTATTCCTTGCCATTGACCTTTACTTCTCCTCCGGATCCGGAGTAAGAGAAGCGAAGGAAGTAGACTCCCGCCTCAAGCACGGTTACTGTTCCGGATGTGGCCTGTACTGTGCAGCCATAGGAAGGATTGCTAAACTCCGCAAGATATTCTCCTGACTTAGTGCACTCCACTTTAGCAAGCTCCTTTTCTCCCTCTGTGCTGTCAAGGTATTCCGTCCTTGTAAGTTCCAAGGTCTTTACAGATTGAAGCTGAGTGCCTAAGGGTGTCTTGGTTAGCTCCCTACCGTAGCTAAGTTCGTAGTCTGTAACATTTCCAAAGCTTATCTTATTGAGGACTGCTCTTCCTCCTGTCTTTGAGGGTGCATCCTCATAGATAAGCATTTCGTCAAACGGCGCGAACTCGTGAGATATGATGAGGTCTTCTCTATCTACCGTATAGCTTAACTCTTCTACGGTCTTTCCGTTTAACGAGGTATCTATAACAATCTCGCTGGGATAAGTCCGCCCAAACTGCAGTTGCATGCCGAAACAAGCAAACGCAGCCTCGAGCCTAATATTTAAAAGCATGTTGTCATCAATGTACCCTACATCCGCCTTGCCACTTCTTGGAAGAAACAAAGTTGTTCCGTCTACCCTAGAATAGTTTCCGTTTGTGAGGGAGTATTCTTTAATAGGCAGATTCTCAAGAATCCTTGTACCATTGGAGAAATACGGCTCTCGGCAACTGTACTGGTCATCCTCGGAACGAAGGAAGAGCGGATTACAATCTTTCCTTTTTCGTCCTGATACAAAAGGCATCGTCCGGCATTGGAAAGAAGCTGTAAGGCTTCTCTGTGGGTTACTACAGGGATAGGATTCTTTATCTTTACCGCCTTTTAGATATTCGTCTATGTAAAATTCTCTAGGGTCCACTCCGGCATCAGTAAGCACATCAATGCAAAGGTCATAAATGCTTATCCCCTGAGGATAAAACTTCCCCTTTCTATACTTCCCTGTGAGCCCCGATAGGAAGTCTATCGCTGTGAAGCTCATTTTGTCATCGTCAGCCGACCACTCTTTTAAGCTTCAAAGTCCCTACTTGCAACCATTCAATCCTGTCCTCAATCTCTTGTCCAGGAGGGCCTGAACCTTCTGGCCAAGCTCCAAGAAGTTTACGGTGCTCCTTTCGTTTTCTATATCGTAAGCTCTGTCTTTATTGTTTACGCTTAGCCTAAAGTCGATAGTAGGTAGCGCCTCCATGATGGGGCTGATATGCTCTTTTTTACTGGCTGATAGGACGTTCCGTTCGTTAAAGTAAATACCTATCCCCATGATGATTTCATGGATATGTAAGCGACCGTGGCCATTTACCATCTTATTAGGAATGATAGATAGTGTCGTAGTGCCTTTAAACACCTCATCACAGACATACTTGCTTTTAGTATTCCCGGTTACATCCTTCAGGCTTTGGTCTGTAACGATAGTGAATGCTTCCGGATAGGCCTTTCCGAAGTCTATAGTGACTCCTCTTAGATCCACCGGAACAGGGAAGATAAAGTCTATAATCCCTTTTATTTCCTTTGATACAATTCCCTGATTTAGAACGCAGTCCGACTTCTCCCTCGGAAGGAAATACATCCGTCCGTCTACGGAACTATAGTTTTGCTCCGTAGTGGCGTATAGGGCATCTACAACATAGTTATTAAGAGGCTTCGTCAGATTGCTAAAGTAAGCCGTCTCAGAACTCACTTTAGCACTGCCCTGTGCCTCTTGGTTAATAACTCCAATATTTACCCTCATTAGGGTATGCCCCCGGAGGGGCTTTTTCATTTCTTCTTTGTATGCACTTGTTACTTGAAGCATAGCCCTCCCGGTTAATTGATTCCGCAGTCTACAATATTTACCTTGCAATCCCGATACATGGTAGGCAGTCCTGCCTTATCGAAAGCTATCGGCGTGGCCGTTCTATTGCCCGGATACATCCGAATAGTCTGAAAACGGTTATGGACCATATCAGGGATTTTAGCAACCACTACGAACTTATCAAACTCCTGCAGCATATCTGCCCAAGTCTTAGCATCTAGGCTTTTCCACTGCAAGGAGTCAAATTTGTACTGGTCTCTTCCTACCTTCTGGCCAACGAACTCGCCTTTAGCATTCTTTCCGGCTGAAACATTGGTAGCAACCACAAGATTGCCGCCAATGTCCGGAGCGGGAAATTCTTTTCCGTTGATTGTTATCGTTGCCATATTACCCCCTTAAGCTGTATCCGCTTCGGCCTTCCAAGTCGGTAAGCCTCTGCTTTATCTCTCGAACATCCACATAGACCGTTAGATCCATAGCTTCAATCTGCTCAGAGATTCTGGACAGGAATGCAAGCATTCTTTCAAAGTGTTCTTCGGAGATTCCCGGATTAGAAGCAAGGGAGACGCCCACTAGTAAACATATCTTCCAGCTTATTCTCCGGAGCAACCACTTCTCCGTGATGCCTGTTATCTCCAATCATGGCAAGCTGTGGAGTGTTTGCTTTACGAATCCACCATTAGCAAGCTTTGGGATGGACACCGTAGGAACAGTAGGAATACTAAGTCCGAAACTGTTTCCTCCTATTTCAGGAATCCAATCAGGAAGTTCAAAGCTAATGGAGTTCAAAGAAATTAATCATGCTGTTGATAGCCTTGATTACTCCGTTGGCCATGGACTCCACACCGCCAAGGATAGAGTTGATAACGCCTTTTGATACCGCCCCACATACCTTCAAATATAGAAATAGTAGTAGTCTTCAAATTCGTCCAAACCTTTTCCCAGTTTTCCTTTATGGTGTTTAAGACAGTGGAGATTCCATTCTTAACGGCTTCCATCTTCTCGCTAAGCGCAGACTTAATCCCGTCAAAAATGTGTTTAAAGAAATCAGATACTGCTTTCCAGACAGCTTCCCAGTTCTTTTTTATCATGTTGAGCATACCGGTAGCTTTTGCCTGCATTACATTTAACATCGCTTCTAAGATTCCTGTAATTGCTCTCCATACACCATCAAATATAGCTTTAATACCGTTCCATGCTCTGTCCCAGTCACCGGTAAGAACACCGATAATAAAAATCCATAAGACCGCCAAGAGCAGTCAGGACGCCGTCATTACCTTTCCTACTCCATCAAGGAATGCGAAGAAGCAATTTACGGCGATATCCAATGCCATGCCGATTTGCTGTACTGCAACGCCGGTGAACCAAACAATAAAAGGTTCTATGACGGTAGTCCACGCTACTTGAATACATTCCGATATTTTTCCGAAAACCTCTTCAAATTTTGGCATGAGAGGGGCAATGACATTGTCCTTAAAATCTGTGAACTTGTCTGCCGCTTTCTGAACTATCGGAAGAATGTAAGTGCCGAAGGAATCTAAGAATTTGTCTCCTACTGAAACGATGGTTTCTTTCATCAAAGTAAATAGCGGGTGAACGGAATTATCATAGATGCTTATGATCGTGTCACCATACATACGGAATATTTCAGCCAAGTCATTAAAAACCTGCATTACCGGTTCAGATAGTGCATTATAGGTTTCAATAATCCGGTCTTTTAACTCCACAACAGGAGTCAGAATCACATCTATGGAGTCACGGAAAAAGCTTTCAGAAACCACAATGAAAGTTCCCAATATATCCGAAACAATGCTAATGATATCTGCCCCTATCTGCTTAAAGTTGTCGCCTTGAAGCACGGAAAAGATATCAGCTATAGCTACTGCGAAGTTCGCTTGAATGTCTGCGATGTCTCCTTCGATATCAAACATCTTCACGATGAATTTCTTAATGCGTTCTGTGTTCTGTGCAAGATATTTCTCCAACTGATCCGCTTAGAAATCTACGAAGGTAAAGCCCGATACTTACTCCTGCGCCCGCAATTTTCCCTAAATCTACGGCAACCCTGTCAGCAAATGTGTTGGCCGCATTAAGTACTTCACTTGATGTAAAAAATGTTTACAAGACTTTCTCCGATTCCTTTAAGGTTCTCTTTTGATGGAATCGAGTACAGATGTGTCTTTTAAACCTTCCCAGAATCCGGACATAAAGAGATTCTTTAACTCATTGAACCTATCAATCATGCCCTGCAGGTGTTCATTGATTTTGGCAGTTCCTTCCTCCATCGCTCCGGTATCGAAGGACTCCATAGGGAAGTCTGCACCGCCTCCGCCACCTTCTCCACCGCCTCCACCTCCGGAGAATCGCTCTGATCAGGAAGGATATTGAGTTCGTCAATGCCTGTCGTTGCACTCTTGATATCTTTAGCCGCCTTTTTAGCCGCACCTCCTGCACCGCCCAAAGCGCCGCTTGCTTTATCCGCGCTCTTTGCTACCGCATCCGTTCCGGCTGTTACGCCTTTAGGATTGATAGCAAGCTTTGCAGTGCCGCCAAGCATGGAGAAGAAGCTTCTTAAAGCGCTTATGGCGGTTAGGATTCTACCAATTAGGATATTCAGCATTCTTACTACAGGACTAAGCACGGCAATGAGGCCGCTACCTATGGCGGCTTTAAGGCTGTCGAATTGTAAGGACAAAAAGCCTTACCTGGTTTTGCCCAACCGTCTGATGTCCTCATAAAGTCGCCTTGTGCAGCAAAGCTGGTCTTGAACAAACTTAAAGCGAAGTGCTACCTTTTCAGCTTCGGACATAGACTTTGTAGTCTTACCGAATCCATTCGCCATGGCAAAGGCATCCAGTGCTGTCTGTGTCATTACTACACCCAAGGACTTAAGGCTTTCCGTCTCTCCGGTAAACACGGATTTAAGCTTGGTATAAGCCTCATCCTGACTCATGTTGTAGAAAGACGCCACGTCCCCAGCAAGGCCTGTTAAAGCGGTAGCCATATCATAAAGCTTGCCCCTCAGAGAAGCCAAAGGCTTTACCCATAGCACCAAAGGTTCCTGTAAAGTTCTTAGCCATTGTCTCAGATAGACCGAACTGTGCCGCAGCATTCCTCGCAAAGTTGTCTATCTGTTTATTCAGTGTAGGAAAGACGGTATCTACTACGTTCTGCACCTCGGATAGGTCGGAGCTTAATTCTATGCATTCCTTGCCAAAGGATATAAGCTTTCCAACTGCAAAAAGCTCCGGCAAGCAATTTTCCTGCTTTCGTAGCAAGCTTCGTTACGCTGTTTAGCCCCGCATCAAAATCATCTTTATTAAGGACTAAGTCAAGGCTTACCTGACCTACGCTATCTCCCATTCATCCTCCTTTCCTACGATAAAAGCGAAAACAAGCTGGCTTCCAGCTTTCTCATTTCCGCTGCGTATTCTTCCTCTGTCATTCTTTCACACTGTTTAGTACGCCAGTCGTCGTAAATCTTTCTTTGGTACGAAGAAAATCGTTTGATGGTCTCCTGATCTGTTTCACTGCGGATTGCCACCACCTTACCAAGGGCAGTGTCCGCGGATAGACCGGATAAAAGGGCAGAAAACTCTGCCCAGTCAACCGTCTTAAATTCCTTCGTAGATAAACGAAGGCCGTACTGTGACAGGAAGCTGGATACAATCAAGTCCCAGTCTTCAAACAGGTCATAGTACGGCTCACTACTCTTTTTCTTGCTTATCTCCTGTGATTAGCTCCACAGCGGCCTTAATCACTACAATCAGGTCATCAAAGCTAAGCTTAAGCTTTGCAAGCTTCTCTCTGGATTCCTGAGGGAAGAGGGTCTCATAAGCCTCATTTACTTCCTTCGCTCCGGCATCACCGCCCATAAACTGGAGCACCTTCAACATGGAAGGCGCATCGCTGTTTACTTCAATTTCTTTCCCTTGATGATTAAGCAGCTGTTTTTCTTCAAAGTTCAGCCTGTCTGTAATATCAATCTTCTTCATGGATTAACCTCCAATTCCGGGTGTAGCCGGCGCAGGGGTAATAGTCGGCTTACCATAGCACTCCGCATCGAACTCCAAAGCGTCAATTCCGGTAGTATCTCCGCCGCCCGGTGTGGTCACGTTGATAACTACAGGGCAGGTAAGCTTTGCGCCGGACACCATAGTCCACTCAAACTGAGTCATTACATCGGGTCCAAACTTCCAAGCAAGGTCTGCGATATAGTCGTTTGCCTTGTCTCCCACATCTCTTGCCCTTAAACTTAAAGGACATCTTCTTACCGGTCATGGCCGCCTTAGACCAGCCCTCTGCATCCATCGCAAACCAGTTCTCTACGGTACCGTCGATGGTAGGCGCAAAGTTCTCAAGGTCTTTCGGTGTAGCCATGTCCTGAGGCTTACTGTCCATGCCCTTAAGGCCGAACTTAAACTGATTAGAATGTACCGGATATACTTTTCCTGCTACTTCGCTCATAATCATTTCCTTTCATAAATCACATCAATCCAGATAACGAACTCATAAACTCCGCTATCGTCAGTTCCTACGTCTTGTGGTTCCGGTACTGCCAAGGATAGGTAACGAACCACGGTATCACCTATCTGAAATTCTTTGTCTTTCGACTGTAAAAATTGAAAAAGCTTTATGGATGCGTCTTCCGTTTCCACAAAGCTTTTTATTCCAATGGATTAACAAAGATATCGGAGAAATGCCATAACTTGTATGCTCTAAGCCCCCTAAAGCCTTGATAGGCGTACCGCTGGACTTCCTGTGATAGATTCCAAGGGATTTCTCCTTTTTATTATCCAGTTTCCCAATATAAACCTGCTTAAAAAGGTCACTTTCCTTAATCAGCTGCTGAATTACTTTCAGCGGTAGCACTAAACATCCCCCCTCTCCTTGTAAAACTTCATGAAGGCGTTCTTTGCAAAGTCTTCCTTCTCTCCACCCTTCTCCCAGTCCTCGAACCATTGCCCTTTAGCATTGGGATTTTCGGACGTATCGAAGTTAAATTCGGATGATAGTAAAGCCTTCTTGCGTATGGCGTAGAGTGCACAAGTCTTACCACGCCTCTATCTGCATCAGAATCATCTACAAAAGGCAGATTCATTCTGCAAATTACCAGTTTTGAATGGCACTACTTGGCTCTGCACTACATCGCTATGCACTGCCTCTCCCGTCATGGCAAGGGCTGTTACGGCCGCCTTAGAAAGCTGTTGTATCCTCGGAAAGTTCATTTTTACCGTGCTTGTAGCCTTCATTACTTCACCTCCAGCTTGCAATAATTCACTGTCCCGTCAGGATTCCTTGCTTTCATGCCATGAACGATTTCTCTTTCTTCGGAGAAGACCGTTACAGTTCCTCCGGATAGGCTGGGGAAGCTCTCCGCAATGTCCCCTGGGAAGTAGGCCGTTCCGGTACACTCCTAGCTTCTTTTCTTCCGTGAAAATGGTTTTACGCTATCTTGGAAGTTACAAAGAAGGCTTAAATCAAGAGAGCGTTCCGGCTCTCCGTCTTCCGTTATCCCTTCACCGGTCAAATGCACCTCGATAGGAACCTTACAAAGGCTTTTGGGAACTAAACAAGGATACTTCATACTTCCTCCTATATCGCCTTACAGCACAGCCCTGTTTGGCAGAGCAAAGCATAGAGGGAGCGACTGATGGTCACCCCCTTTTCTACCATTACCTTCTCGCTGGAAGATAACTTCACGCTCGCTCCGTTAAGGCTATACTCGCTTAGCGGCGATTCTAAAAACTCCGCGTTATCGTGCTTGAAAAGGGCGAGCTCTCAGCTACCTCTTCGATAATCTCTTTTTTTGAAAGTCAGTGAGATGCTCGTATCCGATTCCACGAATGCGGTTATAGCTAGAGTATCAATGTCCCTACTCGCCCTGTTTAAAAGTTCGTCTATCTTGTCCTCCGGAACGCCTGTACCGTACCTCTCAATAAACTTCGTTTTATCCAGGTAAGGAATCATCTTAGTTACCTCCGTCCTCTACGGCTTCGGCTCCTTTATTCTTCCCCTTTCCTTGGGACTGGGCTTTTCTGCAGTTCTGCTTCAAGAGCTTCCAGCTTATTTTGAAGCGCTGCATACTCATCATAGGACACAGTCTTACCGGGAGCCGCCTCTAACAGCTCCCCATCATCGCCGTAAATGTCGAATCCCTGCGTAAGGTAAAACCCCTTCTGAGAATCATCAATGAAGTATTCCTTATTTTCTTTTACTGCTTTCACGCTCTACCTCCTTAGTGCTTAGTTACCTGCATTGCACAGCCTGCAACCTTTCTCTCAATCAAGAAGAGATCCCAGTAGTTTCGATTCTGATACAGATATCCGTCTGCGGTTCTGGAATCGGTTCCCGGAGTGAAAAGAGAAATGTATGCGTACTTGTCTCTTGCCACTACGCAAGAAGGATGTACCAGAATAAAGTTAATCTGATCCGCATCGGCAGCGGCAACACATCCGTCAGTGAAGTTATACTTAGTCTTCATGCGTCCGGACTGAACCATCTTGATGGTTACCTCATCCAAGGAATGCACGTTTCTATTTACCTCATTAGCGCCGTTTACAGTGATTACTCGCTGGATGCCGTCCGCTTCCTTTAACAGCTTGTTTACTGCCGGCGTAACATAGAGGATTCTTCCATCTACGGGCACTCCTGCGTCATCCATCTTGGACATTTCCTCATCGAAGACAGCCAAGATGTTCTGTGCAGTAAGAACGGTGGTGCTGTCGATTCGTCCGTGGAAATTAGTAAGCTCTGTATGAAGCTTAGAGAAATTGTAGCAGTCCTTCTCAGGAATAGCCTGCTCATTCTCGAAAGTGTTCTGGATATTCGCAACGGCCAAAGCAAGGTTTGTCTCATCGATATCCATAGGATCCACGAAGAACTCGATATCTCTATCATGAGCAAGTTTCTTAGGCTCCCCAGTCGTTAGCGATGTTTCCGGCATTGAAGCCTGCGGTTCTTGTGTGGTCCCTTATAGCCGGACAAGGTAAGGCGAGGAAGCTTGATAGTCTGCGCATTAAGGAAGGTAATCTGCGGATTACTGTGCATTAATGCATCAGAGCAAAGCTCCTTCTCATACTTCTGTGCCAAAAACTGTGTAAACTGTTCTGCGTACTGATATACTGCCATAATTAAATTTCCTTTCTCCTGTTTAGGATTAACTTAGTCCGAAGGCTTTCTTTAGTGCCTCCGATTCATTCTCATTTTTGCTACCGCCGTTTTGCACCTACGGCTTGGAACCCTGTAGCCCTGGTATTAGAAGCCTTAAGCTGTGGGATATCCTCCAGCACCTTATTTAGCGCCTTCTTAACATCCTCTTCCTTAAGTTCCTTTCCGTCTAAAGGCGGTAAAATCGGCCATCTTTAGAACGTAGGGAATCGTTTTGGCGTCAAGCCCTAGGGCTTACCGCTTGCATTGTGGCAAACTGCTCAAGCTTTGCCCTCTTTTGCCTCTTCCTGTGCAGCAGTAAGACCGCTTTGAAGGGTAGCTAAGTCAGGCGTGTTCTTCGCCTTTTCCTCTTTAAAGGTGTTAATTGCCTTTTCTACCTCTTCCTGTGTAAGGCCTTGCTGTTTGAAATAGCCTTTCATGGCTGATTCCTCTGCCGCCTTAGTTCTTCCCTCAATAATCTGCGCGAGCTTGTCATAATCAATCCCCGGCATACTCTGCCCGTTCTGATTCTGAGACATTCCCTGCTGATTATTAGGCTGCTGTGTTCCTTGTTGGGTTTCTTGACCCTGTGCATTGTTTTCCATATTCTCCTCCAGTTTTATGTGTGTCTCACAATATAGTTTCCCTGTTTTGCCAAGGTGTCTCCTCGTAGTTTTACGCCTTCGGGCAATATAAAAAGCACCGCCCTATGGACAGTGCTTTAAAGCATGATATGATGAAAGAAAAAAGGAGAAAATGCATGATAGATTCTACTTCTAAGAAGGTACTTCACTACCTCTATAATCTTCCCGATTTTACTTTCGATGTAAATAAACAACTAAAATCCCCGGACTTTCTAAGCTGGGATTCTTTCTTATCCTGTCTTGAGTACCTTGAGCAGGAAGGCTATATCCATATCACCCGAATAGGTGAAAATCAAGCCTTTCTTTCGGCAGTCCTCACTCTGAGGGCGGCACTTTAGAGCCTTCAATTCCATAGCACTTAAAAGATACTTACTGGACAAATGGATTGACTTAATCGCCCTGATTATCTCAATAATTGCCCTTTTTGAGCGCCTACCGTAATGAAATCAGTGCGTTACTACACCTATTAATGCCAGGATAGACAGGGATAAAGGCCAGCTTAGAGAACCAAGAAAAATCTTCCCAGCTGTACCATAGCTTTTCTTTCTTCATAGCTTCCTCCTATTTTACGATGTGAATAACCTCTTTTAGCATTTCTCCAGCTTTCTTCATGAGGCTGTTCTCTTCCAGATACTCTAATCCTTTAAGTGTGATCTCAGGGCGTGAAAAGCTTGACCTTCGGGTAGCTTACATCAAATGACCCCCACGCTTCCCCGCCTGTAATGTATCCCTCTTTTAGGAGCATGGCCATAAGCCTCGACCACATCGGAAGACTGATTCCCAGTGACTCCGGAGAAAGCAGTTCGCTGTCCCACTCTTCCAAATCCATTGCCTTATGTAGGATAGATAGAATCCTGTAAATCTGTTTGAATTGCTCCATAATCGCTCCTTTTTTTAGGCAACAAAAATACCACCGAAGACCGGTGGTAGATTAGATTTTTCTTATATGCTGTCTCCCGCGATTAATAGAGACCGAATTTATGCGCTATTTCATCACGGCCTTCTCTCAATTTCTCTCTTAGCTCCGGTGGAATCACTATTTTCTTTGACTCCTCAGCGCTTGGCATTTTTACTGTCATCGATAAAATAAGGCCCGTTTACAACATCCTCAAAGGTTGCTTTTTATCCATACAATCATCTCCTTGTGAATATTAGATGTTCTGATTTCATCAAACTATCTACAATCTGCATCGATACTTCCTCTTCAATCGATGCATCCGAATATCCTATCATATCTCTTTTAATTTTATTGTACATGTTCTGAATATATTCGTCAATATTATCCACGGGCTTTAGCTTTTCCATCCTGTATACTGTGCCGTCATGGCAGACGATAGTAGAACCACTCTGCCATTCCCTGTCAAAGAGATATTTTATATCTGCTCTGGACGGATACGAACTGTTTGGATGATTATGAAGAACCTCGAAGAGAGTCTTTCTGCCGTTCAAAAATTCGTTCTCCTTGGGAGAGAATCCACAGCTATGATACTTATTATTAACAGCGGATGTGTTTTTAACAAGCCGTTTTCCTGTTCTGGCGTCTATCGCCACTATCTCCTCGTAGAATGTATTGTTTCTTGATTCCAAGATTTCCATAGCTTCTTTGTATATTGATTCACTCACCACTTTATTCTTTCCCAGCCCTTCAAATTTATCGTGATACTTCTTTGTGTTCACCAGTTCAAGATTGACGTGCCCCAAATCACGAACGCCGTCGTCTTTGATGTGTGCGAGTTCCTTTTCGCCGTCCATAACGCTTGATAGGGCTTTCCACTGCTTCGCCTTCCTTGTGTACTGCTTCTTATTCTCCGGATCCAGCGAGAACTTGGACAGCCTTTCAAACTTCGTTACTTGATGTTCAATCCGCTTCTCCTTTTGCTCTCGGTTATAGTCTTCTGCTACTTCCTCAAGCTCTTCCTTTGTCCACTTCTCCTCTCCAGCATGAAGTTCCGGGAAGTAAGTAGTGTGGCTGTCTTTACAGTTCGGATGGTAAAGACCCGCTCTATCGCACTGGATAGAAGCGGATAATTACCATCATTTTTACCTCCTCCCGACCAAACATCGTCTATAAAGACTTTTCCAACAAACGGAGCGCACTTCGGGCAAGGATTGCCTCTCTTTGCCAGTATTACCGTAGTAATGCCCCACTTCCTTCTCTTCTCCCCTTCTCCGCTAAGATAAGCTCTCTTATTTGCAGTCCGCACCGCCATTCTTGCGTAGTTTGGAAGCGTATGCCTGGCGCCGTTCTTATACTCTACGCAATTAAGGCCGCTACTTAGCATGCTCTTAGTCGCCATGTCTACAGCCTGCTCGTATGTACCGGCACCGCTGTTCGCGTAAACCTGCGCATTAAAAATGGCCTTACGATACTGATCGTCGGCCATACGGAGAATTGCGGTTTCTGCTTTTTGTCATATCGGCTTTAGTAGCTTTGATTAAGGACTCCAGCTTTTCCTTGTTAGCTGGAAGAATCTTCCAGTTAGAGGGTTCATGGATTGCCTAAGCTTTGCGCCTTTCTTGGCGGCACGAAGTATCTTTCTTTCCTCGTGCATTCCACCTGCAGCATAGGACTTCCTGATAGCTTCTTCTATCTTTTCATTGATAGCTAAGAATCTTCCGGAATACTTCTCCTTATTATCCTGCCGATAAGCTCTAAGGCTTTTAAAGCTGTTCGGCCTGCCACATGGTCCATTCTTTCTCTTCCTTGATTTCCTCAATTCGGTGCCTTCCCATATTGCGAATCATGGAAGCAATGAGTTCTTCCTCGATTCTATCGAGTGCTTCTCCGATGTCATACGCCATTCTGATACACCTTAAAAGCCTTGCAAGCGGTAAGACCTGATTAGTTCTTTCAGTTTACCCTTACTCTTGCAGTCATCCTTTCTAAGCTCTGCCATGCCGTCTTTTTCCAAAGCATACACACCGAAGGGCACTTGCTCAGATGCCAGCTTAAGCATCTGCCTGTATTCCTCCGGGCTCATTTTGTAGCTGTGGTTTAATATTTGGACAACCATCTATTCCCTCCTCTACTGAAAAGTCCGGCTCCTCTACGCTGGAAATGCCTTGCTCCTCTTTTAGCCTTGCGACTTCTTCCTTCTTCCAATCATCGTCTTTGGTATCACCGTAGAGCTCTTCAATCTGTGCTTCAATGCTCATCATGGCAACCCCGGTCTTGCCTTGGCCAGCGTTTCTACTTGACTCTCAAATGAGGGGAAGCGTATTCGCCGAAGGGGATATTGACCTGACTTCTTCAATGTTTTCTCCTCGGAGGACTTTCTCTGCATTGATACACTGCTGTATAAGCTTTGGTATTTGCTCTTGAATAGCCTTTACGATGCTCGCTCTGGTGTAGAGCGTGGTCTTCTCTTTTTCCCTTTGCGCGAGGCATTGTCCAGCTTCTTCGTATCAATCCCCAAAGTGGAGGGGCTGATAATTCCTTGCAAGCAAAGGTCTAATGCGGTGATGTAAGAAGCCATATAGCTATCATGGGGGATATTTGGCTGCGTAACGGTGATTGCATTCTTTGCACCCTCGGAGATATCGTCCGCTCCGGCAATGAATCGATTGTCGAAGGCATTCGGCTTTAAAAAAGCATTCCGCTGTTTGGGTCTCTTGGAATGAAACTTTCAGGAACATAGGTCTTAGACCGCCCTGCCCTCAAAGCGTCCATCCATTGACTCCATGCTTCGTCTAAAGCATCGAAGGAATCCAGCTTTCCGTCAAAGATAGAAGAACCTCTTCCCTCGTACTTTGCATTCTCGTAAATCTTGAATGGTACGGCCATCATCAGGCTTTCGTCAAAGGTCCAGTCCTGCACCTCTTTTGGCAAAGGATATTCCTGCTCATTCCTGTACAGCTTATGCCGGATATAGCCTCTACCATAGTGAGCATGAAGCACATCGCCCTTATCCCAAGGAATCTTGAAGATAACCTCTTTTAGTCTCCCGTAGCGATAGACGAACTCTACACGCTCCCCCGGTACCCACTCGATAATCGGATGCTCACTCTCTGCCGGATCCAGCACGATACGGAAAGCGCCGTCACCGACAACAAGTGTGTCCTTTAGGCGGGTATCCATTAAGGCTTCAAAGTGGTTCTCTTCTTCGATTTCCTCCCAAAGGTTCTTCTGGATATCGCTGTCGAACTCGAAAGCATTCATATCTGGAAGAACGATGGCACTAAGCATTTTTACTATTAGTCCGGGAAGCCCTGTATGGATTTTCCGAATCTCCATGCCTGCCGTAGGGCTTCGCGCCCCAAAACTTCTGTGCGTCGTTTAACATTCTGCACTGCCGATATAGCTGTTCTAATTCGTTGCCATCTGCTCTGTACCATATACGATTCCTAATGGCAGCAGTCTCAAAAATCCAAGTAGCTTTGAATCGAAACATGATAGGGGCTTACAGGCTGAATCTGTAGCCAGTTCTGTAATCCTTTTTTAAACTTATCTGTCATATTCTTTATCCATCCCACTGTTTATCTCTCCAATCAGCTTTCTAAACGGTATCGGGCATATTGCTGCAGCGTTTATCGTGTGATCATGTCCGTCCTCAGGAATGTCTTTATTTTCCTCCCAAGAATAGCTGTTCAACTCTCTGATATGCTCCGTGCAGTCCTCGGATACTAAATACTTCCCTTCCGCAAGCCAGCCTAGCTGGAAGTTGATTCTGTCAATGATACTTACTTTCTTGTAGCTGTTTACAAAGGTGTAAAGGCTTCCGTGGTTACGCTTAAGCTTATTAAGCTCTGTAATGGTCGCCTGGTCTGCTGAATCAATGAACACGTCTCTCGCAAAGCCGTAGTCCTTCCTGCAGGACTCCAAAAAGGCTATGAACTTTACAGCTGTGTCCGATGGTGCTAAAAGGCTCCTGCCTGTCTCTGTTGTTGTATACGCATTCTCTTAGCACTATGCAGCGCTTGTCCTTAGTAATGCCTAAGAACATCATTGCTATAGTGTCCTCAGAATGAGAGGAATAGGAGGTATCAAGCCCCGCGGTAAACTTCACAAAAGGATTAATGCTATGCGGAATCTTCGCAATCTCCTGTCTGCTAAGTACATGAATCTTTTTCTTCGAAGTTAGAGAATACAAGGCCTGTAGAGCGACCGCGCAGAACCCTCAATCTTATTTTTCCATATCTTTGTGCCCCTAGGTGTGTTCCTAAGAATCTGCTCAAGCTTCTCTTTAGGTAATCCCAAATTATGAGAAAAAGAAAAGAACCAGTGCACCCAGCCGAGCTTCGGTTCTTTCACTAAGCATTCTCTTATTTCTTTCGGTGTTTCGCTTTCCCACTCAGGAAGTGGCCTTGAATGGTCCACATACTCGGAATAGACAGGAAGCGAAGGATCGTCAGGATTCAAGGTTCCCATCATGTAATCGCAGCGCATTGCCGCCTCACGGACAAAATCAATATCCGCCGTGTTTATCTCATCGATGTAAAGGCATCCATACTGTCCTCCTAAGGCTTTCTGCCACTTCTTTTTATCGCCATAACCTAAAAACATATACTGTCTTATCCCCTCCGCTTGCATGGAAAAAGGATGTGCGGTATTTTTGTCTTCGCTGGTGCCGTTTCCGTTGTACTCAACAAGTGCACCGAAGTCGTCTACAATGCCTAAGTCCTTATTGATGATGTTCTTTTCTGCTGTACCGGTATCCTTTGCCGCTATGATGTGGAGCTTCTTCTTACTGCTTGCGACCTTCAGCATGAACTTAAACAGGCCTACGGTCGTTTTTCCCGCACTCGTCGTGCCTTCAGGAACTCTACGGATGCGTTGCACCGGAGAAAGGCCTTGTACTTGTCCGACAGGAGAAGTTGTTCGCCACTCATGAATCATCCCCTGCGCCTAACTGGCTAATAAGATTATCCAGCTTAGATTGCTCGGCTTCAATACCAGATACTTCGACCTTATCCTTGAATAACCCGAATCGCTTACCGAGTAGTTCGGCAGCCCTCAGCCTTTCTTTTTCGTCCGGCGCCTTTTTAAATCGTCTTGCTTCGAGCAACCGTCTCCAAGTCCCTCGACTACTACAACCTCTGCCGTAGAATCGCCACGCATTACGGACGTGAGATACTCCATCACTTCTGTAGCTGTGGCCATGCGGTCGCTACTCATGTTTTCAAGAATCGGCTCAATCGCCTGTTTTATTTTAACATTCTTTAACAGCCGACAAGCCGCCGCTCCTGCTGTCTCATCATTCTTTACCGTAGGATATGCAGCACGATAAGCCCTCGTGCCGTTCATATCGATCAGGTATTCTTCTATAAACTTTTTCTGCTTGTCTGTTAAAACGTCTTTATTTTTCACTAAGGCTCATCCCCTTTCCAACAATATCCTTTAGTAACGAAAAGGGAGCCACCGTTAAGTGGCTCCGAGATTCAAAAGGAGTTCCATGTTTCATGGCAAATGGCAAGATGCATTCCGACACCAAGTCCATTATTATTGTAAAACGAACTTTCCGAACAAAACGAACAATTTTAGCATTTTTGCTATTTTTTCTCGAAAGACCGGTCATGAATTACAATTCTTACGTATTCCTCGGTTACTTTGCCTAGCTTCTTGGCTATCCATCGCCAAGTTTTATCCTCTGAATACCTACTCCTGATAACAAAGCGAAGCCTATCATCCTCAATGGATTCTATCCACCGCTCCGTCCTTTCAACCTTTGCCTTAAGTTCCGAAAGCTTTTTAAGCCTTCTTTCGTAAAGCTCCTGATTGAATCCGTCAAGATGTACAACCTTTTTAAAGCCTTTCGAGTAGTCGTGGCCATAGTCATGGACGGTCTCGCCGGTCATGTTTGAGATTTCCTTCTCCAAAATTCCAAGATTCTTTTTTGAATCCCGATATTGCTTTAATTGTTCCTTGGTCATTCTTCTCCTCCTGCATCTAAGTCCCATGCACTCTCGCCCTTATCTATAAAAGGCTTGAACAATCTTCTCTGCTGTCTTTTTGCCAATCCCGTCAATTCCCAGTAGAAACTCTGTCATTGTGTCCTTGTCAAATTCTAGAATCCTCGGCATAGAATCTTGCCCGTCCTCAAATCCGCTCATATAAACCGATGTCGCCCATTGGTTCATTTGATTAAAGCTATACCGCTTCATGGCCTGATAATTTCCAAAGTTTAAAGGCTTTAACATAACTGCCCCCTTTTCTTCGTTTAATTCTTCTACTTATCTTTCAATCTGTACCCAAAGCCGTCTATATTCTTCATAGATAGACTTCCATATTGCCTCGCATTGCTTACGCTCTGTCGGAAAGAATTTTTTTCAAGAGTGTCTAATTCGTTCTGCAACTTTAAAGCAAAAAGGGCAACCTTTGCATCCCTGTTCTAGTAAAGTTGTAAGGTGGTTTATAAATATCACATGTTTGAATATCAAATTTCTTTATAAACCATTCTTCCCACTCTTCGGTTAAAGAAACCATAGGCTGAAAAGCTCTCAGCTTTTTACCTTTAAATAGATAAACACGTTGACCTTTCTCTTCGTCCACCTTCTGATCTCATTACTCCAAGTATAATGTAGGGTTTTTATTCTCTTTTCCCCACACTTCCAATGGCTTCTCTTTGAGATTTACACAGCATTTATCAGATATTTTTAACTTGTAACGCTTGTCAAATTGGTGTTTTAGCTTTTTTTGGACAAGTTGAACGCTCGCCCCACGTTATACCTTTCACACTTTCTCCCGAGGTAGTGTCTAATGCTGTCACACATTCCTATTCGGTTAAATCTTTCCAAATAGTGAGAGTGGTGTTTTGATTTAAAAGGGTATCCATGCTCTTCTAAGCTTCTTTTTATTGATACAGATGGCTTAATAACCACCACTCTGTCGTCCACCTTTTGTCTCTCAATCACAAAATCCCTAATCATTTTTTTAGTTCTATACCTGTATCTGCATAAACTCGTGGTATTTTATTATTGGGGATTGACATATCTACTAAAGCCGATAAAACCGTGCTGTCTTTACCACCGGAAAAACTAATGTAAAAGTTTTCCTCTCCGTACTGGTTTATAATCTGTCTTATCTTTTGCAGTCTATCCTGTAGTATAAATTCGTTTGTCATTGTTATAAGGGGAACTATAGTATTACGGCGCCAACCACTCCCCCTTTCTTTTTAATTCAATTCCTGTAATTTTAGCTATATTTGAACAGCACTTCGTATCCTTCTTTAATCCCAAACGGACACATAAATCCACAGAATGCCTCGTTTTTGTTTAAGAAATCATTTAATTTCGCAGATTCCAAAGCGTAATATTTCCCTAGAATCACGCTCCAATTACTTAGGCCGAAATCACCATCCTTTCTATAATGCTCCAGCAAATCTATATAGCGATATGTCTTTTCATCCCTCAGTACAAGGTCAACGCAATACGCATCTACAATCCTGTAAAGTTCATTCAAGTCATCTTTATTCAATCTAACCTTGAATAGCCCTTCTTCGAAGAATAAATCCTCGTCCAATTCTGATTGAAATCTTTGTTGGGTAAAAATCATGCACCTGTTCTATGAAATCATTATTTCCGAAAAAGTTGAATATATCCGCACTCCTCTTCTTGTTTTAAAAACCGTCAGTGTATATCTAAAAACTCATTTATCCCACCTCTCTATGTTTTCGCGGTTGTAGTCAGCCCGATAGATGACAGCGGTTCTGCTACTCAACCGCATTTTTCGCTATACACAAACCGCAACCTGATATTCTCCATGCATATCGCAGCTGTAAATAAAAGGCTTTGCGGTGCATTGTGATTTTTAGTCCTCTTTCCGTTCTTAATTTCAAATGGTTTTCCATCTAACCCAATTTTTCCGGAAAGTCGGATACTGTATATCGTAGTACAATCCTGATGATTCGCCACAAGTAGGGCATACATGGTACATACCAAACATTTTCGTCTGTGCAATCATTGCTTTTCATTCTTCCACCTTTCTAAGCCTTGCCTTTAAGGCTCTCAGTACATCCTCTTGATTCTGCCCCTTTTCAGAGAGGGACTTTTTAATGTCATGGTCTACCGTATCCGTACAAAGCAGCTCATGCACGATAACAGGCTTTTCTTGTCCTTGCCGGAAAAGTCTTGCGTTCGCCTGGGCATACAGCTCATAGCTCCAAGGTAGTGAGAACCAAATAATATTCCGTCCGCCGTATTGGAGATTGATTCCGTAAGCCGTACTTGCAGGATGGGCAAGTAATATATCAATCTTCCCCTTATTCCAGTCTTCCTCATCCTTAGGGCTTTTAAACTCTCTAACCTCTAAGCCTGACTTCTCCAAAGCTTTCAGGATCCTATCCTTGTCATGCTTAAAATTGTAAAAGACCAATGCGGACTCTCCGTTCAACTCTTCCACAAGCTCTGTAAAACGCTCCAGCTTGCAGTCATGGATATGATTAACCACTCTGTCCTCATCGTAGATGGCACCGTTGGCACACTGGGATAGCTTTGTTTGTAAGCACTCCGGCAGATACCGCAGTTATCTCCGACTCCTCAAGGATAAAACCATGTTCTTTTCTAAATCCTGATAGGCCTTTAAGGCTTTCTTATCCAAGTCAACGGGTATCTCGTTATAGACGATAGAAGGAAGCTCCAGATAGTCTTTCGCTTTCAGGCTTATGCAGATGTCAGAGATTTTTCTTTGTGATGGCCTGCTCTGCACCTTTCTTGAAAGCTTATAGTCAAACCCCATAAAGTCAGAATCAAAAATACCTTGTCCGGTAATGCGTGATAAATTTACCTAACCTTTCCCCCTGATCGAGTAGGTATATCTGACTCCAAAGGTCCAAAAAGGTTCTTAGGGGCTTGGCGTACCGGTAAGACAAATTACCCTTGATATCTTAGGCAGCGATTTTTAAAGCCTTAAATCTTTGCGATTGCGGGTTTTTAAAGCTCGAACTCTCGTCTACCACAACCATATCAAAGAACCAATCATTCCCTAAAGTCTGATAGAGCCATGCGACATTATCCCGAGTTAATTACATAGATATCCGCATTAGTCTGCAAAGCTCTAAGCCGTTCCTTTTGAGAGCCCATAACTTTAGAGATTTTAAAAATCCTTCGTATGATCCCATTTCTTAGATTCGTTTTGTCCAGGTCGATTCCGCTACCTTCTTAGGCGCGATAATAAGAACCTTACACACTTCCAATCTATCCTTTAATTCCTCAATGGCAGACAATGTAATAATTGTTTTTGCTAACCCAAGCCCATATCCAAGAAAAAGACCAACAGAGTTTTGATGTACGACTTTGTCTATACACATCGCCTCGGTAATTATGTGGAATGAACTTCATAAGGCATCACCTCCAATCATCAATATTATTTAAAAATTCTTCTACTTCCTGAATGCCGTAAAGCTACAAAGGTCTGTTGCCTGAAATCCCGAAGCTTTTTAAGTTGTATTCTTTGCAGTTTAGAAAGAACTCCTTTTTCTGTCTTAAGTTCAACGAATAGAACTTTACCGGCATCCGTGATAACGATTCTATCCGGAACACCTCGACAGTTTGGGGAAACGAATTTGTAGACTAAACACCCTTCACTTCCAGCGCCTTTTTAAACTTTTTCTCTATATCCTTTTTCCAGCATGAACACCCCTTCCGTTTTTGGTGCGTGGGACTAAGTGACCAAAAAAATCTCTCGCGCGCGTATATGCCCACAGCGCACAACATGCACGCAGTTAATTATTAAATAACGCCTATATATACGCGTATTTAATGGTTTTTACTATGTACTGCTATCTGCTCCAGTAATCTTTTATTTTTTTATAAAAAGTTAGTCACTTAGTCACAAATAGCACTTAGAACCGCATAAACACTTGATTTCTTGTGTGACTAACTATTTCAAAAAGTACCTATTTTTGTGACTAATGTGACTAACTTTTTTTGATTCAAATTTTTAGTCTTTCGTAAAAATGAAAGAGTTAGTCACATTAGTCACAAAATAGGTACTTTTTTTGAAATAGTTAGTCACACGCTATTTCTGCCCTTTAGCCGCAGGATTTAGTATCTTATAACACCGTACCTGCCCATAATTTTCATCCCTTAATCTTGCCTTCTTAGTACCTTTTAATTACTTTTTATGCATCTGAGATATCTATGCGAATCCAAACGCTTCAAACTTCCCAGAGGCATCTTCAAAAAGCTCGCAATGGATATTCTGCGGAGACAAATACGGCAGATTCATAAGTTCCCCATCATAGACCATGTTTCCCTCTAAGAAGGTTATCCTCTGTGCTATATCCATTTCCATCCATTTAACCGGTACTTGCGTAGCGGCAAACTTCTCAACCATAGACTGAATAGGATCTTGCTCCATAAATTCCTCATGCAGCTCTGCCAGAATCTTATTGCTTTCCTCGCTGAGCACTTGATATTGCAATGCATCGTAATCCCCTAAACAAGCATCAACCTTAAAGGCTATCTCTGCCCATATCTGATCTATTTCTGAGCTTGTTAGGTCTTTCCAGATGTTCTTCTTATGCTTCTTCACACCTACCGGTAAAGGATAAAATCTTCGGTTTCCTGTTTCATCCCGGAGGAACTCATCCTATTACTGGTTCCAAAGAACACGCATTTTCGTTTATGCTCTATGCTGCGCCGTCCATAAGCTTCTCTGTGATAGGAGCTCTTCATAGATAGGAACTGCTTGATATCCTCAGATTCCTGCTTATTAAGCGCTGCAAGCTCTCCCATCTCAACAATCCACTTTCCGGCAATCGCTTCCTCGGCTTCCTTTCCGACAGTTCTTGCCTTAAAGTCTGCAAACCAATCCTTTCCCAGCCTTTCCAGTATGGTGCTCTTTCCTATGCCCTGCTCTCCTGTAAGTATAAGCATATTGTCGTACTTCGCGCCGAACTTGTAAGCCCTTATGGCGCAAGCCAGTAAAGTCTTTAAAGTTACTTCCCTTGTATAGCAGTTATCCTCTGCCCCTAAGTAGTCGATAAAAAGTGTCTCTGCACGCTCCACACCGTCCCGAGGATAAGGAGTTAAGATAATCTGCTACGGAGTTAATCCGGTTATTCCGAAGTACATTCGTTAATGCCGTATAGCACTTGTCTTTGTGGTAGACCGCATAGGCCGTCTCAATGTATCCGATCAGCCCGCAGTCATCTTCATCCGTCCATTCGTGAGCACCTGTCTTATCCCATGGCACTGCACCGCCGCAGTAGTTCCGCCCTGTAAAGGAATCAGAGTATATCTTTCCTTTTATATGAAGGTCGTTCTGCATGATGGCCTCAAGATTATTGATGGTGGGGAGCACTCTCCCGTCTTCGTTCCGCTTTAAGGTCTGCCATCCAGGCAACATCTTCCTTGGATATGCTCTCTACTTTACTGCCTTCTTCCGGAGAACCTTCTCCGTCTATCATTTCAAAGGCCTTCATGCGCTCAAGGTCTAAGGCGCTTCTTGCTGTCAGGGTCATTATTTACAAAGGAGCACATGGCCTTAAATGACGGCTTATTTTCTTCCTTTGTGTTGGCGCTTACCTTCTCGTCAAGGTCTCCGAACTTATGGAGTCGAACAAGGTCAAAGGCATTTACCAGTATTCCGCTAATCGGATCCGTAGCATGATGGGGAGTACATAAAGGTGTCACGGTCGTATAAAACTGCGCCGCCCGTCGTACTACCGTCTGCGTAAGTCCATCTATCCGGCCTATCTGTTGGAAGATAAATTCCTGTTAGAAATGCTCTATCGCCGAAGGAATATCGTAGGCATTACAGAAAGCCCCAATAAGACCGGACTTCTCAAGGGATTTCCCTGCTTCGTGATTTCCCTTCTGATAAGTAAGGGTCTCACTTTGGCACTTTGGCCACTCTGCGATATTCTTCCAGTCGTGGTATAGCCCCAATACCTTCTCAGCATTTACCTCTTCCCCGTCAAAAGCCATGTAAACATAGTCGGCTCCCCTTACAGACAGAAGGGAAGTACATAAGTCGGGAAGCCTCGAAGGTTGTAGGGGTCGCATAGGGTCAATCCCTATTCTGCTGCCTAACATTCTTGCTACCGGCTCGTATTCCTCTTTTGAGCATTCCTTTTCTAAAGGGAACACAATTCTAAGCCTAGGCTTATTGCTTTGGTGCTTTCTGGTGCTATACACTAAAGCCTTGTAGCCTATTAAATCCAAAGTCTGGAACACATCCGCGGTATCGGAGTCGGTCATGTTATCAAGGTCTAAAGTGATAAGGCTCCGGCTTAATACATTTTGCGCTTTCCGGATGCCGTCCTTTAAGGTACCGCCTACAAAGCCTCCAACGTCCTTAAGGCTGTCCTGCTTATCCTTAGGAAGAGCAAGATACTCTTCCATGGTTTCCTTTGCCTACCTTAGGGAGTTTTAAAGAGCGTAAGGAACTTCTCCCAAGTGACGGCCTTTTTCTTTCCAATCTTTACTTTTTCGGCTTTTTGGCCGTACTAATCCTTTTGATAGAAGTATCCATCGAATCCGGCTCCTTTAGTATCAATCCCTTTGCCCAAGGTATAGGAAGGGCAAAAATATCGCACAGCGCGTCCACAGTGAGGCTTTTCGTCTGCTTCCACGATTATTTCATCATGTACATGGAAAACCGGCTGTAAATGGCGTTCTGCTATCCTGTCAAGGGTCACGCAGAGGCAGTCCCGGCAATGGCCTGCACGATGTTCTCCACAAGCTTCCCGCCGAAGGTCTGTTCTTCCCCCATTTCTTCGTAGTTTGGTTCTGGGAAAAGAAAGTTAAAAACATCACCGAACCGCCCTGCTCCGGCAAAGGGCTTACAGTAGAAAAAGCTTTCGCTTGCTCGGCAGTTCGATAGTAAGAAACGAAGGCCACGGTTTAAATCCTCTTCCAGCCTAAAGATTAAGCCGTTATAGGTTCTCGCCCTTCCGTCCTTCGTAGTAGCCAGAGCGCACTCTCCGACCTTATACCAAAGCTTTACAATGTTCTTGTTAGCAGCTCTCCATCTGGTAACAATTTCCGGAAGTTCCTCTTCTGAAAGTCCCATGTCTAAGGCTCCCATGGAGATAAGGGCGTTGGTTCCTCCTTGATAACCTAAGGCCAGTGTCGCAACCTTGCCCTTCTGCCGTAGGGCATATTCCGGATTTCCTTTTACAATCTTTTCAATAGGTACATGGAACATTTGAGAGGCTGTCGCCTCATAAATCTTTCCATGCGTTGCAAATACCTGATTTACCCATTCTTCCCTTGCAAGCCGAGGCAATAACTCGAGCCTCAATCGCGGAGAAGTCCGCCACTACATACTTCTTTCCGTTCTTAGGGACGAAAGCAGTACGGATAAGCTGGGACAAGGTGTCTGCAATGCTTGGGTAGATAAGGTCTAAAACTTCATAGTTCCTCGCCTTCACAATCTCCCGGACATCGGCTAACGGCTCTAAGTAGTTCCTGGGCAAATTCTGCATCTGCACAAGGCGCCCGCTGAAACGACCTGTCCGTGCTCCGTAGAACTGAGAAATGCCTCGCACTCTTTCATCCTTGCAGACCGATGTTAGAATGGCATCGTACTTCTTAACCGATGTCTTCCCTAACTGCTGCCGTATCTCTAAAGCCCTTCTGACCTTCGGCGGGAGATCTTCGGATAAAGCGTCCTGCACGTCCTTCTTCTGTATGCTCTTAAGCTCTATGCCTTCGGCGTTCACCCATTCAGAGTTGCGTTGGGCTGTTTGGATTCTCTAAGCCGGTTAAGGCTACAGCTTCATTGTAAGACGTTGTACACTCTCTTCTTGAATGGCAAGTGCTCCTGTTACCAGCTCCATGTCTACGCCTACGCCGGTGTAGTTCATAAGAACATCCCTTCGCCATCTATCCCATTCAAGCTCCGGAACAGGGAAGGAAGAAAGTTTTCTTTCAATCGCCCTTTCTGCTTCTACGTCCTTAAGGTTGTAGTCTTTAAAAAGATTCCATTTATCTGCGTCCAGCTTATAAGGACCAAGACAGAAGTATTTAATTAGCTGCCTACCTACTGCAAGCTTCTTCTTGTCTTCCGGAAGCCCTACAGCTTCTCCGGTAGCTTCCAATCCTGCCGGAAAACCTAAGTACATAGCATGAATCATGGTACATTGCCACTGCTCTATAGGCGTTGCATATCCCATTCTATTTAAGCAAAGCCACTCGAAGGTAGCGTTGTATGCGTGCTTGATTACCTCTTTATCCTGTAAAGCCTGTAAAAGAAAAAGGGGTATTTCCTCCCCCTTTTCTAAGTCGATAACTTCAACAGGCTCATCGTCGAAGGCGTAGGCTAGGAGCATAATGCGGAATGCTTTAGATTCTGCATATTTAAAGAGCTCCGCATTTTCTAATGTCCACATCCGAAAGATGTTTCAATGTCGATACTTAAGTGCTTCATAGCCCCTCCTTCTGATTAAAGAATATCGTCTACGCTGTCGTCCTCTGCGAACTCGAAGCCGTCTCCGAATGCACCTTCTGCCGTAATCTGAACGCCGCCTAATGGCTCTCCATCACGGACAAACTGAATGCCATTAAGTCCGCAGGCGATACCCTTGTTTCCGTTGGAATTGTAAGCATAGAAGTTGATGTTTGCTCTTACATAGCAGCCACTGTATACAGCAGTCTGGTCTAAGATACGCTGCAGGTTCTTATCTACTACTAATGGCGGGCGGTTCTCATTAGCCTTTGCCGTAATGATGTAGTGATCGTGGCACTCCTCGCCATAAGGCTCGCCATCGGTAGGTCTTGTACCGTCACCGTCTACGAAAGCGATAGTAAGCTTCGGAGGAATCTTCCCTTGGAACTTATTATCCTTTCCCAGCTGCTTAGCTTCCTCAATGGCTTTCTCTACCTCACTAATGGTCTTAGTATCGGACTTTGGAACCAGTAAAGTAGCCTGGTATTTGATATTGCCGGATAAGTCTGCCGCCGGCTCAAAGATGTGTGCGTAAGATAATCTAACGATTCCTGTAGTAATTGCTGTTCCCATAATTAATTTTCTCCTTCTTCTGTAAACATGGACTTTGCGTCCTGAATTGATGGTCTTATATCACTAGAAAGCGTAAGTGTTGGCTTTCCTTGCGATTTTGTTACATACTCCCCAACTAAGGAAGCAAACTTCTTTTACCCAGTAGCTTCTCAATTTTTGCTAAGGATAAAGGTGTGGTTTCATAAGGTCTTTCTCCTCTGTTCCGTCCTCTATGATTACTTCAAAGGCCTTCTTTTCATCGCTCCATACTCTGCTGGACCTTCCTTCTACTGCCTTGTATCCTTTGATTTCTTTTCCGGCAAGAAGCTGTTCTAAGGCGTAATCCTCTAAGTCTTTTATCCACTTTGGGAAATCTGCGACCTTCGCAAAGATTTCTCCTATTTCATCGTTGGATAAAGTGTATGGATCCTTTTCCTGTAAAAAAACATCGTAGATAGGGTTCTTGTCTGCCCTTGCCCTGCAGGTGTACTTAGCCTTGCAGAATAGGCAGGTGTGTTCTGATGGTGCAAACTCCCCTCCGCCTTTAAAGGCGAGTGCCGCAACAGGTTTTAATCTTTCCCCGAAGTCTAATAGGCCCTGAATACTGCACTCCCAAGTCTTAGGCTCTGCGGAGAGCCTAGGCTGCACAATCGTAAGCTTTACGTTTTCGAAATCGTAGAATGAACTGTAAAGGTCATAGGCACCTAAGGCATAAATCATTAGCTGGCTGTTTTCGACAGGCGATACATCTACGCCTCGGCCATACTCATCTATGATGTGAAGGGTTTTTCTCGCTGACGATCACACAGTCCACGGTGCCGAAGCCTTCAGGAATATAGGCAGTTAAGTCAAGTTCTACCTCGATAATTGGAAGCCCCTTCTCTTCCTTTGCAGTCTCTACGCAGAACTCCGCATAGCTGTCTGTGCACGCCCCCATTTCTTTGGTGTACATCGGGTCATTAAGGAGCTTCTCATAGTCGGATTCATTGACGTCCTCGCCCCTAAGTATGGCTACCTTTATCTCACAGAGCTCGTGGGCAAGGGTTCCTTCTTTGGCTGCGTCCGATGTTCTGTTCTCACAGCACTCCTCTAACCTTGCAGAGGGCGGACAAGCCATCCATCTATGCGAGCCACTGGCTGATAGTAGGGCGTGCGCCCTGTTCTCATGTTCCGGCATTAGATTTCTACCCCCACTTTACGGATTCCCTCTACAAACTCAGGAAGCTTGTCATTAGGCAGCAGGGAAAGCCTTTCCACTCCTAAGGACTGTAGTATTGGTTTTAGCTTCTTTGCTCCGTCCTTATCCTTCAGGGTGTAGTCCTTCACGGCTTTGATTACCTGCTCAAGACTTAATCCGGATTCTTCCTTCTTAGCTTCAACGGCCTCTTCCTTAACTTCCTTCTTAGCTTCAACAGCTTCCGTCTTTACTTCCTTAACCGCCTCTTCCTTAACCTTCTCCGGAACGCAGCCTTTAATACTTTCCGCTACCTTCTTAGCGATAATCTCCCGCATAAGGTGTTAAATTCATCATTACCAAGTGTTAATGTCATATTTCTTCCTTTCCTAATTTAATAAATAATCCTACGGTTACTAAAAACTGTAAAAATCCACTCGCCAAACTGGCCAACCTGTACTGCTCTCCCACGGGTCCAATGCAAAGGGATTTACCGAGGCAGTAACCTACTACAAATAAAAAGCAGTATCGAAAATCCCAGTATTCCTAATTCAAGTCGTCTCATGATGTTAGCCCTCCTGGCTAAGTGATTAGCACCCTCATATACTGCTATGGTGAGCCGGATGGAGTGTACTGCAGCGTAATCCTTCACTACTGCCATCAGCTCCGGCTTTCCTAGGGCTGTCGAGTTCAGCCCTTATCTTTCCTTCAAGCTCCTTTTCTTCTTCCAGAGCTTCTTCGTAGGTATAAGCTAGCTTGTCTTTCATTCTCTCGCCGTCTCCTTTCCTTCCTTTTCAAGTGTTCGGGATATGCATAAGCACTACCCCGACTACTACGCTAAGCAGCATGCAAGCTGTAAATACGTCCACACTGATGTTCTCGCTGTCGAGTGCGGAGACTACCGCCATGAGGGAACACAAGATTTATAACGGACAGCACCTTTACAATTTTGATTTTCATTGATAGCTCCTTACCATGCTTACGATATCTTCATCTGTCGCCTTAAAGTATTTGCAGAGTTGGGCGAAGTCCGGGAAGGCTCCATTCTCCGTCAGACTTTCTAAGGCTAACCGTTTTTCTGATACTCCCAGATACCTAGCTACAGCACTCTGCTTCACTCTCTGTTTAGCTTTACCAATCTCAATGAAAACCCTAACTACATCGCCCCTAGGGCAGTTAATTCCTATGCCTTGGCATTTTTCTTTTCCCTCCTTATTATCTTTCTGCTTAGGTTGTATCTTTTTGCATCGAAGTCGGCAAAGTAGTCCATAGTAGCTTCGAGACTAAGCCCCATGTATTTTGATAACGCTAAAATCTGTCTGATGGTTAGCCTGTCGTTTCTAAGCCTGTGCCGATACTCTTCGATGGAGATATGCAGGAGCTCGGCAAGCTCATCCGCATTTATATGAAGTCCTTTTACTCTCATTAGTCGTCTCCTTAATCTTCATCGGGAATATAGCAGTCCTCCCAGCGCAAATCCTCTTCTTCAAGGTCTTCTTCTCTCCACTTCGCTAACTCGGCTCTGTGGTGGACAGCCTCCACTTCGTTTTTCGATTAGGATCTCTACCGGATATCCCATGTCCTCTGCCCACTCTCTAAAGTAGTTGTAAGCAGAATCAGCAATATCAATCACTATTTTCATTAGATTTGCCTCCTATCGGCGTTCGTGCTATAATTTGCACGAACTAAATACATACATTTGTTCTCGGGGTTACTGATCTGGTACATCGGTAACTCCATTTTCTTTAAAGTTCCCATTCATAGTGTTCCCGTACTGCTGCAGCGATAACATCTTCTACACTCATGTCATTGCGGTCATCTGCTATAGCCCGGTAAAACTCATAAATATCGTCTCCAATCTTGATAGTTACTTCTTTCATGCTATTTCCTCCTTAAATCCTCCGCAGTAGCGGTTTACAAAGTAGATTTGTCCTTTACCGGTTACTTTCGTTGTCTTGCTGACTCTGATTGAGCCGTCCGGATTAGTAATTACCGTTTCCTTGATTTCAAACAGCCCCAGCTCCATAGCTTTCTGCGTTGGCATGTTATAATCTGAACCATTACGCTTGATAAGGAATCCGTCTTGCCGGAAAGTCTCAAACAGCCTCTTCTGGCCAGTCTCGTATCCATTAGCCTTTAGAATCTTTGCCAGTTCTCCGATTAGGGATCGTGCTGTGAACTTGCTACAGGGTCTGCGAAGATTTCTTTGGGTTTCATTCTTGCGATCTCTTCGTCTTTAGCATCTAAGAGCTTCTGTGCTTCCAGTACAGCCATGGCCAGCTTTCCTCCGGTAGGCTGGTTACTATAGGAGCCTGTTCTTCTAATTGCCGGAAGGACTTCACTCGTAACCCAGCGCTTGAATCTCTTAGCGGATTCCAGTTTGCTTCCGAGGATTAAGCAGTAAAGACCGGATTCGTTGATAAGCCACGCTCCTCGCTGTCCGAAGTTATGTCCATCGAAACTCGATAGCGTTTTGCTATTGAGTTTATCCTCATCAGATACATGATCTTGGATAGCCTCGTTTTGATTCGTGTACCCCAGCTTCTCAGCTACTTCCTTGCCAACAAACCAAGGTTCGTTGTCGATTTCTAATAGAGTAAGTTCTCCAAACTCTGCATTTCTGAATACCTGTAATTCGTTCAATTCTTTTTCCTCCTCCATTCTTCTAAGCTCTTCCTGCATGGCTTGCGTTAAAGTTTTAAGGATGAAAATACTCAGTTTTAAAGGGTTGCGTATCTGTTTGTTTCAGACTTCTCCAAATCCTCGAAGTTGCCATATCCGCTATAGCACTGCGGCCTTTTTCACCATTTGTCTTGATAAATTCCAAGTGCATTTCAGCCTTCTGTTTAGCTATCATGTGCGCTAGCATCAATTCCATATCCATTTAGCTTTCCTCCTCCATTCTTTCAATTTCTGCTTTCAACTCGCTAGCCAGTGACGTGATTACGAAATACTCTGTCCTGAGCGTTCCTAATACGTTTGGTTCGTCTTGCCTCCACTTCTCAAAGGTCGCCAAGAAAGTCATTGCACTCTGCCCTTTCTCTCCTCTGGATTTGATGAAATCAAGGTGAATCCTGACGATTTTTCTACTGCTGCTTCCCCAAATTCCATTTCCTTTTCCCTCCTTTTTAGTAGTCTTCCAACTGAATTTTTTTGCTTTTTGAATTCGCAAGATCGCATGAAGTCCATCTTTGAAAGTGCCACAATGATTAGGTCTTCCGTTTCTTCCAAAGCACTTGTCATCTTGCCGGTATACTCAACATCGTACCCGACCTCTAAGAGTGCTTTAACTCTGTATCGTGCCATTTTGCTGTTCCTCCTTTCTTTCATCTTCCTTCTCAGCTTCTTCCGCTTTCTTCTTGTAACCCTCTCCGTAGCCCAGTAGGTAAGCCTTACTTTCGCCGCCCATCTTCGGAGGATTTCTTTGAAAAGTCTTTAGTAAGTCTTTTTTTCTGCCGTGTTTTAAAACCATTTTTCCTATCACCTTCTTTCTTGTGTGGTTTTAGCGCGTTGCTTTTTGGTGCTCAACGACAATATAAAGTCATTAAACATCTTTGTCAAGGACTTTTTGTTATTTAATGACATTTTTCTTGACGACTGATTTTTTTCTTCTTATATACTCATGCTTAGAAAGAAGGTGAGGTTATGGAAATTAAAGATAGAATTAAGCAATTAAGAAAAGCTAAAGGCTTAACACAATTTGAATTTGCAGATAAATTGAAAGTTAGTAGAAGTAATATAGCAAGTTATGAGACTGGAAAGAATGAGCTAAGCAGACTGTCATCTCCCTAATATGCAGAACATTTTTCCGTATCGGAAACTTGGCTGCAATACCGGAGAAGGGAAATGTTTTTCGGATACAGCTAGAGAGAGGAAATCGCAGCATTTATGGGCGACACTTTGGCCGCTGAGCCGGAGGACTTTAGAAAGCGTTTCATAGCGATGCTTGCAAGCCTCAGCATTGAAGAATGGAAGTTTATAGAAGAAAAGGCAAAAGAATTATTTGCAAAAAGAACAAGAAAAAGACAGGGACTAATGCCTGCCTAGGAAGTGGAGAATAAATATATAGATCCTTCTTAATTCATGCTCCGATAACCCACTGAGTAAAGCAATGATTTCATCTTTCATAACCTCTCTCCTGCTGCACAACTAAGATAGCGATGAAATTATAATAACAAACATTTGTTCTGTTTTTAAAAATGGGGCTAAAGGTATAAAATTTTTTTCTATAGGGACGGTGAACGAATCGTTCAGGCTTTGACTTTTTCGAAACTTATCCGATAATACATGTGCAGGTAGAAATACGCTGTTTACTCATGTAATCGAATTAACGTTTAAAGCGAACTGTAAGTTCGCCGACCATGAGACATAATATCGCCCCTAAGTAATCACCTGATCAGTGATGAAACTAGGGGTATTTTTATAAATTCTTCTACAATATATAATGCGTATTGATTAAATGTGTATTATATGCTATACTTGTTCTATCAATTAAAGGGAGACAAGAACAATGCCTAAAAAAAGCCTAAAGAAATGGAAAGAATAATATTAAAGGATGGATGGTACATAGTAAGTCAAGACGGCTCCCATAGACAGTACAAACACCCAACTAAAAAAAGGCAAAGTAACAATCCCTTTCCACACTAAAGACTTATCAAAAGTTCACTGAATTATCTATCTATAAACAAGCAGGAATAGAAAGGAAATAAATTATGTTAAGTATTTACCGCAATTTTCTATAAAGAAGAAGATGGAAGATACTCCGTATGCTTCCTGACTTTAATACCGCCACCTGTGGAGACGATTTAAACGATGCGATGAAGATGGCTGTTGAGTGCCGGCAGTACAAATCGTGGGGTGCAAGCAAGATGGAAGGAGCTACCTCCCCCTCTACTATTGAATCTATAGATCCGCTTGCCTACTCTACAAAGAGCTAGGGGCAGAAGTCCCCCACGATGGAATGGTGAATCTTGTTAGTGTTGACGCAGAAGACTACGCAAAAAAGCACTTCAATAAGTCCGTAAGAAAGAACTTAACCATTCCGGAGTGGCTAAATGAGAAAGCTCTGGCGCAAGGGCATAAACTTCTCTCCAGGTACTGCAGGAGGCCTTATTGGAGAAAGTAGGAGGATAAAACCATGAAATACGTTTATCCGGCAGTATTTACCCCAGAAGACAACGGACAGTTTTCCGTTAACTTTCCGGATTTAGAAAGCTGCTACACTTGTGGAGACGACTTAGGGGATGCCCTCTATATGGCTGAAGATGTTTTGGCAATGACACTAGTTAGCTATGAAGATAAAGGCTAGCCATTCCGGCACCGTCTAAGAGTCTTCCTTTAGAAAGCAGGAGAATTTCAAAAACTTTATCGCTTGTGATACAGAAAGATATAGAAATAAGGGTGCGAAATCATGAATATTCCAAAGTGGGTTGTTAAAGATGTTCAGGCGACGGAAAACCACGAACTCCTGCTTACTTTTTATAGACGGTAAAAGGAATCTTCGATTTTCTTCCACAACTTCACAAACCGATATACGAAAAAGCTGAAAAAAATATAGACTTCTTTTTCTACTGCTCACGTAGAAGACGGAACTGTAGTATGGGATGATGAAACGGACATAGCGCCGGAATATCTATACGAGAATTCATAGGAGGCAGGTATGAATAAACTTCCAAAGGCGTTGACCAGCTTCCTTCCGGGAAGTATCGAATCAGAAAAATGATAAATGGAAAACGGCAAAGCTTATTATTTGACGAACCGCCCACACAGAGGGACGTTCTGCTGCTACAAATGAATTACTAAACGAAGTTCCCGGAGCGTCTCTGAAGGGAACTTTTTTAGACTACGCAGAAAAGTATATCAAGGCTAAAGAGAATGTCCTCTCCGCTTCTACCATAAGGGGCTACAGAGCAACGCTAAAATCAATTCCTAGCCACTTTACCTCTCTACCTATAAAAGATATTACCCAATACACTTTGACCGCCTTAGTGAACGATATGGTGCGTTCTGAGCGTCCTGTAAGCCCTAAGCGTCCTGTAGGCCCTAAGCGTCCTGTAAGCCCTAAGACCATATACAATCGGCACGGACTCATTGTTTCGGTAATGCATGAGTTTGGGCCGGAGTTTGTCATCCGGACGAAGCTTCCTCGTAAGGTTCAAAAGGATATCTATACGCCAGGCGATGAGGAAGTGAGTAAACTATTTTCCTATCTGGAGAACTCCCCTACCTTAAAGAAATACTGGGTACCACTCTACCTTGCCTCCCTAGGCCTTCGTAGGGTCAGAGATAGGAGCTCTAACGATAAAAAGACCTGTCCGAGGATAATATCCTCATCGTAAAACAAAGGCTAAGGTGCAAAGGCAGCGACAATAAATGGGTAATCCAGAACTTTACAAAAGACAGAACGAAGCAACAGAAAAATTCCGCTGCCAAAGGAGCTTTGCGAGACAGGATAAGGGAGCAGGGCGCTGTATCTATGAGGGATTCCTGAAAATGTACGACAATATGAGAATAGTTGAAAAGCGGATAGAGCTTGCCCCACTTTGGAATTCACCGCTTAAGGTCTTTCTTTGCCAGCAAAAGCCCATTCCCTAGGGCTCCATGATTCTATTATTCTAAAGCTTGGAGGCTGGAAAAGTGACTATATTATGAAGGGAATTTACAGGAAGGCCTTAAAGGAAGACCTTCAGGGAAGAATCCAAAGTATTTTTAGATCACATGACAAATCGTGTAGTAAATAAAGAGTAAAAAGATAAATTTGGTCATGTTTTGGTCATGAAACTTTAAAGAATATCGATTTTTAAGCCATTCTATAGCATTTTTCGAGTGGGTTCAAGTCCCATCCTCGTCGCTAAGATAAAAGAGCCTTGATTTATGTAGAAACGACATAAATCAAGGCTTTTTCTTAGCTAATTCACCAAAAAGGGCTATAAAAATAAAAACGACAAAGAAATTTTCGACAATATAGGTCTGAGATTATGGGGTAGTCTGGGCCGATACTTGCGAAAAACAAGTAGAACGCAGTTTTTCGCTTAGTATCCCTACGTGGCGAAGCTAGCGAGAGCGTGCCCCAAATTTCGAGACCTATATTGAATAGAAAACTGGTTTGATTTTACAGCCCTTTAATCGAACTTTCCGGAATACTTGTCAATCTTTCCTTCATCCGCATCCTTAAAGATTTCATCCATGGTTCTCCAACCAAGTACGGCACACTTTACTCTGGCAGGCATATGGGAAATATCCTCCAGGATTCCGGCTTCTTCCAGCTCTTCCTTCTCCTCCTCCGTAATCTTTCCCCGAATCATGCAGAAAGATTTCAGAAAAGCAAGAGCTTCGTCCTTTGTTTTTCCTATGATTAAATCGCACATAATATCTGCACTGGCCTGAGAAATTGCACAACCGTCTCCATCAAAGCTGGCTTCGGAAATAACATTATCCTTATCCAGCTTTAAATACAAGACGATATCGTCTCCACAGCTGGGATTAACGCCCTCTAAAGAAAAAGCTGGCATCCTCCATCTTATACTTATTGTTTGGTCGAATATTATGCTCTGTTAAAATCTCATTATAATAGGTATTACTCCCCATATCCCATCACTCCTCGAATAGTTTTCAATGCCGCCAAAAAGGCATCCACATCTTCTTTAGTATTGTACAGACCAAGACTGACTCTGGTGGTACTTGGTGTTCCCAGGAACTTCATTAAAGGCTGAGCACAGTGATGTCCTGCCCGGACGCAAACCTGATAGGAATTGAAAATCGCTGCAATATCATGGGGGTGTACCCCGTCAATAGTAAAGGTTACAATGCCATGATGTCTTTTCGGATCTTTGGAACCTACGATGTGCACATGAGGAATCTTTTCCATTCCCTCCATGAGATAAGCACAAAGCTCCGCCTCTCTTTCCTCAATAAAGGAAAATCCGACTTTGTCCAGATAAGAAATTGCCGCTGTAAGACCAACTGCACCGCCTACATTTACCGTACCTGCCTCAAACTTATGAGGAAGCTCTGCCCAGGTAGCACCTTCCTGGTCACATACTCTATCATTTCTCCGCCGAAAAGGAAGGGAGCATCTTTTCCAAAAGTCTTCTTTCCATATACAGCTCCGATTCCCATGGGAGCATAGAGCTTATGTCCAGAAAATGCCAAAAAGTCCACATCCAAATCCTGCACATCCACCTTGGTATGGGGAACGGACTGGGCTCCGTCACAAACAAATACAGCTCCAATTTCATGAGTAAGCTTTTGCAAAAAGCTTAATGTCCTGAATATTTCCAAGAACATTGGAAACTTGAGCCATTGCCACCAGCTTTACCTTGGGATTTAATACTGCCCGGAAGCTTTCTTCCGTAATAATACCCTCTTCATTTGGGCTCCAGAAAATGAAGCTTTAAGCCCTTTTCCTTCGCCAGCTGCTGCCGGGGAATGAAGTTACTGTGATGCTCGAAACCGGAAGCATGATTTCATCTCCCTCCTGCAAAAAGGCTCTGCCCATAGGTATAGGCAATAAGATTCAATCCCTCGGTAGCGTTTCTTACAAAGATGATTTCTGCGCTTTCCTTCGCATTTAGAAACTTCGCCACAGCTTCCCTTGCCTCTTCATAGGCTTCCGTAGCCTTTAAAGAAAGCTCGTAGAGCCCACGGAGAGGGTTGGCATTTTTCCGTATGATAATAATGCTCCATAGCTTCCAAAACCTGCTTTGGCTTCTGTGTAGTTGCCGCATTATCCAAGTAGGCAAAAGCTTCCTGTTTTGAAAAATAGGAAAATCTTCTTTTAATTTTTGCCAATTCCTCTCTTGCCAATTCCATTATTCCTCTTCCTTACCCTTTCCTCTGATAGTCTCCCTCAATATATGCCTGAATACTCTTATCGGAAATGCTGTGAATAACATTTTCCATTCTGGCTTCTGCCATCAGCTCATAGGTACTTTTTCCAAATCCATACCCCTACTCTGCATGTGAAGACACTGTCCTCGTCCAAACGACCGATGGTAGCGCCGTGGTTTTCCTTCCACATCATCCTCATCACAAAGAATAACCGGAATGGTCTGGTTTACCACATTGTCATCCATCAAAAGCACATTTTTCCTGCTCATTACGCAGGCACCCTTTGCCCCATGCTTTTAGGTCAATAGTGCCGTGGAAACTTTTGAAGGCTTCTCCTCTCAGAACGCCGTCACAGTAAATATGAGACTCGCTCTTCTTTCCGAAAATGATTTACCAAAGGTTGTAGTCCGCTCTTCCTGCTTCTCTAGAAGTAGCCAAGATGCATCTCCGCCTCACTACGGTTTCCTAAAAAGATCAGCCCGATAGCCTATATGGGCACTCTTTCCGCAAAGATGAATTGCGCTAAGCTTTACCTTCGAAGATTCCTGAAGCTGCAAAGATAAATCATCATAGCTTTGGAATGCATCACCGAAACTTACTCACCAAAATCAGATTCAGCTCTGCACTTTTTTCTAAAAATAAACTTTTTCCTGTAAATAAGCGGAACCTTCCGCCTTCTCCTCTGATTCTCTATGTAAGAAAGAGCGTCAGTTTTGCCCCCTCCTCCAGATAGAATTGGAAGGAGGAATGTTGATTCTCTTTACTCTCATAAAGAAAATGCATAATCATGGGGAGCCTTGGCTTCATCCTTTTTAATACGATAGCTGATGCTTTCACAGCCGTCTTCCTTGGCAAGACCGGCTAATTCTTCTCCCAAACCGCTGACTACTTTAGAAAAAGTCTCTCTCCTCTAGTGGCCTCTTCTTCCATTTCCGGTATAAAGGACTGAAATGCTCCCTCAATCTTAACTTCTACTTTCATTCATTTTCAGCCAGCGAAATGTAGGAACCGGCATTTTATTGATAATTAATTCTTCTGTACGCACAATTCCTCCTTCCTAGCCAATGGCTCCCACCATCTCCAAACGAATCAGGTTATTCATCTCCACCGCATATTCCAAAAGGTAATTCCTTGAAACGGAGTCCGCAAATCCGCTGACAATCAGAGACTTAGCCTCCTCCTCAGGAATGCCTCGGACATCAGATAAAAAGACCGCTTCATCGGAGATTCTTCCAATCTTTGCCTCATGTCCAACATCCGCCTGGTTAGTACGAACATCAATGGCAGGAAGCGTATCGGAACGGGACTGATCATCCAGCATCAAAGATTGACAGGATACCGCAGACTTTGCATTTTTCGCCTGATTTTGAATTACCACCGCAGAACGATAGGTGGAAATACCGCCACTCTTGGAAATAGAACGGGTATTGATATAGGAGCTGGTATCTTTTCCGATATGCACCATCTTGGCACCGGTATCCAGATTCTGTCCCTGCTCCTGCAAAGGTTACTCCGGTGAACTCCACCCTGGAATTGTCTCCCTTTAAAATGGTCATAGGATACAGATAGGAAATATGGGAACCGAAGGAACCGGAAACCCACTCCATAATACCGTTTTCTTCCACTCTGGCTCTTTTGGTGTTTAAGTTATACATATTCTTGGACCAGTTCTCAATGGTGGAATAGCGAAGCTTGGCATTTTTTCCAACGAAAAGCTCAACACATCCCGCATGGAGGTTTGCCACATTGTACTTCGGTGCGGAACAGCCTTCGATAAAGTGTAACTCTGCTCCCTCATCCACAATGATTAAGGTATGTTCAAACTGTCCTGCTCTCGGTGCATTCAAACGGAAATAGGACTGGAGGGGAATTTCAACATTTACCCCCTTGGGAACATAAACGAAGGAGCCTCCGGACCATACTGCCCCGTGAAGAGCTGCAAACTTGTGATCCGTTGGGGGAACCAGCTTCATAAAATGCTTCTCAATCATTTCCCCGTAAGGACCGTGAAGGGCAGACTCGATATCGGAATACACTACACCCTTGCTGCTACCTCTTCCTGCAGGTTATGGTATACAAGCTCGGAGTCATACTGAGCTCCCACTCCTGCCAGACTCTTTCTTTCCGCCTCAGGGATACCAAGCTTTTCAAAGGTATTCTTAATATCCTCGGGAACCTCTTCCCAGTCTGCGGACATCTTGGTTTTCGGCTTAACATAGGTCACAATATTATCCATGTTTAAGTCGGATATCGGTCCCCAGTTGGGGATATCTGTTTTATGATAAACTTCCAGGGCCTTTAGGCGAAAATCCTCATCCACTGAGGATCATTTTTCTTATCCGAAATCTCCTCTACGATTTCCGGTGTTAAAGCCCTCTTTGATTTTATAGAAGTCGCTGTCCTTTTCTTCATATCGAAAATCATATAAAGAACGATCAATATCTTGAACTTCTGTTCTTTCCTTTGCCATACTATCCTCTAACTTTCCAAATAGAAGGATTTATTCCTTCTCCAAAAAAGATTCAAAACCTTCGTTGTTGATTTTATCTACCAGGCTTCCGTCTCCCTCAGCCTTCATCACACCGTTAATCACCACATGCGTCTTATCTACTGTCAGGGACTCTAAAATTCTTGTAGAGTGGGTGATAATTAAAAGGGAGCCTTCCATATTCTTCTGATACTCCTTGATCCCTTCGGAAACGGTTCTTACCGCATCCACATCCAGTCCGGAATCTGTCTCATCAAGAATGGCAAGACCGGGTTTTAACATCAGAAGCTGTAAAATCTCCGCCTTCTTTTTCTCTCCACCGGAGAATCCTACATTTAAATCACGCTCCGCATAACTATGATCCATCCCCAGGATATCCATGGACTTCTTAAGCTCCTTACGAAAATCCCAAAGGCGGATTCTCTGTCCGAAACGCTGTTCCATAGCGGAACGAATAAAATTCCCAAGACTTACTCCCGGAACCTCCAAGGGGCTTTTGGAAGGAAAGGAAAATTCCTCTCTTAGCTCTCTTATCCACCGCTTCATGGGTAATATCTTCCCCGTCAAAAAAAATCTGTCCGTTGGTAATGCTGTACCGGGGATTTCCCATAAGAGCATTTCCCAAGGTGGACTTTCCTGCTCCGTTAGGCCCCATCAGTACATGGGTTTCACCCTTATTGATGGACAGGTTCACATTCTTTAAAAATTCCTTTTTCTTCTACTGAAACGGATAAATCTTTTATCTTTAGTAATTCCGCCATATTCCTCAAATATATAAAGACCTTTCTGTCTTATCATTAAGATGCTTGAACTTGCCACCGTAAACCAATCTGTACAAACGATACGGTTTAATTCCCTGATTCTTTAATTCTGAACCAATAACAGCAATTCATAACATCTTCTTGACTATGTTTGGGATTATAAACGAGGCAAAATCAGTGACAATACTATTCCTAGTAATTTTATAGGATTATAAGAAAACAAAAGAAGAGGAAAAAGCCTGTAATAGCAAGCCCTTGCCTCTTCTTTTGGTTATACAACACTAACTATATTTTAGGAATCTATTCTCTTCAATACTTCCAGATTAATATTAACGTATACTTTTCAGGCTATCAAGCGAACTCCGGTTTGACAGAAGTCATTTACCAAAAACATCGCCTATTCGGATAGGAATAGGTACTCGGAAGCCCTTACAAAATGCCTCCGCCTCTGAAAAATTTCTCCTTGGGAATGGCTTTCTCCGTCTTTACCGGAAGAAATTCCTTGGAACCTATTAAGCGAATCTCCGAGAGAAAGCTAGCCTTAGTCTCGAAATCTCTTTCGGCAAAAGCCTTCCCTCTTCCACATCCATTGCCTGTGACGGAAATCAATCTGTTTCCTTCATAGCTCACTTCAAAGGTGCAGCCTCTTCTACAGTTCATACAAGTCATTTTTGTTTCCAAATTATTCCTCTTTCCGTAAGTAAAAATCTATTGTCAAAATACTTTTTCCTTTGATGCCCTTTTCCTTAATCCTCTTTTACCAAAGCCGAAGCTTGCTTCCAATGCTTTTCCAGCCCCGGACTTTTTCTTCTCTTTTTCTCCCGGGTCATCTTGGGGAAGAACTCCATTTCCACATGATGTCTCTCCTCCAGAGCTGTCCATGGATTCATAGAGTCCAACAGAAAGTCCCGCCAGATAGGCTGCTCCCAAGGCGGTTGTTTCAATAGAACGGGGACGAATCACGGAGGCCTGCATTAAATCCGCCTGAAACTGCATGAGGAAATTATTACCGAGGCTCCTCCATCCACCGAAGACTTCTAAGGCGCTGTCCCATATCCTGCTCCATAGCAAGAAGCAGGTCTCTACTTTGAAAGGCAATGGACTCCCAGTGGCAGCTCGGATAATGTGATTTTTTTGTTTACCCCTCTGGTCAGTCCGGTAATACTTCCTCTGGCAAAGGGATCCCAGTAGGGTGCTCCAAGTCCTGTAAATGCCGGCACGATATAGCAACCGTTGCTGTCCTCCACCTTAGATGCAAAATACTCCGAATCCTCCGCCTTATCCAGCATGTGCAGTTCATCTCTTAGCCACTGAATGACCGCTCCTCCTACATACACAGATCCCTCCAAAGCATACTGCACCTTTCCGTCAATGCCCCAGGCAATGGTACTCAGCAAGCCGTGTTTCGAAAGAATGGCCTGATTTCCTGTATTCATCAGCATAAAGCAGCCGGTGCCGTAGGTATTTTTCACATCTCCCTTTTGGAAGCAACATTGTCCGAAAAGAGCTGCCTGTTGATCTCCCGCCACTCCGCAGATAGGAACGGGTCTTCCCAGAAACTCCGGATCCACCTCTCCGAAGAAGCCGGAGGAAGGATTTACCTTGGGAAGCATAGCCCTGGGAATTCTAAAAAAGGACAGAAGCTCCTCATCCCATTCCAAACTATGAATGTTAAACAGCAACGTTCTTGATGCATTGGTATAATCCGTAACAAAAACAGTTTCCCTTACTCAACTATACATCAACCAGGTATCCACGGTACCGAAGCAAAGTTCTCCCTGCCTCCGCCCTTTCCTGAGCCCCCTCCACATGGTCTAAAATCCAACGAATCTTCGTAGCGGAAAAATACGGGTCAAAAACCAGACCGGTTTTTCCCGAATCTTTTTCTGAAATCTCCGGATGAGCCTTTTGCGCTTCCTTTATCCATTCCGTGGTTCTTCTGCACTGCCAAACAATGGCGGGATAAATGGCCTGTCCCGTCTTTCTATCCCATACAATGGTACTTTCCCTTTGATTGGTAATACCGATGGCTAATAAAGATGCAGAGGAATCCCCGATTTTTCCAGACATTCTCTTGCTACCGCCAACTGGCTTTTGCCAGATTTCATTGGGATGATGCTCCACATAACCGGGCTTTAGGGTAATACTGGGAGAAACTCTTTTTGTAGCCTTCAAAACCGCCTCTCCTCTTCGTCAAAAAGGATGGCTCTGGTACTGGTGGTACCCGCATCTAAAGGCCATGATATATTTTTCATTTTGCTTCCTTTCTACAAGCTATTTCAACTGTTTTATGGACGAATTCTCACTTTCCAGTGAAATTCCGGAATAAAGCTTTCCTTTGGCACTTTCTTCCTCTTGCATATAGGCGTTTTGAATTCCCAGCTCTTCAGCATAACGAATCCATTTTTCATACTCTTTTTCCGTAGACTCGACGGTCAATCTCCGGGTAAGCCTCAAGATTTCCATAGGAATATATTGTCGAAGTAAACTGTATAAAAATATTTTCTCCATACTCTTCATAGGCATATTTTTAAAACTTTTTCGCCTGATACACCTGATTGGGAAGGAGTAAATGTCGAAGAATCACACCTTTTTGTAAAAGCCCCTCCCTATACTCTAAGTTCGGGACACTGTCGTACGCACTCCGCCAGAGCTTCCTTTCGCCCTGATTGGGTAGTCCTTTTCCTTGGAATAGCGTAAAGCTGTGTCTTCCTGATATATTTAAAAATCAAAAAGGTAAATATCAATAAGACCCTTCACACTTTGCCAATACCTCCTGCTTTGATATCCGGAGCAGTTCCATACAAAGGGCAGGCTAAAGCCTCTTTTCTTAGCCAAGCGAATCGCTTCTAAAATCCCCGGAAGATAATGCTCTCCCGTCACCAGATTGATATTGTGACAGCCCAGCTTTTCCAAGCTCAGAAAATGTTTATAAAGCTCTTCTACAGAAACTGCCTTTCCGATTTCTCCTCGAGAAAGCCTTTGGTTTTGGCAAAAAAACACAGGATAGACTGCAGTAAGAAAAGAAAAATAGTTCCGCTTCCATTGCTTCCGGAAAGACAAGGCTCCTCCCAAAAATGGGGCGCTGCTCTTCCGATATGCATAATACTTCCCGCATGACAAAATCCCCGTTCACCCTTAAGGCGGTTTACCTTGCATTCCCTTGGGCAAAGTCTACAGGAAACATAGGAAAGAATACTTTGTTTCTCTTCTCCTGAGCCATATTAGATTTTTCTTTCTGTACTATATTAGATTTTTTCTTCTTGTATTATATTAGATTTCTCTTCCTGTATTTCATCTATTTCACCTGTATTTGCGACATTTCCTATATTTTATCCTCGTTTTTCGCGGTTTTCTATTTCAATCCCCGCTTATTCTATTTAAGTCCGGCTTGTAAGCCCTGAAAAAGCTGATACAATTCCTTTGATTTCACAATAATTTATCAAAAACAAAGGAGTATATTATGGCAAATCCTATTGTACGCATTACGATGGACAGTGGCAAGGTGATTCGTTTGGAACTGTATCCTGAAACTGCCCCCATTACCGTAGAGAACTTTTTAGACCTGGTAAAGAAGGGCTTTTATAACGGACTTACCTTCCACCGTATTATTTCCGGCTTTATGATTCAGGGAGGAGACCCGGACGGAAACGGTATGGGCGGCCCCGGTTACAGCATTAAGGGAGAGTTTAAGAGTAACGGTGTAGACAACCCCTTAAAGCATGAAAAGGGTGTTATTTCTATGGCTCGTTCCATGGATCCCAACTCTGCCGGCTCCCAGTTCTTTATTATGCATGAAGCAGCTCCTCATTTGGATGGACAGTATGCTGCATTCGGAAAGGTCATCGAAGGCTTGGATGTAGTAGATGAAATTGCTTCCGTAGAAACCGGTTTTCAGGATGCTCCTGTAGAAAAGGTAATCATGGAAAAGGTAGAGGTAGAGGAATAATTTATCCCTTGCCTATACTCGGGAAGTTCCATACGATTTCCTCAGACTATAGTATAAAAAATCCCCCTCTCCTGAGAGAGGGGGGAACTATGGCTATAAGTCGGGTTATGTTAAAAATGGTCATCTATCTAGGACTTATGTCGCCATAAGCCTCAAGCGGTTTACCCGAGGGCAGGCGAGCCACCTTATGCCCTCTGTTTAACCTTGCTTCGGATGGGGTTTACATAGCATTTCCTGTTACCAGGAAACCGGTGGTCTCTTACACCCCCTTTTCACCCTTACCGGAAACCGGCGGTTCTTTTCTGTTGCACTTTCCTGTGAGTCACCTCAACCTGACGTTATCAGGCATCCTGCTCTATGAAGCTCGGACTTTCCTCTCCTGCACTTGGCAGCAGCGACCATTCACCTTAGTTCCGTTAAAGTCTAGCTTATGAAATTCTTTTTTGTCAAGAAAATCCATTTTCCTTGATACATTTTCCTTAATACAAATGTTGCAAATATTCCCCGGTTTCCCGGTTATACAGCATCTCTTCTTTCATGTTTCTATACTGCAAAGGACTTACCCCTATTTTCTGCCGAAAAATCTTGGAAAAGCTTAAAGGGTCATGATAGCCCACCATATAGGCAATTTCCGCTATGGACTTTCCGGTTCTCCGAAGCATGGCCTTGGCATTTTGCATCCGGATATAGAGTAAATATTCCTTGGGAGAGTAACCGGTATCCTTTTTAAAGCTGTTAAAAAGATGGGCGCGATGAATTCCCATTTCCTTCGCTAAAGCGCTAATAGAGATATCTTCATGATAATGCTCATCCAGATAGGCTCTCACTCTGGCACTGTGACTGCCTAAATCTTTTAACGGTCCTCCCCAATGCGCTTTCTTCCTGCTTTCCCTGAGAAGATTGGCAAAAAAACAAGTGCATATAGGCGCTTCTGGATAGTTGCTGCTCCGGAGTATAATCCTGTTTTTGCAAAAATTTTATTGATACACAATAATAGATTATCCATCTGATGCACTATGCCCACCGGTTTTTCCTTGCTAAAGCCGGCTTCGGTAAAAACTGTCCGCATCCACTCCCCGCACACCAATCCAAAAATAAGACCAGGGCTCCGTTAAATCCGCCTCATACCAGGGCCTCCATATGAGGATATAAAAGAAAAGCATTCCCTTTGGATAAATGATAATACTCTCCGTTAACGAATAATGTCCCTACACCGGAATAGACCACATGCAAAAGATACAAATTTCGTTTATTAGGCCCATAACGATGTCCCGGAACACAACGTTCTTTTCCGCAATACATCAGCTGTAGGTCGGAAGCCTTATTCTCAGCGTCCTGAAAATTCAAAGAACGCTGTTCTTCCCCCAAAAAACAGCCAAAGGGATCTTTTACAAAATCTACAGTTTGTCTTTCCATCTCAGTAAAAGAGAGGGAGACCGGGAATAAGAAAAAGAAAAGGGCTCTTCTCTTTGCTTTTCTCCATAGACTCTCCTCTCTCTACCTCCTATATTTATTTTTCTTTCTCCCTAAGACTTGGCATCAATCTTGAATAGGATGGAGGCAAAGTCTCCTCCCTTCCTGCTTAAATCATCTCTGGAAATAGGGATTCCCACTTCCATAAGCTCACTTCCGTAAGCCTAGATAATCCAAGCTCTTCTTTTTCCAAATTAAAGGAAGCATGTAAAACAGGATTTTCCAATCTTTCCAAACAGGGGCTTAAATCTGCCGAAACCCTGTAAAGGCGATCCGCCTCCAAGCCCTTTAGCTTAAAAGCGAATCCAGGAAGCATTCACATGATTTAAGGTCTGGAAATACATGGCTAAGGCCTGATCCTTCTTGGGAGATACCACCATAAAGGCAGTTTCATTTCCCTTGAAGGGAGAAAGAAGGCGGTAAAAATCTCCCTCAATCTGAATCAGCCTCCGATACTCCTTCATAAACTGAATCTGCTTCTTCACCTCATCTATTTCCTTCTCCGGAAGAAGATTTAAATCCAGCTCATAACCGAAGGTTCCGAAGTAAGCCATATTGGCTCTGGTTTCCAATGGGGTATTTCTATAAAGCTGCTGGTTAGGAACCTGAGATACATGGGAACCGATGCTGACAATGGGGTAGGCAATGGAGGTTCCGTACTGAATTTTGGCTCTCTCCGCCGCATCCGAGTCATCACTGCACCAGGTCTGGGGAGCGTAGTACATCAGTCCCGCATCATATCTGGCTCCACCGCTGGCACAGGATTCAAAAAGCACATCCGGGAACTCTGTAGTCAGGCGATGATACAAATCATAGACTCCAAGAATATATCTATGCATCATCTCTCCCTGTCTTTCCGCATCCAGTGCAGCAGAATAGGGCTCGGACATATAGCGATTCATATCCCACTTAATATAGGAAATGGAGGATTCTCTAAGAATCTTTTGCCATCTTTCCGTAAATATAATCCACAACCTCTTTTCTGGAATAGTCCAGTACATGCTGATGTGTCTGGCATGGCTTGGAAAAACGTCCGGGAGTAGCAATCATCCAATCCGGATGAGCCCGATACAGGTCGGAATCCATGTTGACCATTTCCACTTCAAACCAAAGGCCAAACTTTAGTCCCAGAGCCTCTACCTTCTTGGACAGGCCTGCAATTCCTGAGGAAGCTTTTCCAAGTTGGCATCCCAGTCCCCAAGACCTCTGTAATCATCATTTCTCTTTCCAAACCAGCCGTCATCCAATACGAAAAAGCTCCGCTCCCACTTCCTTTGCCTTCTTAGCAATGTGAAGAATCTTCTCCTCGTTAAAAGTCAAAGAAGGTAGCCTCCCAGTTATTTAAAAAGAATCGGACGTTCCTGATTCTTGTATTTTTCCGATGCATAAGGCGGTTTTTAAAGAAGCGGTGATAAACCTGACTTAAACCGTTCAACCATCCTCGGAATAGGCCATCACCACCTCCGGGCTTTGGAAGGACTCTCCCTCTGAAAGGCAATAGGAGAAGTTCTGGGGATTAATTCCCAGCATTACCCTGGTCATATCAAAGGTGGATACCTCTACTTGAGAAAGGAAGTTTCCGCTGTAAACCAGATTAAAGCCGTAAACCTTTCCCTGATCCTCATTGGCATCCGGACGAAGCAGGGCAATAAAGGGGTTATGCTCCGCACCGGAACAGGTACCGTTTAAGCTTTGAATACTTTGAATACCCATTTCCAATTTTCTGCTTTTCACATAACGCTCTCTTCCCCAGGCTCCTGCCAGGTGGAGCATGGTAAAGTCCTTATCTAAGAACTCTACACTCATACTGAGAGCCGCCTCTAAAGTGGATTTTTTTCCGCTCCCATTTGGGTAAAGCAAACATTTCGGCAAAGCACCGGATAGTCTCTATAAAGGGTATATTCCAAACGAAGCTCTGTCTCACTGACAGCATCTACCAGGAAAATATCCAAGGTCAAAGCTTCATCTTCCGCCTCCACATAGGACATAGGTAGGGGCAGGTAGCTTGGCTTTCCTTCTTGATTTCATAGCCCCGATAGCGGAAGTCGGATACCCTGCTGCCGTTTTTCCTGCAAAATGGAAAAAGGCAGGACTGCGATAGTCTCCTGTTCCATAGGAAGGATATTCCTGGGTGGCATATTGCATGGAAAGTGAGCCCGGTTCCGGGATACATACGCTCATCTGAGAACGCTGAGCCTCTTCATGCAGGGAAGAAAAGCCTTCTCTATCATGGATTCGCTTGCCATAATACAGATGCTCCAGCTGCTCATTTTCCATTACCCGCATAAGGTAGGAAATCTTCTCGTTATATAAATGAAAAACTCTTTTCTTTTCGTGAAAAAAACAATATCAAAAGCCATTCTACTCCTCCAATCCTAGAGCTTACCGCCACTGGTGGCAATTCCTTCAATGAATTGCTTCTGGAACAAAAATATAAAACGATCATTGGAACACAGGCAATCAGGGATGCCGCCATCAGTTCCGAGAATTTCACCACGTATTGTCCCCTGCATCTTTGCCAAAGCAGAGGACAAAACCAACATATCCTTATCCGTATTTACAATCATGGGCCACATCAAATCCTTATAGGCAAAGAGGGCTGTAAAAATTCCCAGTGCCACCATGGAAGAACGCATCAAAGGCATCATAACGAAACAGGAAGGTTTGTCCGATATTACAGCCATCCAGTCTGGCAGCCTCCTCCAAATCCTTGGGAAGTCCCATAAAGCCCTGTCTTAAAAGGAAGGTTCCAAAGGCGGTAACCAATCCCGGGAAAACCAAAGCAAAAATCGTATTTAACATTCCCATCTTGGAAACCATTAGATACTGAGGAATCAAAAAGACCTGATTAGGCACCATCATTTGGAATAAAACCAGGGAAAATGCCAGGTCTCTTCCCGGAAAACGGAGTCTGGCAAAGGCATAACCCGCCATGGTTGCCGTCACCACCGCACAAAGCACTCTAAAGAAAATCAAAAGCAGGGTATTTCTATAGAGCAAAAGGAAATCCATGTTGGCAAAAACCGCCTTAAAGGCATCTGTTCGCCAAACCTTCGGGAAGATAATAAAAGGATCCACGGATGTTGCCTCTGTAATACTCTTAAAGGCTGTCAGAACCATCCAGAGGAAGGGAATCAACATGGTAATGGAAATCAAAACCAAGGATAAGTGAATAATAAAACTGCTGATTTTTCTATTTCTCTCTAAACTTTCCATAGCTACTCCTTTCTTAGTTATAGTAAACCCATTTCTTCTGCCCGATCATCTGTAACACAGTAACCAGTAAGGTCAGAAGAAGGAGTACCACCACAATGGTTGAACCATAACCGATGTTTTTATTTACAAAGGAATACTTATAGAAAAAGATAGACCAAAGACTGGGTTTTTCCCAGTGCCGGGTTGAGTGTTATCAATTACCATATAAATCAAGTCAAATACCTGTAAACTGGCAATGACTCTGGTTACCAAAACGAAGAAAAATTGTGGGCGAAAGTAAAAGGCAGGGTAATGTTAAAGAAGCTGGAAATACCGGTTGCTCCGTCAATCTCCGCCGCCTCGTAATAATCTCCGGGAATTTCCCTGTAATCCAGCCAGGAAAAGTACCATGTTATAGCCTAAGATGGACCAAATACCGATTACCGCAACGCTGTAAACGGCAATACTTGGGCTACTTACCCAGTTAATTTTGCTATGAAAAAATATGGTTTAACAAACCGAAGTCGGAATTGTATAACCAACGCCAAACCATGGCAATAGCAGCAGGTGCCGCCACCATAGGCAGGAAGATAATGGTTCTATATACCGATCTTCCCTTGATTTTCTTATTTAACAGCACTGCCAAAACCAGGGAAATAGCTATGGAGAAGGGGACTTCCACAATCGCATAACGCACCGTATTGATCAGGGCCTGCCAGATTTCCTTATCTGCAAAAACCTTCTGGTAATTTTTGCAAGCCAACAAAAATGTTTCCTTTACCAAAGTCTCCCGTCTTAAAGAAGCTTTGATAAATGGTGTTGATAATCGGTATAATATTTAAAAACCACCAAACCGATTATTGTTGGCAGGATAAATAACCAGCCCCAGATAAATTCGTTTTTCTCTCTACTGGTAAACGAAAAGCCTTTCTTTTTCTCTTCCGCCATAGCTACTCCTTTTCTACTAAATACCGGACTTTAAATCTTTTTGCAAGTTTTTATTTCCTTGCCTTATTTAGCGTTTTGAAAGCTTTTCAAAAGCGCCGTGGTTAATGCCGTTAAAAATGCTGTCGTAAATGCTATTAAGAATGCTTTTTGAAATGTTTTGATAAACACTGTTTTAAATGCTGTTTCGCTCATTTTTATATATTTACTTCGCATGCTCTTCCGCAAGCTTCTCATTCATCTGTGCCGCCATCTTTTTACATGCTTCCTCCATCGTCAGCTCTCCGGTATATACCTTTAGTAACCAACTCTGTATTGGCATCCTCCCAGGTTACTGTGCTTCTGGAGAAGGGAAGAATCTCCATATCTTCCATCATGTTGAGATATGCCTGTAAATTAAAGGGCGCGCTCTTTGCCCATTCCTGAGAAGTACCCTTGTAAGCCGACATGGTAATTCCAAGCTCTGCCTGCTTTCTCTGTGCCTTTTCGGATCCCATGTATTCAATCAGTTTCCAAGCCTCTTCCTTATGCTTAGTGTTGGCTGCAGCAGCTCATCCTAAACCATTGTAGATAGACACTCTTCTCCCGGTCACCTTATCCTTTGGTAGCTCTACGCAATCCGCATTGGCTAAGCTGAAAATCATTCTTCTTATGTGCCGCAATCATCCAGGAACCCTGGGTAATCATTGCCACCTTACCCAGACTGGAACAAAACATCTTCGAATTTTCGGACATGGTCTCTGCGGAAGGAATCAAATCTTCCTTAATCCATGTCTCCAAAATCTGCATAGCTTCAATACTCTTCGGATCGTCATAGCCGGATTTTGTCTTGTCATCATTTAGAATGTATCCGCCTCTGTCCAAAATCATATTGTAATAGCCTGCCTGATCATTGTTGGGCTTTTAAGCAAAAACCATACTGAGAACCATCCAGCTTTTTAACTTTCTGGCAGCTTCCGTTAGGTCATCCCAGGTCCAATCGGCAGTTGGATAAGCTAAGCCCGCCTCATCAAACATTTTCTTATTGTACCAAAGAGCAATCGTATCGATATCCTTAGGTACTGCATAGTCCTTGCCCTCATAGCCGTAAAGACTCCAGATATCAGTGGGATAATTCTCTTTCTGAATCACTTCGGAATTCTTAATGTAATCCGTCAGATCCAGAAGCATGCCGTTACTCATGTACCGCTCTGATTCGTTAGAATGCATCCAGAAAACATCCGGTAAAGATCCACCCTGTGCAGCAGCTTCCATAGCAGTCCAGTAATCCGCCCAGCGTACAACGGTAATCTTTTCGTTTTTGATTCCTGTTTCCTTCGTGAAATCCGACATGATTTCTTCCAGTCCGAGCTCCTGATTGGTATCCCAGATGGACACGGAGAGAGTTACATCCGAACTCTTTTCTCCCTCTGCTTTCTCTGTTTCCTTAGCGCTCTCCCGGGCTGTTGTTCCGGCGCTCTCCGAAGAATTCCCCCCGGAATTTTCCGTCTTCTGTCCACAGGCCATCAAGCCTAAAAGGCTTAAGCCAAGTGCCAATGCGTACTTCCTTAACATACTTGCCTCCTTTTTGAAAAAAGTGTAAAGGTAAGCAAACAGGTATTCCCAAGGAAACATCCCGAAGATTTTAGAAAAAGAGGCTGTAAAAAAAGAATTCTTCTCTCGTCCCTTCTTTTTTCACAACCCCTCTTCTATACGCAATCGACCCTGGTACTTTTCTTTTAAACGAGATATCGCACACTACGCGTGCGATACTCGTTAAGAATCAAATTACTTCTGCTCTTCTGCAAGCTTTTTCATTCATTTGCTTTTGCCATCTGCTTACATGCTTCTTCCATGGTAAGCTCTCCGGTATAAACCTTGGTAATGATTTCATTATCTGCATTTTCCCAGCTTACAGTACTTCTGGAATAAGGACGAATTACCATGTCATCCATCATGTTCAGATAAGCCTGCAGGTTAAAGTTTGCACTCTTTACCCATGCATCGGAGGTTCCCTTTGTAAGCGGACATGGTTACTCCAAGTTCAGCCTGCTTCTTCTGATGCCGGCTCAGAACCCAAATACTCAATCAGCTTCCATGCCTCTTCTGTATGCTTACCATTCTTTGCGGCAGCCCATCCCAAAACCGTTGTATAAGGAAACTCTCTTACCTGTTTTAGCATCCTTGGGAAGCTCTACAATATCGGCATTCTGCGCTGTGTACTCATTAGCCTTGTAGCTGGCAATCATCCAAGAGCCCTGAGGAACCATAGCTACCTTTCCGGACTGGAACAATACTTCCTCTCCGTTCTCGGACATCGTCTCAGCAGATGGCATCAAGCCTTCCTAATCCAAGTATCTAAAATATTCATTCCTTCGATGGTCTTTGGATCATCCCATCCGGACTTCTTCTTATCATCACTGATAACATATCCGCCCTTATCATAAATCAGGTTATAATATCCTGCCTGATTGTTATCCATCTTTACTGCCAAGCCGTACTGAGAGCCGTCAGACTTTGTCAGCTTTCTTGCGGTTTCCGTTAAATCATCCCAGGTCCAGTCGGATGTAGGATAAGGAACTCCCGCCTCATCGAAAAGCTTTTTATTGTACCAAATCGCAATAGTATCAATGTCCTTAGGAACTGCATAGTAATGGTCCTTGTAGGTATAAAGTCCCCAGATATCCTCCGGATAGTTCTCCACTTTAATCTTATCGGAAGCCTTAATCTTATCCGTCAAATCCAAGAGCATATCATTACTCATATAACGCTCTGATTCGTTAGAGTGCATCCAGAAAACATCCGGTAAAAGATCCGCCCTGAGCTCCCTGCCTCCAGCATGGTCCAGTACTCATTCCACTTCACAACGGAAATCTTAGTCTTGATTCCGGTCTCCTTAGTGAAATCATCTAAAATCTCCTTAATACCCGGTTCCTGGTTGGTATCCCAGATTGCTACGGAAAGCTCGTCAGAGGAAGCTCCCTGCTCACCGCTTCCGCTTGCTGTACTCTCGGAAGAAGCACTCTTGCTTCCGCCGCAAGCAACCAATCCCTAGGGCCATAAGCCCCATCACCACTGATACCGCTAAACTTCTTTTTCATCTTTTTCCTCCTAAAGCACAAGAGCCTCCGCACAAAAACCTTCCCGAATCAGCTTCAAAAAACATTCCCAGCCGGTTTCGAAAAATCTTTCTTCTCCGGCTTCGCTCTTGAAAACAATATTCTACTCCCATATTATACTTCCGGCAAGAAAAATATAATATGGAAAAATGTTGTGATAATATAGAAAAATGTTATGGAATTCTGTCGAGTTCTTTACCACTGTCACAGCTAAGAATTTTTCTTCTTTATCGGCAAGATGGAAGGGCCCGTTCATGGACAATTTATCCACTCCCAAATGGAGAAAGAATGCCGTGAAATCCGGGTCAGCGGCAAATTCTCCGCAGACTCCCACCGATATTCCCGCCTGCTTTCCCTTTTCCGCCACTTCTTTGATGGCTCTCAGAATAGCAGGATGCTTTTTATGATAAAAACTGTGTACCATGGCATTTTGTCTGTCTATCGCCAAAAAGATACTGGGATAAGTCATTGGTACCGATAGAGAAAAAATCAACTTCTTTGGCCAAATCTCCTGCTATAAAGACTGCAGCAGGCGTTTCAATCATCACCCCTAAGGGAATTCTTTCCGCCATGGGAATCCCTTGTTTTTCAAGCTCAGTCCTGCATTTATGAAATAAGGCTTTACTTTCTCTGACTTCTTCCAAGCTACTGATCATCGGAAGCATCACCGAAAGCTTACCGAAGGCAGAAGCCCGCAATAAGGCTCTTATTTGTGTACAGAACATCTCCTTTTTCCATAAGGCAAAATCGAATCCCCGAAGACCCTAGAGCAGGATTTTCCTCCTTTGCACCGGCATGATAGGGAAAGTACCTTGTCCGCTCCCAAATCACAGGTTCGGATAATGACTTCTCTTCCTTTCATTTCCTCCAGAAATTTCCCGATAGCTTTGAAACTGTTTTTCCTCGGAAGGAAGCTTGCCTTTCCTCTAAAAATAAAAAATTCCGTACTGATACAGACCGATTCCTTCAGCACCGGATTCTAGCAGCTTCTTGGCATCTATCGGAGACGACATATTGCCATATAATTTTATGCGCTTTTCCGTCCAAACTGACACATTCCTCATCTCTCAGTTTTTCAAGCTCTTGCCGTTCTTCTCTTCTTTTTCCATAAGCTCCCCAGTACTAAGCCAGCACTTCCTCCGTAGGGAGAAAAATAAAGCCACCGCTTTTTCACCGTCAATAATACAGTATTCTCCATCTTCTATGCCCTTCAGTCCCTTGCATTGTACCAAAGCCGGGATTCCCAAGGATGCCGCCAGAATAGCTGTGTGACTTTGTAAGGATCCCTTCTCCGTAATAAATCCCAACAGCTTATCTTTAGGAAAACGAATGGTGTCCGAAGGCCCCAGATCCTTTGCCAGTATAATACAAGGCTCTTCCTTGGTAGCAACTTCCTTTCCACTTAGAATAGAAAGCATCAAGTTCAGAATATCCTGCATATCCTCCGCACGTTCCCGAAAAATATGGATCCTCCATACGCCGAAAAAAAGCTTTTCCTGTTTAGTAAAAGCTTTTTCACCGCATATTCCATGGTATGACCCTTTTTGTACCAGGCTAAATACGCTGTTTTGCAGAATTTCATCGGAAAGCATCAACGCATGAACCGAAAATATCTTTGCATCCTCATTCTGCATTTCCAAAAGAGCCTTTTGATAAAATTCCTCTTCCTTCGCTATTGACTTTTAAAAAGGCTTCTTTTTCCCCTCCTTTTTCCTCCTCTATACCTTCTCCGGATTTTTTTCAGGTAGGAAAATTGAAGCTTCCTTTTTAAAATGTACCGGTCCCATGGCAATGCCTGAAAAAGGCGGAAAGTCCTTCCAGTATCTTCATAAACTTTCCTCTTTAGACAAAGGAGGTTTTCAACCACAAAAAAATCCATGGGCAGGAAGAACAAGGGTCTCTTGCTTTTACAGGACTTTCCGGAAAGTAGATCCACATAATCCTCCACTTCGGACACATAGGCCACCTGCTCGGATCTGGCAAAGTTGTAGAAGCAAAGAATCTTTTTCTCCTTCATAATATCTTCCAAAGGCAAGGACATGGATATTCTTTTGTATCAATAATCCAAGTATCCGCCATGGTTGAAAAATGCTTTATGCTTTCTTCTTAAATCCTCCAGCTCCTTCAAACCGGTGAAAAATCTTTTCTTCTATACTGCCCTTTTTTCTTTCTCTTCTCCGCCTTTTTCCCATGGGAAATTTCCACGATGAAGATAACGGGAATCCACTTTCTTTAATATCATCCTCATGATAGCTGTAGTCATTTTCCTGTCCAATCTCATCTCCGGAATAAAGTACCGGTATACTCGGACTGACTCAGCAAAAAGGCATGGAGCATTAAGTCAAGCTGCAAAGCCTCTTTGATTTTATGCTCATCCTTTTCATAGGCAGCCGCTTCCAATCCGCAAAGAGATGCGGTGGTACCGCAGAGTCTGGCATCTCCCGTACCGGATCATCATTGTACAGCTCTCCTCTTGCATCGGAATCCTCCGTAAAGCCTCTGAAATAAGCATTTAAAAAGGCTTTATGCGGAATCTCCGTAATGGAAAACTGCTCCAGGAAAGCGTAATCCAGTCCCCAACCGATATCATCATGACAACGAAGGTAATTCAGAAATACCATGTCCTTCGGAAGGGCAAAGACCTGTCCCAGCTGATGCTGCATCAAACGGGTATCCTGGGTAGCTACGGTATGCCAGGTAGATGCCATAGTGGTAACATTATACAGCATGTGACACTGGGGCTTCTCCAGACTTCAAAGTAAGGAACTACCTTTTGAGGCTCCATTACCACTTCTCCCAAAAGCAATACACCGGGAGCCACTATTTCCATCGCCATACGGAAGATGCGAACTAATGTATGTACCTCCGGAAGGTTTCGACAGTTTGTACCCAGCTTTTTCCAAATATAAGGAACCGCATCCAGGCGGAAAACATCCGCTCCCTGATTACACAGGAAGAGCATATTTTCCAACATATCATTTAAAACCGTAGGATTCCCATAGTTCAAATCCCACTGATACGGATAAAAGGTAGTCATAACAACCTTTTTCGCTTCTTCACAATAGGTGAAATTACCGGGAGCGGACTCCGGAAAAACCTGAGGAACTGTACGTTCAAATTCATTGGGAAGCCCCCAGTCATTAAACATAAAGAAACGATCCTGAAATTCTTGTTCGCCGTTCTTGGCACGTTTTACCCACTCATGTTCCTCGGAGCAATGGTTCATGACAAAATCCAAACAAACACTGATTCCTTCTTCATGGCAGACAGAACATAAACTCTTAAGATCATCCATAGTTCCCAATTCCGGTTGAACCTTGTGGAAATTGGATACCGCATACCCCAGTCAGACTTTTTCCTTTGGACTCTCCAGAATAGGCATCAAATGCATATAATTAAAGCCACATTCCTTAAGGTAAGGAATCCTTTTTTCCACGCCCTTTAAGTCTTTTCCGAAGCAATTGGTATATAAAAGAACTCCGATAAGGTTGTTTCCTTTAAACCACTGGGGCTTTCTCATTCTTTCTTGGTCTAATGCTCTAAGCTCAGGAGACCGTTCTCTGGCATATTTATCCAAAAGAGAAAGAAAATATTGAAAGGATTGTTCATTGCTTCTATACAGCTCATAATATAGCCATTTCAACTCATCCATATGGGTAGCCAGACGGTTCTGATAAGCCGTAATATAGTCATCCTGAACTTCCTCTACCGTATTCGTTACCTTCGTTTTCACTGCATTGGGCTCCAATGCTCTCAGCCTCTTTTCGGTGCATTCTTCTATCTTCATCTTATCTGTTTTATGCTCTTTTGCTACCCGTTTCCTTTTTCTTCCCCATACTGATATCCCTTTCTATTATAGCTTTTCTAGAAGGTAAAGACTTGACCTCTCCAAGCGCTCATCTTCCAAGATGCCTGAAAAACTAACTCTTTTCTTCTTTGGAACATTTTTCCTCATTATACCCTAAAGCAAAATAAGCAACAAGGAAAAAGTGAAACAGAGGATACACTTTGTTTCTATTTAATAAAATAAAAATATTCAACTTATACAAAAAGCATGGATAATCAAAAGAAAAAGGAATAGACATTGCATTTTTGTCAAGCATTCTATACACTGAAGGGAAAAGAAATTGTAGAGTTTTCTGCATTCCATCATAAGCAAGGAAGCCGAAATTATATTCGGGTTTCTTGTTCAGAATTAAAGCGAGGTAAATATATGTATTACGGATCCCTAGAAGCCGGTGGAACTAAGATGATTTGTGCCGTTTGCGAGGAGAACGGAAAGATTATTGAGCAGGTTTCCATTCCCACCTTAAGCCCGGAGGAGACCATTCCTAAAATTATCGATTATTTTAAGGATAAAGACATTGTCGCCCTGGGTGTAGCCTGCTTCGGTCCCATCGATTTTGCATAAAGATTCCAAAACCTATGGCTATATTACCAGTACCCCAAAGCTCAAGTGGCAGAACTATCCTCTGATTCCTACTTTACAGAAGGCTTTATCCATTCCCATGGGCTTTGACACGGATGTAAACGGTTCTCTTCTGGGAGAGATTTCCTTCGGTTCCAGTAAGGGGCTGGAAAATGCCATTTATATTACCATCGGTACCGGAATCGGCGGCGGCGTTATCAGTAATGGAAAATTACTGCACGGTATGTTACACCCGGAGCTCGGACATATGCTCTTGGTTCCCCATCCGAAGGATTCCTTTGCGGGAAACTGCCCTTCCACAAGAATTGTTTTGAAGGTATGGCCTCAGGCCCTGCTCTTGAAAAAGATACGGAAAGAAAGGCATTGAACTGGTAAATCAAAAAGAAGTATGGGAAATTGAGGCATACTACATCGGTCAGGCTCTATGTAATCTGATCTTAACCCTCAGTCCGGAGAGAATTATTCTGGGAGGCGGCGTAATGCATCAGGAACAGCTCTTTCCTTTAATTCGTAAAGAAGTAGCCGCCCAGTTAAATGACTATCTGAAAACCAAAGAATTAGCAGATTTAGACCATTATATCGTCCCTGCCAGCTTAAAACGACAATCAGGGTATACTGGGTTGTTTTACAGCTTGCCATCGATGCAAAAGAAAGAAAGTAGCTTGAATTTAAAATAACAACATAGGGAAGTTTAGAACAATGAATGCGCAAAATGAAGCAATACCGGAAAGCAAAAAAAACAACAGCAGGAAAGAGAAAAATCAAAGCAGATTAGCAAAGCTTGAAAAAGTAAAGGAGACCTATAAAAACGGTTTAAAATGGATTCTGCTGGGTACTCTTACCGGTGCTATTATAGGCAGTATTTCCGCCTTTTTTGCCCATGGTATAGTACTGGCTTCCGCTTTTCGGGTAAAGCACCCCCAGCTTCTTTTTGCCCTCCCCTTTGCCGGACTTCTTTTGGTCTTCGCCTACAGCATTCTGTCCGATAAAAATAAAAAGGGTACCAATCTGGTGATTGAGTCGGTGCGAAGAGGAGAAAAGCTACCGGTAGAAATGGCTCCCCTGATTATTTTCAGCACTGTGCTTTCCCATCTCTTCGGCGCTTCCGTAGGACGAGAAGGTGCCGCCTTACAGGTAGGAGGGTCTCTGGGCTCCAGTATCGGCAGGATTTTACATCTTTCTGAAAAAGAGCAAAGAAGAATTATGATGTGCGGAATGAGTGCAGCTTTTTCCGGGCTCTTCGGTACCCCGATAGCGGCCGCTATCTTTGCCATAGAGCTCTGCACCGTAGGCAGTATTTACTATACCGCTTTACTCCCCTGTACCGTTTCCGCCTTAACAGCCCATTTTTTTGCGGAAAAAGTCATTCATGCGGAGGAACCGAATCTTGCCCTTTCTCTGATGGCGGAAATGAATTGGTCATCCGCCCTATATACTCTTCTTCTGGCAATCGCCGCTGCTTTGGTAAGTATCTTATTTGTTTCCTGCGCCCATAAAGCAAAGGATTTGTTTAGCAAATATTTTCCAAATCCTTACCTGCGTATTTTTGTAAGTGGAGCTATCGTTCTCCTTGCTACTTTGGCTCTAAACACCAATATCTATAACGGAACCGGTATCCAGCTGATTATTCAAACAATCCATAATCCAAAGACGAAGATTTTTCTCTTTGCCTTTTTCTTGAAAATTCTCTTTACTTCCGTTTCTCTTGGAGGAGGATTTCAGGGTGGAGAGATTGTGCCTTCCTTGTTTATAGGAGCAACTTTAGGTAATGCATTAAGCCGATTTTTGCCATTAGATCCTTCGCTATGTGCAGCACTGGGAATGACTGCCCTCTTCTGCGGCGTCACCAACTGTCCTCTGACAGCCTTACTTATCAGCTTTGAGCTTTTCGGCTTCCAGGCATCTTCCTACTTCCTTTTAGCCATAGCCATCAGCTATCTTTTCTCCGGGAATTACGGCCTTTATCACAGTCAAAAAATACTCTTTTCCAAAACAGAGGAAGAAGAAATTAATGAGCATACCCATTAGGTATGCTCATTTGTATTCTTAACAAGTATCCCTCGCAGAGCGTGAGGTATCTCCTTTATACTTAGCCTTTTTTTAAATCGATTTGCCAAGCCCTTATCCTCCGGCTTGACCGCAGATTAGTAACTCTCTTCTTCCCCTGGGTCTTTGAATCTTTAATTCCAGAACGGTTCCTTCCAGTAAGCCCTTGCCAAATTCTATCTGTAGGAATTTGGCCACCTTCGGATGATTTGCCTGAAAATCATCCAAGTCTCTACTAAACTGCATTAGCTCCATGGGATTCATGTCATTTCTCCTTTTCTTTATGATTCAAATTACTTCTTTACTACTCGATAAGCATCCAACATGACAAGCACTCTTCTTTGCATAATACTTTAACTGCTATCATTACTTTATGCTATCTTGATTTATGTTAGCCTAGGCTAATATTTTTCCAAAAGAGCATAGCCTAAGTTTCTTTTTCTGACAAGTCTTATTTTGCCTCTTTTAGCTTTATTGTCCCTATGATCGTCTTTCCTTTCCCTTTCCGACTATTTCTATATCTTGGGCTATATCTTCATAATATGCTTTATTTTGCTTCCATAGTCTCTTTATGCTATACTGCTTCGGTGTATTTTAAAAAATACTGTGATTATTTTGAAAAGAATACTTCGATTATTGCATTTAGAAGGACTTAAACATGAGTAAAATCAAAGAAATCTCTCCGGAAGCCTGGGAGAAAAGAAGAATATAAACACTATACCCCCATTGACCTAAGAGAAGCAGAGGAATATGAAATCGGCCACATGGACAAGGCCCTCTCCTATCCCATAGAGACTTTGCTGGGGGAGGAAATTCCCCTTTCTATAGAAGGACAGTATCTGCTTTACTGTAAATACGGAACCCTTTCCAGAGAGTTAGGGAGAGCAGCTTTCCGACAGGGGGCTATCAGGTGGCAAACCTGGAGGGGATATGGGAAATACGTTTTACAGCAAATTAAAAAGGCTGCAAAACAGGAGGAACGGCAGAAGGAAATCGAATTAAGCCTTCGAAAAAAATTTAAAAAGTCTATCTTCACGCCCTTTGCCAAGGCCATCAACGATTATGAGTTGATTCAAGAGGGAGATTCTATCTGCGTCTGCATTTCCGGCGGTAAGGATTCCATGATTATGGCAAAAGCTTTTTCCGAGAATTAAAACGGCACAACAAATTCCCCTTTACCCTGCATTTTTCTCTGTATGGATCCGGGCTATAATGCCTACAATCGACAGATTATCGAGGAAAAATGCAGCCCTTCTGGGGATTCCTTGGAGTTTTTTTCCAAAGCGATATTTTTTTGAATCGGTTTTCACCATAGACTCCTCTCCTGCTATGTTTGCGCCAGAATGCGAAGGGGACACCTGTATTCCAAGGCAAAGGAGCTAGGCTGTAACAAAATTGCTTTGGGGCACCACTTTGATGATGTGATTGAAACCGTCTTAATGGGAATGCTTTACAGTGGACAATTCCAGGCCATGATGCCCAAACTCCATTCCACAAACTTTGAAGGAATGGAGTTGATTCGTCCCCTGTACTATGTTCGGGAAAAAGACATTATCCATTGGCGAAACTATAATCAACTGAACTTTATCCAGTGCGCCTGCAAGTTCACCGAAACCTGCAGCACCTGCCATGTGGACGGCACCACCAGTTCCAAGCGCTTGGAGATAAAGAAATTGATTGCATCCCTAAAGGAAGCTAATCCCTTTATCGAGAAAAATATCTTCCGTTCCACGGAAAATGTGTCCATCAATACCATCTTGGGCCTAAAAACCGAGGGAGAAAAGCACTCCTTCTTAGAGTGGTATGATAAAGGATTTACCCTACATGCAGACAGGAACCGCCGATAAATTCACGTATAATGGAGTTCTTCGGAATGGACTCCGGACTTACGGGAAGCACATAGTCCGGGGAACTTTAGGAGACGCTTAGCCTCCTGATAGGCAGGACTGTCATTTTCAATCTGGAACAACAGAGGCTGGGCAAAAATCTTCAAAACTGCAAGCTCATAAATCAATGCAGAGTTTACCATCACATCCGCCCCTCTCCTGGAAGGGAAAAATGTAATTGTCTTCGCCCCGTCTTACATTTTTTCCAGATAGAAATGGTATCCTCCGCAGAATAGCCTCTGGTTCTGTTGTCTCTTACCATTCTTCTAAGCAGGCGAACATCCGTTGTAGGAATACGGTTATGCTCATCAATGTTTAAAGGGTGTTAATGCGGAAATGTAAATGCGGAACTTGCTTTCCTCCGGTAAGGAGGTGGACATTAAGTCATTCAAACAGTGAATACCCTCGATAACCAAGACATCCTCTGCCTCCATTTTCAGATAATCTCCCTTATACTCTCTTTCCCCTGTGAAGAAATTGTAACGGGGAAGCTCCACCCTTTCTCCGGAAAGAAGAGAGAGCATATCCTTATTAAACAGCTCCAAATCCACGCACTGAATGGACTCAAAGTCGTAATTACCTTCCTCATCTTTGGGTGCCTCCACTCTGGCTCTGAAAATAATTATCTACAGAAATAGCGTGGGGCTTTGGTCCAAGTGCGGAAAGCTGAATCTTAAACGCTTGGAAAAAGCTGGTTTTTCCGGAGGAAGAAGGTCCCGCAATCAATACCACACGCTTCTTCTCCTTAAAGATAGACATGGCGATATTACCGATTTGCTTCTCAAAATAAGCTTCCTGCATCAGAATAAGAGAATCCGTATCCCCTTGAACAATCTGCTTATTCAATGCACCGATATCCCCTGATTCCCACCTTTCTGGCCCAAAGGAGGATTCCTTTTGCACCTGATAAAAGCTTATCCATTGGACAGAACTCCGGAAGCTCATTGGGCTTCTCCGGAGTAGGCAAAAAGCAGGATAAAACCATCTCCATAGGGAAGCAGATCAAATAAAGTCACATAGGAAGTATTTTGCAGCATATAGCCATAGAAATAGTCCTGGAAATTCCCCAAGGAATAGATATTGACACGGCTGGTCATACGATAACGGAAAAGCTCCTCTTTGGAATGCATCCCCACCTCACGGAAGATTGCTCTGGCATCCTCGGTGGAAACGGAGCGCTTCATAATCGGCATCTTCTTCTCCGCATACTCCAACATAGAAGCCTTTACCTTCTCCAAGAGCTCCTTTGTAATCTGTACATCTCCGGAAAGGTAGCCGTAAAAACCGCCTCCCAAAGTATAATCCATATTTACCCGAAATCCCGGTACATCCTTACAATGATGGTAAAAAGCCTTTAAAAGCATAAATACGGCAGAGCGGTGATAACTCTTCATACCGATACTATCTTTCAAGGTTAAAAAGCTGCATTCCTGATCCACGTTAGGGATTCTCTTATGCAACTCATAAATACGCTTTCCAAAGCGCACCAAAACAATGGGATACTCCTCCATATCCTGAAACAAGGGAACTAAGTCTTGAAACTTACTTCCCTCCTCTAACTCTACCACTCTTCCTTTTGCTGTAATCTTCATGGACATCCCTGACCTTTCTATTTTATTTTACAGAATTTTTCCTAAGAAAACTTCCTTTTCCTCCACACAATCTATCTTAGGAAAAATGTCAGCGAATCTGCTCCCCATATAAGGCACGAAGAAGCGCTCCAAGCCGTAGTGCCCTGCATTAGGGAGACTAAGCCCCTCTCCCAAGGCATCCACCGCATCGTGGTGTCCCAAGTCCCCCGTGATATAAGCGTCTGCACCTAAAGCAATCACATCCTTAATAAAGCTCTTTCCTGAACCGGGACAAACCGCAATTTTTCGGATAGGCTTTCCGCTGTCAAAATACTCAATATAGGGAAGCGCAGCCTTTTCTTTCACATAAGCCGCCAGTTCCTCGCAGGAAAAATGCCTTATCCACCACGGTATAAAAATCCTATCCCCTGAGACATACCCTCAGAAGAAGGAGCAACTTCCTGAAGTACCCCCTCCTTTTTCCAGGAAAGCTTAGAGCAAATCAAATCTCCCATCCCTTCCTTCACGCTGTCGAAGTTGGTATGCATGCTAAAGACGGAAATCTTATGTTCCGCCAAAGTAAGAAGTAATCTTCCCTGCTCATTGTCTCCGGTAACAGATTTCATCCCCTGAAAGATAAAGGGATGGTGGCTCAAAATGAAATTACAGGAATGGGCAATCGCCTCTTCCACCGACCTTCTCTGCACATCCAGACAAATGTAGACCTTGCTAAGCTCTTCTTCCTTCTTTCCCAGCAAAAATCCCACATTGTCCCAGTGCTCCGCATACTGCTTCGGTGCAAATTCCTCCAAAAAGGAAATCAGCTCTTGTTTTTTCATGGTATTTCTCCTATTTATTTCTCCTATCCAAAGTACCCAAGCCCCTCTTTCACACGTTCCAGCTTCTCTGCTATCACTTTCTGAGGATTTTTCAAAAAGCATTTTCTTCCAAATGCCTTTCCTCATCCTCTAAAAAGCTCCTTTAAAACAGGATCCTTTTTTGCCAGAGGAAGCCAGCCAAACTCCCATTCCACTTTGGAAATAACAGAAGAATCCAAGTTATTCTCTCCGGCATCCGAATTTGTCGCCTTAAGCTCCGGGACTTTCGTCTCGGTATCCAAAAGTATTTTTTTCCCTATCTGAATTTCTACGCTTTTTCGCCAGCAGGATACGATAGAACTTATTTTTCTCCTTCACATAGCAGTCTTCCACAAGCTCCATATAGGGATATAAAAACGTCGAACCTTCTCATAGTCGGACTGGGGAGAAAGCAAAATCGTTTCGAACTCCTCTATCCGCTTTTCCAAAATCTGAATCATCAGCATCCCCCCATACCGGAGAGAAGAAGGTGCTTACATTCCCCTTTTTCCAAGGGCTTCCAGACCATTTCCAAGGCGACAGCTGATTTTATCCTCCAGCCCCTTGAAACGCACATTTTTCTTCGCCATTTCAAGGGCTCTTTTTCCGATATCACAGGCAAAAAGCTTCTCCCGCCTTTCCTGCCTCAAACAAGGCAATGGCGGTATAGCCATGGTCGCAGCCGATATCCGCAATACTGTCCACCACCGGATACAGGTTCACCATGGTCTGTATTCTTGCCCCAAGTCCCTTCATCTACACATCCTTTAGGAGGAAAAATAATTTTCCCCAAAACTCTTTTCGCCTCTATACACCGTAAAGACTATATTTCGTAAAAAATCCAATCTCTATATCCAAACTGTAATCTCTACGAAGCCAAATATAGCTTATTTAAGCTCTTTAACCGGAAAAATCCGGAAAAATGCTCCCACTTATCCTTCTCCCGGAACAGTCGGGAAAAGCTCTTCTCCGTCCATAGCCTCTGAAATGGCCTTTTTCAATTCCCCACAGTTTCATCTGGCGGATAAAAGTCCAGAAGCATTCTTTCTTCCTCCTGTCTTTCCAGATCCAAATGATAGAGATCTCCATGATAGAGGGCCATACACTTTTTGATATTTTTTTCTTCCTCTCCTAGGAATCCGTCCATGATTTCCTGAACGGACTTTCCCTCCTGTAAAGAAAGAAATACCTGCTGACAAAGCTCCTCCCTAAGATCCTCTGCCTTAATATATTGAGAAACCGGAGCAATCCATTCCTCCTTTTTGCAGGAGGAGGGAAAGAAACTGTTCCTCAAATTGTCTGTTAAAAGCCTTTTTCCCTTATTTTCCTCCCGTCTTCCCTGTTTGGAAAGAGCGAAGGAAAGCTGGGATTTTTCTTCTCCCTTTTTGTACCAGGTACAAGAGATTCTCCGCAGACAAAAAGCTGTTCTCTAGCCACTGCCTTGCAATAATTTTCCAGCTCCACAGGGTCGGAGAAGCAATCCCTTAAGAGGGAAGCAATGGCTTCCATATAGCCCTGCATCTCTCCCGGATCTTGCAGGTTAAAGCCGGACTTTAATTCCTCCACCTCCCACAGGAAGGCATTTTGCATTATGAATCCGCTCCATAAGGGCATCCTTCCCTCCGCCTTTAAAAACTCATCCGGGTCCTTATAGGGCTTTTAGGGAAATGACCTTTGCCTGAATTTCCTTTTCCCGTAAAGATAGGAATGGCCCTCTTACAGGCCTTTCTTCCCGCATTGTCACTGTCAAAAGCAAAGGAGTACCGTAGAGTAAAACGCTTTAAAAAGGGCGGCCTGTTGCTCCGTAAAGGCGGTTCCCAAAGCCGCCACTGCCTCGATACAGCCTGCCCGGTGCATGGAAATCACATCCATATAGCCTTCGCAGAGAATCAGATAGGATTCTCTGCTTCTTCTAGCAAAGTTCAAGGCAAAAAGATTTCTGGATTTATCAAAAAGCTTGGTTTCCGGAGAGTTCAGGTACTTGGGCTCCCCGTCCCCATAACTCTTCCCCCAAAACCGATTACCCGATGATGAAGGTCCATAATGGGAAAAATCACTCGATTAAAGAATTTATCTCGAACACCATTTTTCTTTAAAAGTAAATAAACCGGAAGCCTGTAACAAAGGAATCCTCATAGCCCGAGGATTTACAATACTGATACAGGGCGTCCTTTTTCCTGTACCGCATAGCCAAGACCGAAGTGGGTAATGCTTTCTCCGCTTAAGGCTCTCTTTCCCAGATACTGCAAGCCCAGCTTTCCCTTGGGACTGCGAAGCTGTTTTACGAAGAAAAAAGGGCGGCATTTTTATTGATTTCCAAAAAGCTTATACCGAAGATCCTCTTCCCCTTATTGCCTCCGCTGCTTTTTCAGGAAGAGTGACATTGGCTCGCTCCGCCAGCTGCTCTATCGCCTCCACAAAGCTTAGATTCTCATACTCCATCATAAAAGCGGATACTGTCCCCCGCCTTTCCGCAACCAAAAGCAATAAAAAAATCTGTTTCGGGAGAAACAGAAAAAGAGGGAGTTTTCTCCCCATGAAAAGGACAGAGCCCAAAGTAGCTGGAGCCCTTCTTTTTCAAATGTACATATTGTCCTATTAAATCCACGATATCCGTTCTTTGCCGGATTTCCTCTACGATATCTTCTCCATAGTACATATCAGTCCTTCTCCCAGGCCTTCGGAACAAAATACTCCATGAACTTGTGGCTGCAATACTCATCCGTCATGCCGGAAATGTAATCCGCAACAATGCGGTCCAAAAGGAGCTTGGGATCTTCCTTCCCTTCCTCTTCCCCTTTTTTTCAGCAGAAAACGATATTCCTCCGCCATTTTCCAGAGGGTGCTCCTGATAAAAGGAAAAATAAGAGCTTCAGCATGCCGTCTACCTTCCACTCCTCTTCCTTGGCCTTACTGCTGGTGTAAACATTTTTGAAACATCCACTTCCGTAAGCCCTGCATATTTTTCCTCCATTATGGGCTCCATGGAAAGCTTATCCTTTCCCCTGGAAGTAAAGATGACGGAGCGAATCAAAGTATTCAGTCGCTCCCTTGCGGTAAAGCCCAGCACCTTCCGATATTCCGCCGGAAGCTCTTCCTCCCGGAAAAGCCCTGCCCGAATCCCGTCATCCACATCATGGTTCAGATAGGCAATCTTATCCGCAAAACGAACCGCCTGCCCCTCCAGAGTCTTCGGTTTTCCTGAGCTTCTATGATTTTGTATGCCGTCCCGAACCTCTTTACTAAGATTCAGTCCTCTGCCGTTTTTTTCTCTAAAATCTCCACAATCCGAATACTTTTGGTCCACATGGGAAAAGCCTCCGGAGCAAAGCTTGTTTAAGGCTCTCTCTCCGGCATGACCAAAGGGAGTATGGCCTAAATCATGGCCTAAGGCAATGGCCTCGGTCAGGTCTTCATTGAGACGAAGCGCCTTGGCAATGCTTCTGGCAATCTGACTCACCTCAAGGGTATGGGTCAGTCTTGTACGATAATGATCCCCCTCCGGCTGAATAAAGACCTGGGTCTTATGCTTTAGCCGGCGAAAGGCCTTGGAATGTAAAATCCTGTCTCTATCTCTTTGGAAAAATGGTTCTGATATCATCCTCTTCCTCCGGTAGATCTCTCCCCAAAGAATCCACGCTACAACAAGCAAAGGGAGAGAGAATCTCCTTTTCCATTTTCTCCATTTCTTCTCGAATATTCATCCTGCTCCTACCTCCCGGATCAAAGCAAAACAACAGTTCCTTTTATAATAAGCCCTGGAACAGGAGAAGTAAAATGAAAATTGGTAAAACAAAGCGGAAATAGTTCAGGAGGAAGGCCGGCATTTTCACGCCCTCACCCTTATTACATTCCTCCAAATATCTGGGGAAGCCCATGCCCCACTTGCTTACGCAGAACAGAAGGTAAACTAAAGAGCCAATAGGAAGAATCAAATTGCTTACGATAAAGTCCTCGGAGTCCAATACATCTCTGCCGCCAATCAGCTTCAAATCCTTCCAAAGATTATAGCCAAGAATACAGGGAATACTCAAAACCAGAATCAAAAATACAGTTCACGATAACCGCCTTCTTTCTATCCCAGTGGAAGTTATCAATACTGGTGGAAATGAGATTTTCAAACACCGCAATAACGGTGGAAAAGCTGGCAAAGGTCATAAAAACAAAGAAGAGGGATCCCCAGATTCTTCCTCCCGCCATATGCATAAACACTCTGGGTAAGGTGAAGAAAATGAGGGGAGGACCTGCATTTGGGCTCCACATGAAAGCTAAAGCAGGCAGGGAAGATAATCAAACCGGAAAGGATAGCCACAAAGGTGTCCAAAGCACAGATTTTGATTCCCTCTCCTGTTAGAGAATAGTCCTCCGACATATAGGAGCCGAAAAATCTCCATGGCCGCAACCCCCAAGGAAAGGGTGAAAAAGGCCTGATTCATGGCCTGAGAAATTACATGAAAAAGTCCGATTTCCTTTACCTTCTCCGGATTCGGGAAGAGATAGAACTTCGCTCCCTCCAGAGCCCCCGGCAGCATCAAGCTATGAACCGCCAAAACAATAATCAAGAGTAAGAGGCAGGCCATCATGATGGTAGTAATCTTTTTCCAGACCTTTTTGCAGTCCCAAGAGCAAATCAAAAAGTCCCCCTGATAACCGTAATCGCCATACATAGAGTCATTTCCTCCGGACGACTGAGCATGGTTCCAAAAACATTTTCCACCTGAGAGGGATCAATTTTAGAAAATGTTCCGAAGGCAAATTTAAAGAAATAAGAAAGCATCCAACCGGAAACGGTGGTGTAGTACATCATCAAAAGATAACAGCCCAGAATACAAACCCAGCCGTGCAAATGCCACTTGGTACCCTTGGGCTCCAAAACCTCATAGGCCTTTACCACGGACTTCTTGCTGGCTCTACCCACCGCAAGCTCCATGGTGAGAATGGGAAGACCGATTAAAAAGCAAGAAACAGAGGTAGAATAGAAACAAAGATTCCTCCGCCGTTTTGTCCCTACCAGATAGGGAAACTTCCAAACGTTACCGATTCCGATGGCACAGCCTGCGCTCACCAAAAATAAAAGCCGATTCGTGATTTAAAACTCTCTCTTTTCATTTTTACCCTTCCTACATAAGAACAGGAGATGCCTAGGCATCTCCCACTCGTGTTACAGTCGATGCGACTGGATTCGAACCAGCGACCTCTGCGTCCCGAACGCAGCGCTCTACCAAGCTGAGCCACGCATCGCTCTAAATATATAGAACAAAGGAGATTATAAGCTTTTCTCCCTTTGTTCTGTCAATTATTTTCTGTCTTAAAGGACTAAAATTTGCAAAATATATAAAAAGAAGCTATTTTAGCCCTGCTTCTGCTCCGGAATGGCCTTTGCCAGTGCAAAACGATTGGACTGCACAATGGAACGGGAATCCTGTAAAGAGGACTTTAAGCCGGTTAGATGCTCCTCTGCAGTATCCAGAGAACGGGTAATAATGGTTTCCAGGCTTGCCAGCATCTCATCCGTGTAGCGAATGGCATTGCTGCGAATCTGGTCTGCATCCGCCACCGCATTGTTTACAATACCGTCTGCCTGCTTCTGAGCATCCTGCAAAAGTGCATTTGCCTTCTCATAAGCTTTCTGCATGATTTCATTATCGGAAACCATCTCCTCGGTCTGGGTTCTGGCGTCATTTAACATCATATCCGCCTGAGCCTTCGCATCAGCCAGGATAGCATCCTGCTGGGAAATAATCTTCTGATACTTCTTAATCTCCTCAGGAACCCGAAGACGAAGCTCCACTAAAAGCTCCTCCATCTCTTCCTTATTTACCAAAATCTTCGTATTGGACAAAGGCTGATACTTACAACTATCAATGTATTCCTCAATTTCTCCAATCAACTGCTCAATTCTGCTCATATCCCCCTCCGTCTCTCTTGTTCATCAAATTTTTTCTTCATAGCCTCTTCCACATCTTTTCGGAACAAAGGCTGATATATCACCATGAAAGGACGCAATCTCCTTTACAGTACTGGAACTTAAATACGAATATTTCAAACTGGTGGCAAGGAAAATGGTATCCACTTCCTCTGCAATCACCTTATTGGTCTGAGCCAGCTGCAATTCAAACTCGAAGTCCGTTACCGCCCGAAGACCTCTCACAATCATATTGGCATGGACTTTTTTCGCATAATCCACTGTTAAAGCCGGTGAAGCTATGCACCTCAACATTGTCCCATTCCTTCGTATGTGCTCAGAAATCATTCTAACACGTTCTTCCATGGAAAAACAACGGAGTCTTCTGCCGGTTTTGCAGTACACCCACGATTAATTTATCCACCATTTTCCGGCTTCGTTCAATCACATCCAAGTGCCCGAAAGTCACGGGATCAAAGGAGCCGGGATACAATCCTATCTTCATACAGCCTCCTGTAAACGAAGAAAGATATGCTTATTGGTCTTGTACAGCTTCTCTCGAAAATTCGATATCCTTCCTCTTCCATGTCGGAAAAAATCCTCTTCCAACGCCGCCTCTACAGCAAAAACCGTATCCTTCCCCACCATAGAGGACTTTACCAGTCTCCGAAGGGCTTCCTTTGCCAAATCCTCGCCATAGGGAGGATCCAAAAAGACGATACCGAAGTGATAGTCCTTTCCCTCTAAACTTCTTAAAGCACTATGGAAATCTCCTCCATATACCAAGGCCTGTTCCTGAAAATGACAACGGGCGATATTTTGCTCTATACAGGCCAAGGCCTTCTTTCCGCTGTCACAAAAAACCGCTCTTTTCGCCCCTCTGGACAGGGCTTCAATCCCCAGCGCACCGCTTCCCGCAAAAAGATCCAAAATGTCCTGGTCCACTAAGTCAAATTGTAAAAATATTAAATAAGGTCTCCTTGATTCGGTCCGTGGTGGGGCGGGTATCCTTCCCCTCCGGCACCGAAAGCAAAAAGCCTTCTGGCTGAACCTGCAATAACTCTCATACCACTCTCCTTTTCCCTCATATTAAAGCGAAAATACAGTTCATTGTAAAGGGATAAAGATTAATTTTTTTCTACAACTTCCTATTTTTATAGCAAGCTTTTCCATGCGAGTATACGCCAAGGATTTTCGCCAAATTTTGTATCCCCGGTATTCTCTACCTAGCTATTCTTTAGAACTATCCTCTATCCGAATATTTTACTTTAAGCGTTTTTCTGTAAGCAGGCTTTGGAAAATGTCTTTTCATTCCCTGATGTCGGTTTTCCAAGAGAGCATCCTCCTCCAAAAATGAGTTTTTGCCGCTTCTCTTGCCTTAAAAACAACTCCTCATCCCGTAAAGGATCCGCAAAACGAAATTGCAGGGGCCGGACTGCCTTTCTCCAAAGAACAAATCCCCCGGTCCTCTCAAGGCCAGATCTTCCTTGGCAATGGCAAAGCCGTCATTACTATCCCGAATAATGGACAGTCTTTTTTGGGACTTCTCATCTTCCTTATGATCCATAAAGATACAATAGCTTTGCAATTCCGACCTTCCCACCCTGCCTCGTAGCTGGTGGAGCTGAGCCAGACCGAAACGCTCCGCATTTTCAATCAGCATAACCGTGGCATTGGCCACATCCACTCCCACCTCTACAACGGTGGTGGACAGAATAATTCTTGTCTTTCCGGAAGAGAAGTCCTGCATCACCTGCTCCTTTTCTCCTGATTTCATTTTCCCATGCAAAACCGCAAAAGAATAATCCTTGCCAAAATACTGCTTTAGATTTTTCTGATAGGCGGTAACACTTTCCACGGAAAGATTTTCATTTTCCTCCACCAAGGGACAGATAATATAGGCCTGTCGCCCCTTGTCCAGTTCCTTCTTGATGAAAGGAAAAAGGCCTTCTCCCGATCCGCAGGGGAAAGCAGGGCGTTCTTAATAGGGCAGACGATTGGCCGGTTTTTCCGAAAGCAGCAGGTAGGGCACAGCGCCATGAGCAGCTTTTACCAAAGAACGGGGAATGGGTGTTGCGGAAAGGTAGATGCAGTGGGGATTTTGCCCTTCTTTTTCCAAACGGTTTCTTTCCTGAATCCCGAAGCGGTGCTGTTCGTCAATCACCAACATTTTCAGATTGGAAAAAGCCAAGCCCTCCTGAATCAAAGCCTGAGTACCGATTACCCCCAGAATACTGCCTCTTTTAGCCCCTGATAAATTCTTTTCCTTCTCCTTCTTACTGCTGCTGCCAATCAACAAGGCTATAGGAATCTCCCATTGATTTTTCAAAAGCAGTTCCTGCAGTTTTTGAAAATGTTGTTGAGCCAAAATTTCCGTAGGCACCATTATGGCAGTCTGTAAGCCCTTGCTAGCCATAAGATACAAGGCATAAAAAGGCCAAAATAGTTTTTCGGAGCCCATCTCCCTGAACAAAGCGAAGAAGTCTCTCTCCTTGGGGAAAAATACCCTATCCATCTCCTCCAAAGCCTCTTTTTGGGCATTTGTCAGGCTGAAGGGTAGCCCCTGCTGAAATTCTGCACTTTTTCCCGGAATTCTCTCCTCCTGTCTCGAATTCGAGAGAAAGTCCCTCTCCTCCTTTTCCAGAAAGAGACTGTAGTAAAACAATTCCTCAAAGGCCGGGCGCTTTAAGCCCTCCTGCCTCTCCTCTTCCCTCTTTGGCAAATGCAGGTATTCCATTGCCTGCCTTTTTATTACATAGCCCTTCTCTTTCCAAAAAAATTCCGAGGAAAGCTCTCAAAAATCTATGGGCTCTTCCTTAAAAATCTCCTGAATACACTTTCTTCTTAGGGCATTTCCAAGCCCCTTTCGAAGAGAATAGATAGGCTCTAGGCTCTTTCTTTTTCCTCGTACTCCTCCAAAAGAAAAAAATCTTAGGCTGCTGCAGGATAAAATGCCCACGAAAGCTTTTTGATCTGCCCGAAAAACACTCAGCTTTCTTCCCTTTTTAAAAGTTTTTAAGGAGATAACTTGCATGAAAGTATTGAATAAGTAGCTTTCCACTCTCATCCCCGGCGGAACATTGCAGCATGGAAAGCTTGGTATTTCGTAAAACTCTGGCATCCTCTAAAAAGCACAAGAGAAAAAGCCATCCACTCCTTTCTCCCTGAGCTTCCGCTATAGAACTAAAGCTTTAGGATATTGCAGATAGAAATAGGAAAATCCTCTAAAAGATCTTCCTTGGTGTAAATATTCATCTTATGAAAAAGAGCGGCGGTTTTCTCCCCCACCCCCTTAATCCTTTCCACAGCATCCTGAAGCATAGTTCTCCTTTCCGCTCACAAAAAAACAAGGCTTTATAGAACAGCGAACTTTCGCATTATAGCTTTGAAGCCGGGGGTAATCTGAGCCCGTCAGTACTTGCTAAAAGCAAGCAAAGCGAAGCTTTTAGCTTAGTACTGCTACGAGGGCGAGCTTAGCGAAAGCGTGCCCCCGATTCAAAGCTATGATGTCGAAAGTGTATCAATTCTATGTACCTTGTTTAAATAGCGAAAAACATTTCTGTAAAAACGACTCTTACTCTAGGGAAAGAAGATAATAGTACACTGCCTGTCCGCCGGCGTGAACCTCCACCTCCAGATTCGGCATATACTCCAAAATCTCCTTCTCCAAGGCCTTAGCCTCTTCTTCCGTTACTCCCTCTCCGTAGTAAAGACTCAGGATTTCTCCTCTCCCATCTTCTCCAAGCCTTCCTTCATAGCCATGAAATGCTTTTTCAGCGAAAGTAATCCCTGATCTCCGGGGAAAAGGATGTCTCCCTTTATGGATTTCTCTTCCGTCAATGCTGGTATCTCGAACCGCATAGGTAATTTCTCGGAAGAAACCATGGATAAGCTGTCTTCCATACCCTCCTGATTCTCCTCCACCGTTCCCTCCGGCTGGAGGAAATCATTGCGGAAATTCCTGGGGAATGGTCTTACTGAGCACTACGGATACGGAACGATCCTCCAGAATATCCTTTACCTGCTGAGCAGCCAGTAAAAATGTTCTTGTTGTTGGGCAAAAATAAAGACATGCTTGGCATGAATCTTCTCTACCGCGGCACACAATCCTCGGTGGAGGGGTTTCATGCTCTGTCCTCCGGAAACCACCTGATCCACCCCAAGGTCTAAGAAAAATATCTCTCAGCCCGTCACCGGAACATACTGCCACAAAGCCGAAGTCCTTTTCTTCTGCCGATTCATACTCCTTGGAAACTCCTGCTTCCTTAGGCTGTTCCTCCAGTTTTTCCATAGCGGGCAATACGGGAAGCATCCTCAATCAACACCTCATGGTGCTCAAGGCGCATATTGTCTACCTTCATTTTGGAAAAGGTAGCCCGGTGTAAGACCCTTCTCAAAGGCATCTCCCGGATGATTGGTATGCACATGAACCTTAATTAAGTCCTCATCGGAAAAGCAAACGATGGAATCACCGATACCGGAAAGGTAGTCTCTAAGCTTTTCCACCTCTTCATCAGAGAAGGGGTGGTCACCATTGACCATAAATTCCGTACAATAACCGAAGCGAATATCCGCAGTGGAAATCTCTCCTCTGCTCTTTCTCTCTCCCGTTAATGCGGAAACACCGGAATCTTCCTTAAATTCCAAATCCAGTTCAATCTTCTCGCCCTTTTAAGGAACGTAAAGCCCTTCCAGTACACACATTAAACCGGCTCCACCGGAATCCACCACTCCTGCCTCTTTCAAAACAGGAAGCATATCCGGAGTTTTCTTTAAAACCTCATCTCCGTAGGCTACTACCTTCTCCAAAAGAGGCAAAATCTCCTCTTCTGTTAAAGACAGCTCCATAATCTTATCCGCCATCCCCTTGGCAACGGTTAAAATGGTTCCTTCCTTCGGCTTCATTACCGCCTTATAAGCTGTTTCCACAGCTCTTTGGAAGGCCTTCACAAAACAATGCTGTCAGCTTCCTTTACTTCCAATAATTCCTTCGTAAATCCACGAATCAACTGAGACAGGATAACGCCGGAGTTTCCTCTGGCTCCACGAAGAGATCCGCTGGACATGGCCTTACAAATCTCCTTTAAACTTCCTCCCTCAATCTTTTGCCACTTCCTTTGCTGCGGAAAGGATTGTCATGGTCATATTGGTTCCTGTATCTCCGTCCGGAACCGGGAAGACATTTAACTCATTAATCAAATCCTTCTTTGCATTCAGCTGATTTGCCCCGGCTAAGAAAGCCTTCTGCAAATCCCTTGCACTTAGTACTTTACCCACAGGTAAATTCCTCCTATTTCTTTGAAACTTAATCGATTACCCGAACCCCTTCTACATATACATTGATTCGTTTAACTTTCATTCCTGTAAACTGTGAAATTCTGTATCTTACACTTTCCATCAGGTTCTCAGCCACAGCCTGAATGCTCACGCCATAAGCCACAATCACATGGAAGTCCAGACTGATTTCATTTCCCTGGATATCCACGGAAATGCCCTTGTGATAGCTTTCCTGCTTCAAAAAGCTTTGCCAGTCCCTTTCCGGAAATGGGAACCGCAGCCATTCCAACAATACCAAAGCAAGAAACTGCTGCATTTCCTGCGTAGCTTGCAACGACTTCTTCGGAGATTTGTACCTCACCGTAATGAGAGGAGATTTTTCCTTTCATTGTCTTTCCTCCAATCCTATCTTCTGTCTATTCTTAGTCATTATAATTTTTCCCTTAAGCAAATGCTCCTATGCCCTAAGAACAAGCTTGCTGTAATGAGAATTTTGTATAGTATACTCCATTTTCCTTATTCTGAAAAAGGAAATCTATTGTATCAAAGGATTAATGATTACTCTCTTTTATTTCTTTATCAACTGACAAAAATCTTTACTCTGTTATCATTGTTCAGGATAAATGATATGTCTTTTTTCTTTTTGATCTACTGATAGAATCTTCCCTTTTTCGCCTTTTAAAAAAATTCCTGCTTCTCTAAAAGATAGGAGGACAGTGCAAAAATCCGGCAGATAAGGCTACAATCATCCCGTAAAAATCGGATCTTTGTACTCCCAGGATATTGTGGAGGCAAGCTCCGGCAAGGCGCTGAACAGATATAAAAGAGACAGAAAGAAGGCAATAATGCTGACTACTCAAGGCCAATGCCTTTCCTTTAAACATACTGGCCTGTACCGTAACACATAAAATTGCCATAGTGGAAAGAAAAACCCAAAAGGCCGCTGCAGTGGCAAGGAAACGAATCACATAAAGACTTAACTCTCCAAAACCCTTTCCGCTCAAAAACTAGATTCCAAAACATTTCAAAAACATCTATAGGTATCCATATCAATGCCAAAAGTAGTTACATTAAAACTAAAAATCAGCACACAATTACTACTCCTGCCAAAAAAGTACTGACCAAGCTTTCAACAATCTTTGCTAAGAGGAAGTAGGCACTGTGTTTTGGCAGCATAAAAAGCATATAGCCCTGGGTAGTATTTAGATCCTTACTTAAACTGGCCATGCTGGATAAACCCAGAATGAAAAAATCACCAGAAAAACTGAAGAAAATCAGCAAGCCTGCACCAAGACCCAGCCACAACGAAATTATCCGTTGCCGTCCCCAGCATTACAAAGGCCTGGGAAATAAAAAGAGCAAAGCCGCAAAGAATCTTCATAAAGGCGGTTTTTTTCATTTCATATTGTATTAATGTCAGCATTTAGCCCTCCTTCTTTTTTCCCAAAAGACTTCTGTAACGTTCTGTAAGATTCTGTCCCTTATTTTCCTGCATCCGCTCAAGCTGTTCTACGGAAAGAATTCTTCCCTGATGGAAGAAAATGGCAAATTGAATATAGTCCTCCACCTCTTCCACCAAATGACTGGAAAGAAGAATGGTGCTGTTCTCCGCTTCTTTTTCTAAAAATCATTTTTCGATTTCTTCTCTGGCCAGAAGATCCACCCCGTTAAAGGGTTCATCCAAAAGTACCAGCTTTGCATTTCGGGCAAGGGTTGCCGCGATTCTTGCCTTCTTATCCATACCGGTGGATAAGGCCTTAAAGGGAAGCTTTAAAGAAATATCCATCTCCTCCAACATGCTCTTGTACTCTTCTTCCTGAAAATCCGGAAAGAAGCTTTTGTGATACTTCCCATAGTCTTCCACCGTCATAAAGGGATAGGCCTGACTTTCTGTAGGCAGGTAGGCAATGTCTTTCTACTTTGAATGCTTAAGGGCTTTCCTCAAACAATACTTCTCACTGCTCTGCTTGGTTAAATCCCCCAAGAATCTTCATAAAGGTGGTTTTTCCGGAACCATTTGGCCCCAAAAGAGCATAAATATTTCCGGATAAATATGTAAGGTGGCATCCCTAAGAGCAACCTTGGATCCGTATGTTAAATTTTTGCATTGAACCATAGCTTTCTCCTTTAAAAGTATTTCGATTCTCTTTCTTTTTACCCTATAAGTAGTAGGGAATCTTAGGGATAAAACATAATTCTTTTCTTAAGTATTTAAAAATATTGCGTTTTAAGAGAAACTACGAAAAGCGAGTGATACATAATCTTTCCATTCTTCCATACAGAGCAAATGCACTTTTTGAATTTTTAGCATAAAAAGATATTGCTCTCACAATATCTTTTCTAAAAATCTTATTCAGCTACGCCGGATACAGCACGTTCTACTTTTTCCGGAACGTAGGCAGGAAGTACATACGTACATCTTCTTTGACCGCCATCTACCTTAACTCTAACCGATTTCACATTTGCTTTCCACATCTTATTAGATCTTCTATGTGAATGGCTTACCTGATTGCCGAAATGCACTGCCTTCTCACAAATAGCACACTTAGCCATGATTGCACCTCCTCTTTTAAAAAGTTCCACCGCAAAACAGCGACTAAAAATATAATAGCAAAAAGAATAGTTTCTCGCAAGGGCTTTCTTGGTTTTCCAAAAACTAATGAAGCTGTCTATACATTTTCCCTTTTACTCTGTCAAATCAATATCCACTCGGTCGATTTCTTCGATATCTTCATCCTCCGGCAGTTCAATTACTGTAGTAGAGCTCTCCTGGATATCTTCTCCTTGGCCTTTTGTCGTCATTGTTCCGCTTTTAAGCTTTCCAGATTCTCTTCCGCCAAATCTTCCGCAGACTTTGTTACTCTACTACCTCCGGTAATCTTATCAATCGCCTCGGGAATCATATCAATAATCTTGGAAAAAGCATCCTCGTTCTTCACACGAATGAGCTTGGTTCTGCCCTCTTGAATAATCAGCATAGCCGCAGGAGTGATTTTAGAGCTCATGGCTCCCGCTCCCCCGTCTCCCTTTTTCTGATTCTCCTTCATAAAGGCACCGCTGGCCATTCCGCAGCTTACTTCCATCAGAGGAATCAGGGTAGTGTTTCCCACAACAATGGGCTCCCACCACGGTTTTTCGACTGACAAAACCATCTAAGCCTTTGAAACAGGGCGTTCAGTAATTCTTGTGTATTATGATTTGCCATCATTTCCTCCCTTAAAGTACTCCCCGGAACTTCCTGTTCCGAAGAAGACGAACAGCCACAATAACGATATGGATCAAACGAAACTTTCCCTTTGCCTTAAGTTCTCCATAGTAATAGGAGTCGTCAAATTCCGGATAGACATGAAAGGAATCTCCAAGGAACGGGGATATAAGCGCTATTCCTGCAAAACCTGTCCTAAAGTATAGGATCCTCCATGGAAAGGTAAAGCTCTCCTTTCCAATTTCTGATTCTGGCATGATGAAGAAGGTAGAGAATCTGACGAAAAACAAGGATAAGCATCTCCTTTGTTTCTTCCCTGGGTAAGCATCCGGATTTTCTTTTTAATTTCCTTCCCTTCCGCATGGCATTCTTAGGGATGGAAAGAATTTTTCCATAGCCTTCATCAACTTTTCTTCCTCTTCAAGCCCTGCTTGTCCCGAATCTTCTCCATATTTAGAAGCTTCTTCGTTCTTTTCAGGATTCTCTTCGCTACTGCCTTCAAAGAGGGTAAATACAAAAACTTTCCCTTGTATTCTAAATTTTCCCTCTTGAAAGCTTCCGGAAATCTTTAAACCGGGATAGCTGAGCTTTCCCCTTCCTCTTGGTAATTTCTCTCTCTCTCCTTTTCTCCAAAGATTTCATAACGAAAGGGAACAAACAAGAGTAGTAGAAGCAAGATAAGAAGCAGCAAAAATAGGATAAGAATAATCAGCAATATCCATTTCAGAATCCCTAAGACAAGGAGCATTTCCTTTCTTCCTCCAAAGCTTGCTGGGTCATCCCGGACACCAGCAACAGGGCATCTTTATAGCCATAAGCCACCCCAAGGATTTCTTCCTCTTTTCTGGGAAATGTGGGTAAAGACCAATGGGGAGCCCCATAAAAATTCTATATAGGTTGTTTCCCTAAGCCGGAGTAGATTAAATAGCACATGGGAACCGTATGTCCCTCTCTTAAATTCTCCATCAAATAGGGAATGTAGTTCTTGGCTCTTTCGCCAAACTGTAAAGATTTTGAAAAACGCATATTAAGTCATTTTTTCCAAAAGATAGTTTCTTACCATCACCAATGCGGTGTTACAGCATTGTTCGGATTTCTTTTCGATTTCCGTAAAATGATACTCCTCTACCTTTGTCTTTCCTCCGGCGCAAACCGCAATGTAAACCAGACCGATTTCTTTATCCTCCAAGGCAGTAGGACCTGCATTGCCGGTTACGGCAACCGCCAAATCCGCCTCGGATTCCATCATGGCTCCTATAGCCATTTCCTTTGCCACAGAGGAGGAAACTGCTCCTTCCTTTCGTAATAACTCCTTCTTAACGGAAAGCAACTTCCTTTTTGCTTTGTTGGAATAACTGACATAGCCCACCTTTAAAACACTCGGAAGCTCCTCCACGGAAGTAATAGCGGCGGAAATCATGCCGCCCTGTTATACTTTCGGCGGTGGTGATGGTTTTCTTTAAACCTTTCAGCAAAGAAACCACCTGTTCTTCAATGGGCGCATCACTATTATACACTAAAACCTTCTTTTTCTTTTTTTATCTCCCATTAAAAGCCTCCCTCTGAAATCACCCCTGTGATTTTTTTATACATAGTCCACCAAAGAAAGAATGGTGAGCACTAAAGATAAAACAATAAAAATCTGATTTACAAAAAGCCAAAGCAGGAATCTGTAAAGAAGCAAAATAATCATAATCATTTGACTGGCTGTTTTTCGCTTTTTCCAAAGATGGATGCGGCAATAACGATATTATGATCTGCCGCAACCAATCGAAAACCGGAAATCACAAACTCTTCCAATTAAAATGACCACATACCAAGCCGGCAACTCTCCCGAGGGAATCAAGCAAATTAAGGCAGAGCACACAGAAGCTTATCTGCCAAAGGATCCATGAATTTTCCAAAATTGGTTACCAAATGATTCTTTCTGGCCAGATAGCCATCTAAAAAATCCGTAAAGGAGGCAAAGCAGAAAATTCCCAAACCGACATAGCGGTAAAGAAGATTATTTCCACCCTCTAAAAGGATAAAAAAACACAAAGAAAGGAACCAGAATTCCTCGTAACAGCGTTAATTTATTCGGCAGATTCACACCATTCTCCCTATCAAATCATAGCCTTCCGTATCTACTACCTTCGCACATAGGAAGCTTCCCGCTTCCTTCTTCTCTCCGAAAACATAGAGATAGCTGTCCACATCCGGAGCATCCATATAGGAACGGCAAAAGCACTCGCTGTTCCTCCCTCATCATAGCCGCAAACCAAAAACTTTCAGCTTTCTTCCAATCTGCTCCTCCGCCTTGCGAAAGGCAATGTTCTGCTGCAGCTCCATAATCTGAGAAAGTCTTTGATTTTTCAGCTTTTCCGGAATCTGATCCTCCATCTCCGCAGCCTTGGTTCCTCTTCCTGAGAATAGGGGAAGGCTCCCAGACGATCAAAACGCATTTCCGAAATAAAGTCCAAAACCTCTTGGAAATCCTCTTCCGTCTCCCAGGGAAGCCGGTAATAATCGTGGTACGTAAGGCAATATCCGGCATTTCCTTTCTTAAAAGAGCAATCTTTTCCTTCAGCTCTTCCTTTCTGGTTCTCCGGTTCATCCTCTTTAAAATCCTGTCGGAGGCATGCTGTATAGGAAGATCCAGATAGTGACATACCTTCGGATTTCTCTTCATTTCCCGGATCAGCTCCGGTTCTATTTCCTCCGGATAGCAGTACAAAAATCGAATCCACTGAAGATTCGGAATCTCGGAAAGCTCAGCCAAAAAGCTCAGCCAAAGCTTTCTTCTTATAAAGATCCGTACCGTAAAGAGTGGTTTCCTGGGCAACCAAAATCAGCTCCCCGGCCCCTTCCGAAACCAAAGCTCTTGCTTCTTCCAAAACCAGCTCTTTGGGAATGGAACGATAATGGCCGCGAAGCCTCGGAATAATGCAGTAGCTGCAATATTTATCGCAGCCCTCCGCAATCTTTAAGTAGCGACTGTACTTCTCTCCGCTTTCTACCCCTGGCCATCTGATGGTCCAGTCTTCACATAATCCTTTACGGAAGTAATTTCATCAATCTCCGGAAGCTCTTTCCGAATCTCATCCTTGTAGCGCTCCACAAGACAACCTGCCACAATAAGCTTCTCCAGCTTTCCCGTTTCCTTGTATTGCGCCAAATCCAGAATACACTGAATACTTTCTTCCTTGGCAGGGACCGATAAAAGGAGCAGGTATTCACAATGGCAATCTCCGCTTCACTTGGCTCATCGGTAACGGAAGAACCGGGATATTTCTCTAACAGCTCAAAAAGCAGCTTCTCCACGTCTACTCTATTTTTATCGCAGCCTAAGCTCTCCAGATAAAGCTTCATTAGGCCTCACTATCAGACTGATAATCGTCTTCTCCGAAGTCTTCCTCTTCCTCATCCATTTCGGAATAGTCTTCCTCTTCGTCCTTTTCTTCCGAATCTTCCTCTACGTCCTCATCCTCGTCTAAATCTTCATCAATGGCATAACGAGAGTACTCTTCCTTCTCCGGAATAATAATAGGCTCATCCTCATAATCCAAGCCCTTCTCCACATTGACAAGGTTACGGGAAATCTCTTCGATTGCCACGGAAAGAGGCTTCTTTCCCTCTTCTCCTTTAATCAAAGGCTCCTCTCCGTCAATCAGCTGTCTGGCTCTCTTCGCACTGGCAATTACTACGGAATAGCGAGATTGTACTTCCAATTCCCCTCTTCTCTATTGCGGTTCATAGATTCTATTAAATCATTATACGTTGGACGTAGCATCTTCTATCCTCCTTAAGTCCTTTCTGATTTCTTCAATCAGATCCAAATGTCCCTCTGCCCGATCATGAGAGGCACGGATTAAATTATGCAGTTTTTCCGTGCATGTGTCAATATCTGCATTGACAAGAATATAGTCATAGGCCTCCACGCCTTCCGCCTCTACAATAGCACGACTTAAGCGTTTATTGACTGTTGCTTCATCCTCGGTGTTTCTGCCGATCAGTCTGGCTCTAAGCTCCTCTGCGGAGGGCGGTGCCATAAAAATCAAAAAGGCTGTCGGGGAAACTTTTTTCTTAATCTTTCAAAGGCACCCTGAATCTCTATCTCCAGAATGACATCCTTTCCTTCGTTGAGGCAATCTTCCACAAACTTTCTGGGGGTTCCGTAATAATTGTCCACATACTTGGCGTACTCCACCAGCTCATCCCGGTCAATCATCTCTTCAAAGCGATCCTTGCTGACGAAGAAGTAAGACTTTTCCTCTTCCTCTCCCGGTCTTGGCTGCTCTTGTTGTTGCGGAAATGGACAGGGCATAGTTATCATACTCTTGGGTCAGATTCTTCATAATCGTTCCCTTCCCTGCTCCGGAGAACCCGGAAACCACCACCAAAATTCCCTTTTCTTTATGCTTTTCCATTCTTATTTCCTGCTTCCCTTATTCTATATTCTGTACCTGCTCTCGAATCTTTTCGATATGATTTTTCAATTTTAAAGCCTTCTCGGATACAGATAAATCATTAGCCTTAGATAATATGGTATTGCTTTCCCGATTCATTTCCTGCAAAAGAAAATCCAAATCTCTTCCTATAGGAATCTCTTCCTCTAAAAGCTTTGCCATTCTTTGGATATGGCTTTGCAACCTCGTGATTTCCTCATCCGTACTCACCTTATCAGCAAAAATTGCCACTTCCTGCAGAATTCTGCCTTCCTCCACCTCTCTTCCGGAGAGCATCTCCTCCATCTTCTTCCGAAGACGCTCAGCATAAGCTCTTTGAATATCCCTTCTTTTCCTTTAATGAAAATCAATGCATTCCTGCATTTCCGAAAGTTTTAAAAGAATATCTCTTTTTAAATTGCTTCCTTCCTTCTCTCTGGCCTTTTGAAATTCTGTCATAGCCAGCTCCATGGCAAGAAAAAGCGGGGCCTCTCTGTCCTCTTCCTCTCCTTCCACAATCTGAGCCACTTCCGGGAAAGAATACCAGCTCCTTGGCATCCAGATTTATAGGGAAGAGAATATTTTTCGGCTACTTTTTTAATGCTTTCCACATAGGCATCCAGTAAATCCTCCCGAAGCAAAAGCTTCTTCTTTTTTTCCGTGCTGTCCTCAGAGAAACAAAGATTTCTACCTTTCCTCTGGAAATTCTTTCCTTCACCCATTCTCTACACTTTCATTTCCAGATGCTGCATAGTCCGGGGCAGGCGTATAGACAGGTCTAAAAACGAGGAATTAACCGACTTGATTTCCACCGTGATACCGGAGCAGTCCTTCTCTCCCACACAGCGGCCGAATCCTGTCATACTTTTTGATACTCATAAAGCCCCCTCTCTTGCATTTTTCATGCCTTTACTTTATCCTCTTTGTAGCTTTTCCTCCAAAAACATAGGAAAAGTCATAGCCGGAAAGGATAAAGAACTTTCCTGTTGGCAATTTTATTTACGTATAAACCACCAAACTTACAGGCCGGTATTCCAGTATGATAGCAAAGGTGGATTTACTATTTCAAGTGGAAAAGGACGGTTTTTCATGGCATTTGACGGATTGTATCTTGCAGCGTGCATCGCGGAATTTCAGGAGCGTATTTTAGGCGGAAAGATTTCAAAATCATCAAAGTGAAAAGGATGAGTTGCAGCTTTTTATTAAAGAAGGAAAAAGCACGGAGATTCTCACCTCTCGCCAATCCCTCCTTCCCTCTTCTTTATTTGGCAAATGAAGGTAAAACCGCGCCCCATTACCGCCCCCAGCTTTTTGTATGTCCCTTCGAAAAGCATATCGAGACAGCATTATTCAAAAGTATTCGGCAGGCTTCCTAAAGCTTACGGAGGAAGGGCTGGAGCGCGTGCTCTTTTGGATATTTCCCATCGAGATGAGCTGGGGGATGTAGGCATTAAGCATTTGGCTGTAGAGATCATGGGTAAGTATTCCAACATCATTTTTGCTGAAGGAAGATTATACGATTTTTAGATGCCATAAAGAGAATTTCCCTGAGCCAGTCCTCTGTAAGAGAAGTGCTTCCCTGGAGGGAATATTTTCATTCGGATGCCTTCCATAAGGAAAACATTTTTATCCTTCCCTATGGAGGAGCTGAATGCGCTCTTGGAAAAAGGAATGCCCTCCCTTATGGGGATCCTCTTCCAAAAGCTTTTTCGGACTAAGCCCTTTGTTGGCCAGAGAACTTTGTCTTAATGCCTGGTCTCCCCTATCGATAAAACTCTCCAACACCTTATCTCCGGAGAAGGGATGCAGGGTGCAGGAAGCCATTTTGGCCTTTCGGAGAAACGATTCAGGAAAAGAGATTTTTCATCCGGTCATTTTTGTATGAAGGGAGAAAAAGCCTTTGACTTTTTCCGCTCTCTCCGTGCAACAATACAAAGGGTAATCCGGCATTTTCCGAAGAATACATTGCTTCCCCTCCGCCCTCCTCCTTCAATACTATGGAAATAAGGAGAGGGACGACAGAGTACGGCAGAAAATCCACCGACTTAAAGAAGCAGTGTCATACCCTTCTGGAGCGCTGTAATAAAAAGCTGGCACTGCAGGAAAAAGCAGCTAAAAGGATACGGAGAAAAAAAGATAAATTCAGAATCTACGGAGAACTCTTAACCACCTATGGCTACAGCCTTTCCGGAGGAGAAAAAGAACTTGTATGCGAAAATTACTATACAGGGAAAAGGAAGAAAAATCCCTTTGGATCCTACCCTTTCTCCTATGGATAATGCTAAGAAATATTTTTGAAAAAATATGATAAGGCCAAGAGGACGGAGCAGAATCTTTTAGAGCAGGTAGCGGAAAGCAAAAAAACGCTCTACCACCTCCAGTCCATTATGAACAGTATACAGCTTGCGGAAAGCGCAGGAGATCTGGATGCCATAAGGGCAGAAATGGGAGACTTCGGCTATATCAAAAAGTCAGCGGAAAGAAGAAAGAAAAACAGCGAAAGGAAGACCAGTCCAAGCCAAGACTTTTCCGTTCTTCAGACGGCTATCTTCTCTATGTGGGAAAAATAACCAACAAAATGAAATCCTCAGCTTCCAGATTGCAGAAGGAAAAGGACTTTTTGGTTCCATGGAAAAAATATTCCCGGCTCCCATGTGATAGCCAAAACAGAGGGAAAGGATTTGGAAGAGCTTCCCGATCGTCTCTTTGAAGAGGCTGCAGAGCTGGCCGCCTACTTCTCTTCGGAAGGCAGCAGCCAAAAGGTGGAGGTGGATTATACCCAGAAGAAGAACCTAAAGAAGGTTCCCGGAGTCGCCCCGGCTTTGTTATTTATCACCAGAACTATTCCATACTGGTAAGCCCAAAAGCTTAAGCTGGAAGAAATTAAAGACTTCCCCTGGTAAAGTTTCAAAGAGAAAAAGAGAAATGATTTTAAGCATTTTCATAACAGTATAGGGTCTGGACTTGGGGCACGCTTCCCGCTAACCTCGCCCTGCAGCGGATACTAAGCGAAAAACTTCAGTTCCTTCGTTTTTCGCAAGTACCAGCGGGCTCAGATTGCTCCCATTCCAGACCTATACTGTATGAAATAGAAAATTGTTTCCAGCTCTATATTCTCTTTTTCTTCTGCCCTTTACCAGAAAGTCGAGACCTATTCCTCTTCCCAGTCGTGTAGACATTCTGCACATCATCGGATGCGTCCAAAAGGTCCAGAGTCTTTCTTAAGTTCTTTACCGCTTCTTCGTCGGTTACGGAAACGGTATTTCCCGGAATCATAACCACGTCGGCTTCCGCCATAGGCAGGTTCTCCTGCTCCAGCTTTTCTCGTACGGAGGAAAACTCGCCGGGATCCGTGAGAATCTCATAGTAATCATCTCTTTCCAGTAAATCCTCGGCACCGGCCATAATCGCCATATCCATCAAGGCTTCCGCATCGTGGCCTAAGTCTTCCATTTCTTCCTTATCCAGAATAATCTGTCCCTTTTCCTCAAAAAGGAAGGATACGGAGCCCTGACTTCCCAGACTTCCCTTTCCCTTAGTGAAAGCGGAACGAACATCCGCTGCGGAACGGTTCTTATTATCGGTCAATACCTTAACGATAATGGCTACACCGTTTACCCCGTAGCCCTCGTACTGCAGCTCTTCAAAGTTCACCGTGTCCAAAGCACCTGCTGCACGCTTAATACCGTTCTGAATGGTATCGTTGGGCATATTGTTAGCCTTTCGCCTTTGGCAATAACGTCCTTTAACTTGGAGTTGCTGGCAGGATCTGCTCCTCCCTGCTTTACGGCTAAGGCAATCTCATGACCGATAATGGTAAAAAAATCTTTCCCTTTTGCGGCATCATTTTTCTCTTTCTTTGCTTTAATGTTTGAGTATTTTGAATGTCCTGACATGCTTATCTCCTACTTTCTATAATATTTTTCTATATTATCCAGTCTTCCCTTCTATGCAAGTTTTTTTCCAAAAACAAGTCGTTCCTAAAGCTAGCCTCCTTGCCTCAGGGGTCTCTGAATTTTTTTAGAACATTTTTGTTCTGGTTTCTGACTTCCATCCGCATAGTAGCTTAAAATAGGCTTATTCACGGTTTAGCCTTCTTCCTCCTGATACTCCTCGATATGCAAGGAAGACAGGGGATCATAGGGTTCCCACCATTTTCCCTTCATTTTTGTAAACTCTCGGCACTCGATTTCCCGGGTTGCAGAGGAATTCATAGGAAAAAACGCCCCATTCCTCCCAATCATAAAGAGAAATCTCTTCCTCTCCCTCCTGTCCCAGAAGGGTAACCTCCTGAAAGATTTCCGCCTCTGTATGGCTTACATCAATCATAGAACTGATCCATGCAAACTCTGCCAAGAATGGGACAAGGCTTTCCTCCCACTAAACCTTCGCTTAGTTGGAAAGGACTCTCGGGATACCGTCTCCGTATCCCACCGGAACAGTTGCCACCCGCATGGGTTCCTTTGCATAAAGCTTGCGCCGTAGAAATGCTACTCCTGCCGGAACTTCTTTAGCATGACTGATTTTAGCCTTCCAGGAGAGAACCTGTTTCAAGGGTAGCTTTCTTTCCATGTCCTTGGAGGGATAAAGCCCATACATCGCGATGCCGTCCCGCACCATATCGTACTGCACTCCCCGTCCCTCTAAAATTCCCGCAGAGTTGGAAAGGTGACAGAGGGAAGCTTGATTCCCCTCTCCTCTAAAGCCTTTAAGATAGTCTGCAAAACGCCTTTCCTGCATCTCCGTATAAGACTTATCCCTGTCGTCACAGCAGGCAAAATGAGAAAAAATACCGCAGATTTCAATTCCGCTCAGAGAGAAAAGCTCCAGTCCCAATTCTACAGCGCCCTCTTTCTCTACCTGAATGCCGATTCTTCCCATTCCGGTGTCCAAAAGCCAAATGACAGGGCAGGCTCTTTCCCTCCTTTTTAGAAATAGCGGAGAGAGCTTCTCCCTGCTCTCTGGTAAACAGAGGGCATAATATCATAGTGCCAAAGACTTCGGTACTGCCCCTTGGGAACCACCCCTAAAATCAATATGGGCGTGGTGATTCCTCCTTTCGTAATATAATTCCTTCTTCAATGGTAGCTACCCCAAAGAGAGCACATTCTTCCTCTACGGCTCTGGCTACCTCCACGATTCCGTGACCATAGGCATCCATTTTCACTACGGCACAAAACTGCATTCCCTTCCGAAGATGGGATTTCACTGCTTTGATATTATCCTGTAAATAACTTAACTCCACTACCGCATAGGTTCTGCCGTAGCTTTCTCTTCCCAAACACATTTCTTCGCTTTTTACCTTCTTTTTGATCTGTCTTCTTTTGATCTGTCTTATTTTTACCTGTCTTCTTTACTTCGTTTCTTAGTTTGTCAGATTTCCCTGATTCACTCTTTGTCATATCTCTAGCTTTTTAGCTTTAGTCTATCGAGCATCCTGCTCTTCCAAAACGTTCCAGAGCCTTCCCCATGGCATTGGCAATGTTTTCCAGCCAGGACGCCGTGTTCATCCCCATTCCTTGGCGGCCAGTTCTCCTGCTAAAATCTGCGCCTCACAGAGACAAAAATCGCCGCTTTATAGCCTTGCCCGGATTTGCTTTACAGATCTTATCTTCTTTTTCCTACATCGGAGTTTTTCTATTAGAGGCCCTCAAAGAAAATGCAGTCCTGAGACAAACCGACTTTCTCTTTTCGCTTAGCTTCTTCCTCTAAAATCAGATAAATCCCGGCTATACTTCGGCAAACACATCTCGGAGCCTCCCTTACTTAGGGCGGCACAGCTTCTCTTCCTGTGATAAACCAGCTCTCCTCCGGGAGAAATCACCATGGTATCGTGAGACTTTAACAGCAAGATACAATGGTACTCTTTTCAAAAGATTTTGCAATTTCTCCTCCGCGATTTTCGATTTCTGTAAGTCTTTTCCCGGAAAGTCTGGAAAACTCCATAAGATGAGGAGTTAGAATAAAAGAGTTTTTCCTTCCATAGGTTTTGCCAAAGCTTGCAAAGTCAGAATTCCTGAGAAAGAAGATTGAGTCCGTCCGCATCAATCAGCAAATGGGACTCTTCCCTTTTCCAAAACCAAGCGCAATAACTCTTTCTGCCTCTTCCCTGTGCCCATTCCCGGACCAAAGAGCAGAAAAATCCGCCCATGCTATCGCCTTTTCAACTTCATGAAAACGCTCTTTTCTCCTTCGAAAAAGAAAGAATAATAGCCTCCGGGATCAGGCTCTGTAATATCCCGCAATTTCTCCTTTGCACTGCACAGCTTCACAAAGCTCCAGTACCGGAACGATAAGCGGATAAAGCCGCAAAAATAAGCCGCTCCCGGCCATTCCCTCAGCTCCACCAATAATCAGACATTTTCCATAGGAACCCTTATGGGAAGCCGGATTTCGTTTAGGAATAAAAATTTTTCATTTTAAAGCCATCCTGTTCCTCTTTTATCATATTTTTACCACGTTATAAATTCATTTTTGAGGATTTTTACCGCAGTTATAGAATTCTGAGACTCTCATCATATCTTTTTCGATTTTATCAGAATTCCATCATGTCTTTTCGATTTTATCAAAATCCCATCATATCTTTTTGGAAGTTATCAAAATCTCATTCTATCTTTTAGCATTGATCAAACTCTCATTACATTATCTAAAAAGCCTTCTCCTCCATAAGCGCATAAGCCATTACCAGATCCTCGGTATTACTGATACTGACATGAAGAGCCTTCCTCCCATTTCCAGAAAAAAATTTTTTCTGCGCCGCCGTACAGCTTCACATAGGGTTTCCCAGACTATCCCTAAGCACTTCAATATCCAAGAGGGAGAAGTTTCTTACTCCGGTGCCGAAGCATTTGGACACCGCTTCTTTTACACTAAAATCACCGGCCAAGCGAGAGAGTCTTCCCTCACTTTGCCGGCGTTCTTCTTCTGTGAATACCCTATGGGTATAATTTTTACTAATTTTTCTAAACGGGCAATTTCCAATATATCGCAGCCGATTCCCAAAAATCATGAACGCTCCTCGAAGACACGGTAGGACAGGCGCATAAGACTTTCTGACAAATGAACATTTTTCCGTCACCACATGCTCCGGTACCTCCAAATCCACATGGGCAAAATTCCAGAGACCGTCAATGCCATAAGAAATTAATTTCTCCGCCACCGGTACTGCCACATCCTTGGGGATGCAGATGGCGGCCAAGCGGATGTGGTATTGCTTTACCACTGACTCAATCTCCTCCATAGAGAAATCTTTAAATCTCCTACCTTCTCTCCCCAAAGCTTGAGGGTTGGAGTCGAAAATTCCCTCGAAGGACAAAGCCCCGCTTTGCGAAAATTCTGTATAATTGGCTGAGCAATTCCCAAATGTCCGGCTCCCGACGATGATCATAGGATGCTCTCTATCGATGTTTAGAATCTTCCCGATTTCTTCATGAAGATTCTTCACATTATAACCGTAGCCCTGCTGTCCGAAATCCGCCGAAGTTATTCAAATCCTGTCGAATCTGGGAAGCAGTCAAATGCATTCTTTTGGATAGTTCGAAGAAGAGATACGATCAATTTTTTTGATCCATTAAATCCTCTAGGTACCGATAATATCTGGGTAAACGCTGTATTACCGCCCAGGATATTCCTCCATAGTGCCTCATAAATTGTCATCCTTCACAGCATTTTTACTATACTGTGCTGTGAAAAAGATGTCAATTCTTTATTTATAACGAGTGTCGCTCGCAAGCGTGCGATATCTCGTTGGAAATGCCTTCGCATAATCTGCCTTAAATTTTTCAATGCCTTGTTCTGTCAGAGGATGGGAAATCATTTTGCAGTAAAACCTTAGAAAGGGCACGGTAGCGATATCCGCCCCGGTCTTTGCACATTCCAAAAACATGAATCGGATGGCTTACTGAAGCGCAAATCACTTCTGTTTCCAAGTCCGGATACTGGCTGAAAACATCCATAATATCCTGAATCAGAATAAGGCCGTCGGAGGAAATATCATCCAGTCTTCCCAAGAAAGGAGAAACATAGCTTGCTCCCGCCCTGGCTGCCAAAAGCGCCTGGTTTGCAGAGAAAATCAAGGGTAACATTGGTCTTGATTCCCTCCTTGACAGCACCTTTACAGCTTTTAAACCTTCTGCTGTCATAGGAATCTTTACCACCATATTTTTTGGACAAAGGCGGCAATCTCCCGTCCCTCTGCAATCATCTTCTCGCGGTGTCGCTGTCCGCCCGTACTTCTCCGGAAATGGGGCCATCCATAAAGGAGGCGATTTCCTTCAGGGTTTCCTGATAGTCCTGACCTTCCTTGGCAATGAGAGAAGGATTAGTGGTTACACCGGCAATGATTCCCATATCATAGGCTTCTCGAATTTCCGCTACATTCGCTGTATCAATATAAAATTTCATCTCTTTCCCTCCCTGAACAGAAAATTTATAAGCTCTTTGCCTCTTCCACAACTCTTTCTACCGTGAATCCAAATTCCTTGAAGAGGGACTTGGCAGGGACCGGAGGCACCGAAGCTGATCCAGACCGATACTCTTTCCTTCAAAGCCTACATATTTGCCCCAGCCGAAGGTGGAAAGGGCCTCAATGGAAATGCGCTTTTTGCAAGACTTCGGGAATACCTTCTCCTGATATTCCGGACTTTGCAGAGCAAATACTTCCAAGGAAGGCATGGAAACCACGCGAACCGCTCTTCCTTCTCCTCTAAGCACCTTAGCCGCCTCTTCTGCCAGCTCCACTTCGGAACCGGTGGCCATGAGGATTAATTCAGGCTCCTGCTCTCCTCCGGAAAGAATATAGGCACCCTTCAAAGCATCTCTTCCATCCTTACAATACTGGGGAAGATTCTGTCTGCTTAGAACAATGGCTGTGGGACAATCCGTGCTGGACAATGCGGAGAACCGAGCCGCTGCAGTCTCCTGCCTGTCACAGGGACGGAACACCCGGAAATTCGAGGGTGGAACGAAGCATAGCCAGCTGTTCAATAGGCTCATGGGTAGGTCCATCCTCTCCTACACCGATACTGTCATGAGTTAATACATAAATCTGTGGGCAATCCCATAAGGGCTGCCAGTCTTGCCATAGGCTTTACATAATCACTGAAGACGAAGAAGGTCGCTACATAGGAACGAAGTCCTCCATGCAGGAGAATTCCGTTGGCAATGCCTGCCATGGCCAGCTCTCTTACTCCGAAATGGATATTTTTTCCAAGGGGATTTTCCGGAGAATAAAATCCCTCTCCCTTCATTTCCGTCTTTGTGGAAGGGGCAAGGTCTGCAGAACCGCCGAAAAGATTCGGCACCAAATCCTTTAAAAATCTGAATCACTTCTCCGGAGGAAGAACGGGTTGCTTCCGGCTTCTCCACAGCTGTCCAGAGCTTTTCTTCCTGCAACAGAGAAGCTGCACTTCCGGGATTATGATAAGCACAGTACTTGGCATAACACTCGGGATATGCCTTCTCGTACTTTGCTCTTAAATCCTCCCAGCACTGTAGGAAGTCTTCTTTTCCTCTACCAAAGCATCATAGTGGGCATAAACCTCCTTCGGTACAAGGAAAGGCTCCTCCTCTTCCCAGTTTAGGAACTGCCGCATTTCTTTAATATTTTTCCTCTCCAAAGGGCTCTCCGTAGGGCGGAAGCACTGCCCATCTTCTTGGGAACGCTATAGCCGATTTGAGTCTTAATCGTAATAAAATAGGGGGCAGAACAGTCTTCCTTAGCGGTTTTCAATAGCTCTGGGAAATCGCTTCGATATCATTACCATCCTCAACCGTCAAGGTCTTGAAACCGAAGGCCTGCATACGCTGTTCCACTTTTTCCGTAAAAAGCAATGTCTGTATTGCCCTCAATAGAAATCTTGTTGGAATCGTACAAGATGGTCAATTTATCCAGCTTCAAGGTTCCGGCAAGAGAAAAGGGCCCTCGAAGAAATTCCTTCCATCAGACAACCGTCTCCGCAGAGAGCATAGGTTCGGTGGTCTACCAGCTTTAAATCTTCTTTATTAAACTCTGCCGCCAAATGACTTTTCCGCCACAGCCATACCTACCGCCATGGCAAGACCTGCGCCCAAGGGGCCAGTGGTGGCATCAACGCCCTTGGTATGACCATATTCCGGATGTCCGGGAGTAAGGGACCCCAGCTGACGAAACTGCATCAAGTCTTCCTTGCTCAGCCCAAAGGAAAAAAGATGTATTAAAGAATAGAGCATCATGGAACCATGCCCTGCAGATAACACGAAGCGATCTCTGTTATCCCATTCCGGATGCTCAGGATGAAAATGAAGGTGTTTCGCCCAAAGGGTATATGCCATGGGTGCCGCTCCCAAGGGTAATCCGGGGTGTCCTGAATTCGCCTTTTGGATTCCATCTGCAGAAAGAATACGGATACTGTTTATTGCCTTCGTTTCAATCTCTTTATTCATTTTTCCTCCCTAAGCTCTTGACCGATTCTTTATAAAATTACGTTTTCTATCTTACCATAGGGATGTCTATGAATTTTTGGACTTTTGAAAAATATAAAAGCCTTTATAGAATATAGGGTCTGAAATCGGGAATCAATTTCCTTTTTCAGCCCCATATCCATAAAGGCTGTTTCTAATGTTTAAGCTGTTATTTAGCTTTTATCTTAGCTTTTGTTTTAGCTTTTTATTTTAGCTTTTATTTTAGCTTTTTATTTTAGCTTTTATCTTAGCTTTTATTTTAGCTTTTGTTTCTTACTCTTCCTTCAACTGGAAGCGCTCCACCAATTCATTCATCTTATTGGCCTGACCGGTAAGCTCTTCGGAGGCTGCCGCACTCTGTTCTGCTGTTGCGGAATTTGCCTGTACTACGGAAGAAATCTGCTGTAAGCCCTGATTTAAGGAAGTGATACCTCCAAATCCTTACTGGATGCGGAAGAAATCTTCTCGATCAAAGTATTTACCTCTTCCGTACTCTTGGAAACGGAATTTAAGGATTCTGCTGTTTCTTCGGTGATTTTTGCTCCCTTTTCCACAGCTTCAATGGTTTCTTCAATGAGTAAACCGGTATTCTGTGCCGCCTTGGCAGATTTCTGGGCAAGGTTTCCTACTTCATCCGCCACCACGGCAAAGCCCTTTCCGGCTGCTCCTGCTCTTGCCGCCTCGATAGCCGCATTTAAAGGAAAGGATATTGGTCTGGAAGGCAATGTCATCAATGGTCTTGATGATTTTTACTGATTTCATTGGACTTTTGAGGTAATATCGTCCATGGCCTTACGCATTTCTTCCATCTTCTCATTGGACTGAAGAACCGCAACTCCTGCTTCTCCCTGGAGCTTGTAAGCATCTCCGGCAGTCTTTGTAGAAGCCTGAATGGAGTGAGAAATATCCTGCATATTGGCAGACAGCTCCTCGATGGAGGAAGCCTGCTCCGTAGCACCCTGAGACAGGCTTTGCGCTCCGGTATTTACCTGCTCTGCACTGCTTAATACCTGTACGGAAGAAGCGTGAACCTCCTGTAAGGTTCTGTTCATATCCTCTGAATATGCTTTAAGCTTTCCAGAAGCGGTGCATAATCTCCTACATACTCTTCGCTTTCCAGATTTTCGGTAAAGTTTCCGCCTGCCATAGCATCCAAACGGTCTCTAAGGTCAAATACAATCTTCTTACTTCTTCCGATTACTTCGGAAATACTGCGAGAAAGCTCTCCGATTTCATCCTGCTGAGGATAATGAATTTCCACATCAAAGTTTCCGCCTGCCACTTCTTTTCCGACCTCACTGATCTTCTTTAATGGCTTTAAGGCATTGGAAATCCGCACAAAGTTAATGACCTGAACCAAAATAAAGATGATGACCTCGGACAAAATCAAAGCAAATAAAAGCTGATTTTTCTCCTGATCAAAATGAGGAATCGTCATAGCGGTCTGCACCCACCAATCTACACCCTCGATTTGCAAAGGTACATAGTAACGAACCTGGCCATCTCTTTGGAAAAAAATGCTTCTTTGCTCTGCATCTTTTCCACTAGCATATCGTTATATTTCTGACCGATTAAGTCTCCTAAGTTCTTTCCCTTCGCATCCGAGTTATTACTGTAAACGAAGTTGTTTTGGTTATCTAAAACATCAAAGAACACATTTTCATAACCAAGTGTACTCATATCCAACTCGTTGAAAACCTCTGTGAAATCTCCGTGGTTACGATTCCTAAAAACGATCTCCGTCCAGAATGGGAACAGTCATATAGAAGCTTCCCTTACCGGTATCCGGATTTTCCGTAGGGAAGCGTTGCGGAAGCTGTCTTGCTCTCCTGAGCCTGCTTATAAAAAATCCTGTGTACCTATAAACCTCGTAAGCACCATGGAGAACTTGTCTCCGTCGGTATCATAACGAAGGGAATAATTGCTGTTTTCCTTGGAAAATGCATCCGGCTCCAAGAGCAATGCCTGGCTCACAATTCCCCAGATTGTTTTTGCAAAGCTCTGCATGGTCTTTCATTAAATAATACTCTTCCTCAGCCTCCAGAAACCGTCAATGCTCCGGTAGCTTCTTCCAGCTTGCTCTTTCCGATAAGAGCTGAATCTTCGCCATCTTCTTTATGAAAAATTTACGAAAGCTTCTGCTAAAGACTTCATAGTATTGCTGGTATTGATTGTGATTTTATTCACTCTACCGGCATTTAAGTTAGATAGAGCATTCATATTTTGCTCATTTTTCTTGTTAAATGCCGCACTGGCTACTGATAGAATAAAAGCAGTCATCAGAGCAAATAAGAAAAAGCATGATGATACCTAAGCTCAAAGATATTCTTCCGCTTAAGGAATGGCTTCGCTTTGACCCCTGCATTTGTCTGCCCTTTGTTGAACTCAAATCGTGTTTTTTTCATTGTTCCTTCACTCCTTCTGTAGAAAAATTCCATTTTTCTCGATTTTCTTACGACCCTAATCATTATCAGCAAAACTAAAATTCTTATAATAAATTGAATTTATAGAACACACTGTTCGGAATTTAGAAATATATTTTTAAGAATATAATCAACTTTTGCCTTTGTATTTTCTTCTATGCTGTTTGCTTAATTTTTCTCAATACAAAAATGAATTATAAGTAAATTATTTTTGTCTTACACAAAAATACTTGAAAATTTTTCTCTCATTCGAGTAAACTGTAGAGGAAATCAACAAAGATTATCTTTATTCATCCGGTTGAGAATTTAAACTGCCTTACAGAAGATTTGGCGGAATTCTTTGCAAAAATAGAAAGGAGCCTTTATGAATAACGAAAACATCGGGAGAAATTTAGACGCTTTTAGCAGAACATCCTCTTACAGAAATCAGTCCCAAAGAACTGGAAGCACAAAGCTATTCTCTATGTAAAGAGTTAATTGAAAAGGCCAAGCTGCAAAAGGGACAGATTCTTGTAGTGGGTTGCTCTTCCTCAGAAGTTATCGGAGAAAGAATCGGAAGCTGTTCCAGTTTGGAAGCGGCAGAATGCCTTTTTCAGGGCATCTATCGGGCCTGTTCAGAGGCAGAGGTCTTTTTAGCCACCCAATGTTGTGAGCATTTAAACAGAGCCCTTGTGGTGGAACGTGCAGCCCTCCCATTTTCCGGAGCCTGTAAATGTAGTTCCGAAACCAAAGGCAGGAGGGTCCTTTTCCACAAAAGCTTATGAGAACTTCCGGGATCCTATCCTTGTAGAGAATCCAAGCCGATGCAGGTCTTGATATCGGAGATACCTTTATCGGAATGCACTTAAAATCCGTTGCGGTACCTCTTAGACTTTCTCAAAAGGAACTGCTCCATGCCCATGTTACTGCAGCCAGAGTCGACCGAAGTTTATCGGCGGTATTCAGTGCTTCCTATGATGAGCGCCTGCTTTAAAAATTAAATTTTATATTATTGTGTAAAATGAGTCGAAATTATTTCGAAAAAGGAAACAGGATGTTTCCGATGATTACGCCTATAGATTTACGGGAGGGATTCCATGTTACAATACCGTTTTGCTGAAGAAAAAGATTTGACTGCCTGCGTAGACTTATTAACCGATTCTTTTTGACTATCCTTATTTTTCTAATTTGTATTGAAGAAAGATGAAAAGCGCAGAGAATTTGTGCACTCAATCCAAACCATTGCCGTGAGATTTACTATGGAAAAACAGAGAATGTTGCTAGCCGAAGAAGACGGAGAAATTCTCGCCGTAGCCGCAATCCAAAGTCCCAATGGACAAGGGTGTGGAATTTAAAAGACTACGTTTCCAAAAAGGCACTGCAAACCTTTATGATTGGCGGTATTTTTCAAGACTTTGGCATGGATATCCATGACAGAAAAAGCGGAAAAAGGTAATTCACAGCCAAAAATGCCCCTTCTGGTATTTAAGCTCTTTGGCGGTAAAAACAGCCGTAGAGGGAAGGCATCGGCGCACAATTCCTGGAAGAAGGATAATTCCCTATCGTAGCCTCTGAAGGCGGGAGGACAATTCACCCTGATTACCAACACGGAAAAATAACGCCCGTTTTATGAAAAAGCAGGTTTCTCCCTTAATGTCCTACGAAGAAATCCATACCCCGAAAACCCAAATGAGGGAACTGGAGCTTTCTCCATGGACGTGCAAAACGAAAAGACTGTTGTCGCATAAACGACAACAGTCTTTTTCATTTTGCATAATAGACAGAAGCTCTCCTATCCTTCACTCTTACGATATTCCGAAATACACTGTAATACCTTAGGACACAGGAGGAAAAGAGCAATTAAGTTAGGGATTACCATAAGACCGTTAAAGGCTGTCCGCCACGGACCAGACCACGGATAAATCTACCGTAGCTCCCAAGATAGATACCAAAGCATAAAGACTTAAAAAAATCTTTACCGCAATAGGAGAGGCAAAGACAAACTCTGTAAACCTGGCTCCCATATAAGCCCCATCCTAATATGGTGGAAAATGCAAAACAGCAAAGAGCCACCGCAGTAAAAATACTGGACCAAGCTCCATAGGTGCTGGTAAAGCCTGAAATCGTAAGTTCAGCGCCGGCTTCTCTTCCGAAAGGAATATCTACTCCACTGCATAAGATTACAAGAGCCGTCAGCGTGCAGATCACGATAGTGTCTGCAAATACCTCAAAAATTCCAAAATATCCCTGTTTAACCGGCTTTCTGGTATCCGCCGTTGCATGGGCAATAGAACCGGTTCCCAAGCCCGCTTCATTAGAGAAAATCCCTCTGGAAATTCCCTTCTTCATGGAAAGAATAAAGCTTCCTACAGCACCTCCCGTAAATGCTCTGGGAGAAAGGCAGAAGCAAAAATCGTAGTAAAAACAGAGGGAACCCTATCAAAATGAAGGAAAACAACCCCTAAGGACAATACGACATAAAAACAAAAGCCATAAAAGGGAACCAGCTTTTCCGTTACCTGTCCAATTCTCTTGATTCCTCCCAACAAAATCAAAGCAACCAGCACAGCAATCACGATCCCGATAAAAGGTTTACCCTTCCATTTCCCTTCCGTAGGCAATAGGGAAAAATGGAATAAGGCCTCATTAATTGCCGCTGTTATCGTATTCACCTGGGTCGCGTTTCCGGTGCCAAACACCGTAAGAATACCAAATACAGCATAGAGGTAAGCCAGAAACATCCACTGCCTACCCAAACCGTTCTTGATATAGTACATGGGTCCACCCAGCAGCTCCCCTTTTTTATTGCTTTCCCGATAATAAACTGCCAGGGTAACTTCACAGAACTTTGTGCACATTCCTAAAATCGCGGACATCCACATCCAAAAGACAGCTCCGGGACCGCCGATACTGATGGCACCAGCCACACCGGCAATATTTCCTGTTCCGATGGTGGCAGCCAAGGCGGTGCAAACCGCCTGAAAGGGCGTTAAAGCCCCGTCCTTCGCCTCTCTTTTTCGGAAAATTCTTCCGATTGTTACCTGCATAGCCTCCGGAAAATTCCGAAGCTGTAAAAATCCGGTGCGGATACTCAAATACAAACCCACGCCAAGAATACAGGCCATAGCCGGCACTCCCCAAATAAACCGGTTCACCAGCCGGTTGACCTCAATTAATGTATTCATCCCTTTACCCTATCTATTCTATACTAATTGCTCTTTACTCTAATGCGTTTTACTCTAAATGCTCTATATTCTAAATGTTCTAGTTCTATTCTCAAAATGCTCTATTTCTGAATGCTGCTCTAATCATCTATTAACCTATCAAGCTGTTGACCTCTACACGAATAGGATAATCCTCTTGTTCCTCCAAAGATCGTTGCCGCATCACTCTATCAATAGCCACATGACTGGATTCCGCACTTGCTCCAACCAATAAAAATCATATATTGTTTGTTACCGCAGCGAACCACCACATCTCCCCTTCGAATCGTCTTACTCAAAAAGACCTCCGAAATTCCTCATTCGATTCTCCGTTCCTCTGCGATCCGCATCCGAACTCTCTTCTACCGTAAATAAAAACCATCTGTACGGGAAGCTGTGCTCTCTCTCCCGTCCGCTTTAGAAAAATGATAGATACTGCAAAAAGTCTTCATAATCCACCATATAAGCACCCGGGAAAATAATCTCTGCCCTCAATTCTTTTCTGAATCTCCGGCAAGGAAACCACGTTGCTGATTTCCTCTTCTTCCTCCTGTTTCTTCCGAAAAAACGAAATATCCCCCATGCCCTGCGGACTTTACATGATACATGGCTTCATCCGCCTTTTGGTAAAGACTTAAAAAGTCAGAGCCCTGTTGAGGGAGCCATAGCAACACCGATGGAAATTCCGAATTGACTGAAACGGAGGAGCCTAATACATGTTCCAGACAAGATTTCACCTTGAGACAAATTTCCTCGCAACGATCCTGTAGAGCATCCTCATTCCAGAAGCCTCGATAAAAAAATTATGAACTCATCACCGCCAATACGTCCCAACACATCATCGGAACGCACCAATCCCTGTAGCACCTTCGCCACTTCCATCAAAACCCTGATCTCCCATCTCATGACCGAAACGATCATTTACCATCTTGAAAATGGTCCAGATCAGCATGAGTAAAAGGCCGGTGTCTTTTTCATTTGTAAATACTCGTTAATTTGTTGTACACAGGCACTTCGATTAAAAAGTCCCGTTAAAACATCGATATCCGCCTTTTTCTCCAGATGCTTCAGCATCTGTTCTCTTTATAATCCGTTCCATACGGCGAAGTAAAAGGTCCGGCAATAAAGGTTTTCTGATATAGTCATAAGCGCCCAAATCAAAGCCCTTAATCTCCGCTCCGGAATCCTCGTCAGAGGTCATAATTACCACCGGAATATTAGCCAAATCATGGCGTTCCAAACGGCGAATCTCCTTCAAGAAAAGCATAGCCGTCCATCTCCGGCATATGCAAGTCCACCAGCAAAATATCCGGTTTGGAATTCGGCAAATCCTCCAATGCGGTTTTGGCATTGTCATAAGTAGCTACCTGATAATGATCCTTCAATGCCTTTTCTGCAATTTTTCTGGGAATCAACTCATCATCCACGATGACCACTCTCTGGCTCATTTTACTCCTTTTCCACCATCCCTGGATACATCTTACAAAAAAACCTTACATCCTGCCTCTATCTATACGAAAAACGATAAAGACACGTCAAGCTCTATTTAAGTTTTTTTATTCTTAATTTTCTTTGAAAAATATTTACACAAAATAATATTTTAATTCATCTATTAAAAATTAGTTTATCGAAAAATCCTTTACTTAACACACAAAGAGGCCATGTCTAGCTTCTAGACACTGGCCATCTTCTTAGTATGCAAATATTCCGTATGTTCCTTCCGGGCTGTAGCTAAATACTTCTCACTGATGGGTAATTCCGTGCCATCCTGCAAGATACAGACTTCGACCCGGTAATCCGTTGGATACTATCCTTGGATACCGCAATATAGCGGGATATCTGTAAAAAATCATCCTTCCCGTGTTGATCCATAAAGGCTTTCATGGACATATAGGTTTCCATATCATCTTCATGCAGGTGAATGAGAAGCCTTCTTCCCATGGTTTCCACATATTCCACGTCTTCCAGATAAATCCGCTCCGGCTCCCGGTCCACCATGACTTCCATATACTTTTACCTTTCTCCACGGTTTCTAAGGCATGGGAAAGTACTTTAGAAAATTTCTCATATTCCACAGGCTTTTGAATGTAGGAAAATGCCTTTAATTCAAAAGCCTCCGTCACATAGTCATTTCCTCCTGTGATAAAAATGATTTTCCCCGGAGCATTTCTTTCTTTAATCTCTCTTGCCAATTCAATTCCATTTAAATTCGGCATAAAAATGTCTAATAAAAACAAATCTGTAAGATTAAGATCCTGCTCTTTATTTTCCAGAAATTCCTCTCCGGAGCCATAGTAAGAAATCTCTACCGGAATCATCCGTTCTTTAAAAAATCGTTCCAATAGGACCCCTAAAAATTTCCGTTGTACCAGCTCATCATCACATACCACAAGCTTAATTTTCTTCATGGATAAACTCCCGGACTACTGTAAGTATTCTCTAGCTTCTTGAATTGTCTTCCTGTAGAGAGCCATGAAAGCCTCATGATTATAGGCAATATAATGCTCGGCTTCCTCTTTCTCTACGTTATCTACTACTCTTTTTGCTGCATGTTCCAGTTTTTGCATTTTCAGATAGCTTTACGGCGCCAACTGTTAAGGAGGTTGTCTTTTAATCCGTGGGCATAGAGGCGATATTTACTGTAGTCCTTCTCTGCAAATGCCTTCTCCAGCTCCTGCATCTTTCTCGTCACTACTGTCTCTGAAAAGCCCCAGGATTTCTCGATACACTTCCTCATCCTGCATGCAATACTGCAAACCTGTACTTCGATCCAGCGTTTTCTCTTCTTCTTCCTTCTCTACTATAGCATGTTTCTTTAATTCTGTCTGAAAATATTCTTCATTTGTTCTCTTCCGAATTAAATTCTCCGGCAGGAAGGTATACAAGGTTTTCTCCAGCTCATTTCCATCCACAGGCTTCGTCAGATAAGCGTCAAAGCTGGTGTTTACGTACTTCTGACGAATACCGGGGAGCATATTGGAAGAAAAGGCAATGACGGGAACCGGCTTTTCCATAACAGTTTTCAAAGGCATTTTCCCGAATCTTCTTCAGGGTTTCTTCTCCATCCATTCCCGGCATCATGTGGTCAAGGAATATAATGTCGAAGTTCTCTTCTCTTAACTTCTCAATACACTCTTCTCCGGAAAAAGCGCAGGTAATCTGCACTTCCGTCCTCTTCAAAAGATTCTGTACCAAACGAAGATTTAATTCATTGTCATCCACCACTAAAATTCTGGCGTCCTTGGCAATGAAAGCCCTTATTAAAGTCCTTCTTCTCTCCTCTTTTGCTTCTGATACCGTTCTTCATAATTTCCGATACGGTCTTCGTTTAACTGCCACTGGGGAATATAGGCTGTAAAAGCAGGAGCCCTCTCCAAATACACTATCCAACTGAATGTGTCCGTTCATGATTTCCACAAAAGTAGTTGGTAATGGGCAGTCCCAGGCCTGTTCCCTGAATATTCTGGCTCCAACCGGACTGTACTCTTTGGAACTTCTGGAAAATCAGCTTCTGATCACTTTCCTTCACACCTACACCGGTATCCTTTACGGCAATCTGCAGCTCAATGGCTTTTGCCGTACTGAGTCCGGTTTCTTCCTTGGACTGGACAGGAGAATTTCCCTCTTCGTCCAAAGCCCTTGCTGTTACGCTCAGAGTGATTTTTTTCCCTTTTCCGTGTACTTAATCGCATTATCAATCAGGTTTAAGATAACCTCTCGCACTCTGGAAAGCATCTCCGTAAAGCACCGCAGGGGTGTCTCCGTCAACAAGGATTTCAAATTGCAGTCCCTTCCACTCTGCACGGAAAGCGAACCATACTGTTGATTTCGTGAATCACGGTAGCCAATTCATAGGGGCTTGGGCACCAGCTTGATTCCTCCGGATTCGATTCTGGAAAAATCCAAAATATCATTTACCAAAGACAACAAGGTCTGCCCGGAAGCCTGAATATCCTGCGCATAGCTTAATACCGCATCATCACGGCTCTCCCGAAGAATCATCTCATTCATACCGATAACGGTATTAATCGGAGTTCTAATCTCATGGGACATATTGGCTAAAAATTCTGCCTGTACCTTATCGGAAATCTCCAGCTTGCTCTTTTTCATTCTGTACCTTATCATACTCAATGCCTTGCGCATGCATAATCTGGAAGGCAAAGATAATGGTTCCGATGGAAAGAAATTTTCCCTGATTTGTGTATCCGCTAATCATATAGGAAAGCAGCTCAATCATACAGAAACCGATTAGGGTACAATAAGCCCCCATCATCCAGGTCAACTCCCTAAAGAGATGTTTATCCTTCTTCCAAACCATGTAAAAAGCTACGCAATACCTCAATTGCGGTAATCAGTCCCAAAATATCAATGGGAAGATTTAATTCTGCGAAGGAAAAGATTCCTACACCCGCAGAAAAGATTATCAAGGTATCACAGATAAAGATAAAAAAGGACAATAGGAAGAGTTCTCTTTGACATAAGCCCTTTTCCACTTTGTTAATAAACAGAAGTGCCGGTATCGGAATCATAATCAGGGACAGATACTCCAGATTCCAAAGCAATAATATATTGTTAAAAAAATCAGCTGTCTGGCATCAATCTGACAACCAAGCCATAGTCCCATAAAGAACAGGCTGACTCCCGTATAATATGCCCCTCGTTCATCGCCCTTCTTTTTTTATCCACCAGGATATATTCCACCCACATTCCAATTCCCAGGAACATCAGGCAAAAAGCCGCCAGTATCTGCAAAGCATTCTTCCAAAGAATGGCACAAATAATGGAAACGTCTTCTCCGAAATAAATACCTCCAAGGGTATTCTCCGCCGTTCTACCTCTTCCGGTCAGCTCAATACGAATCATCTTCCCAAGCTGATCCTTCTGTACCGGGATACGAACCCAGGAAATAGGCGGAATCTTACTATTAAATGGCGGAATATCCGCATATTTAAATTCATATACCACTCTACCGTCTATCCACACCGTAATATCCTGATGCACTGTTCGAATAAACAAGCTGGTTAACGCATAAGGAACATCCTGGGGCAGCTGTCGTTTCAATTAAAAGCTCCTTCTCGGAACGGACTCCCGGTAGAATATAAACGCTTTCTTTGAACCGTCCGGCAAAAACTCTTTGCCAGCCGGATTGTAAAACTTCAAATTTTTCCTCATAAAATCCAAGCTTATCATAGTAGCGCATAGAACTGGCTACCACAAAAGATAAGCACAAAAAAATCAAAAAAACAATAGGTAGATAAAGCGTATCTTAACTTCTGTTATTCTATTCATACTATTTCTCCGAACTCCTTTTTCCGAGAAAACTCTTTATTCAATTCCCTCTATAGATTAGTGCATTTATTTTTAACATATTTCTTAAGTTTGTTCTACTCTCAGGCATCCATAATTCCCTGATTCATTGTAGAAAAACGAAAATTGCTCCTTACCATCTTTACATTTCGACCAAAGAAGGAAAATTTATAAACAAAAATACCGTAAGATTTGCACTTGTAAAGCATTGTACGCAAAAAGCCACTAAGGATTATTGTCCTTAGTGGCCTCAGGTTTGTGAGATTTTACTTCGTCGCGAAATCAAAATCCTTCGCCTTCTTCCTCTGCATCCTCCTGGTATTTCTCCAGAATGGTCTGCTGAAGTAACTCTCTCGTGGTGGAGCGGATAGGGTGAGCAATGTCTCTATACTCACCGTCCGTAGTTTTTCTGGAAGGCATAGCAATGAATAAGCCCTTTTCTCCCTCAATGACCTTAATGTCGTGAATCACAAATTCTTCATCAAATGTGATAGAAACAATGGCCTTCATCTTACCTTCTTTGTCAACCTTACGAACCCGTACATCTGTAACCTCCATGATACTCCTTCCTTTTTACATGGTATACCTTTCATTTTTCTCGATGACGATTCTGATATTCTCCGGTGTTCCAATGTAGGTTGTATTGGCGCGAATGGTGTCCCGCTCTCCACGATGCAATGTTCAATGACGCTGTTATCTCCGATATACACATCATTCAGGATAATCGAATTGCGAATAATGCAGTTATTTCCAACATAGACCTTACGGCACAAAACAGAGTTTTCCACTGTTCCGTTGATGATACATCCGCTGGCCACTATGGAGTTATGCACACTGCAATCCGGATTGTACTTCGCAGGCGGGTTGTCGGCCAATTTTGTGTATACACCAGGGCCTGCTTAAAGAAGTAATCCCGAATATTTCTCTTTAGGAAGTCCATATTTGTCTGATAAAAGGACTCCACTGAAGCGATATTGCTCCAATAAGTATTCAGTCTATAACCGTAGATTCGCTTGATGTTCTTGTAGCGAATCAGAATATCCTTTACGAAATCATAACGATCCTCATCATGGGCTTTTTCCAAAAGCTCAATCAACTGTCTTCTGCGGATAATATAGACTCCGCAGAAATACAACTGGCATCAGTTGATACGGGCTTTTCTTCAAAATCCACGATTCTGCTGTCCTCATTCATCTTAAGACAGCCAAAACGGGATATATCATCCCCTGCATCCATGTTCTTGCATACAACGGTGATGTCCGCTTTCTTTTTCGATATGATATTCCAGTACCTTGTTATAGTCAAGCTTATATACCCCATCTCCTGCGGCAATGATGACATAAGGCTCATGAGATGACTGTAAAAAAACAAGGTTTTGATAGAGTGCATCTGCCGTACCCCTAAACCAATCTCCATGCTCCGCAGTAATAGTCGGGGTAAAAACATATAGTCCACCTTGTTTTCTTCCGAAGTCCCACCACTTGGAAGAGGACAGATGCTGGTTCAACGACCTGGAGTTATACTGGGTCAACACAGCTACTTTCTGAATATGCGAATTGGACATATTCGAAAGAGAGAAGTCGATAGAACGGAAGGTTCCTGCAACCGGCATTGCGGAAATCGCTCTCTTGTTGGAAAGCTCTCTCATTCTTTTTGTTGTTACCGCCTGCTAAAATAATTCCTATTGCTCTCATAGTCTTTCATCCTCCCTTATAATCGCTCCTCCACTTTGAAGGAATCCATCCGGGTAGTCCGAAAGATCCGTCTTCCCATAAATCGCCGTGTTTCTGCCAATGGAAACTCCATCGGGTATAAGGGAATTCTCCCCTATCGTAGCAAGGTCTGAACAATACACCCTGCTGTCATAAACAGAATCCTGGTATTCTCCGGTACCAATCACACAATCTTTGCCAATCTCTACATTTTCAGCAATCACAGCCTGGTCGATATGTGTGTTCTCTCCCACCACCGTGTTTGCCATAATAATACTATTTGAAATAACGGCCCCATGTTCCACTGTTACACCGGCACCGATAATAGAATTGTAAATCTCTCCATGAATCTCACAACCTTCAGAAATAACGGATCGTTCTACGTGGGAATGGGTCGAGATAAATTGTGGAGCGGGATTATCGGTCTGTGTGTAAATCTTCCAATATTCCTCGTACAAGTTAAATTCGGGGAATCAATGCAATCAGTTCCATATTGGATTGCCAGTAGGAATACAAAGGTTCCCACATCCTTCCAATATCCGTTGAACTCATAGGCAAAAAAACATTCCCTATGTTCTGGAAAATATAAAGGAATAACATGCTTTCCAAAAATCCAAATCCGGCACATCCGGGTTCGTAGCAAAGCATCCTTTAGCACTTTCCAGGTAAAGATATAAATTCCCATAGAAGCCAAATTACTCTTGGGTTCCTTCGGTTTCTCCTGGAAATCTATAATCCTGCCGGTTTTCATCGGTGACGGTAATTCCAAAACGGCTTGCCTCCTCCATGGGTACCGGCATGGCGGCAATGGTTAAGTCGGCCTTCATCGCCTTGTGATACTCCAGCATAACCTCATAATCCATCTTGTAAATGTGATCCCCGGAAAGAATCAACACGTACTCCGGATCATAATTCTCGATATAAGCGATATTTTTGGTAAATGGCATTGGCCGTTCCCGAATAAAAAGCCGGTATCTTCCTGAGATTCATAGGGGCTGCAATACCGTAACGCCTCCCCTATTACGATCCAAATCCGAGGAATACCGATGCCGATATGTGCATTCAGGCGTAAGGGTTGATACTGAGTAAGTACTCCCACTGTGTCTATACCGGAATTAATACAGTTACTTAAGGGGAAATCAATAATGGAATATTTTCCGCCAAAAGAAACCGCCGGCTTGGCAACATTCTTTGTAAGAACCCCAAGGCGTGAGCCTTGGCCGCCAGCTAAAAGCATGGCGATCATCTCTTTCTTAATCACGTCATCACCTCTCTGCATCTAAAACATATGGCACTGGCAACCACAAAGAGCTTTCTCTCTATTCAAATAATCCTATTCAAATATTACGAGAATTCTTAATCTTCTTCTCCTTCTGGTATTTGTATTATAGCACTAACCCCAAGGCTTGAAAACCGAATTTTACGAAATATTTACTATAAAAAGCTTCAAGCCTATTCTATTTTTGTATAAAAGTTATTTATTCTTTGGAAAAAGGCTTTTATGAATCTACCCATTCTATCAAAGAACGTTATAAAAACTTTTTAGCAATATAGGGCTGAAAGCTAGCGAGGTGCCCCAATTTCAGACCTATATTGCTTAAAAACTATTTTTGATTCTCCCCAATTTAATGGGGAGTTTCCGTCGTATTTCCTTGAAAATTTTTCTACCTCCTATATACTGAAAAATATTGTTTACATAAAGGGGAAGTATGGAAATTACAGGATTAAGAGACATTTTTCCTATCACAGGAAGAATATTTGGATACAGAGGTTATGGTGAGCGGTTGGGTACGAAGCAACAGAGACTCCAAAATTTTCGGATTCTTGGTGATTTCCGACAGTACCTTTTTACTCCCGCTTCAGGTTGTTTACCATGACAGTTTGGAGAACTTTGCACAGGCAGCCAAGCTGGGCGTAGGTGCTGCAGTAATTGTGGAAGGAAAGCTGGTAGCTACACGGAGCGAAGCAGCCCTTTGAGTTGCAGGCCAGCTCCATTACAGTAGAAGGAGATACGGAAGCCAGTTATCCCTTGCAGAAGAAGAGCATACCTTAGAGTATCTTCGTACCATTCCGCATCTTCGTCCCAGAACCAATACCTTCCAGGCGGTATTCCGTATTCGTTCTCAGGTGGCTTATGCACTTCACTCCTTCTTCCAGGAGCGAGGCTTCGTCTATGTGCATACCCCCATTATCACAGCTTCCGATACGGAGGTGCAGGAGAAATGTTCCAAGTCACCACTCTTCCTTGGAATCCGTTCCTATGGAAAAGGGTGAGGTACAGTACGGAGAGGATTTCTTCGGTAGAAGACCAGCCTTACGGTTTCCGGACAGTTAAACGGAGAAACCTTTGCCCAGAGCTTTCCGAGACATCTATACCTTTCGGACCTACCTTCAGAGCGAGAAGTCCAACACCCAAAGACACGCTGCGGAATTCTGGATGATTGAGCCGGAGATGGCCTTCGCTGATCTGGACGATGTTATGTTTATTGCGGAGGATATGCTGAAATATGTGATTCAGTATGTTTTAGTCAATGCTCCGGAGGAATTGGAATTCTTAAATCAATTCGTGGATAAGGGGCTTTTGGAGAGATTAAATCATATCGTGGAATCTGAATTCGCCAGAGTAACGTATACGGAAGCGGTAGAAATTTTACAAAAACAAAACGACCGTTTTGAATATAAGGTGGAATGGGGCTGTGACCTGCAAACCGAGCATGAGCGCTACCTCACCGAAGAAGTTTACAAGCGTCCTGTCTTTGTAACCGATTATCCGAAGGATATTAAGGCCTTCTACATGAAGCTGAATGAGGACGGAAAGACTGTTGCGGCAGTGGATTGTCTGGTTCCCGGCATCGGAGAAATCATCGGCGGTTCTCAAAGAGAAGATGATTACGAGAAATTGAAGAAGCGTATGGAGGAGCTCAATATGAATCTGGAAGAATATGAGTTCTATCTGGATTTAAGACGTTACGGCTCCACAAGACACGGCGGTTTCGGTCTGGGCTTTCGAGCGAGCTGTGATGTATATCACCGGTATGAGCAATATTCGTGATGTACTCCCTTCCCAAGAACCGTTGGAAACTGTGAATTATAAGATTTTTGCCTCTCGGGTATCCGGGAGGCTAAAATTAACTTAGAAAGGATTCCTTATGCGTTTTATCCATGCCGCGGATTTACATTTAGGGAATGGTTCCGGATGCTCAGCATCCCTGGGGAAGAGAACGAGCCAACGCCCTTCTCCATTCCGCAGAAAAAATCGTAGATTTGGTTTTACAGGAAAATGTAGATGCCTTATTTCTGATGGGACAGATTTTTCCATCTCCCTCCCTTGCAAAAGGACTTGGAATACTCTACAAACTGTTTTCAAAAAAGATTCCCCTTCTGCCATGTTTTTGTTTTGTAAAAATGCGGAGGAAAAATTACTTTTCTCCGTAACTTCTCCTTTTCCCTGAAAATGTTCACATTTTCACAGAAGAAAAGCAACAGGCTTTATATCCCTGAACGGAAATGGAAATTTTAGCTGTTCAGGAGAAAGGATTTTTCCTATCTAAGGCCATGTCCTTCCTTTTGAGTGCATGAGGATGCCATTCCTCTTTTGTTATGGAATGGGGGTAAGATGGAAAGCCCGGAAGACGCCTCTTTTAATGCAGTTCTGCCCTTTTCCTATGTTGCATTGGGAGGAGGAAAAGAACGTGCCGTGTTCTTAGAAGGAAAAGCTGTTTTCCCGGATCTCCGGAGCCTTTGGGACCGAAAAGCACCGAGTAAACACAGGGTATACCTTGGAAATATCCATCCTATTACAAAAGAAACTGGATAGCCTATCCTTTTTCATACAATCTCTTCTGTGCAATACATTTCCTCTTCATTTTCGTCTGGATCCTTCTGTGGGACAGGAAACTCTTAGGCAACGTCTTACAAAGGAAATCGAGAAAAGGGGATTGCAAAATATTTATAGAAATTCGTTTTAGCGGAAAACAGAGATCCTGAAACAAAGATTATTCCAGCCTTCTATCAAAGGAGATTCGTCTGGTGGAGTGGATTGACGATACCATCCTCAGTATGATTTTTTTATGCGCTTTACAGAGAACACCAGCAAGACCTTCTGGGCTTTTTCATCCGATCCTATTTAAGAAAAGATTTGGAGGATTTAAATCCTTCGGAAAAAACAAAAGTCTCTTTTACGGCGTTTCTGCCCTCTTAGAAGGAGGAAAGTCATGATACTGGAAAAAAATTACACATCGCCGGCTTTGGAAAATTTTCGGATTATTCTCTGGACTTCTCTCCCTCCTGCAGATTCTCTATGGAGAAAATGAGGCAGGGAAAAGTACAATACACGCATTCATTCAAGCCATGCTTTACAGGATTCCCAAGGGAGCCAGTAAACGGAGGCTTTCTTCCAATATCGCCCTTTTTCCGGAGCAACGGCTTTCGGAGGAACGTTTGAATTTTCCCTACGGGGAAAGTCCTACCGCATCAAAGGGATTTTATCCTGGGGGAGGCCGAAGTCACCCCATTGGCATCCGGACAGCTCATCCCTGATGGGGAAAGTTTTTTACAGAGCGTTCTTGCGCCATTTTCTTTGGACAGCTTTAAAAATACCGTGTCTATCCGGCAGTTAAAATCCTCTACAGAAAGGAGATGGTTTTTGAGCTCCAAAAATGCTGAGTAATTTTCAGCAAAGCGGAAATGTGGAACTCAGTCCCGATGCGGCCTCCGTTATTTGGACAGGGAAGAAAGCCGCACTGCAGGAAAAATGGTTCCCGAGGCCACAAAGCGCTATTCCTCACTTTTGGGAGAAGTAAAGAATACCCAAAAGGCGCTTTCCCAAATCAATGTGGAAGAACTTCCGGACTCTAATGCAAAGTCGGAACACGAGCCCCTGTCCAATAGCTTCTATAGAAGAGATTAGCCTATCAAGGAATCTCCCTCATTGGAATTACAAAAGAAAGAAAAATTCGAAAAGCAGAAACTGAGACTGGAAGCACTTTTCCACTCTTTTGGAAAAGGAAGAGTCGGAATAAGGAAGCGCTTTTAGAAGAGCAAGATCGGATGCTGCTGTATCTGAACCATGCCAGGGAGAGAAAAGGAGCTTGGCAAAGGCAGCCTGATTCTATACCCTATCTTCTGCCTTTTGCCCTTTGCTTTTTGCAGTTTTAACGGTAATGAGCTTTCTTTATGCCTATACCATGATCAGTTTACCCGCCTTTCCCTTTCTTTTCTATGGGCTTTTCCGCATACCTGTACCCTTTCTTTTGTGCCTTTTTACTTTTTCTGCTTTTGGCTCTTTCTCAAAAAGAGTCTTTAAAGCAACATCAAAACTGGATAAAGAAAGAAAAAGCAAGAATTTGAAGAGCTTCTGGGGAAAAGCGTCAAATTTCCGCCTTTCTGCAATTTCAAAAACAGCAGCAAGGAAGAGCTTTCCGAAAAGAGTGCAAGTCAAGGCTATTCTCAAGCTAAGATTATGCAGTACTACAGCACAATTTTGGAAAAGTGGACGGAAAGAGAAGAAAAAGCAAAGCTTTTACAGACTTTAGAGGAAAATTACGAAAAAGAGCAGGCTCTCTGGAAGGAAAGCAGTCTTGCGGAAAAGCCATAGAGAACAAAGGAAGAACTGCTTCAGTCAGTACGGTATTTTACAAAACAAGGCGGATTTACTTCGTCCTTCTCTGGAAGAAAACGAAAAGCTTCAGGAAAAAGCTGAGAGTCTATTCGGGAAGCGAAGGAGCGGAATTCAACAGATTGCCACAGAGATTCGTAAAAGCTTTGCCTTCCACCTAAATGATAGTTGCGGACATGCCTTAGCCGAAATCACCAATGGTCGGTATGATTCCTTATGGATCGATGAAAACCTACAGCTTTATGTCAATGCAAAGGAAGGATTCTTCCCTCTGGAACAGGCTTCCACAGGCACGATTGATCAGCTCTATCTGGCATCTAAGACTTTCCTAGCACTTCCTGCAGAAAGAGAAAATCAGGAATACCTTCCTCTGCTCTTTGACGACAGCTTTGCTATGTATGATGAACGAAGACTTTCCGCCAGCCTCAGCTATGTAAAAAGGCTTATCCGGCACAGATTCTTCTTTCACCTGCCATCATAGAAGCCAAAAATTTTGCAGGAACTGGGAATTCCCTTTGAGCAAACGGAATTAAAATAATAAACGAGATACCGCCGGCACTACGAGCGATACTCGTTAAAGAATAAAATATTTTCTATCAATATAGGGTCTGAGATTGGGGAACGCCTTCGTCGACTTCGCCTACAGTCTCAGAACCTATATTACTAAACATCTTTTGTTATTTTGATCTTTACAGCCCCTTTTGTCGTTTAACCTGCAGAATCTGCCGGAGGATTCATACGGATTCTACTTCCGGCTCTTCCAGCTTTAAAAACCGCTTCTGTCAGACTCTTACACTGTCCGTTTTTGCAGGAATTGAATCATTCTCAATATATCCTCTTCATTCAAATGCTTTTTCCCGATAAACTGTTCGAAATTTTATGGGTTAAGGCAATCTGCATTTCCTGCGCTTGCCCTTCTAAACTATTCTCTCTTGAGAAGCTTGCTGCCACTGCTCTCTTTTCAAAAGTAGCCAGTCGCTCCTTCTCCGTATTCTCGATTTCATCTCGTATAATATTTCTGGTTTACCGTTTTCAAAAGCTGTGAAGCATTCTGTTTTTGTGCAATAATTTCATTTCTCTCCTGATTCAAAGTCTGCTCAGTTCATCATCGAAACTCTTCCAGATGATAGGGCGCATCATTAGAATCCTTATGAATCTCATTCTTTTAAACGCTTTATCTGCTTTCTTGTTTGCGAAGAATCTTCTTTCGGATCTCTGCTCCTGCTTTACCACCTCTCTATACTTTGCCCACGGTTCTATTCCCGATAAAGAGACATAGAGGCCACCGAAAGATCAAGATGTCCAGAAGATAGATTCCTACCAAAAAAACAGGAGCTCTGTGGGGACCAGAAAATAGTAAATGGAAATAGGAACGGCCCCAAAAAAGAGTAAAGAAAAGAAAATCATCCCCAACACTTCGGAGAAAGGACACCGGCTTAAATAGAGATGGCGAAAGAGCTTTGGTGAGTGCAGAATAAAGGCGCTCCCTCTCTGGTGCAAATACCGTGATACTGCTCGTTTCAGCTCCACATTTTTCCTGCTTCAAGGGACCGGATTCTTCACTACCCTCTCCTTAATTCCCTTATTTTTAGCCTTTTCTCTGGCCTCTTGAACCTTTTTAATCTTGCCGTCACTTTGCGACAGTTGCTGATCATAGCTGCTTTCCAGTCTCTTTTCTTTTCCGTTCCTGAATAGTTTTTCGATTTTTTGCTTTAGAGCTTCCGTCTCCTGCTCAAAAGTCAGTTTTCCCTTGCTTTTCTTTTTCTAAAGCAGACTCGCTGTGGACTTTACAATCCTCCAGCTGCTTTAATGCATCCTTAGCCTGTTCCAAAAATAAAACCAGATTTTTCCTGCTCTAATCCCATATTGGCCTCCTGGTCTAAAAGAAAATTTCTTGTAATTTTCCAGCATTTTTCCATTCTTTTATAACAAAAAAAGAAGTTCTCGTAAAGACTCTTCACTCTTCTTTCAGAAATATCGATTTATAGGAATTTATAGAGGAACATTATGACGGTTTTCTATGCCGTATGCACAAACTCGGAAGATGATGTGGCAACGATTATAAGTATTAATCAAAAGCGATGGCAGATTGAAGAATGTTTTCCGGATTATGAAATCGAGTAGGAGGCGGCGACTAACCGCCGTCCTCTCACAACACTGTACGTACGGTTCTCGTATACAGCGCTTTCAATAGTTGACGTGCACAGACTGATAGGCTGTGGCTAAATCGTAAAAAGCCACTGTTTATCAGTCTTTCTTTTGTCATTGCCATGTTCATGACAACTGTATGTGTTGTAAACCAATAGCCTCGTCTGCTGTTTGCCGTTTTCCACCCTAGGTCTTGAGGAACTCCCATGACCCTCAGGTTTCGGTATCTGGTTCGCATCATTTCCATTGTTTCCATACACACATACGTATTCTGTGATAGAGCCATCCGTTGATATCATTCATGTTGCTCTTCATACTTGCTATTCCATAGTAGTTAAGCCACCCTCTTGCGTATACCTTGATTCTTTCTAGGCTCGGCCCGATTGACTGACAGCGCTTACGGGAAGAAAGCTCTTTCAGTTTCGACTTAAACTTCTCCCAAGACTTTGCATGAACTCGGACATATATGCCACACTTCTGTTCCTTCCCAGTGCAAAAGCCAAGGAATTTAAAATTTCGGATTGCAAATACACTGACAGTGCGGCTTTTCTCTCGATTCACTGTAAGTTTCAGTTTCTCCTCAGAATACCTCATGCTGCTCTCTAAGAGTCTCTCTGATGCCTTTCTCGCTTTTTCGCAAGAAGCACTATGTCATCTGCATACCTTATGCATGGGACACCTCTTTTCAAAAACTCCCAGGTCGAACTCATTGAGGTAGATATTCGTGAGCAAAGGGATAAATTCCTCCTTGTGGCGACCCTTCCTCTGTTTCAATAACCACTCCATTTTCCATTACGCCACTTTTCAGATACCTCTTGATAAGTTGCACCCACGTTCATCTTTAACATTTTTCCTCAGAAGGTTGATAAGAATCTCGTGGTTGATTGTATCAAAATACTTTCGATAAATCTAGAACTACCACATATGTCGTAGCCCCTGTTCAGCGTACTCCTATAATCTTAAGTATTGCTCCTTTTGCGTCTCTGTTTGGACGGTAACCGTAGCTGCCGTCTGTAAAGTGGCTCATAGATTGGAACTAACTGTTGTGTTATCGCCTGTTGAAGTGTACGGTCTATCACTGTTGGTATGCGCTTTCGCACCACCATCTGGTTTGGGAATCTCAACTCGTCTTACTGGAGACGGGTAGTACTTCTCCACGATAGATACGGTTAGTTAACTCCTGTTGATGTTCTCTGAAGATAGGAGAGTGCCTCTTCGATGGTCATACCATCAATTCCGGGTGCTCCCTTGTTTGCCTTCACTCTCTTATACGCTCTGTTGAAAGTTATCTTTATGCAGTATCGCTTCTAGGCTTCGGCTGTGCACTGCCTCTTTCTTTCCATATCAGATTGGACTGACCTACGCGCTTTCGCATACCCTTCATGTTCCGCACTATCTCTTTGCAGAACAGCCATTGTTTTTCAATGTTTTCTGCCATAACCAGTCATTCCTCCTTTCTCAGTCATACTTGAGACTCCTACTGATTCGGTCCTTTGTCTCCTCGACTACTATGACCCTCTGCTGACTTCTGTGTGTTCAGCATTGCTTTGGACAATGGTTACCTCTTTCGAGGCATATCACACAGACCTCCCTAGAGTACCACACGTTTCTTCCTCTCCATATATCTGCCTCATCTATCATGCATGATTCCGTGTAGTTATTGGACTTTGGCTTGTCTTGCAGTCTTATCCTCATGCATAACCTCATATGAGATTTCTGTTCGTCAGACCAGAGATTTGCCCATGAGTTAGTATCTTCCTCATCCAGCTTCCTTCAGATTCGAGGTCACCCTCGACACCCTTGCCTTCAGCTATATCCTTCCCACTACCGGGCGGATTCGGGACTTTAACCCGTTAGAAACGTGCGCCGCTAGGCTCACGAAAACTAAGACTCATAAATGGCGTAATTACACCGTTTATGGGCTCTTGACTCTTTCGCAACTGTCAAAGACGGGAGTATCACCAAATCCATCTAATTATAGGACATTGTCAAATTTTTGGTCCGTCCCAGTCAGTCCCAGTACCGGAGAATTATAATTTGTAGATTTCGTAATTATTAAATCTATCATATAGATTTTTGGGTTTGGAATCATTTTTCTATTTTTATTGTCCCATTTTCCTTTAATATTGACACAAGTTCAAAATCATTGTTTTTCAATAGTAATTTTTGTATTTTTATTTAAAGATATTTATTTTTGCTTATATTAAATGCATTAACCTCAAACGTAAATACTTTCATCATGTAAATATCAACCGAAAATGGGCCCAGAGTTATTATCGAAACGTGGTCCACAAATACTAAACTAATTGACCACGTTTTTAATTTTGATTTTTGAAATGCATTTAAATTCAAATGGATTCAGATGTATTTTTCCTATAAAGCTTACGTACTCTTCCATATTGTTTTTATTCTTTTTAAAAATATCCAAATGAATTTCGTGGGTAAAATTTTCTATTAAAATTTCGTAGCTATCATCAAAAAATCTTTTTATGCTTTTTAGCATCCATATCTGCCATAATGTATATGATATAAATTCCTTTGTAAAAATCTCTTTGGTAACCAAAGGGATCTCCTGCTGAATAGGAAATTATCTGGCTGAAACCAAGATATAGTTCGTCCTTTACAGAATAACTTTGATAAATTATTTTTACATTTCGTCTTCTTTCAGGATTACAAAATGATTGCCTGTAGATAAGAGTTTCCCTAACAATGATGATATTTTATTTATACACTTTATTGCAGTATTTGGATCATTTGTGCCAGGGGCTTAAGGCCATATTCGCAATTTCGCTTAAGTTTTACAATTCCACGATGATAATCTTCTTCATTACTGTAAGCATTTATTATAAACAATGGACTTAATTTTTCTTTTTAATTCTTTTTATCATTATCATCTAACTTGCATTGGAATATATTTAATTCCCTACGCTTTCTCCTTTGGTTGTGTATTCACCAATTCTCTTGTTTATAACAAATTCTGCTTTTATGCCATTAAGCTTTTTTTAAAAAATATCATCTGATTTTATTTCAAATAAATAACCTGAGCTCTCAGCTACAATTGATAAGTTTTGTAGATTCATAGCCTTCTTCATAATGCTTAGCTTTTTCTTAGTTCTACCTCTTTATCAATAAGTTTCTCGCAATCATTAAAAACATTTTCTATAATATTTGATACTTTGTAGATTATCAAGAACCCTGTCTTGAGAAAGCGATAAAAACTTAGCATCGCAATTATGGAATAAGCAATTCCGAAACTTCCAGCGACAACATGTTGGTCTGGAGCAATATCTTGCAATAATAGGATACTGATTACTGAATAGAAAAACCACTGACAAATATACCATATAAACCAAGAACTCCGGTCCTATCTATGAAACTCTGAAGCATCCTAGGTGATATGTTACTGCTATATTTATTAAGCACAGTGACAATAATTGTAAAACTAAAAAGTACTTATAGTCAAAAAAATATTCCAGATAAATTAGAAAGGAAATCTACCGAAACTTCAACCGACAACAATAGTTGTTTTGGGAATATAAGATTTAATTGCAATATATTGATGATCAAAAAATCCAGGTAACTAAAAAGAGCGCCACTGTTACAATTAAAAATCTTGACATCCTTAAATAATTTTTATGATTAAAAAAACCACAATTTTAATTTTTGATAACATACATCAATCCTCCTGTTTTAAATATGTTGGATTATATTATCATATAATCGATCTTTATCAATCTGAAATGGTATATTCATCTTTTTGTAATTGAAAAATCCTTTATGATTTTCTTGCTTATTTTTCCCTAATCTATCTTCGATTAATCTCTAAAAAGAAACTACTCAGTAGTTTGACAGTTAAATATTTCCAAAAATCTCATCAGCCCTTGAAAAAGCCTGTATTTTTTTGTCAAATTTTTATTAAATATACACCGGCTATATTCAGCTATGTGTTGTATGTTGTATAACGGGCGCAGGGAGTGGCTGCGTCATGAAAGTATCTGTATAAAATCGAAGAATCAAACCATCTATTACCTGAGTAAATCAGTTTGGGTAGATGGTATTATAAGTATTAATCAAAAACGATGGCAGATTGAAGAGTGTTTCCGGATTATGAAGAGTGAATTTCAAGCCAGACCGGTATATCTCAGTAGAAAAGATTGAATCACGGCACATTTGGTTTTAGAACGGATTACGAGATTGTATCTCAAAGAGAAATAAAAAGATTATAACTGCAACGAGAAAGTAGAAATATTGCTAGAATTCAAAAAGAAAACAAGAGCTCATAAATGGCGTAATTACACCGTTTATGGGCTCTTGACTCTTCGCAACTGTCAAAGACGGGTTTTTATAACAAAAAGATAGTCTCCGTAAAGACTCTTCCCTCTTCTTTTCAGAAATATCACTTCACTCTTCTTTCAGAAATATCGATTTCATAGGAATTTATATTTTTGCTTTATGGAAAATATAATTTTGGGGATTGCTTTTATCTCTTTTGAAAAGCTATAGTCAAAAGACTTGTTTATTTTTCTGTTTCCGTATAGAGAAAAAGGATGTTTAAAGGAGTTTTTATGTTTCGTATGAGTGGTACCCTGAGGAAGGATAATAAAATATTGGCTTCCTGCGTTTCCCTGCAGGAAGGTCCCTGGGCAGTAGAACCGAGAAGGTTTTTAAAGCCTTGGAAGAAATTTGTCAGCATCTGGATTTGGCTGTTCCCATCTGGCTACCTGCCCGAATTGAGGAGTTTAAACAAAGAAGTAAGACCGTATTTATGGAGGATTCCTTTATGGAGGATATTCCATTTGACAGCTTTAGCATCGAAGTAATCGAAGAATAAGGGCTGTGAAAAATCAAAATTAAATAGATTTTCGGCAATATAGGTCTAAATGAGGGGTAGTCTGAGCCCGATACTTGCGAAAAACAAGAGAATCGCAGTTTTTCGCTTAGTATCCGCTACGTGGCGAAGCTAGCGAGAGCGTGCCCCCAATTTAGACCTATATTGCTTAGAAAACTATTTTGATTTTTTACAGCCCCTTAACTATTACTTATTTGCCAATTCCTTTGCCAGCTCTTCATATCCCGGCTTTCCTAAGAGGGCGAACATATTTCTCTTGTAGCTCTCTACTCCCGGCTGGTTAAAGGGGTTTACCCCGTTCAAATAAGCGGAAACACCGCAGGCAAACTCAAAGAAGTAGAATACCTCTCCCAGAGTTCCGGCACCCTGCTCATCAATCTTTACGATAAAGTTCGGTACATCTCCATCGCTGTGAGCAAGAATGGTTCCCTTCATGGCTGCCTTATTCACAAAGTCCACGGTCTTTCCTGCAAGATAGTTCATGCCGTCTGTGTCAATGGCTTCCTTCTCCAGCACAATCTCTTCCTTGGACTTTCTCGATTTCCAAAACAGTTTCAAAAGTGCAGGGGACTTCCCTCCTGAATAAACTGTCCTAAGGAGTGTAAGTCTGTCGTAAAGTCTACAGAAGAGGGGAACAAGCCTCTATGATCCTTACCCTCAGATTCTCCCATCAGCTGCTTCCACCACTCGGAAAGGTAGTGGCAGGATGGCTCATAGTTTACCAAAATCTCAATCTTCTTATTCTTTCCGAAGCATGATGTTTCTGGCATGCCGCATGCTGTAAAGCAGGATTTTTCCTTGTAGTCAGCGGAAAGCAGTCTTTCCCGCATAGCATTGGCACCATCCATAAGCTCCTGGATATTCACCCCTGTTACGGCAATGGGAAGTAGGCCTACTGCTGTAAGCACGGAGAAACGACCTCCGATATCATCCGGTACCACGAAACTCCTCATAATGCATTTCATCCGCAAGGTTCTTTAAAGCACCCTTTTGCACGGTCTGTAGTGGCATAGATACGCTTTTGCCGCCTCATCCTTTCCATACTTCTCTTCCAGCAATCCCTTAAATACTCTAAAAGCAATGGCAGGCTCTGTAGTGGTTCCGGACTTGGAAATGATATTGATAGAGAAATCCTTTCCCTTCAATACATCCTGTAAATGCAGAATATACTTGGAAGAAATATTATTTCCCACATAATAAATTTCCGGAGTCTTTCTGTCCTCTTTCTTTAATTCATTGTAAAAGCTGTGGTTTAAAAACTCATTGGCTGCACGAGCTCCCTAAGTAAGAACCTCCGATACCGATTACCAAGAGAACATCGGAATCCTCCTGAATCTTCTTTGCCGCCTTCTGAATCCGCTGAAACTCTCCCTTATCATAATCCGCCGGCAGGGAAATCCAACCCTAAAGAAATCATTTCCCGCACCCTTTCCGGACAAAAGAGTATCTCTTGCCGCAAGGGTCTGGCTCTTAAAGTTCTCCATCTCCTCTTCACTGACGAATTTTCTTGCCTTGGATAAATCAAATTGTAGCATATAGCCTCCTTCTCCTTTTCCCTCTATTCCTTCAGAGGGTAGTTCTTCCGAGATGATTTACGAATATATCGTGAAACCGTCTCTTCTTAGCCTCTACAGTGTATCCTGAAAATACACCGTTAACTCTAACTTTATTTCTTATTTTGTAAGAAAAAAACTTACTTTAAGAATTCTAAGACAAAGTCTACACTTTGTGCAATAGCTTTTCTCTCAAATTCTGTATAAGTCATAGGTGCTTTTAGTGTTGGCTTCATCGGAAATAAAGCGCAAAATCAAGAAAGGAACCCCATTTTTCCTTGCAATCTGGGCAATAGCCGCCCCTTCCATCTCACAACAGGGATGCTTGGAACTCCTTCCGTAAAAATTCCTTTTTCTCCTGAGAGAAACAAAAGCAGTCTCCGGTAGCTACTCTACCCAGAAAAGTATGGAAGCCCTGCATGGTCTTCCCCACTGCTAATGCCTTCTCAATCATTCTTTCCTCTGCCGGAAAGGCCAAAATCCTCTTCTCTGGGAATCTGTCCCCGGGGATATCCGAATTCCGTAGCGTCCATATCATATTGCACTGCATCCTTGGAAACCAAAAGATCCAAAACATGGATCTCCTCCGCAATGGCTCCTGCCACGCCGGTATTTAGGATTTGACTTGGAGAAAAAAAGTATCGATTAAAGCCTGGGTACAAGCTGCTGCATTAACCTTTCCGATTCCGGCTTTACATAGTACTACTTCCTTTCCGGAAAGCTTTCCCTTTACAAAGAAGTATGGACCCTTTTGGATTTCTTCCCTGTCCTCACAGAGCTCCTTAAGCTTTGCCACTTCCTCTTCCATGGCTCCGATAATCCCTATCATCTTCCCCCTCCTTTTACAGCTTATGATATACCCTTTTATGGCTTTTAATAAAATTTGAATGATTTGAAAAATTGAACTGCATCGATTTTTTCCAAAAGAAAGAATTACAAAAAAGAATCAATGAGCTGTAAAACATTTTCTCTTCCGTTCTTTTCCTTACTGTTTCTCATAGCTTCTTGGAATTTTTGCCTTATTTATCCTTCAGTTCCTTTAGTAATGCATAAAGCTTGGAAAAATTCGCCTCCGCCTCTTCCTGAGAAAGCACCAAAGAATATCCCTGCTTTTGGAAGGACTCTGCATTTAAAATCTGGTCTCCTCTGGATGCTCCCTTAGGTAAGGGAATTAAAAGGTTGGGCTTTTCCAAAGCCAGTAGCTCTCAAATCACATTGGCTCCTGCTCTGGATATAACACAGTCTGCCGCCTGATAATAATCCGCCAGCTCCTCATGGACATATTCATATTGCTGATAGCCGGTCCTATTCTTTAGACTTTCATCGGCATTTCCCTTACCGCAAACATGGAGAATATCCCAATCTTTCAAGAGCTGATCCAGATGCTTTCGAATCACCTGATTTACCGCCTGGGAGCCCATGCTGCCACCTATAATCAGCAAAAACCTCCTTTCTCACCGGAAAATCCGGCTCTTTCCAAGCCTTTCTCTCGACTTCCCTGTAGAAGCTCCTCTCGAATGGGGGCACCGGTAAAGACCGCCTTTTTCTTGGGTAGATAATTTAGGGTTTCCGGAAAATTACAACAGATTTTTTTTAGCAAAGGGAATGGTCAGCTTATTGGCAAGCCCCGGTGTCATATCCGACTCATGGCAAATCACAGGAATCCCAAGGCTTGCCGCTGCATAGACCACCAGTACCGCCACAAAATCCGCCCTTGGAAAAAACCAGATTGATTTTTTCTTTTTTCAGGAATTTTCTGGCCTGAAAAAATCCTGCGATGACCTTAAAGGGGTCGGTAAAGTTCTGTAAAGAAAAGTATCTCCGAAACTTTCCGGTAGCAATCCCGTAATAGGGAAGTCCTGCCTTTTCCGCCAATTCTTTTTCTATTCCCTTTTCCGAACCCATATAAAAGAGCTGATGCTTCCTTTCCTTTAAACCGGGAATCAGGGCAAGATTTGCGGTAACATGCCCCGCGGTGCCTCCCCCTGTTAATACAATCTTAGCCATGGATCTCCTTTACAATGCTTTCCTTCACCTTCTCCAGCTCTCCCATCCTCATAAGAAAGAGGAGTCCATAAAACCATGCTGTCCTTTGCATCAAAGCGGGGAATGATGTGCACATGAAAATGCTCCACTGTCTGGCCTGCCGCTTCTCCGTTGTTTTGTACCACATTAAAAGCCCTTAGCACCGGTAGCCTTTACCATGGCCTGTCCGATTTTTCGCTAATGGGAAAAACCTTGGCCAGAACTGCATCATCCATCTCCAAAAGATTCTTTCCGTGTTGCTTTGGCAGAATCAGACAGTGTCCCTTTGCCGCCGGAGAAATGTCCAAAATCACACGAAAATCCCCATCTTCATACACCGTTCCGGAAGGAATCTCTCCATTGGCAATCTTACAAAAAATACAATCTGCGCTCATTTCCTGTCCTCTCTTTCTCTGCTAATCTCCTGCTGAAATAATCGTTTTTCTCTATATATCGGTTCGGAAAAGGATTTTCCACCGTAGTTTCAGCCGACTCAAAAGTATTCTCTTGAATAGTACTCACTTCCCGGCTCAAAAACTGTATTAGCAAATTTTTGCTAATTTAAAGTATCGCTTTTAAATATTTTCCGGTATAGGATAGCGGATTTTCCGCCACCTCTTCCGGGGTGCCGGTACAAAGCACCGTTCCTCCGCCGCTTCCTCCTTCCGGCCCCATATCAATCAGGTAGTCGGCACACTTGATCACATCCAGATTATGCTCAATCACAAGAACCGTATTGCCGCCATCTGCCAGTCTTTGCAGCATTTCCACCAGCTTCCGTACGTCTTCAAAAATGTAGGCCTGTAGTAGGCTCATCCAAAATATAAAGGGTTCTTCCGGTTCCTCTTCGGCTTAGCTCTGTAGCCAGCTTGATTCGCTGGGCCTCTCCTCCGGAAAGCTCCGTACTGGGCTGTCCCAGGCGAATGTAGGAAAGCCCCACATCCATAAGAGTCTGCATTTTCCGTTGAATACTGGGGATATGGGCAAAGAAGTCATAGGCTTCCTCCACCGTCATATTCAAGACATCATAGATATTCTTTCCCTTGTAGCGAACCTCCAAGGTTTCCCGGTTGTAGCGTTTTCCGTTACAAACCTCGCAGGGCACATAGACATCCGGCAGGAAATGCATCTCGATCTTTACAATACCGTCTCCGGAGCAGGCCTCACAACGTCCACCCTTCACATTGAAGGAGAAACGCCCCTTCGTATATCCTCTCTCTTTAGCATCCTTGGAACTGGCAAAGAGGTCACGAATCAGGTCAAAGACGCCGGTATAGGTTGCGGGGTTGGAACGGGGGGTTCTTCCGATAGGGCTTTGGTCAATGTCAATGACCTTATCCAAGGCTTCCAAGCCCTCCATCTTTCTGAATTTTCCGGGAATCATTTTGGCCTTGTTCAATACCTTGGCACAATGCTTATGGACGATTTCATTGACGAGAGAGACTTTCCGGAACCGGAAACGCCGGTGACACAGGTGAATACGGATAAAGGGAATCTTCACATCCACATTTTTTTAAATTATTTTTCCTGGGCACCATAAACATCCAAGGTTTTTCGTAAAAGCTCCTTCTTTGCTTTGGCAGAGGAATCTTTTTCTTTCCGCTTAAATACTGGCCGGTTATAGAGTCCTTATTTTTCATAATCTCCTTGGCAGTACCGACAGCCACCACCTGTCCGCCGTGTTCTCCGGCTCCCGGACCGATATCCACAATCAAATCCGCCTCTCGCATGGTGTCTTCGTCATGCTCCACCACAATAACGGAATTTCCCAAGTCTCGAAGGCGCTTTTAAGGTGGCAATCAGCTTATCGTTATCTCTTTGATGAAGGCCGATGCTGGGCTCATCCAAAAATATAGGCTACTCCCACAAACCCGGAACCGATCTGGGTAGCCAGACGGATTCTCTGGGCCTCTCCTCCGGAGAGAGTTCCCGCAGAACGGGCAAGACTTAGGTAATTCAGTCCCACGTCCAGCATAAACTTGCTTCTGGCTTTAATTTCCCGGATAATCTGATCCGCAATTTTCTCTTCCATGGCAGTGAGGGTCACGGAAGAAATCCAATCGTGGAACTGATCTAAAGGGCAGAGTACAGGACTCGTAAATATTCTTCTCTCCCACTGTTACGGAAAGGGAGCTTGGCTTCAGTCTGGCTCCGTGACAGCTGGGACAGGGGGTAATTCGCATAAACTGCTCGTACTCCTGCTTCATTTTGTCGGAAAAGCACTCCTTATATCGTCTTTCCACGTTATTGAGCAAAGCCTTCAAATACCACACGGTGCACATTTCCCTTTCAAACTGGGAGGCATAGCGTACCGTAATGCTTTCCGTACCGGTACCATGGAGAATAATCTTCCGAATCTTCTCCGGGAAGCTCACAAAATGGGGTATCTAAAGAAAAAGCCGTACTTTTCGCTCAAAGCCACCAGCATGGCATGGGTAAAGCTTCCTTCATCCTTGAATTCATCCAGCCCATTACGGAAATGGCTCCCTGATTTAAAGACAAAGTTTCATCCGGAATCATCAGCTCCGCATCAAATTCCATCTTATAGCCTATTCCAAAAGCAGGCAGGACAGGCTCCAAAAAGGATTATTAAAAGAGAAGCTTCTGGGCTCGATTTCCTCTATACTGCTGCCGTCCACAGGACAGGAAAAAGCTGGTGGAAAGCCGTAGCTCCTCCCATTTAAAAAGTCCACAAGCAAAAGGCCATTGCTTAAAGAAAGCACCTGCTCTATGGAGTCGGTCAGACGCTTCTCAATGCCCTTTCTCACCACAAGACGGTCTACCAATACTTCAATGGTATGCCGGTTATTTTTTTCTCTAAATCAATCTCTTCTTCCAGCTCATACATATTGCCGTCAATTCTGACCCTCACAAAGCCGGAACGGCGAACACTTTCAAAAAGCTTTTCGTGCTTTCCCTTCTTTCCTCTCACCACGGGAGCAAAGAGTTGCATCTTCGTCCCCTCTTCCCGCTTCATCAGAAGGTCCACCATCTCATCCACGGTCTGCTTCTTGATTTCTCTTCCACATTCCGGGCAATGGGGGATTCCTACCCTGGCATAGAGAAGTCTAAGATAATCATAGATTTCCGTTACCGTTCCCACTGTAGAACAGGGGGTTTCTGTTGGTGGATTTTTGGTCAATGGAAATAGCCGGAGAAAGCCCTTCAATCAGCTCCACATCCGGTTTTTCCATCTGTCCCAAGAATTGTCTGGCATAGGGAGGACAGGGACTCCATATATCTTCTTTGCCCTTCGGCATAAATGGTATCAAAAGGCCAGGGAGGACTTTTCCCGATCCGGATAATCCTGTAAGAACCACCAAAGAATCTCTGGGGATATCCAGATCCACATGCTTTAAATTATGCTCATTCGCACCACGAATTTTTATCCACTTCTTTTTCCAATGTATTTCCCAAACCTCTACAGTCTTGCATTTACTATTTGTCTTCTACCGTTTTCTTTTATGATCTTTCTTGATAAAAATAGCCGGCAAACATTTGTTTGCCGACTAAGCTTAACACCTCTATAAGGGGCTTTTCAAGGGCTTCTTCTTAGGGACTGATGACGGGATTTTTAGGACCCTTATCGCCGTAAGAAAAATGACTCCCAAATATTAAAAGCACCTTGGATAAAAAGCTCTGCACACGCTCATTTTTCACAATGATAGAAAAAGTCTTCCGGAGCAGCTTCCGTAATAAAAATATCCATCCTCAAGAAAAGCACTCGGTTGAAACCTCTCGGGCAAAAAGCCCATTTCATGGGTCACCACCACCATGGTCATCTTCTCCTCTGCCAAATCCCGCATAACCTGAAGCACCTCTCCCACCATTTCCGGATCCAGGGCCGATGTGGGTTCGTCAAAGAGCATTACATCCGGCTCCATGGCAAGGGCACGTACAATGGCAACTCTTTGCTGCTGTCCGCCGGATAACTGTAAGGGAAATTGTCCCTGCCTTATCCTCAAGACCAACTCTTTTTAAAAAGAGCCATAGCCTTCTCCTCCGCCTCCTCCTTGGACTTTTTTAGGAGTTTTCTTGGCCCCAGAGTCAGGGTTATCTAAAATGCTCATGTGGGGGAAACAGGTTAAACTGCTGAAATACCATCCCCATCTTCTGCCGTAAAAGCATCCACATTCTTGCTATGTAATACGCTTTGTCCTTCAAAGAAAATATCTCCCTTTGTAGGAGCTTTCCAAAAGCATTTAAAGCAACGGAGAAAGGTGGACTTTCCGGAACCGGAGGGGCCGATAATACTAATCACATCTCCTTATGGATTTCCACGGAGATATCATGTAAAACCTCTTGATTTTTAAATTGCTTATGGAGATGTTCTACCTTAATCAAGACCTCTGCCATCTTTATCCCCTTTCTTTTCTTTGGAATGCCTCTTCCATCTTTTTCTCCAGGAAGGAGAAGAACATGGTTAAAATCAGATAAATCAAAGCTACCGTAAGTAGCGGTGTCCAAGAATCATAGGTTCTGGAGCGGACAATGTCTCCCGCCTTGGTCAAATCCTGTACTGCAACATAACCTGCCACCGCAGTCTCCTTAATGAGAACGATAAACTCATTAAAGATAGCAGGAAGCACATTTCGAACCGCCTGTGGCATAATGATATAGCGCATGGTTTCCCCATAGCTAAAGCCAAGAGATCGGCCGGCCTCCATTTGCCCCTTAGGAATGGACATAATTCCGGAACGGATGATTTCCGCCACATAAGCCGCAGAGTTTAGTCCGAATGCAATAATTCCCACAAACACTCCGGAGAAAAATACGGGAAGTAAAGATACAGTAGTAAAAATCATCAGCTGAATTACCGCCGGAGTTCCTCGCATAATGGTCAGATAGAACTGACAAAAGTCCATTGGCTATCTTGCCTTTTCCGGTTCTGTCATAGGTACTTCTCACCATACCGATGATAAAGCCCAATGCCACACCGATTACCAAAGCGAAAAAGGTGATAATCAAAGTATTTTTTTCAGTCCCTCCAGAAAATAGAGATAGCGTTTATCCTGCACCAGATTCATATACAGATGTTCCTGTAATGACATATTTTACTCCCCTCTACAGCGAGATGTCCCGCCACTTAGGCAGGACACCCGAAATGATTACAAAGCAACTGCTTATTTTGCCTGAATATACTTCGCTGTGATTTCCTCCAGCTTACCGTTATCCTTCAGCTTCTTTAAAAGCCGCATTAATCTTTTCTACCAGCTCCGTGTTTCCCTTCTTGACACAAATAGCATACTCCTCTTCCGCATAAGCACTATCTAAAAGCTTTAAGCCCTTATTCTGAGAAACAAATACCTCTGCCGGATTCTTATCAATAATAACCGCATCTACCTTTCCTGCCTGTAAGGCCTGTACGGCATCTGCTCCCTTCGGAAAACGTTCTACGCTTTTTTCTCCTAAATCATCTGTGGAATACAGGTCTCCCGGTGGTTCCCTGTTGTACGCCCACCTTCTTTCCCTTTAAATCATCAATCTTGCTGATGCTGGAATCCTCTGTCACAATGACACTCTGTACAGAGGTGGCATAGGAATCAGAGAAATCTACATTCTTTAAACGATCCTCATTAACCGTCATGCCGGCTGCACCAAAATCCGCCTTTCCGGACTGCACTGCGGGAATAATGGCATCAAAAGCAATATCGGAAATCTCCAGCTTCATTCCCATCTCTTCCGCAATAGCTTCCGCAATGTCCACATCAATACCTACAATATCTTTTTCCCTCGTGGTATTCATAGGGAGGAAATTCCGCATTGGTAGCCATAATCAATGTACCGCCCTTTGCTTCCGCCTTAGCCGAATCCGTTTCCTTCGACCCTCTCGCCTGATTACCCTGTTCTGTTCCCGCTTCACTACCCTTTAGCTGTTCCTTCCGTACTTCCTTTGGAACCGCCGCAAGCTACCAAAGACAATCCTGCCAATGCCGCAATCAATAAGTACTTTTTCATATTCTCTCCTCCTTCAATACACCTAATCATCCTGATTTCAAACAAGCTTTCCGTTCATAAACTGTTCAGCCTGTTAAAGCACAGTGCCTTACTATCCGGTCAAATAGCGGACAATGTATAAAGTCAAATGCTGTCATGTGCATAATTATACTTTTTACATCCTGATATGTCAAGGACTTTTTTGAATATTTTTGCATATTTTTCTTTTTATTTGCATAAGTAGAGTTTTCATTGAACTTTTGCAAATATTTCCTGCTAAAAATATTGTCGAAAAAGGCTTCAGGCGCTTCATTAAAATCCCCCTAAAAATCCCTATCAGAACCCCTGCCACAGAGCCTGCAATCAGTAAATAAGGAAGATAATACCAAAGGGCCGTGTTCTTAGCAAAAAGCCGCCATAAAAACCTGACCGATATTATGAAAGATTCCGCCAATTAAGCTGACACTGACTGTGGAAAAATGAACTAAGTTTTTTTAAACAGAAGCATCATCAAAAACTGCATAAAAATCCACTTAAGGAATAACTAAGGGTCAAAGCATTTCCAAATAAAAGCGATAAAAAGAATGATTCTTAAAAAGCCGATTACCGCTGTAGGAAATGGTCCTACGGAAAAACAGCATTAAAATATTCACTAAATTCGCCAGGCCCAGTTTTACTCCCGGAATGGGGATAGGCGTAGGAAGCTGAGCCTCCACATATCCCAAAATCATGGAAATGGCTAAAAACATGGCATAAATGCTAAGATGAATGCTGCTTCTACGCTTTGCCCCTAGGGGAACCTTCTTGAAATGTCATTTTTCCCGGATGCTTGTCTTTTTCCCTATCCTCCATGATCCTCCTTACTTTCTACTCTATCCCAATGAAAAGTATGCTTTCTCTTTTCGGATAGACTGTCTTTATCGCATGAAAAAGGACGGCGCATGCGCCGTCCTGCTTTTGCTTTTCTTTCATCTTGATACTTCTGCAATGCTGTCCTTCTTCCCGTGCCGTCTTACTGTACTGTCTGTCCCGAGAAGTCGTCTATATTACAAAATGATTCAAACCCGAAGAGAAAAATTAAAGCTTTACTACGTTAGTAGCCTGAGGTCCCTTAGCTCCGTCAACTACTTCGAACTCAACGGCCTGACCTTCTTCCAAAGACTTGAATCCGTCTCCGGACAATCCGGAATAATGTACGAATACATCCTTTCCTGTCTCATCAGAGATAAATCCATAACCCTTCTGGTTGTTAAACCACTTTACTGTACCTTTCATTACTATATCCTCCAAAAAAACAATTGCAAACCGAAATTGATTACAACAATGGAAGAATACCATATCCCCCTGCACTTCGTCAACCGCATTTTTAGAAGAATCCTAGCATTTTGGTTTTTCTGAATGATTTTTATCCCTCTTTTTAGAAAAACTCGAAAAAAAGAAGCCTTGTGAAAAAATTATCTATTAAGCAATTCTTCCAAATCATTCTCCAAAAAATATATATTTCTTATTGCAAAAATCACAACGTACTTCCTGGGATTTATGGTCAGAAAGTAAAGATTCAATTTCTTTCTTTCCTAAAGAAATCAAAGCCTTCTCTACCCTTTCTCTGCTGCAGTTGCAGTGATAGCGAAGTTCCCGCTTCTCATGAATTTCCAGACCGAAATCTCCCAAAAGATATTCCAATAATTCCTCAGGACTATATTTTGCCAGTAAATCCGTAACGGAATGCACCTTAGATAACTTCTCCTCCAGCTTGTCCAAAAGACTTTCCTCTGCAAAGGGAAGAAGCTGAATAATAAAGCCTCCGGACTCAGCTACGGTATTTTCCTTATTCATCAGAACACCAAGCCCAACGGAGGAAGGAATCTGCTCACTGATACTGTAGTAAGCATTGATATCCTCGGCAATTTCCCCTGCTGATTAAGGCAGTTTGTCCCACATAAGGCTCTCCCAAACCATTGTCCCGGATTACGGAAAGAAAACCCTTTCCTACTGCTCCCCCCACATTTAAGTGACCATCCTCTCTTGCAGGAAGAATCACATAGGGATTGCCGCAAACACCCTTTACATTGCCATGGGAGTCTGCCGTAGCCACAAGACTCTTCATAGGACCGTCTCCCTTGATAGAAAGCGTAATCAGATCCTTCTCTCCCTTTAACTCTACCCCCATCATCAGAGCCGCACTCATCAGTCTGCCCATAGCCGCAGTGGCAATGGGGGAAGTATTATGAATCCGTCTTTGCTCCTCTGCTGTATTTCTGGTGCTGCAGGCAAAGGCACGAATCTGCCCTTCCGCCGCAGTTCCTCTTACTAAATAGTCTGTATTAGCCATTTTGTAATAATTCTCTTTTTTCTTCGTCTTTTCTCATGCAACACTTTTTATATTTCTTTCCGGAGCCGCAGGGACAAGCATCATTAGGATAAATCTTCTTGCTCTCTCTCTTTACCGTTCCGGACTTCTTCTGCTCCTTATAGAGCTCTTTTCTCTTTTCTTCTGTCAAAATGGAATCCCAAGCCGGAAGCTCATAGAGCCAGGAAGCCTTGGCCTCCACCATGTTGTAGTACAACTTTTCCGGATCAATCTGAATCTTAACAACAGTATCCTCTTCCATAGTATCGATAGGATTATGGTAGCCTGCTAAAGACTCATCGATTCCGTCCAGAATTCTCACGAAAATGAAAGGGTCGATGGAGAACTTTCTGCCAATTCCTTTACGCTTCCCTCATAAACCTTCTTCGGATCCTTCAGATTTCCTCGTAAAATCCCTTTCTCCAAAGCAAAATACTTCTGCCAAAGAGCTTCCTGCTCCTGCTTATTCATGCCGTTTCCGTAGGCGGTATTTCTCCAATTTTCTAACAAAGTTGCCATAACGATCTCCATTCTTTATTTTTCTTTAGACTTAAAGCGAGCAAATCTCACAAAGCGCTTTTCCTCTTAGGGATATTTCCCCAATAACTTTATGATTATATCAAAAATCCCAACTTTTACAACCAAAGGATATGGGGACAAATTTTGACAGCTAAGAAGAAATACTCGAGTTTTAAATCAGTTTTTCTGCATATAGTACTGAACAGGGGGCACGTCTCCTGCTAACTCGTCTTCGCAGCGGTAGCTAACTAGTTGCGCTTCGCTTGCAACTGCAGCAAGTACTGGCGGGCTCAGATCGTCCCCTTTATTCAGCACTATATGCAAAAACTGCTTATCCGTTATAACATCTCCTTCTTAGCTGCCTAAATTTTCCCAAAATCCTCAAAGTACTCTGCGCTTGATTCGGAATTTGCTTCTTCTCCAAACGCTTATTGGCATAGCGCCGGATGCTGTTTAGAATAACCGCCCACAATGGAACGGCGATAATCATGCCCACAAAGCCGAAAAGTCCGCCGAATAGAATGATGGAGAACAGTACCCAGAAGCTGGAAAGTCCGGTGGAGTCTCCCAAAAATCTTCGGTCCGATGACATTTCCGTCCAGCTGCTGGATAGCCAAAATGGCAATGGCAAAGTATAGAGCCCGCAAGGACTGCTTAACATAATCAAGATAATACAGGGAATGGCCCCCACTAAGGGACCGAAGAAAGGTACCACATTGGTCACGCCAATGATTACGGAAACCAACAGGGTGTAAGGCATCTTCATAATGCTTAAAACAAAGAAGGTTAGAATTCCGATAATCACACTGTCAATGATTTTTCCCCCAGAAATAAAACCGCCGAACATCTTGTGAACATATTGCAGCTCTTCAATAATCCCTTTCGCCTTTTCCTTGGAAAAGATGGCAAACAGGAGCTTTCGGAACTGTAGCTTCAAGGTCTTTTTCAGATTTAAAAGGTAAACCATCACAATCAGACCGATTAAGATATTCTTGACCACCGTAAAAGGTATTCCAAATACCGTCACGGAAAAATGCGGCAATATTTTGCAAATGTCCCAAAATCGTCTGGGCACTTTCCGGTTTACTGCTGAAAAAGGCACTGATCTCAGTATATAAATCTTCCACATACTCTCTGGCTTCAGGATAATTGGTCAGCAGGGTTTGAATTCTTTCATAAGAGCGGTTAAGGGCATCCGGCAAAGTCATATATAGGTTATAGATGGATCTTGTCAGCTCCGGAATCAGAAAGAGATACCAGACTTCCTCCGATCAAATACCAGAAATAATAAGCTGCAAATGGTGGCCAGAAAAACTGCTTAGCGTACTTTGTTTTTGCTTTTTCTTGCGAAAAAATCTTGTCCAGAAAGAACATCCGTCATCTTTACCACAAAAGTTATATACAGGACTCATCAAATAAGCCAGAACAGCCCCCTGTAAATAATGGGCATCAGAAATCTGAATAAAGAGACTGAAAATTTCTTGTTAATGGTCTCCAAATGGCTCACTATAATAAAAAAAGTAGGGAAGTTGCCGCCAATACCAAAAGGCAGTAATTCCCCACTTGATTTGTTCTGTCCAGTTTTCCCTTTTTCATGGCTCTACACTCCTAAAAAGAACAGTTCATCTATACATCGCCCTGTACATCTGCCTATCCTTCTTACTATAAAAACGGTACACTTTTTCCCTGTGACTCTACTGCTTTTTACAAAATACAGGCAGGAACAGTTTATTTCTTACTTAACACAAAAATCAGACTCACCAAAGCGCCGTACCACACGTTTGACTCTAGCATTAAGCCGGGTGGGTTACCTCACGGATTATCTCAGGATCCTTAACCGCAGGACGGAAGGCTTGCTATCCTAATCGCAAATATCGGAATCCCGTATGTCATATTTGTAGGTTCAAATTGTGTGGACTCGAACGCCCCAGCCAAGTCTGTAAAAATTATAGCAAAGGGGCACCTGGGCTTGCAAGTAAGAATTTCTATTCCATAGCTTACAGATTTTCTATTCCATAGCTCACGAAAAAGCATTCCCTTTTCCACGGAAATCTCCGCCTCTTCTCCCTGTAAAGGCATTGCTCACCCCTATAGGAAAGCTGTCTTTAAACAGCCTTTATCGCATCTGATATAGAAGTCCCTTTTCCTCTACTCCCCTAGCCTCCTCGGAATAGGAAAATACGGAGCAAGTCCCTTTCATTCCTTTCGGAAAATGCAGACTTCCATCCTGAAGTGCCGTAATGAGCTCTTCTTTTCCATATAAATATCCTTTAGCCCTTTGTTCCGTAAGATAGGCCAGACTTTGTAATGCGGCAAGACTATGATCAAAGCGCCTTCCTCTAAAAGCTCCAAAGATATGGATTTCCCTGGATTCCTTCTTCCAGACAAAGCTTGATAGCCGCCAAAAGATCCGTATCATTTTTCACCACAGGGAAGTTGCTTTTACGGAATCCCTCTGAAAGGAGGACTCTGAAAGAAATTCCGCCCTTCTCCTTCGGATTTTCAGAAAAAGATATTATAGGATGCAGAAGGAGATTTTCCAAGGAGCTCCCTCTCAAAGAATCCAAATCTCCCAAAAATCAAAGAGGGGCTAATCCCTTCTTCTTGACAGTATCGAAAGCCTCCATCCACCGCAATAATCAGATCCTCTGTTCCAAGGAAAAAGGAATTCCATAAAAAAATATCCGGCACAGATTAATATTCCTCTTCTTCCCATTACTTTCTCCTGTCTCATTAGACAAAATTCCCTTTTTAGATTTTTTTCTATCCTAAGTCATTTGTATAAAGCATCTACTTTTCCCGGAAATACATTCCTGCATTTTCTTTTATCAGCTTTCTTTTTCTTCTCTCTCTCATAGAGCTAAAAATGGAAAGCAAAGTCTCTTGCCTCCCCTCCAAAACATTTTCCCTGAATCATCACCCGATGATTCAGTTCCTTCATCTGCAAAACATTTAATAGAGAACCGCAGAAGCCGGCTTTAGGATTCCGAAGAGAAAAGACCAGACGAGGGAATTCTGGCCTGTAAAAATAGCTCCTGCACACATAGGACAGGGCTCCAAATTCACATAGAGTGTGCAATCCTCCAAGCGCCAGTCTCCTATTTTCTTACAGGCCTTTCTCAATGGCTAAAATTTCTCCATGATAGAGGGCATTGTTTTTTTGATTTCTCTGGTTATAGCCTCTACCCAATATCGTTCCCGGGAAGAATCCCTTTTCTTGGCAAAGTCTTCCCATGGGAGAATCCGGCTTTTGTCCCGTCATAAACAATCAGCGCCCCGATGGGAACATCCCCCGGGACGCTGCTTTTTCGCCGAGGGAAAGAGCCATCTTCATGTAGTCTTTCTCTGTTTTTCATTTTTTTCTAAAACTCCTTATAGAGGGACTTTCCGATTAATTCGGAGGGTAAAATTTACGGAAAAGTTTTCCGCAACACTGGCACCGATTACACCGAAGCTGTCCTGTTCTTTCTCCTTGTCCCCCTGCAATTCCCTTATGATAAACCAGAGAGGCACCTGTTCTCTGGTATGGTCCGTTCCGGAAAATGTGGGATCGTTTCCATGGTCCGCAGTCAGCATCAAAAGATCGTCCTCCTTCAATACGGACAGCAACTCTCCCAGCTTCTCATCAAAGCGCTGAATTTCTTCTCCGTAGCCGATCGGGATCTCTTCTGTGGCCGTAAAGAGCATCAAAAGTCCACCAGATTCACAAAGCAAAGTCCTTGAAAATCCTCGTCCTTTGCCACGGCAATACACTGTTCCATCCCTTCCACAGAGGAGCGGGAGTGGATGGCCTTATTGATTCCCTCTCCCACGAAAATATCATTAATCTTTTCCAATGGAAATCACGGAAAGTCCTGACTCTTCCAGATAATTCAACACGGTTTTTGTAGGTGGCTTTTAAAGCCAAATCATGGCGGTTGGAGGTTCTCTTAAACTCTCCTCTTTCTCTCCCTACATAAGGTCTGGCAATGACTCTTCCAACCCTCCACTCGTCCTTCATGGTGATTTCTCTGGCGATTTCACAGTCCTTATACAGCTCCTCCAAGCCCAAAAATACTTGGGATCTTCCGGAGCCGCAATCTGCAATACAGAGTCCGCAGAAGTATAAACAATCATACTTCCGGTCCTTAATTGTTCCTCTCCCAGCTCTTCAATGATTTCCGTTCCGGAGGCTGCCTTGTTTCCAATCACCTTTCTTCCGGTCTTCTCTTCCAATTCCTCGAATTAATTCCGGAGGAAAAGCCGGTGTCGGTAAAGGTAATAAAGGGCTTTTTCCGTCTTTAATGCCCCATCATTTCCCAGTGTCCGGTCATGGTGTCCTTTCCCTGTTGCTGGCTTCATTTAAGGCATAATACTTCGCCAAAGGCTTTTCTACCGGAGAAACCCCTTTTAAATGCTTTTAAATTTCCCTATGCCCAGCTTTTCTAAATTAGGAATGGAAAAAGCTAGGCATCTTTTTCCGTAATATGGAGGAAGGTATCCGTACCTTCGTCTCCAAACTTTGCTGCATCCCTTGCATTTCCGATGCCCAAAGAATCTAAAACGATTAAAAATATTCTTTTAAATTTCATCTTCCCTACTTTCTCTCTTTCTCCCTTTGCATCAGGAGCTTTATAGCCTCTATGGCAGTCCGAATCGCTAAATCCGTATCATGTAAGATTTCATTGGAAAGTCCCGCCTTCACTCTCTCCTGATTGGAGACTACAAATAAAACGGTGCCTACCTGTTTTTTAAGATATGCTCCGACAGTAAATAAAGCGGCACTTTCCATTTCGGAAGCCTTACAACCTAATTTGCACCGAGCATCCCACTTCTCCAACAATTCCTTGGAGACCGGCAAGTCCTCCGGCTTATGCTGTCCATAAAAGGCATCCTTACATTGTACTACCCCCACATGGGTTTTTGCGGAAAGCTTTTTTCCCGCCTCTTCCAGCACCTTAGTCAGCTCGAAGTCCGCTGTGGCTGGCCACTCGATAGGGGCATATTCCTTGGATGTTCCCTCCATACGGATTGCAGATTGGGCAATCACCAAATCTCCTGCTTCTACCGAAAGGTCCATCCCTCCCGCTGTACCCTACACGGATAAAAACCTCTCCTCCACAGGTACTAAGCTCTTCCAGAGCAATAGAAGCGGAAGGGCCGCCTGATACCGGTGGAGCAGACACTGACCTTTTTCTCCCAAAAAGGGTTCCGGTATAGGTCACATACTCTCTTCTGTCCGCCACCAATTCCGGATTGTCAAAATATTTTGCAATCTTTTCACAGCGTTTCGGATCTCCGGGGAGGAGAACATATTTTCCTAAATCTCCTTTTTTTACCCCGATATGATAACAGCGTTCATCTTCTGAATAATTAATCATGGAAACTCCTTATGCTAAAGCCAATGCAAATGCCTTGTGCTAAATGTTATGCAAATACTTATGTCAAGCATAACACAAAATCTTTATGCCAAACATAACGCAAAATCTTTATGCCAAACGTAAAGCAATCTCCATCATATCCTTAAAGCCCACCTTTCTCTCTTCCGGAGAAAGCTCTGTTCCCCTTTAAGATATGGTCTGAAATGGAAAAGAATCGCCAAGGCTTTCTTCCCTGCCTTTGCCGCATTCATATAGAGGGCTGCAGCCTCCATTTCCACGCAAAGGGCACCCATGCTCGCCCACTTTTCATTGGCCTTGGTATAGCCGTTATAGAAAAACATCGGAGGAAACCACATTTCCCACCTTAACAGGAATCTTTAATTCTCTGGCTGTTCCCTACTGCCTTTCTCCAGTAAGGAATAGTCTGCAATAGGCGCAAAATCTCCCGGCAGTTCATACTGGTAGCTGTAGCGGGAATCCGTGCAGGCTCCCATAGCCATAACCACATCTTTTAGCTCAATATCCTCGTGTAAAGCCCCTGCGGAACCGATACGAATAATGGCATCCACATCGTAGTGATTAAAAAAAGCTCGTAAGAATAAATACCGATGGAGGGCATACCCCATTCCCGCTCCCATCACGGAAACTTCCTTTCCCGTTGTATTTTCCGGTAAAGCCCAACATATTTCTGACTGTATTAAAACACTTTGACATCCGTCAAAAAGGTCTCTGCAATAAACTTTGCCCGAAGGGGATCCCCAGCATTAAAAACAGTCTTGGCAATCTGCCCTAACTCTGCTTCATTGTGTGCTGTTCCCATACTATCCTCCTTGATTGTCGACTAAATCATATTATCTTTGAAAGAAGCGTATTTACCGCTTCCCATACTACTTTTTCAATCTTATAAACTTTTTCTATCTTGTAACTGAAAAAACTCATCCCATGATAAAGGACTGTCCCTAAACGCAACTGCTTAGTCCTCCAGAGCCTCCGGCAAAAAGGCATGGGGAAGGAGCTCTAGCAAGCGTATAAATCTTATACTCCTCTTCATTTTTTGCCAAAATAACCTGAAAGCTTTGTAAATCCACAAACTCCGCCATCACCTGACGACAAATGCCACAGGGCATACAGTAGGGAAGCTCCTCACTATCCTTCATGCCTCCTACTATGGCGATTCTCTGAAAAATGCTTATAGCCCTCACTGACCGCCTTAAACACAGCGGTTCTTTCTCCACAGTTGCTGGCTCCATAGGAAGCATTTTCCACATTACAGCCTAAAAAAATACTTTCTCCTGAATCTGTTTCCAAAGCTACGCCCACCTGAAAATGAGAGTAGGGACTATAGGCTTTTCTTCTGGCCTGAAGCGCCTTCCGAATCAAAAGCCTTGGCAATATTTTCACTTACAATTTCTTTTGTACTTGTATCCTCTGTTCCCAAACGATTCTCTTCCTTTCCTTCGTCTATAGATTTTCTATAGCATAAGGCTTTTTCTGCAAAAAGACCAGTCTTTCCGGATACAAAAAAGTGATAAAGGATACTTCCTCTATCACAATCCTCACGAAAAACCTTGTTTTCAGCCTGCGGATGACAGGACTTGAACCTGCACGGTCGCCCACCAGAACCTAAATCTGGCGCGTCTGCCAATTCCGCCACATCCGCATATCTCCCTTTCAGGAATGAGACACGCGGGAATCGAACCCGCGACAACTGATTAAAAGTCAAGTGCTCTACCGACTGAGCTAGTGTCTCATAAGCAGGGCCAGTTGGATTCGAACCAACGACTGCAGGCGTCAAAGGCCTGTGCCTTACCGCTTGGCGATGGCCCTATGAGATAAGAACCTCGTGCGAGAAAAAAATAGGGTGGCCACCGGGAGTCGAACCCGGGACCTCCAGAACCACAATCTGGCGCGATAACCAACTACGCTATGGCCACCATGTTACGGATAGAACCGTCTCGCAAGTGATCCAGAAGGGATTCGAACCCCCGACCCACGGCTTAGAAGGCCGTTGCTCTATCCAGCTGAGCTACTGAATCATTTCGCATTTTGTGCGACTCTCATATATTAGCGAATCCCCAATACTTTTGTCAAGAAAAAATTTTTGCTGTTTACAAAGGCTTATTCTCTGCTTGAATTTCAAAAAGGGGCCGTAAAAAATAGCCCCTTTCCTTTCTTTTTACAAAACAGCAAAGCTTTAGTGACTTAATTCATAGGCTTCTAGGCAGTTCTTTGTAATCAAAGCAAAAATCCTTGGTCTCCAAAAATTCTTTTTTACACAGCCAGGTTCCTCCCACACAGAGTACCTTGGAGAAGGAAAGATATTCTCCGATGTTCTGAAGGTTCACTCCGCCGGTGGGCATGAAAATACAGATTCTGGAACACTGCGGCATAGCTCTTGATGGTCTGTACGCCGCCAAACTGTCCTGCAGGGAAAGAATTTCACCACAGGAATATCATAAGACATGGCCATGCTGATTTCCGTAGGAGTCAAAACGCCGGGACAATAGGGAATTTCTCTCTCTGCAAAAAGCTGCCACTTCATGGGAAAAGGAAGGACTTACAATAAACTTTTGGCACCGGCCTCTACAGCATCTTTACACTGCTGCAGGGTAATCACCGTTCCCGCGCCCACATATAAATCCGGATATTCCTTTACCATTAAGGCGATGGATTCCTTTGCTGCCGCCGTACGGAAGGTAACCTCTGCCACCGGCAGTTTTCCCTCCAATAAAGCCTTTTCCCAGAGGAATGGCATCATTCTTATCCTCAATAACCAAAAACCGGACAAATCCGAATTCCCTTCATTCTCTCCACAAATTCTGCCATGTACATGATTTTATCCTCCTAAATTTTATGCATTTCCACTCTAAGATTTCCCTTTTTTTGGTCCAAAAACAGCAGGCTATAGCATGGTCTTCTATCCTCCTGTCTGGGAAAAGCTGATGGATCCCGGATTGATACAATGCACCCGTTCACCACCTTGTTACAGGGCTTATGGGTATGTCCCGAAGAATGCCATACTGCAATTTCTGTCTCTTGCTTCTTCCGAAAGACGCTCCAAACCGAAGTTTACCCCATAAAGATGACCGTGAGTCAAAAAGCAACGCTCTTTGCCGATACGAACTTCCACCTCCTTTTAGGGCAAATAGGAAAAAAGTCATTGTTTCCCTGTACAAAATAGGGACTCACAGCCCTTAGGCAAAAGCGCCTGTACTCTCCTTCTCCCTCCGAATCCCCCAGATGAATACACATGGAAATATCCGGATGCAGGCGAAGAACCTTTTCCACATAGTCCAGTCTTCTATGGTTATCGGAAAGTACCAAAATCTTTTTCCTCCGAAGAAGAATCGATTCTGCCGGCTTCTATAGTCTTCGCTTAGCTTTTCTGTCGATCTTTCGACATTTCCTGTCCCTTTTTCGGCATCCTCTTCTGTTTCCGGCTTTTCCCCGGATTCTTTCTCGCCTCTGTGCTCCGCCTTTGCTTCCTTGCCTTTTCCCTGACTGCTCCCTGCCCTGCTTTTTTCGAAAAGCGGACGGAATCTCTTTTCTCCTGCTCTTCCTGAATCATTCTTTCCATCTTTCGAAGAGCCTTTCCCCTATGGGAAACCTTGTTCTTCTCTTCTCTGGAAAGCTCAGCAGCGGTCTTTTTCTGTATTCCGGAAGGTAGAAAATGGGGTCATAGCCGAAGCCCTCTTCTCCACTGGTTCTTTTCGCAATTTCTCCCGTGCATCTGGCTTCCGTTTGCAAAGACTTTTTCCATCCGCAAAAATCGTCACAATGGCGCAGGTAAAGTAAGCCATCCTGCTTTTACTGCTGCTTTCTTCCATCATAGCCAGAATACGACGGTTTTTCAGGATAGGGAGTATCCACCCCCAGAAAGCGGGCCGAATAAATTCCGGGGCCAAAGGAAAGGGCTTCAATGGACAGACCGGAATCATCCGCCATTACCAGGTCATCTTCCTCCAAAAGCCCCTGTGCCTTCGCAAAGTTATATAAAGCTCTGGCCTTGATTTCCGCATTTTCCAGAAAAGCTTGTACCGTTTTCCTCTACCTCCTGATCCATGCCTAAATCTTTGGCACAGAGAATGGTTCCGGGAAAATTGACACAGAATCTCCTGAATTTCTCTTAACTTGTGTTGATTATGGGTGGCAAATAAAATCCGCATTATTTTCTCCCTTTACCATTGTACTGGTAAAAATAGGTTTTCATCATACCGTTGTAAAGCTTTCTGTTTTTATCCGCCTTCCCAAGGTATTTCTCCGCCTGCTCGTAAGCGGTGATTAAAGCAAAAGTCGCCAATCATCCAGATCTTCATAGGCTTCTCTAAGCTCCGTATACAAAGAGGCAGGTTTCTCTTATCTTCGATTCGCTCTCCGTAAGGGAGGGATTGGTAAGAAATCATAGCGCTCGCTTACTGTGGGACATCTTCCCCACTTCTCTTTCCTGAAAAATGGATGAGTTTTCCAACTCCTGCCGTTTCCGCATTTTCCCGACACACCGGAATCATGGCAGGGATCTATATCATAGCCCTGAATATCCACCATTTTTCCATAGGAATTCTTCTTAGTTTCTAATAGGCTACGGTCAATTTCATCCCCTGCCTCCTCCAAAGCATAGTCCCATTCCTTTTTAGGAATCAGGTTTTCCCAGGCTTCCGCCGTAAAATGTCTATGCATTCCGGGTGCAATCTTTAGCCGCAATCATAGCCGCCTCTATGGGAAAGGTTCCTGCACCGCACATGGGATCCACAAAGGGGGCATCCTCTCTCCATTTGCTAAGGAGAATCAGGGAGGCAGCCAAGGTTTCCTTAATGGGCGCCTTTCCCATTTTTAAACGATACCCTCTTTTATGCAGAGAGTCTCCACTGGTGTCCAAACAGAGTAAAACCTCATCCTTATACAGAGAAACACGGAAGGGGTACTTGGCTCCGTGCTCCTCAAAAAAACTCTGATGATAGTAGGATGCCATCCGGTCAACCATGGCTTTCTTTATTACGGACTGAATATCTCTGGGAGAAAAAAAGCTTGGATTTCACGGAGCTTGCCTTGGTAACCCAGAAGGAGGCATCCCTTTGGCAGATACTCCTCCAAAGGAAGGGCCTTGGTGCCCTGAAACAAATCCTCGTAGGATTCCGCATGGAAGGAGCTCAGCTTTAATAAAACTCTTTCCCCTGTTCTCAGGAAAATGTTGGCACGGACGATAGCCTCCGCATCTCCGATAAAATGCACCTTTCCGTCGCTGACGGTATGCACATCATAGCCCAAATCCTGAATTTCTTTTTACAGACCGCTTCCAGTCCAAAGTGGCAGGGTACCACCAGTTCCATTCTTTGCATCTTCCCTCCTATCGAAAAAGGTATGCCAAAAATCCAAGGATTACCGCCACCGCCAGTACAGGAAGTAAAATCGGTGCCAAAGTAGCAAATAATTCCCGCAAATACTCGCGATAATTCCCGCGATAATCAGGGAAGAAAATCACAAGGAAATAACACAGCCCAAAGGGGCTTACAGGAATGATGCGAGGGTCCCCCTACATTTTCATAAGCAGACTGTCTGTCCTGCCGAGTGTCCTCATCTGCATATTGGGTATAGCCTGTCTTTTTCCCTAAAGGATTGAGACTGTCTGCTATCCTCTTCCGCTCCCTTGTATTGTAAATCCTCTTCGTCGGAGGCATAGTTAATCTCACTTTCCGCATAACGGAAGGGAGTGCTTCTGGCCACATGATCTCCTCCCGCCTCTGCAGCATCAATAATGCTTTTTGCCAAAAGCCTTGGCTCAGAAAGGAAGCAATAACTTCTTCCTCGGTTTTTCCACCCCGAACCTCCGTCAGGATGTACTCTTCATAAAAACGTTGTTGCTCCAGAATAACTTGTTCCGAAACATTTTGCTTTTAATTCTAAAACCAGTTCCCTGAATAAATTCCTCTTTCCTCACCTATTCCTCCTAAAACTCAGCCAAATCCCTGGGCTGAGCATATCTTTCTCTTTAGCTTAGCTCTATTTTCCTTTTTAAAGTCCAAAAAGACACGGAAATATTCGTAAAGCTATATGCTGTCTTTACTCTTCTGTAATGGCAATGTGCAAATCCTTTAACTGCTGGGGATCAAAGACCTCTGCCGGTGCATCCATCATCGCATCGGAACCGTCCTTTACCCTTTGGAAAAGCAATGACATCACGGATGCTCTCCGCTCCCACCATCCACATCGCCAAACGATCTAAGCCGTAAGCAAGACCGGCATGGGGAGGTACACCGTACTGAAAGGCTTCCAATAAGAAACCGAAACTGCTCAGTGGCTCTTTCCTTCGTGAAGCCCAGCTTTTCCAACATTTTCTCCTGCACATGAGACTGGTGAATTCTGACAGAACCGCCACCCAGCTCCGTTCCGTTTAAAACAATATCATAGGCCTTGGCTCTAACCTTGGACAAATCCTCTTCATCCACCAAGGGAAGGTCTTCTTCCATAGGCATGGTGAAGGGGTGATGCATGGCCTGATATCTTCCCAATTCCTCGGAATATTCGAACATGGGGAACTCTGGTAACCCAGAGGAACTTCCACTGTCCCTTCTGAATCAAGTCCAAATCCTTTCCTAAAGCAAGGCGCAAAGCCCCAAAGGCTGTTCCATACCACCTGCTTCTTCTCATCGGATACCGAGAAGAGAAGATCTCCCTGCTCTAAGCCTGTAGCCTCTGTTAATCTCTTTATATCCTCCTCGGACATAAACTTGGCAAAGGAAGACTTTACGGAACCGTCCTCTGCATAGCCGAACCAAGCTAAGCCCTTTGCCTGATAGCCCTTTTACCAGCTCCACATAGCTGTCAATCTTCTTTCTGGGCATGGACGCATGTCCCTTTAAAAAGAATTCCCTTGACCTTACCGCCATTTTCCACGCACTGGCTGAATACGGAGAAGCCGCAACCCCGAACCGCTTCGGTACACTCCAGTAAGGGCAGGTCAAAACGAAGATCCGGCTTATCGGAACCGTAATTTTCCATAGCATCTATCCGGGTCATTCTCTGCAAGGAAGAGAAATGTCCACCTGACAGATTTCCTTGAAAAATATACTGTAAAAGTCTTTCATTTACCTCCAGCACATCTTCCATATCCACAAAGGACAGCTCCATATCCACCTGGGTAAACTCAGGCTGACGATCCGCTCTAAAGTCCTCATCACGATAGCATCTTGCCAGCTGGAAATAACGATCCATACCGGAAACCATTAAGAGCTGCTTTAAAAAGCTGAGGAGACTGGGGCAGGGCATAGAAGGAACCCTGATGCAGGCGGGATGGTACCAGGAAGTCTCTGGCTCCCTCGGGAGTGGACTTAATCAAGGTAGGGGTTTCAATCTCCAAGAATCCTTCCTTGGACAAAAAGGCACGAATCAGCTGGGAAAGTCTGGCTCTTGTCATAATTCTCTTCGCCAGATCCGGTCTTCTCAAATCCAGATAACGGTACTTTAAGCGTAAGTCTTCCTTGGTCTTGCTGTCTTCTTCAATGGGGAAGGGAGGAGTCTCCGCCTCTGCCAAAATTCTCAGGCTTTTTGCCACCAGCTCCACAGCTCCTGTAGCAAGGCTGGCATTGGCATCCTTTCCTCTGCTTCGAAGCTCTCCTTCTACCGCAATAACAAACTCCGCTCTTAGCTTGGAGGCCTTTTTCAAAAACCTCTGCACCGCATTCATTTTTCCTCAAAAGAGAATCTGTAGAATACCGGAACGGTCTCTAAGGTCTGTAAAAATAAGGCCACCCTTATTTCTGGACTTCTGTACCCAGCCCATCATGCAGACCGTTTTTCCGATATACTCCTCTCCCAATTCTCCGCATCTTGCGGTTCTATGTAAACCTCTCATTGACTCAGCCATAACTTTACCCTCTCAATCTTTTTTTGCACCGGCTTACTGGATTCTCTGCCGAAAATGTTTCTGAAAATATCCTATCTCCTAGGGAGACTTTTTTCCGGCTCCCTATTTTAAGCTTTTTGAAAAAAATATTCTATAAACTCGCTGTAGCCTTCCTTGCTCAGCTGCTCCTTCTGAATTTCTTGTTTTTATTCATTTGGGAAAGCAGTACCACCTCTCCCTTGGCTCTTCTCTCCATAGCATCCAGTAAGGCCTTCTTCAACTCCTCTTCCTGCAAATCCTTTTCCAGAAGAATCGCCTTCTTCTCTACCGTAAGTTCTGAAGCCGGTCCTTCCATAAGAATGGTAATGATTCGTTCAAAACCGATGGAAAATCCCACCGCAGGGGTATCGATGCCGGTAAACTTTCCTACCATCTTGTCGTAACGACCGCCTCCGCCGATAGAGCCGGAGAACAGTGTGGAACGCACTTCGAAAATCGGCCCGGTATAATAGCCCATGCCTCGCACAAGACTGGGATCAAAGCGAAGAGGAATCTTTCCCTTTCCGGAGATTTCCACCAAATCCATAATCTTATAAAGGTTTTTGGCAAACACCTTCCTCTAAAAACATCCTTTAGCTTTTTCCCCAAGAGAAAGGAGGTCTTCCTTCTTTCCGGAAACCTGATCCAAAAGCTCGGTATAACGGGAAATCTGCTCCTCGGAATAGCCAAGACCCTGCCAGTTCCCCCTTTACCCCGTCTCTTCCAATCTTATCTTCCTTATCCAGGATAATGGAAATCTGCTCAAAATCCTCCTCCGGAAATCCCGCATAGCGCTGCATAGCCTTTAGAATCTCTCTATCATTTACCACGATATAGAAGGGATACTGTTCTCCAAAACCGATTTCCTGTAACAGGGTTCCCATAGCCAAAAAGCAAATCTATCTCCGAAAGAAAGGAGGAATCTCCGAAAAATATCAATATCGCATTGCCAAAACTCCCGAAATCTTCCCTTTTGAGGGACGATCAGCCCTGAATACAGGTCCAATCTGTAAGGCCTTAAAGGGACTGGGGAAGCTTCGCCTGATTCTCCGCATAAAAACGGGAAAGAGGCAGGGTCAAGTCATACCGAAGCCCTGCATCGGAAAGGGCCTCAAAATCCCCCTTCTCAATGGCTTCCTTCAGCTTCTCCCCTCGCTTCTCCACCTTAAAAATCAGCTTTTCATTGTCTCCTCCCTGCTTACTGAGAAGATTTTCCAAATGCTCTACGATGGGGTTTCAATCTCCGTAAAGCCGAAGCGTCCGTAAACCCGTCTGATTGCGGAAAGAATTCTCTGCCGGATGGCCATCTCCTCCGGTAAAATATCCTTCATTCCTGTTACAGCTTTTTTCTTCAATGCCATAATTCCTACTTTCTGTTCTGTAAATACTTCTGAAAATCCTCATCAATATCCAGGGTGGCAAAATAATCCGTATCCCTCTGGGCTCTTCTGATATACTTTACTGTACCGTCTTCTTTCAAGAGAAGCTCTGCACACCAAAGCTTTCCGTTGTAATTGTATCCCATGGCAAAACCGTGGGCTCCCGCATCGTGGAAGAAAAGGTAGTCTCCCTTTTCCAGTACCGGCAACTCTCTGTTCTTCGCAAACTTATCATTATTTTCACAAAGAGAACCGACTACATCATAGGTCTTCGTCTCTTTTTCCTCTTCTTTTTCCCAGCACCGTAATATGATGATAAGCATCATACATGGCAGGACGCATCAGATTTGCCGCACAGGCATCCACCCCTGCATAGTGTCTGTAGGTCTCCTTAAAATGAATCACCTTGGTAATCAAAGCCCCGTAGGGTGCCAGCATAAAACGTCCCAGCTCCGTGCAAAGGCGGATATGTCCAAGACCGTTCGGTACTAAAAATTTCTTCATAAAACCTCCTTAACGCCCCTGTCCGATCAGGAGAATGTCATTGGGTTCCTGCTCCGGACGATAAAGGGATTCCGATTCCTCCGGAAAGATTGACAAAATCCAGAGAAATCCCAAGCTCCTTCTTAATCCGTACCACTAGCTGAAAAAGCTGTCTTGCCAAAAACCGGGTAATACTCATTGCTTACCGTATTGGAAGCCAGAAAGGCATGAATACCGAAATGCTCCACACCCTTTTCCTTTAAAGATTTCTATAGCCCTTCCAGAATCTGGGCTTCCGTCATGCCGAACTTGGCTTCTTCCGGATTATCCATAATGGTGTTGGCAATTTTAAAATAGCCTCCCGGGATTAAAACGTAGACTCATGGTCTTGGGAAGGGTTCCCTAGGGTTTCTTCCACTTCCGCAATATTGGAAAAAAATCATCCAGATTGATGATGCCTCCCAAGTCTCTTGCAAAAAAATATTCCTCTTCAGGGGTGTCGTTGGAGGAGAACATAATTTCCTGTCCGGTAAAACCACAGGCCTCCGCCATACTTAATTCCACCTTGGAGGAGCAGTCCACTCCGCAGCCCTCTTCCTTTAAAATCCGTAAAATAGCAGGATTGGGGGTTGCCTTAATGGCAAAGTATTCTTTAAAACCGGGATTCCAGGAGAAGGCCTTATACAGCTTTCGGGCGGTTTCCCGAATCCCCTTTTCGTCGTACAGATAAAAAGGTGTGGGATATTCCTTGGCAATCGCTTCTACTTTTTCTTTACTTACATACGCGTTTTTCATCTTTTCTCCTACTCCATACATCCTACTTTACCAATATCGAAAAACGAGATATCGCGCACTGCCAGAGCGATACTCGTTAAGAATAAAAAAAGTCCCTTCCTATCTTAAACATAAGGAAGGGACTTTTCAAGTGAGAATCCTGTGAAATCTTATTTAGGAACAACCATAACTCGCATAATATTTGTGCTGTTGGCAACCTGCTGCTTTAAGAGACGATTGAGTACTCCTGCAGTAATGATGCAAAGGTCTCCGGAATCTACATAGCCCATGCTCTTCAGCTCTTCTAAAGAACTTTCAAACAACTCGTCGGTGGTTTCCGCACGTCTTGCCCAGACCGGAGTTACTCCCCAGTACAGCATCATCTGTCTGGTGGTTACCTGACTGGGAGAAAGAGCGAAGATATTCGTTCTGGGACGATATTTTGCAATCATGGAAGCGGTAATTCCGGTAAGTGTCGGTGCAACGATTGCCTTGGCATGAAGCTCGTGGGCGGTGGTTACGGAAGCCGCACAAACCGCATTGCCGATGCTCTCATATACGGTTCTCTCCACAAGTCTTGTCTTAAACTGCTTATAATCCAAAAACTGCTCGGAATATTCTACGATGGAAGCCATGGTCTCCGCAGCCTCTACGGGATACTTACCGTTAGCAGTTTCTCCGGAGAGCATCACTGCATCCGTACCGTTTTCTACTGCATTGGCCACATCGGTAACCTCCGCTCTGGTAGGTCTTGGATTTCTAATCATGGAATCCAGCATCTGGGTCGCGGTAATAACCAGTTTTCCGTGGAAGTTACATTTTTCGATAATCTCCCTCTGCAAATGAGGAAGACGACGAGCTTCCACTTCTACGCCCAAGTCTCCTCTTGCCACCATGATTCCGTCTGCTTCGTCAATGATGGAATCCAGATTATCCAATCCCTCCTGGGACTCAATCTTAGCGATAATCTTCATCTGAGAGCCGGCCTCATCCAAGAGAGCACGAATCTGACGAATGGCATCTGCGGAGCGAACGAATGAAGCGGCAATAAAGTCAAATTCTTCTGAAATACCAAAGCGAATATCCTCGATATCCTTTTCGGTAATAGAGGGAAGCTGGATGGGAACATTAGGTACATTCACACCCTTTCTCTCCCCAAGCTCACCGCCGTTAGTTACCTTACAGTGAATTTCCTGTCCATTAACGGAAAGCACCTCTAAACCGATTAAACCGTCATCAATCAAAAATCACATTTTCCGGGCTTTACATCCTCATGAAGGTGCTCGTAGTTGATATAAATTTTCTGCTTTGTCCCTACCACTTCCTCGGTAGTGAGGGTAATCTCATCTCCCTCTTGAAGAGTAATCTTATTGCCTCCCTCCAAAACACCGGTACGGATTTCCGGGTCCCTTGGTGTCCAAAAGAGCAGCAATGGGTCTTCCCACTTCTTTTCTGGCCTTCCAAGCATTTTCCAATCTAGCTAGATGCTCCTCATGGTTTCCATGGGAAAAAAGTTAAAACGAGCCACATCCATGGTCTTTGCCAGCTTAAGCAACAGCTCATAATCATTTTCATTGGGTCCCATGGTACATACAATCTTCGTTCTTCTCATTTTTTTCTCCTTTACTCACTCACTATTTTCCACTCATTTTCAGACTCTACTCTATCACATCGACAAGTTTTGCAAAAAACCTAAGCCTATCGATAACGATTAATGTGAAAGATATTTTTATTGTTTCCCTGATTCTGTAACAGGAAGAACAACAAAACATTGGCAAAAGACAGGAGAATAGAAACCCTCTCTCCCATACTTGGACTGGTCAAAAAGAAAAAGAAATACAACGCCGTTTCTATTCCCGCCAGGTACTTGGCCTTAATCGGAAAAAGGAAATAAATGTAAAACATAGTATCCGGCAAACTTAAAGCATAGGCCAAAAAAATACTGAAGCTCATGTAGGTAGGATTTAACTGTAAAGACACGCCGGTGAACAGATAAATCAGAATACCTACCACATTATAAAGAATGATACCGGAGGCAATAAAAAACGTGTAGCGGAAGCTTCCCCAGAGAAATTCCAAGGTTTTTCCGATATTATAATACACCATAATACCGATAATGGCCCAAAACACGCCGGAAAAATCCTCCCCTGCCGGAAAGTAAAACAAAAATGTAAAAATCCGCCAGATATGTCCATGGAGAATTGCTTCCGGATCCAAATCCATATAATAATAGTAAATTTCCGGTGCCACCACCTGAATCATAAAACCTATTCCGTAAATCACACAAATATACTGCATTAAATTCGGAATGGCGAAGCGTCCGAACTTTCTATTTAAACGGTCCAAGATATTCATTCTCACTACCTTTCTTTGATTGGCTTTCAAGCTGAGTAAATTTCTTTTCCCCGCTCTCCCACTGTTGTCTTTTACTATCTTCTTGCACCGCATGAGTATACTTGTCTCCCCGGCTTTTTTTCAAGATGAAATTAGGATTGTCTTATGGTTTTTTTATTAAAAATTCTATTAAGCACAGCTCTTTTTATTATTTTTTAGAAAGGCTTTTATTGTTGCCCCTTCCTTTGTGTTAGAGTAAGTCCTTGAACTTTTTCCCTATGGGAGAAAGGCAGCTTTTTACACACTTGCTTAGAAAGTATAGAAATGGGTGAATTTATGACAGGAACTTATAGACTGGGAATAGATATCGGTTCTACAACGGTGAAAAGTCGCCATTATGGATCAAGAGAAGAACCTTCTCTTTTCAGACTATCGAAGACACTTTGCCAATATACAGGAAACATTGGCAGATTTACTGGAGGAAGCAAAAGGAAAAACTGGGGGATTGTACCCTATCTTGTATGGTCACCGGTTCCGGAGGACTGAGTCTGGCCAAGCATATGGGACAGCCCTTCTGTCAGGAGGTTGTAGCTGTAGCAAATTCTTTAAAGGAATTCTATCCCCAAACAGATGTTGCCATCGAGCTTGGAGGAGAGGATGCCAAAATCATCTACTTCAAGGGTGGTATTGACCAAAGAATGAACGGAATCTGTGCCGGAGGTACCGGTTCCTTTATCGATCAGATGGCTTCTCTTTTTGGATACGGATGCTTCCGGTCTGAATGAATTGGCCAAGAATTTCCAGATGATCTATCCCATCGCAGCCCGCTGCGGTGTTTTTGCGAAGACGGATATTCAGCCTTTAATCAATGAAGGCGCTGCCAGAGAAGATTTGGCTGCCTCCATTTTCCAGGCCGTATGTAATCAGACTATTTCCGGTTTGGCTCAGGGGAAACCTATCCGTGGAAATGTTGCCTTCTTAGGAGGCCCACTCCACTTTATGTCGGAATTAAGAAACAGTTTTATTCGTACTCTAAAGCTTGAGGGAGATGCCATTATCAATCCGGATAATTCTCACCTCTTTGCCGCCATGGGTTCTGCCTTAAGTATAGAAGAAAACGCAAAAGAAGTTCCCTTGGCAAGCCTGGTCAAGAGTCTTCGTGCCGGCATTGAAATGGACAGTGAAATCAAGCGTATGGACTGTCTCTTCGAAAAAGAAGAGGATTACCAAAGCTTCATTGCTCGTCACAATAAAGCCAAGGTTCCTACCGGAGACTTATCTTCCTATAAGGGAAAAATCTTCTTGGGAATTGATGCAGGTTCCACTACAACCAAGGTGGCCTTGATTTCCGAAGAGGGTGAACTGCTTTATACTTTTTATTCCGGAAATGAAGGCTCTCCCATTGCCACTGCCATCAGAGCCATGAAGGAAATTAAAGAAAAACTTCCGGAGGATGCGGAAATCAGTTACTCTTGCTCTACCGGTTACGGAGAAGCTCTCTTAAAGTCCGCCTTCCAGCTGGACGAGGGAGAGGTGGAAACCATTGCCCACTACTATGCCGCATCCTTCTTTGAGCCTGACGTAGATTGTATCCTGGATATCGGCGGACAGGATATGAAGTGTATTCATATTAAGGACGGCACCGTGGATAATGTGCAGTTAAATGAAGCCTGCTCCTCCGGTTGCGGTTCTTTCCTGGAGACCTTTGCAAAATCCTTAGGCTATAACGTCATTGACTTCTCTCAGGAGGCTTTGTTCGCGAAGACGCCTACGGATTTAGGATCCCGTTGTACCGTATTTATGAATTCCAACGTAAAGCAGGCCCAGAAGGAAGGCGCTACCGTAGCGGATATTTCCGCAGGTCTTGCCTACTCCGTAGTAAAGAATGCTTTATACAAGGTTATTAAGGTTACCAATCCCAAGGAGCTTGGTAAACATATCGTAGTACAGGGTGGAACCTTCTATAATAATGCCGTTCTCAGAGCCTTAGAGCAGATTCTGGGACAAAATGTAACCCGTCCGGACATTGCCGGTATCATGGGTGCCTTCGGTGCAGCCCTGATTGCCAGAGAGCGTTACAGCATTGAAACCGACAAGCTGGAAAATGAAATTCTGGCCGGGGAAGCTGACAAAGAATTCTTGGATGCCAGCGGTTATAAAAAGACCACTATGCTTCCTCTGGAAAAGATTGTGAACCTGGAATACGAAACCACCATGGGCCGTTGCCAGCTTTGCAGCAATAAGTGCGTATTGACCATCAGCAACTTCGGCGGGGGAAGGAGCTTTATCTCCGGAAACCGTTGTGAAAGAGGTGCGGGAAAGCCCAAGGCAAAGTCCGAAGTGCCAAACCTCTTTAAGTACAAGATTAAGAGAATCTTCGGTTATGAGCCATTAAGTATCGAAGAAGCTAAGCGTGGAGAAGTGGGCATCCCCCGTGTCCTGAATATGTATGAAAATTACCCCTTCTGGGCTATTTTCTTTAAGGAACTGGGATTTAGAACCGTACTCTCTCCCTCTTCCAACAAAAAGCTTTACGAAATGGGTATCGAATCCATTCCTTCCGAGTCCGAATGTTACCCTGCCAAGCTGGTACACGGACATATTGAATGGTTAATCGCCAAGGAGCAGAAGTTCATTTTCTATCCCTGCATTCCTTATGAGCGAAATGAAACACCGGATGCGGGAAATCATTACAACTGCCCCATGGTCACCTCCTATGCGGAAAATATCAAGAACAACGTGGAGAATCTGGAAGAAAAGAGCATTCTCTTTATGAAGCCCTTCCTGGCCTTCACCAATGAAAAGATTTTAACAGACCAGCTTTGCAAGGTCTTTGTTCATCCCAAGGATATTCAGGACTCCATCAAGCCTGCCGGAGACTGGACTCTGGAAAAAATCGGAGAAAAGTTTAAAGAATGGAACTTTACGGAAAAGGAAATTCGGGAAGCAGCGCATCTGGCTTGGGAAGAGCTTTTACAGTCCCGAAAGGACATTGAGGAAAAAGGGAAGAAACCCTGATGTGGATGGAAAAGACCAGCAATCGAGGAATTGTCTTGGCAGGTCGTCCCTACCATGCAGACCCGGAAATCCATCACGGTATTCCGGAGCTGATTACCTCCTTTAACTTTGCGGTTTTAACAGAGGACTCTATCTCCCATTTGGCAGAAGTAAAGCGTCCCATCATTGTTACGGATCAGTGGATGTACCACTCCCGTCTCTATAAGGCCGCAGCCTTTGTAAAGACCCAGGAAAATCTGGACTTTATCCAGTTAAACTCCTTCGGTTGTGGACTGGATGCGGTAACGGTAGACCAGGCGAAGGACATCTTGAACGGCTCCGATAAGATTTTCACCGTATTAAAGATTGATGAGGTAAATAATTTAGGAGCAGCAAGAATTCGTATCCGTTCCCTCCTTGCAGCTATCCGTGTTCGAGCAGAAAAAGAATTATAAGAGAACTATTCGTTCCGAAAGCTATAAGAGAACTCTATTTACCAAGGATATGAAGAAGGAAGGCTATACCATTCTTTGTCCCCAGATGTCCCCTCTTCACTTTGAGCTGATTGAGCCGGCTATTCGTTCCGAGGGCTATAATCTGGTGGTTTTGGACAATGACAACCGTTCCGCCATCGATACGGGATTACAGTATGTAAACAACGACTCCTGCTATCCCTCCATTATCGTAGTAGGACAGGTTATGGAGGCTCTGCTTTCCGGAAAAATATGATTTGGAAAAGACAGCGGTTATTATGTCCCAGACCGGAGGAGGCTGTCGTGCCTCCAACTATATCGGCTTTATCCGTAGAGCACTGGACAAGGCCGGCATGGGACAGATTCCGGTTATTTCCTTAAATGCCAACGGAATGGAATCTACTCCCGGTTTTACCATGACCATTCCTCTTCTCACCAAGGCTATGCAGGGAATTGTTTACGGAGACCTTTTATGCGTCTTCTTTACAGCACCCGTCCCTACGAGTTGCAGGAGGGTTCCGCAGAGGCTTTTACATCAAAAGTGGAAGAAAGATCTGTCAAGAAAGTCTTTCCAAGAAAAAAATATTCCTTTCCTGGAGTTTGGAAAAACGTAAAGGGTATTATTAGAGATTTTGATTCCCCTGCCCATGAACACAAATTTAAAGAAGCCAAAGGTTGGTATTGTGGGAGAAATTCTGGTAAAGTTCTCTCCTCTTGCCAATAACCATATTGTAGAACTTTTGGAAAAGGAAGGGGCTGAGGCGGTAATGCCGGATCTTATGGACTTCCTACTCTACTGTTTCTATAACCAGAACTTTAAGTATGAGAATCTGGGCGCTTCCTGGAAAGGAAAGACCTTCTGTAATATTGCCATCAGCCTTTTGGAATCCTTCCGAAAGACCGCAAGAAAGGAACTGGAAAAGTCCAAGCACTTCACTGCTCCCGGAGATATTCGAGAACTGGCGGTCAAGGCAAGACAGTATGTTTCCTTAGGAAATCAGACCGGTGAAGGATGGTTTTTAACCGGAGAAATGCTGGAGCTGATTGATGAGGGTGTGGACAATATTGTTTGTACCCAGCCCTTTGGCTGCCTCCCCAACCACATCGTAGGTAAGGGTGTAATCAAGGAATTAAAGCGTCATAACCCCGGTGCCAACATTATTGCGGTAGACTATGATGCAGGAGCTTCCGAGGTAAATCAGTTGAACAGAATCAAGCTGATGCTGACGGTGGCGCAGAACAAAATCAGAGAGCAGGCGTAGGGAGTTCTGCAATAGGAATCAGATTTCCGCCTAAACCTTCTTGAAACAGGGGCACGCTTTCGCTAACTTTGCCTCGTAACGGATACTAAGCGAAAAACTGCGTTTCTCTTGTTTTTTTCGCAAGTACCGACGGGCTCAGATTACCCCTTATTTCAAGAAGGTTTAGTTGGAAAATTTCAACCTATAGCAGAACCAAAAAATCAGGTAGTTTGTATTGTTCACACTATCTGATTTTTTTGTTATAATCATACTTATAGTTTAATGTGGAGCTGATAAAGCGAGGATTTTTTAGGAGGGTTTCGATGGATATTGCGAAAAAGATTGATCATACTATGTTAAAGCCGGAGGCGGGGAAGGATGTGGTAGTCCGCTATTGTCAAGAGGCTAGAGAGCATGGCTTCGCCTCTGTTTGCGTGAACAGTGTTTATGTTCCTTTGGTAAAAATCTTTAGAGGGCAGTGGTGTTAAGGTTTGTTCCGTGGTGGGATTTCCTTTAGGGCGCAATGTCCACAAGAGCTAAAGCCTTTGAAGCCAAATACGCTGTAGAAAACGGGGCAGATGAAATTGATATGGTGATTCATATCGGAGCTTTAAAGGATGGTGATTTTCAAGCAGTAGAGGAGGATATCCGTGCCGTTGTAGAGGCTTCCTCTCCTGCGCTTGTAAAGGTCATTCTTGAAACCTGCTTATTGACAAAGGAGGAAATCAAAAAAAGCCTGCCAGCTTTTCTGAGCAGGCAGGAGCCGCATTTGTAAAAACCTCCACCGGATTTTTCCACCGGAGGAGCTACTCTGGAAGATATTCGCTTGATGAAGGCCTCCGTATCCTCCAAAAATGCAAATTAAAGGCCAGCGGTGGCATCCGTACCAAGGCCTTCGCGGAAGAATTGCTGGAAGCCGGCGCAGACCGCATCGGTGCCGGAAACGGAATGATTCTTCTTTAAACGAATAATGGAACATAGTAATTTAAGCTTAGCTTTATTAGTGTAGGCTTAAAAATAAGGGCAATCTGAGCCCTGTTTGTACTTAGTGAAAGCAAGTGAAACGCAGCTTGAACTTATTACAATTAAGAAATAACCTTAAAAAAATATTTTTCTAAAATCAGAAAACGATACTCTGATTCTTCTCTTAAAAAGAATCAGAGAGAGGATCAGAGTATCGTTTTTACCATTATATTTTCTTATGTATCCGGACATCACTGTATAGTTCACTCTGATTTTATTACTCCGAAATATTATTAAACTTATATGTAACAAGGGCATCCTTGGCTTTTTATACCTATGCTGATTTTTCCATCACGGGGATATATCATAGAAGTAAAATTATATTTCCTTCAAAAAGATAAACTTCCAAAACATTTCCATCTTTAATAATATCAAAAATTTATATCAAGATTTTCCTGTATATCAGCCTTATATATTCTTATACCGCTCTTTATATGCTCATCAGCCTCACTGAAATCAGTGATGATATTCCCAAATAAAAAAATCAAGCTTTATAATGATTTTATTTTCTTCACTGTCAAAAAAATTATAAAAATTAAGCTCCGTGCTGTTTTTATCTCTTTTTATATTTCCTGTATATAAATATAATCACACATTTCATCCAAAAGATTACATATAACTCTGTCGGATACTTTGCTTTTTATGGCTGTATTCAATGCTTTTCTCTTCTAAATCCTGCCTGTATGGCTGCATTTTCAGATTATTACCGTCCATATCGATAAGCCTTGGGTACGACATAATACCACGATATCCGTTTTCCGCAGAAGGACCGTGATCCTTTATCCAGGCATCCATTCCCATCCCCCTATCCAAGCCATTGAAACTGCTCGGTCAAACTTATCTTTATAGACCTGTGATGCATAATAATGCGGCCCAAAAATCCAGTGTTTTGGTGCAATCATGATAAAAGATACAGTTTTTAAAAATTTATATCTCCTACCATATATATTGTCGGTAAAAAAATCCAGTGCGATTCATAGGAGAAGCTGTGATAACCCATTTACCGTCTATTTCAAAAAATATCCGGACATTCAAACATTGTCCCCTCTCCGTCTTTTTGCCTCATACAGTATTCCGCTATATGTCCAGTTAAATAAGTCTTTTGAATGAAACAAATATATTCTTCCATGACTTTTTAAAATCACAAGCCGCACTCGTCCGAACCTCCCACAACCATTTGCCAATATCCGTCATAAAATATTACCTTAGGATCACGAAAAATCAATACCTATTGATTCAATAACAGGATTTTTCATACTTTTGTAAAATTATAGCCGTCATTTGAATATGCCATGCACTGCCTTTTGTAAACCACACCATCCACCAATGCCACAGCCGTATAAAAAGCATATATTTTATTGTCGGAAACCACTACAGAACCGGAAAAACATCCTCCTTTATCATAATCTTCATATACCTCATCAGGAATCAAAACAGGTGGACATTCATCCCAATGTATCAAATCATTGCTTGTAGCATGCCCCCAATGCATTTTATCCCACTATTACTGTATGGATTGCATTGAAAATATAAATGATATTTTCCCTGAAACCATACCAGACCGTTGGGATCGTTTATCCAGCCTTTTTAGGGCAAAAATGATTTTTAGGTCTGAAAATACATTCTTTTATACTCATGATTTCACCGCTCCCAAAGTCATACCTGCCGTCATTTTTATTCAATCCAAAAATAAATAAGTAGTGTAGGGAATACTGACATTGATATGGCTGCATATGTGGCGCCCCAGTCTTTTAAACCTCTCGGTCCTATAAAATCTGTAAGACCTATTGATATTGTTTTTAGTTCCGTACTGTTTATAAATACAAGGCTGAAAGTATAATCATTCCATACTGTAATAAAATTCATTGCAAGCACTGTCATTATAGTATTTAAAGACAGTGGAATAATTATTTTTTGTATATATACCGTAAATATTTGCTCCGTCTATAACAGCCGCTTCTATAATCTCATCCGGAATAAAGGAATAAAAATTCACAAACAGCATTATTGATACCGGAAGCTGAAATGCCAAAAGTGGCAATATAACGCTGATTCTTGTGTTTATAAGCCCCACTCTTGCAAACATTGTAAACAGTGGAATCAATGTAACCGCATAAGGAATGGTAAGACCTATGAGAAAATATCTGTATATATTTTTCTTCCCATAAAAGTTCATTTTTAGCAATGGCAAATGATGCCATTGAACTTATTAAAACTATAAATGCCAGTGATATTACAGAAATTATCGCACTGTTTTTTTCATATAGGTAATAATATTGCTCTCGGTAAATATTTTTAATAAAGTTTTCCATTGTAAAGCTTTTTTTGGAAAACCGAAAGGCTGTGTCAAAAGCTCAATATTAGGTCTAAATCCCGCTATAATCAGCCAAATAATAGGATATCCCTGAATTATTAAAAATAAAATCATAACGGACCAATATATGACTTTTTCTAATACTTCTTTTCATATATCCTCCTATTCTTTTTCACTGTCCATGTATTTGCTGATTAATAAAACTCCCAATATGCTCAGTATTACAATTACCACAGCAATTGCACTGCCATATCCGTAATCCCTGCTTGTAAATGCCTTCTTATACATATATGTTGCAAGTATTTCAGATCTGTGATTCGGTCCGCCCTTTGTCATATTCATAGGTGCAGCAAATCCTCTTAAAGCTCCTACAAGGCTTAATATACATGAGAGCATAATTACATTTGCTATTGCAGGTATTCTTATTTTTACAAGAATCTGCAATTCACTCGCCCCGTCTATTCTTGCAGCCTCCAATATATCAGGAGATACTGAAACTAATGCGGAATAAAAAAATAATCATATAAATACCTATATACTGCCATCCCTCTACGGATGCAACCGCAGGCAAAACGGTTTTATATTCGCTTAGAAAGGCAATAGGTTCCATCCCCAATAATTTTCTGAATATATTAAAAAGTCCAAGAGGCTCATACGAATAAAATCCTGTAAATAATTGTGATATGGCAATAACTGTTATAACGGAGGGTATATAATATACTGTCTGTATAAACCCTCTTCCCTTTTTAAATATGTAAGCAAAACAGCTATAATGAAACCAAAGCCAAGCTGCAATACCATTACAATAATAATGTAAATGATATTATTCCAAAATGCCTGCCTGAATACTTCGTCACCAAGCAGCTTTACATAATTACTTAATCCCTACAAAAAGTTTTTTTGCCTATACCATTCCATTCAAGAGCGCTATAGTAAATCGAAACCAGTATAGGTATCATAACTATAATAGAATAAACAATAAATGCAGGTAGCAAAAATATGGCAATTGCTTTTTTATCTCTTAAAATCTTCATAAAATCACCGATATTCCAATGTATGCGATTTGGGGCAAAATATATTTTGCCCTCTTAAAATATACTTTTATTTATTTGCTTTTTAGAGATTCATCTACAGCTTTTACAAATTCATCAGGAGTTTCCTCTCCCATGCAAAGCCCCGGAAGATTATCATTGATTGTTGCTATTACATCCTCACTTAATACCACATCCCAAGGTCTTGCGGCAGTGGAACCTATATTATTTGTATCCTTCATTACCTTTAAGAATAAAGGATCAAAAGCTGTTATTATCTCCCATTTCAACCTTTTTGCGGTGCAAGATGCTCATGAGCAAAGTAAGCAGGACTGTAGTTTTTAACTATAAATGTCAGATAATCCTTATACTCATCATCAAAAAAACCTTAGGGATTTACCGAAAGACCTATACCGCCAAATGCCCAGTAATCATTTGGCTCCGTCTTTGCATCCTTTATTGTAGGCATATAAAAATAGTCTACATTCAAGCCCTTAGGTCTGTTTTTATCTGTGAAATAATTTAATTCCCATGTACCTGTAGGATACATTGCACACTTTCCGCTTAAGAAAAGATTTAATCCTGTAGCTACATCAGTTGTGGAAAATCCGGGTTGAAAATATTTTCCTATCTCTGACATAAATGTTGCAGCCTTCATACCCGCATCATCCGACATCTTTGCCTCTCCTGATGAGAGCTGATTTAAATATTCATTTCCCGACAGTCTGAAGGGATATGTTGCGAGCAGACGAAGTAGCGGCCAGCCGTCTCCTCCACCTATTCCAAAATGCTGTATAACCTTTTTCCTTTAATACCTTGCATGCCTCTAAAAAGTTCATCCAATGTCTTTGGTGCCTCAATACCTGCATCCTTAAACATATCAACATTGTACCAAATCATCTCGGTAGAAAATTCAAGAGGCAAAGTATATAATTTTCCTTCGGCAGTTCTTCCATAATTTAATGCCAGTGGAATATAGCTGTCTTTTTCACCTATCTCCTCAAGAAAAGCATCCATATCTGTAAGCATATTCTGCTCCCCAAGCTCACTCGCATAAGGAGTTGCATCCAAATCAAACATATCCGGCATCTGACCGCCTGCAATCATTGTACGAAGCTTTTTGATCATAAGATGATCTGTCGGCATTGCTGTCGATAACAAGCTTTATATTTCCACCCTGTTCATTATACTTATCTGTTATCTCCTGCAATGTAACCATGGTATCATCCGATGCCGATCTTGAAGAAAAATAATGTATCTCTCTTACATTACCATCCTTACTTTTCGCCTCTGATGAATTTGTTGTACTCCCTGATTTACCTGCACATCCTGTCAATACCATTCCTGCTATGAGGCATACTGTTACTATTTTTCTTATACATAATCTCTCTCCTTTATTTTGTTTCATACATATGAATATTACAAACCCTGATACTTCCGTCTTTTACAAAAAATCCCCAATATTTTCTTTCTGTGGAATAAGCTCTCATTGTCAATGCCACAGTATCATTTACATACAGACAAATTATACTGCCCTCCACAAAAAACTTTTATATTTACTTTATTTTTCCTCCAAAGCTTTATAGTCAAAAGGTCTTTCAAGTTCCACCATAAAAGGTTTATCCCCATCCACATACCATTGATTGACTCCGCTTATACGCCTTGGCCACATATCAGCTACTATTCTGTTATAAAATGGTTCAAATCTAAGATAATATCCGTTTGCAAAGTCCTTATCCTGCCTTAAGCCTATGCCAAATGCCCTGCTACCTTCGTAAAACTCTATAGTCGCCTCTATAAGACAAGTTTCTTTCATTCCTTCAATTACATATACCTTTTCTCCCTCATTATTTTTTTATTTCAACATCTTCAATATTATTTTGCAGTAATTTTCTTTTTCAAAAATATTTATTAAACCGTTTGAAGGTTTTACCTTCAGTTTGCCGTCTTTGTCCTGCTTTATTTCATGTGCTATAAGATTTCCACCTCATTCATATTGACCGAAATCACTGTCACCACGCTTTTGTAGGTACCCGGGCAAATGCCATCCTTACATCTTTTTGCCTGTGCTGTTTTAGCCGCATAAAATGCTCTGGCATCAAAGGTATCTTCTATAGGAGCTGTCCAAGGTCCGCTTATTTTATCCGCCATCCTGTAATGTGTCACAAATTTTTCAGAGAAGGTGGAATAGATAAGATACCATTTATCCCCCATTTTAAATAAATCCGGACATTCATGTGTCATATATGATTTAGGATTGTAAAACGGCTGCATTGCCTTCCAATGAATCAAATCATATGATCTGCAAAGTCCTACACAGCCTCCGTTTTTCTCGCTTGCCCCTTTGTAATCTTGCGGCAAGAAGCATATCAAAAGCATTCTTCTTCTTCATTGTAAAAAAACAAATGGATCACGCCAGTCAAATGGTTCATATATTGACTCATCCGCTCTGAATGTCAGTTCCGGCAGTTTTTCCCAATGTATAAGGTCCTCACTTATTGCATGCGCAACATATTGTAGAGGTCTTCCGTTTCTGTGATATTTAGGATTATAATTATTCTGTGCTGTATAAAAACATATGGAATTTAGAGTCATTTCCCTCTATCACCGAACCTGTATAGCAAGCATAATCAGCATCATCGTACCCTCCTACCGGAAGCACTACTTTACAGTCCTTTATATTTACTCCGTCCTCTGTGATTAAAAAGATTCCAGCTTGTACGATATCCATACTCATCCTCTGTATTTCCCTTTCTCTCATCATGAAGGTAGAAAAATATAAAAACTTACCGTCATGCGCAAAAGGAATGGTATCCCCCTACCCAGCCATCCCCGGGTTTATAGAAAATATTTTTCATATAAGCTCATCTCCTATCCGCTATCGAATTATGTTTTTATACTATACTATTTAATAAAAATCCTATTCGCAAATGCTCCAAAGTTTTTTTATAAATGATTATGCAAGTATGTATTTTCTTGCATTTTTTTCATGCAAATATGATATTGTTTTCATAGATTTTCAAAGCATTATTTTTTTATTTTCATTATTATTTTCATAAAAGGCGCTTATATGGTTACTATAAATGAAGTGGCAAAAAGCGGCAGGCGTATCCATATCCACCATCTCCAGAGTTATAAACCAAAGCAATTCCTGTATCACTTGCTACAAAAACAAGGTTATGGAGGCAATAAGGGAACTGGGATATACTCCTAATATCTCCGCAAAAAAAGTATAATAAAAAAATCAAACAAACTTATCGGTGTGCTCTTTTCCTGATATATCAAATAATGTTTTTTTGGCAGGATTTTTGCAGGGTGTAAACAGTGTTGTAACTCCTCTTGGATATAATACGGTTATATGTGAAACAAATGGAGAACTTGAAAAAGAAATTCATTTTCTGGATGTTTTAAAAAACAAACAAGTAGAAGGTATTATCATGGCAAATGTCCACATACCTGAGGAACATATGCTTTTGGATACATAGAAATAATAAGCCTGTAATCTATGTCTGTCAGGATATCCCGGATTTTGGCTTAAAGATTCCAATAAGCTCTGTAAATATGGATAATCAGCAGGCTATCTGTGATATGGTGCATTTTCTTTACAATATGGGGCATAAAAATATCGCTTTTATCGGAGGACCGCTGCATGATTTATCCGCCGGAAAGAAAAGATATGACGGCTATATAGAAGGGACTTAGGGAATGTTCATTAAATACATCACAAGATCTTATCAGCTTTCAAGAATCTTTTACCATTGCTGACGGATATGCCGGTATGAATCAGATATATGAAAAATCCTCTATCCTTCCGACAGCTGTACTATGTGCCTGTGATAATATTGCAGTCGGTGCTATTGATTTTATGTATGATAATAATATACAAGTACCTGAGCATATCTCTGTAACAGGAGTTGATGACAGTATTTTGGCTACAGCTATAAGACCTTCTCTCACTACTATCCGACACGCCACTTTTGACACCGGAGTAAAAGCCGCACAGCTCTTGCTTGAATATTTTTCCTCGGAATCTTTTAAGGGAAGTTCCTTTAAAATGCCCTATCAACTTTTACGCAGACAGAGTGTAAAGCATCTGTAAATAAGCTATAGATGAGCGAAACCTCATATCCTGCCTTTATAAACTCTTTTTTCTGTCAAGGTTCATTATTAGTTGTTATTCAAGCTGTATACATAGCTTACTAATATTGAATAGGGTCTTATAGAACTCATCCTTATATGGGCAACTGCTACGAAGCTTGAATGTCATATATCTTGCTGAACGAATTATTTTTGCAGCAATCTTTAGCAGTTTTAGCAGGACAGTATCAATGCGTTGTTTTCTCATATTTGCAGATAATACCAGTCGTTCAAACCAATTAAATATGTTATAAAGCAAGTGCATGTATTTGAAGTCTGTTGGCATTTACAATTATCATCAAAAAAGTACACTCTGTACGTAGACCAACTTCTCATAGAAGTTGCTTTGCAAAGCAAAGTGAGCAGTGGTGAACAAAACCACTGCTCAGTCAAAGCGAGCTTAGCGGGAGCGTGCCCTATTTTAAGCCTACACTACATAAAGCGCATAATATACTATATCCATTCACCGCTAAAAAAACTTCTCTGGCAGGTCCCGTCATAAAGGCGTGACCTGTTTTTATCATAGGATATTTCCAAATCTCCTCCCTAGGAGATGCACTGTAGCCTTATCCTCTAATCTTCTCATCAAAATTCCCGCTACTACAGCTGCAGTAGCACCTGTTCCACAGGCTAAAGTCTCACCGGAACCTCTTTCGTACACTCTAAAGCTAATTTCCGTAGGGGAAAGCACCTGGATAAACTCTGCATTAACCTTATTGGGAAAACGAGGGTGCTCCTCAAAATCCTTACCGATTCTTTCTAAATCCAATTCCGAAATGGAGGAAACGGATAAGTTGGGGTTGTCTTCCAGGAAATATACCGCGTGGGGATTTCCTACATCAATCCCCACAAACTGAAGAGCCATGCCCCGTACCTCTATATCCTCAGGTAATTTCCCATCCAACTTGACCTCACCCATATCCACAGTGGCCTTTTCCATCTTTCCGTCTTTGACAAAGATTTCAATGTCTTTAATACCGGATTTCGTCTCTATGTGAAGCTGTCTTCTTTCCTTCTCCACAATACCGTGGTCGTAAATATACTTTTGCCACACAGCGAATTCCATTTCCACATGGAGCCTTCCGAACCGTCTGCATTAAACATATGCATATAGGCATCCGCCTTGTCGCTAGGCTCAATAAGAATCAGTCCATCCCCTCCAACACCGAAATGTCTATCCGCAATGCGCCTTGCCAGCTCTCCCGGATTCTCCACCTTTTTCTATAAAAGCATTCACATAAACATAGTCATTACCCAGACCTTCCATTTTGGTGAATTTCATTATTGCTCCCTTCTTTGAAAAAAGTTTTCTGCATCATTCATAAGATACTCTTTTTATAAATTCAATTTGCTTATTGATAAATCCGGTACTTTTTCTCATTGTTATGGATTTAAATCTCTTTTTCCTGCCGTTGAAACTCATAAAATTTTCCCTGCCCTTTTAAACAGTATTGTCCGGGAAGGAAGCTGTATTCTCCACATTCGCCTTGATACGTCATACTTTCCAATGTTTGCAGAAGGCTCTTCTTTTGCTTCTACTCTTAACTTTGTGAGGATTCCCAGCAAGTCCGTATCATATCTACTTCCTGACTGAGCCTCTTCTGATGAATCGGAACTTTTCTCCGAAGTAGTGGATTCTTCGGTAGCTCCGGTCTCTGCAGCAGCGGAATCCTGAACAGCTCCGGTCTCTATACCGATTTTCTGTGTACTGTTTGCCCTCACCTTTCTTTTTCAGAACTTAGAGCACTGCTTTCTTCTTTTTCCACCAATGGAAATGCCTCATTTTCTTTTCCGTAGAGATATACCGGATAGGGAAGTTCTAAATCCCCTGGGAAATTCTCCTGATCCCAATCTTTTCCCAAAAGCACATTATAGGATTTCTCCTCGGACAGAAGCGCCTTCTCCTGCTCTCCGGGACTTGGAAGGAACAAAAGATCTATTCCGGCTTCCTCCAGCTCCGACAATTTCGCCTGAAAATCCTCTTCTCCCTTATAGCTGCGAATTTCTACCGTTCCTCCGTACTCGGGAAAGCTTTCCGAAAGCTGTTCCGCTAAGGTCTTGCCCTTCTCATCTCCTTCCTGTAGGAGAATTCCCATTTTCCGAAGGCCTCATTATAAGCGAAAAATCCCGTGTCTACCGCCTGATCCTCCAGGCTTTTTCCAGAACAAAATGATTATTTCCCGGCTCCAGCTTCTTGCTGCTCTGACTCAGGTAGGGTATTTTTTTCCTCCACAGAGAATTTTTCCAAAAATGCCTCCAGCTTTTCACTGCCTTCTCCCAGCAACAGCTCTGCCTTAGCCTCTTTTTAATGCTTGCTTTTAATTCTTCTTCTTTTCCTTCTTCATAAATCAAGCTGTGCAGATTTACAGAAGCGTTGTACTCTCCGGCATTTTTCCAGATAAGCCTCCAGCTCCTCAGCTTTAGTACTTCCCTTGTCCTCTATATAATACGCTTCTATAGGAGCTCTTTCCGCCACAGAGTTGCTGGTTTTCTCCTGCCCTCTTTGGAGCCAGGCTTCCTTTTCTCATAAAAAGGAAAAGCACTACAAAGACGACACAAAGGAAAAGAAGCAGCAGAAACAGTCGTCTTCTTTGAGCAGCCTTTTTGACAGCTTCCTTTTGCTTTCTTCTCGCTTTTCTTTCCTCTCGAAGTCTCTGCCGTTCTCTTTCCAGAGCCTCTTCCTCTTCCCTATCCTCAGCATCCCCATGCTGCTCAAGCTCCCTGTGCTGTGCAGTAGCTTTATAGCTCTCCTGTTTAGCCTGCTCCGTCGAGTTCTATAGCTTTTAGGGCTTGCTTTTGCTGTTTCCTCTCATCCGTTTCTTTCACTTCCGTCTTGCCCTGCAGATTCTTCTCATCCATTTCTTTTGCTTCAGTACCGCCCTGCTGATTCTTCTCATCCATACGTCAAAGTCTCCTTTGCTCTTTTTGCACTACTTTCTTCTTTTTCTCTGACTTTCTTTTTCTACCAGAATCTTAAATTCTTCCTCTGAAATCTGCAACTCTTCCAGATTTTTTCTTTCGTCTTTCCTTCCACTTCTTCTTTCTTTTCCGTTCATCATGAAGGTTTTTGCTCCATACAAGGCACCTCCTCCAAAGAGGAAAAATCCGAAGCCGGCTAAAATCAGTAAAAGCCGCTGACGGTAACCGCTGCAACTGCTACCTTTTTTTCTTGGTTTCCTTATTATTTAAAATGACCTGAATATTTTTGATCTTTCCCAATATATCCGCTCCTACAACTTTTTCCATCCAGTAAGATCTGCACTTTTCCCGGGGCGGAAGACGGAGCATCTTCTGCAATATCCGTGAAAACGTATTGTAATCCGTCCTGACTTGCTCCCTTAGGAAGAGAAATCTTCACGGTATCCAGAAAATGAATCTTATTCTCCTCCGTGATTTTTCCGGCGGATACCAATTCCTTTCGTAAGGCCTCTAAAGCACCGGGATGTTCCCCTAAAGTTTGATTTTCCGTTTCCGAAAAAGCCAAATCCAGTAGAGTCTTTGTATCTGTATAGTGAGAAGGATTTTTGTCCTTCAAAACTACCGTAACCACCTTTCTTCCCTGATCCTCCGCCAAGCTAATCAAGGTATTTCCCGCAATCTGGGTATAGCCGGTTTTTCCCGCTACCACTCGTTTATCATAGAACTTTGTATTGGAGAGCATCATTTTATGCTCCATGTAAATCGTATTTCCCTCCGGAAGGCGCTTTAAATTCCCTAAAGTGTGGCTCAGATTTTTTTCAATCTCCAAAAACTCCTTATTCTGAAAGGCGGCCATCCCGATTAAAGCCATATCCCTTGCGGTGGTGTAATGGTTTTCATCCTGCAAACCGGAAGGATTCTGAAAATGAGTGCCTGTGCAACCAAGCTCCTTGGCCTTCTCATTCATCATTTCCGCAAAGGCCTCCCGTGAGCCTGCCACATGCTCCGCCAAAGCATTCGCCGCCTCGTTTGCGGACTTAAGTAACAGGGCATGCAAACAGTCATTTACCGTCAGAACATCTCCCTCTTCAATCTGGGCATTGGAGGAGCCCCGATCCACATTGTATACCGCATCGTGGGAAAAATGTCACCTTATCCTCCAAGGGATGTGTGCTCCAAAACCACAAGAGCCGTCATAACCTTGGTAATACTGGCAGGATATTCTCTCACATCTCCGTTTTTTTCAAACAAAACCGCCCCGGTTTCCGCATCCACCACAATGGCGGACTCCGCAGTTAAGTCTGCTGTCGGCCAGCTGGCAGCCATTGCCACCACACTATGAAAAAGAATAAAAAAGCAAAAAGAAAGGAGTAAAAAATCCTCCCCCTGCTCTTTCCTCCTTCATACTAAGCAAAATACTTTAAGTCCTTTCCCTCATTATCTCAAAAGTCTATCCTTGCATCCTTGGTTTTCTCTAAAAAAGCTCTTCCAAAGTTTTTCCTGATGGGCGTGGAAGGAAAGTCCTTGAGTATTCTCTATACAATAGTTTTCCGGCTGAAAATCCATTCTTTTTTTAAACTGTTCTTCTAAAATTTGGACTCTGCTTTTCCCCCTCCGCTTATGCCAGAGCTTCTCCTCTTGTTCATAAGCCTGATAAAGGTGGGACAGGAAGCGATCTCCTAAAAATATGGCAGCATCCCTTTGATGGCTTTCAACGTAGTCCTTTGAAAAAGAAAGGACTGCTTCCATAATAGGGCATCCATCCGAAGAAAAGGATATTGTTGCGATATAAAAGGGATCCTTCTCCTCCTCTTCATAACGCTCTTCCAGGAAATCCCAGCAGTAATCATAAAAAATGAGAATAGAAAAATATCTTGGAACCTGCTTCTCTCAATGCTTCATCGGATTGGCTGTAAAGATAAAGTTGTAAATAAAGCTCCAAAATTCTGGATTGTGCCTCTTCCTCCTTCTCCAAAACAATCCCGAAGGAAAGGAAAGATCAAAATGGAAAAGAAATCGCCGAAAGGACTCCTTTCCTTAGCAATTCGGGGAAAAGAAAAATTCTGCAGTTCCCTCTGATAGCGTTTTGAGTAAAGAACTAATCGGAACGGATGCATCCGTATTTCCTCCACAAACAGCTACTTCTAAAGACTGTGCTTCTTGATTCTCCGCTCTTTAAAATAATCCAAAAAAAGCCAAGGGACGAAATACTTCTTTATACGGGGAATCTTCCCTCATTTCCAAGGGAATCTCCCGAATCCGTTCTAAAGCGCTATTTCTTCTTTCTCCCATGACTCCTCCATTATAACAAAAATCAGTCTGCTTCCTCTTACAAAAAAAGAAAAGGAATTTCCTAATTTTTTTCTTTGTCTATATTTAAAAAATACGATATATCGGGCCGGACAGCAAAGTCACATTCTTAAGCCTAAGAGTAAAAAGAGCCAGCCATAAGAACAAAAGAACGATATCCACGCCCAAAAGCCACATAGACCGGACGTCTTTCAATGAATTTTTCCCTTTTTCCACAGGTAAAGGGCAAAAACGAAGGGAAATCAAAAGAAAATTCACGGAAAAATAATGCCAATGCTCCTATCACTAAAGGCCCGTTTCCTTTTTTTCATAAAAAGGAAATCCCGATACAGAAAAAAAGAAAAAGGCAGAGAGAAACAAAGGAACTGATTATGGCTCCCGAGCTTCCCTTTTGCCCATTTTTCGGATGTAGCTAAAACGCTTCTCTCCTTCCATTTTTCTTCTCCTCCTTTCCCTTTGTATAAGTCGAAACAGAACATAACCAAGGGCGGTTCCCAAGGTATTCAGGATAATATCGTCCACATCACAGCTTCCGGCACGGAAGATAAGCTGAATCGCTTCCACCCCGAAGGATAAAAGATAGCCTGACATCACCGTATTATACCAATACATTCTACAACGCTTGGAAAAGCTGGGGAGCAGGAAGCCCAAAGGGCAAAAGCCGATGATATTTCCCAGTAAGTTTTCCAAAGCATGGGCAAAACCGATTTGTTTCCAATAAAAAAGAAAGCGGAAAATCTCCTTAAAAGGCTCCATATTATAGGAAAATTCCGCCCGATTCATAAAGCCTCTGCCCTTTAACTCGGAAAAAAACAAAAACATAAAAGAGAAAAATCAGGTAAAGGCAGAAAAAGAATACCCCAACCAACGATTTTTCGTCATTTCTTTTTCTATGCATATCTCACACTATACGTCTGAATTCTCTTTTTCTTCGAGATTTAGAACGTCAAATCCTCTTTTCTTTTTAGCAAGATGGCTCCATGTACAATGGATAGCACCCCGGTAACAATTCCCAAAGTAATCAATACAACGCCTAAGGCAATGGAGGATCCTCCTACATTTCTCATGATTTTATAGATTCTTTCCAAGTCCTAGTCCTCTTTCTTTCTTTTTCAGCTGATAATAGGAGCTGGCTTCTTTCACCAAAAAATCCCATTTTCTGATAAAGCTTCATGGCCGGGCTGTTTCGGGAATCTACCTGAAGAATCACCCTGGTATAGGGTCCCTTCTCTCCTTCTTCAAAAGCAATCCCGAAGAATCGCCTCTCCCTTTCCCTGACCTCTATACCTATTTTCCACCATAAGTCCGTAAAGGTAAAGTGTTTTTTTCATTATAGGGAGAAAAATAAACCTCTCCGTAAGGATAAATTCTCTTTTCTCCCGGAAAAGCAATCCCTTCTTCCAGCTTCTTTTCCAAAAAATATTCTGTATACAAATAAGGAAAGGAAAGGGAAAATTCCTCTTCCTTTCTCCCTTCTTCATAAATCGAAACACACAGTTTCGAAAATCATCCATCAGACTTTCTTTACACTGGGTAAATAAGCCCTGCCCCTCATCTTGGGATGGACAAAAGGCAAGACAAAGGAGCACATCCTTTCCTCCCTGCTGTTCTCCAAGCTTATAGCCCATAAGCAGTGCCAATATTCCCTCGGCAATTCCCTGTTTCCTTCTCTCCCTCATTGCGAATGAGATAAAAGAAATCATAGTCCAAATCCGTATCGTAGGGAATTTCTTCCTCTAAATTACAAAGAGAGAGGAGTGTCTTACAGTCCCTCTCCTCTTCTAAAGACAGAGTTCGTTGTAATTCGACTTCCATTCCTCTCTCCTGTTCTAACTCGTCAAAGTCATTACTTTCCTTCTTTAAAGCACAAGGCTTCGAAGCCTGTTTCATGACTTTCTCCGAGCTAATCCTTTTTAGTCTTTAAAAACAATCTTATCCAATCCCCAGATATCCTTTAGCGTACTCCTCAATGGTTCTGTCAGAGGAGAACTTTCCGGCATGGGCTGTATTTAAAATAGCCGCTCTTGCCCACCACTCTTCATCCTGGAACTTCTTCACTGCTTCTTCCTGTGCCTTCATATAAGCACGAAGGTCCTTTAAGATAAAGTAACGATCCGCTCTGTCGGACTCATTGGTATTTAACAAGGAATCATACAAAGGTCTGAACAATTCAGGATCCTCAGGACTGTAGAAGCCGTTTACCAGCTGCATTAGGACTCTGCGAATTTCCTGGTCGTTGTTGAAAATGTCCATAGGACGGTACTCGTTGTTATGCTCTAAAGCAATAACCTCGTCACTGCTCATACCGAAGATAAAGGCATTTTCCGCCCCAACTTCCTGTACGATTTCCACGTTCGCTCCATCCATAGTTCCCATGGTTAAAGCACCGTTTACCATAAGCTTCATGTTGGAGGTACCGGAAGCTTCCTTGGAAGCAGTGGAAATCTGCTCGGAGAAGTCCGCCGCAGGGATAATCACCTCTGCACTGGATACTTTATAATCCTCAATGAAGACTACCTTAATCTTATCCTGGATAGTAGGATCATTGTTGATGACCTCTGCCACGTTATTGATGAGCTTAATGGTCAGCTTTGCAGTCTTATAACCTGCTGCCGCCTTGGCTCCGAAGATAAAGGTGTGGGGATAGAAATTCCATCTCCGGATGATCTTTAATCTGGTTGTAAAGATACATCACGTGAAGGATATTCATCAGCTGTCTCTTATACTCGTGCAAACGCTTTACCATTACGTCAAAGATGGAATCCACATTTAACTTAATGCCGTTATGCTTCAGCACATACTTGGCAAGACGCTCCTTGTTATGTCTCTTAATAGCCATAAACTCAGCCCTGAGCCTGCTTATCATCCGCATAAACTGCCAGCTTCTCCAGCTTGGACAGGTCGGTAAGCCACTGATCTCCGATATGGGCGGTAATCCACTTTGCCAACTCCGGATTGGCATGGTAAACCCATCTTCTCTGGGTGATACCGTTTGTTTTGTTGGAGAATTTCTCAGGATACATCTCGTAGAAGTCTTTTAATTCCTGCTTCTTTAAAATTTCAGTATGAAGAGCCGCTACACCGTTTACCGCATGGCCGCCGATAATGGCAAGGTGTGCCATCTTCACCTGTCCGTCATAGATAATTGCCATCTTGGCAATCTTCTCCTCCGCCTGCTCAGGATACTTTGCCCGAACGGTTTCACAGAATCTGCGGTTAATCTCTTCCACAATCTGATAAATTCTGGGAAGAAGCTTGGAGAACAGCTCAATGGGCCACTTTTCCAAAGCTTCAGCCATAATGGTATGATTGGTGTAAGCACAGGTTTTTAAGGTAATCTCCCAGGACTCATCCCAAGTAAGATGATAATCATCCATCAATACCCGCATAAGCTCTGCCACGGCAACTGTGGGATGGGTATCATTTAACTGGAAAGCCACCTTCTCATAAAGCTTCCGAACATCGCCGTTATGTCTCTTGGCATAGTCTGCTACCGCAGTCTGTACAGATGCGGAAATGAAGAAATACTGCTGGCGAAGACGAAGCTCCTTACCGGCATAGTGGTTATCGTTGGGATACAATACCTCTACGATATTTCTGGCCATGTTGGCTGACTCCACCGCCTTCTGGTAATTTCCCTTATCAAACTCATCCAAACGGAATGTGTCGGTTGCCTTGGCATCCCACACTCTTAAAGTGTCTACCACATGGTTGTTGTAGCCCACCACCGGAGTATCATAGGAATTGCCTCTACCGCCTGATAGCCCTTATGTACAAAGTGCAGTCTTCCGTCTTCCTCCTGTACAGTCTCTACCCAACCGCCAAAACGAACTTCCTTGGCAAGCTCCGCACGACGAATCTCGAAGGGGTTTCCGTCCTTTAACCAGTCATCCGCCACTTCCTTCTGGTATCCGTCTACAATCTGCTGCTTGAAGAAGCCGTACTTATAACGAATACCGCATCCGCAAGCCCAGTAGCCCAGGGGTTGCCAAGCTATCCAGGAAGCAGGCCGCCAAACGACCAAGACCGCCGTTTCCTAAAGCCCAGTCCGGCTCCGCCTCTTCCAGTGCGGAAAGGTTTAAACCAAGCTCGTTAATCACATCTCGAATTTCCTCCTGAGATGTCAGGTTTAAAATGTTGTTACCCAAAGCTCTTCCCATTAAAAACTCCATGGAAAGATAATAGACTCTCTTACAATCCTCTTCCTCAGCCGCCTTGGTAGTACGAATCCAGTCATCAATAATCTGATTCTGTACCGCTGCCGCTACAGCATGAAAAAGCTTCCTTCTCGTTTAGCTCTGTTAATTCTCGTCTGAAAAAGCTTTCTGGCATTGTTTTCCACTTCTTTTTTTAAACAGTGCTTTGTCAAACTTTTTGCATCCTTCCTCCTTATACATCCCTTACTAATTCCTTTTTAGTAATATATAGTGATTTTTTTCCCGCCGAAGCGGGAAAATGGTTTCACCGTTAATTTTTTCTTAGCATCTAAGTAAAAATTTTAAAACTCAGCTTTCCTTTGTCACTAAGCAAAGCTTTTCGCCCTTAGTTTTTCTTTACAGCTAAGCAAAGCTTCTCGCCGTTAATATCCCATTCCTTCTTATAGCCTTCACAGCAGTTACAAAAGAAGCTCTGTAGCAAGAACGGTCTTGCATAACTCCTCTTTGTACTTATTCATTAAGCCCAGAAGGAAGTCATTATCCTCGGCATAGAGGGTAATTTGATCCATAACCTCAAAGCCTGCTTCCTTACGCATGGTCTGCACCTTGGAAATGATTTCACGGATATAGCCCTCTTCCTTCAGTTCCTCCGTCAGGTTGGTATCCAGCACTACGGTGTACTTAGCATCTTCCTCCGTAATAAAGCCGTCCTTCTTTGTGGATTCAATTAACAAATCCTCCTTTGGCTAAGGCAACTTCCGTGCCATCCTTTGTGGTAAAACGAATAGCTCCCTCTGCCAATGCCGCCATACCCGCCTTGCTGTCCAAGTCTTGTAAGAACTGGCGAATCTCATTCAAATGCTTTCCATACTTCGGTCCCACAGTCTTTAACTGAGGCTTAAAGATGTACGCCGTAAAGTCGGACAAATCCTCCTTAAACTGCAGGGACTTTACATTTAACTCATCGGTAATGATATTCTCCCAATCCTTGGAAAGAGCCTGTCCTCCGGAAACATACATGGCGGAAAGCGGCTGTCTGTTCTTAACCTGAGCCTTTTCTCTTGCAGCTCTTCCCAAGCGAACCAAAGCAAGGACTTCTTCCATGCTTTCTTCCAGCTTGGGCTCAATCCACTCTTCATCCGCTACCGGATAGGCACAAAGATGAACGGAAGCTTTAGCATTCTTATCTACAGAGCATACCAGGTTCTGATAGATAGACTCGGTAATGAATGGCACCAGCGGAGCAGCCAACTTAACAAAAGTCACTAAAGCTTCATATAAGCAAAGGTAAGCATTAATCTTATCCTGCTCCATCCCCTTAGCCCAGAAACGCTCTCTGGAACGACGTACATACCAGTTGGAAAGGTCTTCACAGAACTCCTGCAATGCAGCCGCCGCCTCGGGAATCTTAAACTGGGAAAGATTGGTATCCACGGTAAGAATCAAAGAATTCAGCTTACTGAGTACCCACCTGTCCATGGGTGTAAGACTCTTCTTGTCCAAGGTATATTTTGTAGGATCAAAGTTATCAATGTTGGCATAAAAGCACAAAGAAAGCATAGGTATTCCATAGTGTAGACAGGAACTTTCTCTGTCCCTCCACTACCGCCTGATCATGGAAACGGTTGGGTAACCATGGTGCAGAGTTGGTATAGAAGAACCAACGGATTGCATCCGCTCCGTGCTTTTCCAAGGCCTCCATGGGATCTACGGAATTACCCTTGGACTTGGACATCTTCTGTCCGTTTTCATCCTGTACATGGCCCAGCACCAAGACATTTTTCAAAGGGAGCCTTATGGAACAAAAATGGTGGACTCCGCCAATAAGGAATAGAACCATCCTCTGGTCTGGTCTACCGCCTCACAGATAAACTGTGCAGGGAACTGAGCCTCGAAAAGCTCCTTATTCTCGAAGGGATAATGATGCTGGGCATAGGGCATAGCACCGCTGTCAAACCAACAGTCAATAACCTCCGGAACTCTGGTCATTTCTCCGCCGCACTTCGGACACTTACACTTTAAGTAGTCCACATAGGGCTTATGAAGCTCAATGTGCTCATAGCCTACATAGTCGGAGGAATAACCCTTATCTCCCTCAGCCTTTAATTTTGCCAAGACCTCCTGATAATTATCGGCTCTTTCCGATAATTCTTTAATGGAACCGATGGCTTCCTGTTCTCCACAGTCCTTACATTCCCAAATATTTAAAGGAGTTCCCCAGTAACGATCACGGGAAAGGCTCCAATCCTGTACATTTTCAATCCAATCTCCGAAGCGTCCTTTACCGATCGATTCGGGAATCCAGTTTACGGTGTTGTTGTTCGCAACCAGCTCATCCCGAACCGCAGTCATCTTGATAAACCAGCTTTCTCTTGCATAGTAAATCAAAGGCGTTCCGCAACGCCAGCAATGGGGATAGCTATGTTCAAATTTCGGTGCGTCAAAAAGAAGTCCCCGCTTTTCCAGGTCCTTCAATACCTCCGGATCCGCACTGATGGCGCCCTCCGCCACTTCCTTCTCCGTGGGCTTACAACGCATGCCGAAGAAAGGTGTCTCCGCGGTAAGCTTTCCTTCGCTATCCACAAACTTTACAAGGGCTAAATCGTTTTTCCTACCGATTCTTCCGTCATCTTCACCGAAGGCAGGGGGCGATATGTACGATCCCGGTACCGTCATCTGCACTGACATAATAGTCAGATACTACAATATGGGCCTTCTTGTGCTGTCTCTCCGCTTCCTTTTCCGCTCCTTCGTAAAGAGGCTCATAGGAAAGACCCACCAAGTCCTTACCCTTACAGGTTTCCATGATGGAATAAGCTTCTTCTCCCTCCTTCGCCAAACCGGACAATACCGCATCCAGTCTTGCCACAGCCAGGGATATAAAGATTACCGTCTGCAGCCTTTACCTTGGCATATTCCAAATCAGGGTGTACACAAAGTGCCACATTGGAGGGTAGGGTCCAGGGAGTTGTGGTCCAAGCCAGGAAATAACCCTCTTCTCCCTTGATTTTAAAGCGAACAACCGCAGAACGCTCCTTCACTTCCTTGTAACCTTGCGCTACCTCATGGGAGGAAAGGGGAGTTCCGCAACGGGGACAGTAGGGCACAACCTTAAAGCCCTTGTACAAGAGCTTCTTCTTCCAAATTTCCTTTAATGCCCACCACTCGGACTCAATAAAATCATCATGGTAAGTCACATAAGGATTATCCATATCCGCCCAGAAGCCAACCTTGTAGGAGAAATCCTCCCACATTCCCTTGTACTTCCAGACATTCTTCTTACATAAATCAATAAAGGGAGCTACCCCGTAGGATTCAATCTGCTCTTTTCCGTTGATGCCGATTTCTTTTCTCAATTTCCAGCTCTACAGGAAGGCCATGGGTATCCCATCCCGCCTTTCTGGGCACCATCTTCCCTTCATGGCATGAAATCTTGGAATCATATCCTTAAAAGGCTCTGGTTTCCACATGACCAATATGCGGTTTTCCGTTGGCCGTAGGGAGGACCGTCATAGAAAACATAGGAGGCATTCTCCTTCTGCTCCAGGATGGACTTTTCGAAGATTTGTTCTTTTTTCCAGAACTCTTCGACCTCTCTCTCCCTTTCCACGAATTGCATATTGCTATCTACTTTTTTAAACATGTAGTTCTCCTTCTTATTCCTTTAGTCGCCTTATTATAATGATTGGGGAAAAATAAAGCAAGAAATTGTCCCTATTCTCCTCTGCTGTACTGCGTCAGCAATTGCTTCTTCATCTCATACAATTTATCGGATAAATCCACGTGTACGGCATGGGGATTGGTTAAACGTCTGCACTCCTCCCAAAGGCTTTCCTGTTCCTTCTTGCAGTGGGCTTTGATTTCCTCTACAGAAGGGCAATTATACACCAACTTGCCACCTAAGAAAATAGGTACAAGAAGCGGTCTCATCTCATAGCTTCCGCCCTTTAAGGTACTTTTCTTCCATGTATCAATGGGATCAAACAGTACCAAATCCTCTGCCTCGGAAAATCTCTCCTCCTCCAGGGCAATATAATCCGCAAATACCTTTCCGCTGTCTTTTTCAATAATACGATAAATCTGCTTATTTCCGGGATTGGTAATCTTTTCGGAGTTCTCCGACAGTTTTATCTTAGGAACCCATTGTCCCTCATCCGAATATGTGGCCGCAAGCTTATATACTCCGCCAAAGCTGGGCTGACTTTCCGAGGTAATCAGATTGGTTCCCACACCCCAGCTGGTGATGCAGGCTCCCTGGGCCTTTAAGGATTCAATCAAATTCTCGTCCAAGTCGTTGGAGGCGGAAATAATCGCCTCGGGATAGCCTGCCGCATCCAACATCTTTCTGGCTTTCTTGGAAAGATAAGCCGGGTCTCCGAATCTAAGCGAATGCCGAAGCGCTTCAGGGTAATCCCTTCTTCCTTCATGGCATCATAGCAAAGAATGGCATTCTTTACGCCGCTCTTTAAGGTGTCATAGGTATCTACCAGCAAGATACAATTGTTGGGATAGAGTCTTGCGTAAGCCTTAAATGCCTCCAATTCTGTCGGGAAGGACATAATCCAGGAGTGAGCATGGGTTCCCAACACAGGCACACGGAATTTCTGTCCCGCATAAACGTTGGAAGTACCGATGCATCCTGCAATGACCGCGGCTCTGGCACCGTATATTCCCGCATCCGGTCCCTGAGCCCTTCGTAAACCGAACTCCATTACCCCGTCTCCCTGAGCCGCATGCACCACTCTGTAAGCCTTTGTGGCAATGAGAGACTGGTGATTGACCAGATTTAAAATGGCAGTTTCCACCAACTGAGCCTCAATCACCGGAGCAATTACCTTGATTAAGGGTTCCTTAGGAAAGACTACTGTTCCTTCCGGAATAGCATATATATCTCCGGTAAAGTGAAAACCTCGAAGATATTCAATAAAATCTTCATCAAAGGTTCCCAAACTTCGAAGATAATCAATATCTTCTTCACTAAAATTCAGATTGCGGATATATTCAACCACCTGCTCCAAACCGCAGCAAATGGCAAAGCCGTTTCCACAGGGATTCTTTCGATAAAACATATCGAAAATTACTCTTTCCTGATGCTTTCCACTTTTTAAATAGCCCTGCATCATGGTGAGCTCATAAAAGTCTGTCAGTAACGTAAAGTTTCTTTCCATCTTCTTTCTCCTAACGATAGTCGACCTTGGGATACTGTTTTCTGATATAGAAATACATAATCCACAGGGAAAAGGCAGTAATCATCCAACTCACGGGATAACTGATGTATAAGGGCCGTAAGCCATGGAAGAATTCCATAGGAAAAAGTACCATGACATAAAACACACGACTCAAACAAATTCCCACCAAGCTGATAAACATCGGTTGAATACTGCAGCCAAAACCGCGTAGCGCTCCCACCAAGGTATCCATCATGCCAAAAATCATATACGGATAGACGATAATCTCCAATCTTTCCTTGGCGTATTGCAAAACCTCTCCATCCTTCGTAAAAATCCCCGCCAGGTTTCTTCCAAAGAAGAAAACAATTATGCCGGTCAGAAGGGCAATGCTGAATAGCAGGGTTAAGCTGCTTTTCAAAATACCGTTTAATCTACTGTATTTCTTCGCCCCAAGATTTTGGCTGACGAAAGACATCTGCCCCTGGGATATGGAGTTCATGGAAATATAGACAAATCCTTCTAAATTGGAGGATATGGTGGCTGCCGCCATAGCCTGAGAGCCGAAGGTATTGATGGCGGATTGAATCATTACATTGGAAATGGAAAAATAAGGTTCCCTGTATCCCTGCCGGAAGTCCTATGGAGACTATCTTTTTAATTTGTCTCTATGGATACGAAAGCGGAGGGGATGAAGGTGCAAAGCTTCCTTTTCTCTTGCCAGTAAAATCACTAAAACCACAGCCGAAAAAGAGCTGAGAAATGCTGGTGGCAATAGCTACTCCTGCAACCCCCATCTTCCACTGAATCACAAAGTTTAAATTGAGAGCCAGATTCAAAAGGCCTGCCAGGATCTGTACATAGAGGGACGCCTTGTGTCTCCCACTGCCCGAAATACCGCTGCCAAAAAAATCATACAGTACCATAAAAGGGAATACCTAAGGAAAAAGTAGCGAAGGTAAGTCTCTGCCTGAGGCGCCACTTCCTCCGTGGTATTCATCCCCCGGATAATCGTGGAAATAAGTATATTTCCAATAAGCAGGAGCAAAAAATCCTGAAAGCAAAGCCGTTGTATAAGCTGTTGCCAACAGTTCCTCCACATCCTTTCTCCGATTGGCTCCGATATACGCGGGCAACAGCAACGTTTACTCCCACCGACAGGCCTAAAAAAAGGTTAACCAGCAGGGTTTATAATCGGCCCCGAAGTGCCTACAGCCGCCATTGCCACAGCTCCCACATATTTTCCCACAACAAAGACATCCGCCGCATTGAAAAGCAGCTGTAAAATCCCCGTAAACATCAGAGGAAAACAAAATTGAAGCATTTTAGGAAGAATTGCCCCCGTGGTCATATCCAATTCGTAGCTTTTTCACTTTTCCTCCTTTCCGATTCTATTTGAGATTCCCTTCCGATTCTATTCAAGATTCCCTTTCGATTCTATTCGCTTTTTACTTTCGACGCTATTCAGCTTTCCTTTTTAAAGCTATTCAGCTTTTTTTCTTCCGAAGTGCCATTTAAGAAAGAGAAAGTTCCTGTCCCAGACGATTCTAAGCTCATCCGCATCCTCTCCCACGATAATCTGCACTTCATCTTTTTCTGGGACGGATTAATCCGGGAAATCCCGCCTCCCGAATGCAGGATTCCTTCACCAAATCATAGTCTTTAATGCCTACCTTCAGCCTTCTATTTTCACTTCGCAAAGACTGAATGTTTTCTTTTCCCCCTAAGCCTTCCAAAAGAGGCGGAAGCAGGGCGGAAAGATTCTTCGCTTCCAAGCGAACATGGTATTTGTCTTTTCTCATCAATATGATATTCCAGTGCCTTTTTATGCCTTCTTTTTTTCTCAAGAAACGCAGAAGGAGAAATAGAAGAAAAAGGAAAAGAATCAGCCCTCCGATACAGGCATACAGCAGTGGGGGCTGAAGGACTTGTTCTATGGAAAAAGCCGGAAGGAGCTTCCGCCACTTCCGTAGCGCTCAGAATATAAAAAAAGGGCATTAGCCAATCAAACATTGCCGTTCCTTTCCGGGAGAAGGCTTCTCCCTCTAAATACTGTCTGTTTCTTCTTGTACCTTATATTTCTGCAGCTCTTCCACATATTTTTTGCCAAGCTCGGAAAGATGCATCTTCTTATTTTTTTATAGCCGATTCGCATGGTTTCTTCTGTATCCAAAGGAATCGCAATATACTCCAGTCCATTTAATTCCTGACAAATAATACCGGAACAGAGCGTATATCCATTTAAGCCCACCATAAGATTTAAAAATCGTAGCTCGATCATTGACCTTAATGAACTTCTTGTAATCATAGGTACTTAAAACTTCTTCCGCAAAATAGAAGGAATTTCTCTCCCCCTGATCAAAGGTGCAGCAGGGATAATCCATCAAATCCTCCATGGAAATGAGCTTTTTCTTTGCCAAAGGATTGGATTTCGCCATGAAAACATATATTTTGCAAGAAAAGAGGGGTACAAATTCCAAGTCTCCCTCTCGTAAAATCTTTCCGATGACATTTTTCATTGAAGTCATTTTCATAGATAATGCCCAGTTCACTGATTTGCTTACGGACATTTTCAATAACATCAATGGTTCTGCCTTTCAAAAAACGGAAAACTCATACACATTGTTTTCCTCATACTGTCGAAGTAGTCGAATAAAGGCCTCCACTGCAAAGGTATAGTGTTGCATGGAAACACTGAATTTCTTTTTCTGAGGTCCTCCGGAAAGATATTTATCTTCCATTAACTGGTACTGTTCCGAAACCTGTCTGGCATAGCCCAGAAATTCCTCTCCTTCAGGCGTGGCGATAATTCCCCGGTTGGATCTGGTAAAGATTTCTATCCCGATTTCTCTTTCCACCGCCTTGATGGTAGCACTTAAGCTGGGCTGGGTTAGGTACAGCTGCTTCGCCGCCCTCATTCATGGAGCCGTAGTCGGCTACCGCAATAACCTGACGAAGCTGTTGTAAGGTCATTCCACGCCTCCCGCTACATAGGTAATATAGCCTGCCGGATCAATAAACACTCTTTCTCCCGCAACACCACGAATCATCATAAGATCCATGACAGAAATCATCTTCTTCCCACTTCCGCTGTTGTATTCAATTACCGCATTCTTATGAAAAGCCGCATCCCCGGCATACAGAAGCTCTCCGGACTTTCTATCGTATAAACTCATTTTTCTTGAAAATCACAAAGGGATAGCCGTTCCTTCTTCCAGACTTAACTGATTGGGGCTGTCAAAGAAAGCCTTGGCGTCCGGATGCTCCATCAAAACGGAGATGTATTTCGTGGTTTTCTCATTTAACTCCTGCATGGGCTTTCCCTTCCTTAGAAGAGAGCCGTTTTTCCGAAGTCTTTCTCTGATCCGGTGTTTCTGCGGAAATGAGAGCCGCTCCATCTTCTCCCAGATAAAAAGTTTGCCCACGTACTGCTTTTCCGCCATAGCTCCGTCACTGTTCAGAAAATACCATTTCCCGTTCCAGCTGACCCAGCCGGTCTGCATTTTACTGTTTAAGCAAAAATACCAACGTCCATCCGTGGAAGACTGTACCCAGCCGGTATAGCTTTCTTTATTGTCCGAAGAATAATAGTACCAACTCTGTCCTTCCTGCTCCCATCTTCCCTCTGCATGGGAAATTCCTGTTCCCATGAGAAAAGAACAGAAAAAAAGAAATGCCATTCCCGACAAAAAACGTCTGCAAAAATTCTTTTGATATCCCTTTTGTACTCTCATTCTATCCTCCTTTACATAACTATTTGCCTAGTATAGCATAATTTTTTCCATTGTAATACCCACCGTAGTTTTTCCTAGATTCTGCTTAGGATTTTTCTATTGTATCCCCATTTCTTTTTGCTACTATGAAAAACGCAGATTGCAAGGAGGGATTCCCATGTTTCGGATTGAAAAGGTAAAGGATTACTCGGTTCTCAGCAAAAAGCCGCCATGCTGATTGCGGCGGAAATCACCCAAAGAGAGCATCCTGTTTTTGGGTCTAGCCACAGGCTCCACTCCCATCGGTGCCTATCAGGTTTTTAAGAGAATTATATCAGGAGGGACGTCTGGATTTTTCTGCTGTACGCACCGTGAACCTGGATGAATACAGAGGTCTTGCTCCGGAGGACAGCCACAGCTACCGCTATTTTATGAATCAAGAGCTGTTTCAGCACGTAAATATTCCTATGGAAAAACACTGCCGTTCCCAACGGTCTTCTGGAAGACGCGAATAAGGCTTGCCTTGAGTATGAAGCTCTGATTCGTAAATTAGGAGGAATCCATTTACAGATTCTGGGACTTGGACATGATGGGCATATCGGATTTAATGAGCCAAGTGATTCTTTTCCAAGGGAAACCCACTGTGTACAGCTTGCCGAAGAAACCATTGAAGCCAATCAGCGCTTCTTCTCTTCTAAAGAAGAAGTTCCCAAAGAGGCCTATACCATGGGAATCGGCACCATTATGAAAGCGAAAAAATCCTCTTAATGGTTTCCGGAAAGGATAAGGCGGATATTTTACAGAGAGTATTGGAAGGACCGGTTACTCCCTCTGTCTCCAGCTTCCATTCTGCAATTCCATCCCCATGTTACTGTTCTTGCAGATGAAGCCGCTTTAAGTAAATGTAAAATCTAGAAAAATTTCCGCTTCAAAGAAAAAGAGCCGAAAAAAACGGAAAGAAATATGCCTGCTATAGAAGCTATTCTTTCTGATTTTTTTCGACTCTTTTTAGATAGAAAAATTCGATTTATTTTGTCAGGTTACAAAAATAGTTTTTACTTTTATGTCTTCTTTTATGCCATAGATTTTCCTCCCTTCGATCTCTTCTATATATCCAGGTTTTCACCCTAGTTACCAAACAGAATGTCTTAAGAGGAACTCTCGGAAGAAGCTATCGCGGATGCATTAGATTCCGATTTGGCAGATGCCTCCGCTGAAGTACCCATTGTGGGATTTGCGCTATCGGCAGACGCTTCTGCAGAACTCTCCCCGGATGATTCGGAAGGTAGCTGAACGGTAGCTCCGGAAACAGACTCAGGGGCCTTTAAGCTGTTGTCTTCTCCCCTGTAATCCGTAAGGAGTGGGAATATCTCCTGCTTATAAAACTCGGCATAATCTTTATATCCGTACAAATACAGAGAACCATCCTCTCCCAGGGGAAAGGCTATGGGATGAACAACTCCCTTTCCAATGCCATCCTCCGGCTTTACCAGTGCCTTTCCATCCTGATCCATGAGTAAGTCCTGATATTCTATTCCATTACAATACTGAATATTTTTGTACGCTTCCATCCTTTAATTTTAAAGGCACATGAACTTCAAAAAGCAGGAATAGTCTGTTGTGACCGAGCACCGGTGCATCTTCTTTTCGACTGAGAAAATAATTTCCCAAATACTGTACGGATATACCGGAAAGATCAACATACTCCCTCTTCTGTTCCTCCGGTCATCTCCCTATGAAGAGAATCCATAAATGCTTCCTGTAGCAGTCTTAAAGTGTCTCCGGGAATATCCTTTCCACTGGTCCAATAAGCATTGGCCTTGGGGACTTCATATTCCTTCTCTGTTTCCAAAAAATAGATATGCTCTTTCTCCGCTTTTTCTCATTAATTCCTGATAAAAAGTAATCTTTGATTTTGTCTCCGGAGGCAAGCCCCTCTCTTTTGCTGACATTCACATCTCCAAGTTCCATCCAGGAGGGAGCATTCTTTAAAGCCAGCTCTACTCTCATCTGCGGGGAATTTCCGGTAAATTGAACATCCAGAAAATCAAAGGGATTCACGTCTGTTCTCTCATAAAGCCCTTTACTACCAGATCCTTATCCTCCCAAAGCAGCTTCACGTTATAGCTTTTCTCAATCCGAGATAAATCCTCTTTACAGCTTAAGGAAACATGATCTCCATTTTCCAATTGACTCTCCTCGAAAGCTCCGGAAGCTGCATTACCGCATACTCCACTTCACTCAATATAATCTCTTTTTCCGCCTCTTTCAGAAAAAAGATTGGTCATCATCCCGAAGATTCCTCTGCTTCTCTTACTGTATCTTCCTTTTCTCTTGATTTTCCCAAGATAATTTTTTTCAAAATCTTCTTTCTGAAAGATAAGCTTTCCCTCTCCCAGACCATCTTCACCGGTAAATTCCACCTGATAGAACTTATCCAGCGGAATCTTCACCGGCCGGTTATTGTAAGCACCAAAAGGGCTGTCATGCCAATCAGGAAAAGAGCTCCTATACAGGCAAGAACAATACAGTTTCTTTTCATTTTTTTGGAAACGTTAAATGAAGGTTTTTTCATTGGGGAAGGCATATCCCGCTCCTTTCTCAGCAAATGCTGTAGCGCCCTCCCTGGCATGAATCTCCTAGACTTTGATATGATTTTTGGATTGTAAAAATGAGATCTTAAACTTATGGAGATAATAGAATCGATAGAAATAGCTTTTATCCTACGTACATTTTTTCGGCCCCTGCGTTTTCTTCCATATTTCGTTCATGATTTCACTATAGCACAAGGCATTAATTTTGTCTTTTTTAATAAATTAATAGTAGTATATTGTAAATTTATTAGATATTTTTGTATTAAATTGATTTTATAGAAGAACAAGAAAAAGCACCACGATTCGTGATGCTTTTCGCAGGGCTACAAGGATTCGAACCTGAAATGACGGAGTCAGAGTCCGTTGCCTTACCGTTTGGCGATAGCCCCTAAAATCTGCTGTTTTCTTAAAAAAATGAATAAAAAAATCAGCGACTCGATTATCATACAGAGTTTTTTTATTTTCTTGTCAAGAGATTTTTATTCTTATTAGATTTTTCTTCATAAAACAAAAATTTTGTTTTCAAAACTCAAATGTGTTTCATGGCATTTACGATTTCTCTAAAATCTAATATTTTTGACTATCTATTTTTTTCTTTATATGCCTATAATCAAACAAGCTGTATTAATGAATTTAAGGAGTAGTACGAAAATGAAATTCTTTCGTTTAAATTATTTTTCAGAAAAATCATCCTGGGTTTTGCCGTGTTGATTCTATTGGGAGCAATTCTGCTGATGTTGCCGATTTCCAGTAATGATGGCGTTTATACCCCCTTTTCTAAATGCACTCTTCACTTCCACCTCTGCTTCCTGTGTTACCGGTTTAATTGTATACGATACCGCCACGCACTGGTCTTTCTTCGGGCAAGCAGTCATTCTTTTCTTGATTCAAATTGGTGGGCTTGGTGTGGTGGTAGTGGTAACCTCCGTCATCCTTTTCTTCGGAAAAAAAATCGGATATTCTCAAAGAAACACTCTGGCTAATTCCATTTCTGTAAATTCTCAGGGCGGAATCATGAAAATGTTGGTTTTTCTTCTGAAATGGACCGGAATTATAGAGTTATTCTTTGCTATCCTTCTTGCGACACAATTTATTCCCGAGTTCGGACTTCGGAGAGGACTTTGGTATAGTGTTTTCCACTCCGTATCCGCTTTTTGTAATGCCGGTTTCGATTTGATGGGCGTTAAAGAACCCTTTTCTTCTCTCACGGAATACGTAGGAAACCCTGTGGTGAACATCAGCATTATGAGCCTGATTCTTCTTGGGAGGCTTAGGCTTTATGACTTGGCAGGATATTGCAAAAAATAAATGGAATTTTTCATCGCTTTCGTCTACAAAGCAAAAATCATTCTCTACTACAGTATTTATTATTCTTCTTCCTGCACTATTTTACTTTTTTGTTGAGTTCCGAGGGCTGCCCATAAAAAGTCGGGTTTTTGCTTCATTATTTACAGCAGTCACTCCACGTACCGCAGGCTTTAATACCGTGGATTTTTCAAAATTTTCCGATAGCGGAATCTTTTTGCAAACCTTGCTAATGCTGGTAGGGGCTGCGCCGGGAGTACGGGAGGCGGTATGAAAGTCACCACAATGACTGTTTTACTTTTTAACCTCCATTGCTATTTTTTTAGAAACAATTCCCGTACAGAAGCCTTTGGAAGGACTATTTCCAGAGAAGTCATTCGAAATGCTACGACAATCGCTTTCATGTATATTAGTTTATGTATTCTCTCCGGAATGTTTATCAGTCTCCATGATAAATTACCGCTACTGGCCACCAGCTTTGAAGCTGCCAGTGCTATTGCCACTGTGGGGCTTACACTGGGAATCACCCCAAATCTTAGTCCCATTTCTCATATGGTTCTCATTTTTCTAATGTACACCGGAAGAGTTGGCGGACTTTGTTTGATTTATGCCGTCTTTCCTAATGCTAACCAAAAACAAGGGAAGACTTGTTGAAGAAAAATGTAATTGTCGGATAAAGGAGAAAGTATGAAACAAATTTTAATTATCGGTCTAGGTCGTTTCGGTTTACATGTCGCAAAAAGCTAAATGAAATGCATACGCAGGTTCTCGGAGTAGACAGCAGTGAGGAAAGAGTAAAAGCAGCTCTCCCCTACGTTACCAATGCGGAAATTGGAGACGCAGGAAATCAGGAATTCTTAAAATCTCTGGGTATCTCCAATTTTGACGTCTGTATTGTAGCCATCGGAACCGACTTTTTAGCTTCTTTGGAAGTCACCTCCCATTTAAAGGAACTGGGTGCAAAAAGAGTAGTTTCGAGGGCTGCCAGAGATTTACAAGAAAAAAATTTCTTTACTTAGAAACGGAGCCGATGTGGTAGTTTATCCGGAAAAATTAGTCGGAAGCCTTACCGCTGTGCAGTGCAGTTCTGAGAATGTTTTGGATTACATTCAAGTCAGCAAAGATTTTGCCGTTTTTGAAATCGCCTTACCTGAGGATTGGATTGGTAAATCTATTGGAGAAATTGGAGTTCGAAATAAATTCAAAGTCAATATTATTGCTGTCAAATATAATGATGAAGTCAATGTTACTTTTGGGACCGGACTACCAATTCCGAGAAGGAGAAAAGCCTTTTTATTATCGGCAAGGATAAGGATATCCAAAAATATTTTTCATACTTTAGGGTAGACTTTTTAAGCAAATGATCCTGCTTGAGAGGGATACTCGTTATGAATAAAAACATCCTCCATGTCAAATATCCGACTCAGAGGATGTTTTTTTCTTTATTTGCCGGTTTTTAAGTTCCCGGTGCATTCGCATTTTCTTCCGTCTCTAAAGATTTTCTCCCAGGGCGGCCCCGGGTCCTACTTCCACAGTTTCCTCCGTTTCCTTCTTTTCTTTTGTTTCCTTCGTCTCTTCTTCTGTAGATTTTTTCTCTTCCTTTGTTTCTTTTTATTTTTTACAGTGCTCTCTTCTTCCGTTTCCGTCTTTAGTTTCCTGTTTCTTTGTAGCCTCTGTCTGCTCCTCTTTTTTCTTTTTCTTACCCTTCTCCGCATTTTCAGCGGCCTTGGCTTTTCCGGCTTCCTTCTTTCTCACAGTTCCTCCGCCTGTACCTGCTTCCTCAGCATCTTCCATGGGAGAGCCAACTCCGGAAACCTTAGCGATATGGGCACTGATTTCCTGTACCTTGGCACTGGGACTATAGTTCTCCACGCCGTAAAGATAGCTGTGCAATTCCGTCACATTACTGGACAGAGTTGCAGGAATTACCACATCCATCTTCTTAATCTTCATGGTGGTTCTGGCAAAGGGGAAGCCTCTGCTTTCTCCGATATGATAACGATCCACCTGGGTAACCAATGTGGTGATATCTCCCATATCCAGACTGGTGGAAAGCTCCGGTAAAACCATGCAGGCCACCTGCATGAGCTTTACCGGGCCTGCCTTTTTCGCCTTATCAAAGGCAAGGCCAAGAACCTTTCTCTGTCTTGCGGTACGGTTAAAATCCGTGTCCATTAGACGGAGTCTACCGTAGGCCACCGCCTGAATTCCATCCAAATGATTCATCCCCGCATGCTCCAGATGAACGGAAGGAATTCCGGTGGACTGTACCGTTTCCGTGATAAAGGCATTGATGTAGAAAAACTCCGCATCGGAAAGCTCCAGATCCACGCCTCCAAGAGCGGAGATTCCCTTCGCAACCGCAGCCCAGTTAAAGCTTACATAGTCGTCAATCTTAATGTCCAGATTTCTCTCTAAAGCTTCAACAGCCTGCTTGTGTCCCCCTTTAAAATACGCTTCATTTATCTTATGATAAGTTCCCTCTTCATCAATCTGCATATAGCTATCTCTGAAAATGGAGCTCAATTTTCACTTCTCCGGTTCGCTTATTAACGGAAGCCAGCATAATTACATCGGAAAGTGCACCGGCCTCCTTGTTGCCGTCTCTGGAATCCAAGCCGAAAACTGCCACCGTCCAATATTTAGGGCCAAAATACGGAGATATAAAACGCCAAAGGAGAAGACCGAAAAATACAAGCAGTAAAAAGAATGCCCAACTTCTGAAAAAAATAGACTTCTTTTTCTTTCTCTTTCCCTCTGTCTTGCCCCGACCTTTCCGAAGCCGTATTTCTATTGCTTCTTCCGCTGTTCCCGCCGCTTACGGCCTTTCGATTCTCTGCTCCGGATGGATTTCTTCTTCTATCGGAGCGACCGGTGGCTGTAGCGATATTTGCGCCCTGTCTTTGGGACTTTCTTCTTTTCAGACTTTGAGGCTCTTCCTCAAGTTCTCATCTTCATAGTCCTCATCATAGTCGTCATAGTCCTCATCATAATCATCTTCATACTCGTCATCGTAGTCATCATATTCCTCATCAGAATCATACTCCTCCTGATAACGATTTCGAGAGGGACGTCTATTTCTGCTGCTTTCTTCTCTTTCTCTGATAAATTCTCTACTGGGTGCAGTTCTTCTTTTTCTGTCTGCCATAGTCTTCTCCCTATTTTTTGTAAGTGCTCTGCCTGAAAAGTATAACAAAGCTTTCTTCACAAAAAAAGTGCTTTCATAATTCCTTAATATAAAGAATTTTTATTTTTACCTTAGTAAAATACCGCCAACGTTCCAAGCATGCAAAGATCTATAGAATAGGCGTATTCCCATAGGATAAAGGATTTTTATGTAAACATTACCCGATAACAAAAAAAGAAGGGAGAATAATCTCCCTCCTCGTTATCAGCAATAGTACTATTCTTATGCCTTAGGGCCTGCTGCAGAAAGCTTCTTTCCTGCCTCAGAGCTCTCGTACTTCTTAAAAGTTCTTCGCAAAACGTCCTGCCAGGTCCTTTGCCTTCTCTTCCCACTGGCTTGCATCAGCGTAAGTATCTCTTGGATCTAAGATCTTCGGATCTACACCCGGTAAAGCTACAGGTACTTCGAAATCGAAGTATGGAATCTTCTTGGTCTCAGCCTTAGCTACATCTCCGTTCAAGATGGCATCAATGATTCCACGGGTATCCTTGATGGAAATTCTCTTTCCGGAACCGTTCCATCCGGTATTTACCAGATAAGCCTTTTGCTCCGCTCTTCTCCATACGCTTAACCAGCTCTTCCGCATACTTTGTTGGAGGAAGCTCCAAGAAAAGCCTGTCCGAAGCAAGCGGAGAAGGTTGGTGTAGGCTCTGTGATTCCTCTCTCTGTTCCGGCTAACTTTGCGGTAAATCCGGAAAGGAAGTAATACTGAGTCTGCTCCTCTGTCAGGATAGAGATAGGAGGCAGTACACCGAACGCATCTGCGGAAAGGAAAATAACATTTTCCGCTGCAGGTGCGGAGGAAACAGGCTTTTTACAATATTGTCGATGTGCTGGATAGGGATAGGATACACGGGTATTCTCGGTAACGCTCTTATCCTTGAAAATCAATCTTTCCGTTAGCATCCATGGTGACATTTTTCCAGCAATGCATCTCTGCGGATTGCCTTATAGATATCCGGCTCGGAATCCTTATCCAGGTCGATAACCTTAGCATAACATCCGCCCTCGAAGTTGAAGATACCGTTGTCATCCCAACCGTGCTCGTCATCACCGATTAAAAGTCTCTTAGGATCGGTAGAAAGGGTGGTCTTTCCTGTTCCGGAAAGTCCGAAGAAGATTGCGGTGTGCTTTCCGTTTAAGTCTGTATTTGCAGAACAGTGCATGGAAGCAATACCCTTTAAGGGAAGGAAGTAGTTCATCATGGAGAACATACCCTTCTTCATCTCTCCGCCGTACCAGGTGTTTAAAAATAATCTGCTCTCTGCTGGTGATGTTGAACATAACCGCAGTCTCGGAATGTAAGCCAAGCTCCTTGTAGTTTTCAATCTTTGCCTTGGAAGCATTGTAAACCACGAAGTCAGGCTTAAAGTTCTCCAGCTCTTCCTTGGAGGCTGAATAAACATGTTGGTAACAAAGTGTGCCTGCCATGCTACTTCCACAATGAAAACGCACTGCCATTCTGGTGTCCTTGTTGGCTCCGCAGAAAAGCATCCACTACGAATAAACGCTTATTGGAAAGCTCCTTCTTAGCCAATTCCTTAGCAGTGTTCCATGCCTCCTGGGATGCAGGATGGTTATCGTTCTTATACTCATCGGATGTCCACCATACGGTATCCTTGGATTTCTCATCCATGACAATGTACTTATCCTGGGGAGAACGTCCGGTATAAATACCGGTCATTACGTTAACAGCGCCTAATTCACTGACCTGTCCCTTCTCATAGCCTTCCAAATCTGCTCTGGTTTCCTCCTGGAACAAAAAGCTCATAGGATGGGTTATGTACGATTTCCGTGGTTCCTGTAATGCCATATTGTGTTAAATCCAAATTTGCCATAGTGGTCTCCTTCTCACTCTTTTAAAAATTTCAAGCCTCTCGTATGGAAAAAAATACAAGGCTTAATGTTCTTATTATACATACTTCCCTTGGAAAGTCACTTGAATTTTACATTTTTGTTGGTTTATTTTTAATTACTTAATTATATTTTGCTTTAATTCTTTTTTAAATTTTGAGTTTTAAATTTAAAAATGTTCGAAATCTTTCTTCGAAATAGCATAAAAATAGCGAGGCGATAGGAAACGCCTCGCTATTACTAATCGCTGTGGATTAGAAATCTCTCCTGTAATGAGAGCTCTCGAAAAATCCCTTCCATCAATAGGGCTTTCCGTACCTTAGACAAATGTCCTTCTTTTTAAGAGGACAGATTGGATGCACTGAGCTTTTCTTCCGGCTGCTTCTCTACCGCTTCCTCTTTAAAGGATAAGGGAAGCTCCAGGGTTTGATAACCCTCACGTACCAGAATCAGAGTATGCTCTCCTCTGCCTTTTTCCCTTAAAAGGCCTTTGGAGAAATCACCAGTTTTCCCTTCATCTTCCAATATTTCCATGGAAGAAGAGTTAATCTCTGTCGTAAAAGCTTTGCTTATCCGAGTAAGTCCCTAATCTCTCCTTCCTTTCAAATACTCTCTATCCTCAGTCTCTAACACAATGTCCTCTCCAGGCTTTGCCACTCCAGCCGTAAATTTCGGCGGCTTTTACTCCCGTAAGATACTCTGTTCTTAACTCTTTGGACAAAGAGCCGTCCTCTAGAAACTCTATAGAGAGCAGTAGGAGCCTTTCTGATAGCTTCCGCCGTTTTCAAATATTCTGACGGAGAATAGCTTGCGATGCTCTTTGCCGTTTTTTTCTTTGTACGCTGCAAAAGTATCCGGTAAAATCGTAGAACTGCTCTCTCCTTCCGGGAAGAAAATACTTGTCTCCTCTGGAACGAAGGAAACGAGCTGCCACTAGATCCGCATCCGGATTGAAATTCCCATCTCTCTAAGCAATAGGGCATTGCTTAAAAGATCATAGGAAAGGGCTAAATACTTATCTTCTCCTTCTCCAAGCTTTGGCAAATCGGAAAGGTCCGGCTTTTTTTCTTCGTAAGAACCTCTCTAGAGGTAGCATGGGAAATGGCATCAAAGCTGCCACGGTCTTTTTTTCCCCGTCTTTCTGTCTTGCCTTTTCTTCCTTTTCATCCTGCTCTTCTTTGGCTTCTCCGGCAAAAACCTCAAAGCGTTGCTTGATCTTTCCATATCCGTTTAGCTTTTACCGTAAGCACATATTGTCCTGCCTGATCGGTGAGAAGACTTCCTTCTTCGTCCTTTCTCTTTCCATAAAGAAGTAATGCCCCATCATAATAGTAAAAGTCTTTAAGATATTCCAGCTTTTGACTGCTACCATCCGGCTTTTTTAAAACTAATTTTGAGGAGGGTTCTCCAAACTCACTGAGATACATTCTTCCCGGAACCTCTGCCATAAAGCGAATAGTCTCACCCTGTTTTGGAGTACTGCTCTCCGGAGCCTGTCTCAGCACCAGTTTATCTTGAGAAACCAGTTCCAAAGGAATGGTTATGGTACTGTCATCATAGGAGGAGTGAATCTTTACCTGATACCAGCCCTTGCTCTTTAGGTTCTCCTGTCCTGCAGGAATATTCACAACACCAAGCTCTCCATGCCTAGTCTTATGCACCGCTTCCTTCGTAAATTGCAAAGAGTCATTTTTATTTCCCAAGCCGTAAATACTGCCTTCACTCAAAGAGGAAATAGAATCAATACCTTCAAACCATTTTCTTCTGTTCCTCTGTTTCAGCAAGTAGTTCATATTTGATGGGCTTTCCATTATTTTTCTCCCTTATAATCCACCGGAAAGGCTTTAAAATAATAGGTAATGGGAATTCCCTTTTCCTTCTTCTCGCTTAAATCAAAGGTGGTTCTTCCCTCCTTGATTCTTTCTCTGCCGTCCTGTACAGCCGGATAATTTAACTCTTCCTTCGTAACTTTTCCCTTTATGACCAGAGACAAGTCCCCGGAGCTTTCAAAGGATACTGCAGGTGCTGCCTTAGCCTCTCCGGCATTTAAAGATCAGAATCTCTTTTTCTTCTCCGCCATCTTTCTTGGAAATCGTCAGATTCTTGGGAGAAACCACTGTGCTTTCCCACTTTCCAAAGCTTTCCCGGCAGTATCAATGGGCGTTAATGCTTCGGTAATATCCGTTCCATCCATCTCTACCTTGTAATCCTCAGGGACGTCCCTCTTTAAAGGAGAGTACAATGTACTTATCAAAGCCCAGATTGACTAAGCCGCTATGCTCTCTTTCCAATACGGAAAAAGCCTTCCTTTTTCTCCTGCTCTTCTTGATCTTTCTTCTCTTGCTTTCTTTTCTTTTCTTTTTCCTGCTCCTTCTTTTCCGACTCTTCTTTTTCCTTTTCTTCCTGAGCCTTCTTCTCCGCGTCCTCCTTCTGCTTTTTCTGTCGAAGACTGCTGACTGTTTGCAGAATTGCTTACGCTGCCTGAACTGCTTCCGGAACTCCTTCCGAGCTTCCCCTGATGACCTTCCGGAACCGCCGGAGCTGCTGCGATTTACCCCTAGGACTTCCGGAATACTACGACTTACTCCCGCAACCTGTTGTCCGTCTTCCTTGGAGAGAAGCCCTTTTCCCTGCTCATAAACAGGCTTTCCATTCTCTACCCAACGTCCATCTTCATCTACGGAATAGCCATCCTTGGTTCCTGCGGTAAGCAACTCCCTAAATGAGCAGAATCCTGATGCTTCAAAATAATAGCAATAGCCGTCAATCCACTGCCAGCCTGTGCAGAGCTTTCCAAAAGGAGCCATCGTGAGCAGTGTGGAAGAAGAACCATTTTTCCGCTTGGACTCTTCCACCAGCCGGATTGCAGTGTTCCGCTGTCTTCCTTTAGCAGATACCAAGCTCCCTCGGAGACAATCCATCCCTTCTGCTTTTTCTCCCTTGGCATTCACAAAGGTCCAAGCCTTTTCCTCCATCTGCCAATGCCCTTCCGTATTCTCCAGAGCCAATGCGGGAAAGCTTTTGCGAAAAGCATCATGCACGCCGCCATTCCAATTGCCAGATTTCTAAATCCTTTTCGTATCATTTTGTCTCCTTCGTTGTTTAATGAGCGGGAAAAACGATTTCCCCTCTAATTTAAGTGTGAAATAGTAGCAGAAATAATTAGCAATTGCTAATTATTTATTAGCTAATACTAACTCCATTTTTATTTCGTCAATATGCACTAAAGAAACAAGATATCACACTAAAAGAAACAAAAATATCACACTAAAAGAAACAAGATATCACTTGTTAAGTCAATAAATATCATATAGCCCTTACACAATAGTACTTAAAAATGAGATGCCTTTCGCTGTACGCGTAGTTCTCATTAAGAACGAAAAATCGCCCTCTGACATGGATCAAAGTCCTTGCCAAAAGGCGATTTATCATTGTCTAAACTTTCTCCCGAAAGAGCAAAAGTAAAATCTCTTTAACTTTTCTTTTTAACTTCCGCAAGAAATAATACATGCCTAGAAGACCTGCACTAAGGGCTGAAGCAAAAAGCATACCAAAGTAAATGAGATGCATCTGCCGTGTTCACCTTTCTGGACTGGGCTTTTTCTCAGTGCCCCCAGAACTTCTCCCAAACGCTTTAATTCCGCTTCTTCCTCAGGAGTCAGAGGACGCTTCCGTCCTGCGCCGAGGATTTCTCCGATTCGCTTCTGAATCTCCTCAATAGTTTGAGGAACCGTCGGACTTGGAGGAATGTTTGTTCCGTTGTCCGGTGTAGGATTCTGCGGCTCTTCCGGAACTGTTGGCTTCTCCGGCTCCGCAGGCGGTTCTCCCGGGTTTTCCCGGTGTATTCGGTGTGGGAAGGAAGGTCTTCTTGGTCTTCCACCGCCTCCGCCCTCCGGATTTCTTGGATTGTATAGGTTATCAAAGAGAATCTCAGATACCTCTACACCATCCTTATAGATCTTCCGTGTCACTATTAAGTCTTCTTTATTTTTATCCGGCTGACTTACGGTAAAGACTACCTTGTAAAGAGATTTATCATAGGTATAGCCTCTGATACCATCCTTCATTTCCTCCACCGTATAAACATAGGTTCCGGGAATGTGGAAGGTAATAGGAGCAAACTCCGTATGTCCTTCTCCGGAAATCACTACCATCTCCGTTTCAGACTGGCTACCCTCCGGCATTGGCTGGAACATTCCCTTAGGCATAGAGCTTAAGGAAGGTTTTACTTCGGTAATAGGACTGCCGGAGCCGTATACGCTACCGGATTCCAAGTTGGAACTGCTCAGGAGATTCTCCTTATTGCGAACAAATTCGTTATCCTTATCCAGATATTCCATAAAGGGATCACTGTTCTTACCGTTATTCAGAAAGATTTCACTTTTCATCAAAGCTTGGGTCTTCTCTCTTGTCAGTCCAATATACGGAGTTGGAACTGATTTCCATGGTCTCTGTCCGTAAAACAAAAGCGGAAAGGGTCTGCCTGAGAAAGGCTTTCTTCCGGAAATCTTCTTTCCAAGCTCCACCTGTCCCTGTGTGGGTGTAGGCGTAAAGACATTGGTGTAGTTAAAGTCGTCTCCTCCTACCAAGGCATAGAGTTTACCATCAAGACGACGAACTTTAATCGTAACATTTCTGGTGGCACGAGGATCGTTATTCACTCCGGGGAATAAACCGCTTTCTGTTACTGTATACTCATAATCTCCTACAGCAGCAATCTTAACTCTTCCGAAGTTAACCTCTCCTCCGATAGCATCAGGATTTGTCTTACTTAAACTGTCGGAACCGCCTGCCTCTGCCGGCATAGGTGCTCCATTTTTACTCTTTAAGGTAAAGGTAAAATGCGTTACTGATATCCGGCTTCTTGATTCCTGCGGTAGCACTTAAGAACTTTTGCACCTTGATTTCCGGTTCAATGAATTCTACTCCGAAAACATTGACAAAACTCAAAGGATTGCCATTGTTAATTCGTAGATCGGAAACCATCTTCTTAGTGATCGGGTCTGTTACGGTAATGGTGATAAATTTATCTCCCATGTCCTCACTGGTAAGACCGTCCACATGCGTTCCCTGCTCATTAATTTTATAAGTATAGGTTCCGGGTCTCATCAGGCGAATGTTTCCAAATTCTACCGTTCCGCCGTCCTTATCCGGGTTCTTCAATACTGTAGTGATAGAATTTCCTTTTTCATCCAGTAAAGGAGCCTTATTTTACTCCACTGATGGTGAAGGTAAATTTTCCACGAATATCGGGAGCTTGCTAGCTAAGTCCTTAGGGAACCTCCAAAAATCTTCTTTACAGGAAGCTTAAAGACTACCGGCTCTACCAGTCTATGGCTACTGCTGCCTTCTACAATATCCGGTGCCACATTCTGAGGAATATCATTTCCCGGGAATAAGGTACCTACACGATACGCCAGATTGGTGTTTACTACAGAAACCTTATCCATATCCGTATGAGCCCAGCATATTGACATTGGCAATCAGCAATCCCTTCTTATCTAAAATGAAGGGCTTCTCATTTGGGTGCTTCGAAGATCAAAAGCCAAAGCCACAATTTTATCTTTTTCTACGTTGATATTTTTGTGTTTCGTCTTCGTAGTTCCATTCATGCCAAATACTCTTAGTATCCGATGGTCCGGATGGTTTGGATTGTTAAGGCGCTCATTGTCATAATCCGGGTCATGTATGGCCTTCCCTAAATCTCTTTTCAGCATCAGTAGGAATCTCTGTAAGAGTAAAAAACTCTAGGCTTTTAAATGTATCCGAGTTGTTGGGAATACTTTTATCAAAGGAACGCTTGGACAAAAAGACTATCGATGTCTACACCGGTAAAGTCTCCATTTCTATCCTTTTTCTCTCCCGAGATATCGTAGATTACCAAATCCGTAGTTCTACTGTTGTCTGTAGCCTGATACATCAGTCTATGGGTATAAGGATCTCCCATATAGCTTACATTAGTACTTAAATAACGAGGGATCGATCTCCGTAGAAACCGTATTGCTGAATCTTGCCTCCAGTACCGTTACCGGGCCGTAGGGGCATATTCAGTTCCAGTTACGGAGGTGGTGAATTTTTGCTACGTTTTAAAAGCCTCCTTCGCAAGGTCTTGGTAATGTTGGATTTTTCTCTGCTTTATTCTCCGGATTTGCAAGATTCGGGTTATAGTTTGGATTCCAAACGGTATTCTCGTCAGTATTGACAAAGCCCAAGGTGTTTTTCGCCGTTCTTCCTCGATCCACGATATTGGTGTAAGGGTTCCATAAGGGTATAGTTTAGCTTCCAACCGCTTTCGATTGTAGAGTTTATTCCAGAAACGATGGTCTGCATCATCCGGAATAGTGAACGTGATCTTCATCATGGTCTGGCCGGATTTCTCCCAGTTCTTCTTAAAGCTCTACGGTATAATCCTTCCCTTGACAAATTTTTTACTTTCCGGTGGAGTGTCCGCCGCATCCCAGGTTCCCAGAACAATAGAGCTTTCGTCCACATAGGTTCCTGCAGGAAGAAGATCATAGATAATGCCGGATTTTAACACATAAGGCTTGGTAAAACTCTATCTCCCTGTAAACTGGTAGGGAAAGGTTCTCCCAGTTAATTCCCCAGGCAATAACATCCATGCTTTGCTCGCTGCGCTCAGGATGGTCCACATAAGGTTTGTTTTGCTTTACCAGCTCCGAGTTAATGTTTAAGGGCTCTAAACCATAGCCTATTTCAGCCAAGTATTTTCCCGCCCTCTCTTCAATAACCGCTGTTCCTAATTGACGGACTTCTCCTACAGCACCACCTGCCAGGAAGTTCTTGTTATACTCGCCTCCATTAGCCATGGTTTTGGCAATAAAGTCCTGCATAGCAGGCTGAGGGGTTAGCTTTATGGTGAATGATGCATCAAAGTTTGTCTTATAATAGGGGGAATCCTGTTTAAACTGAAGCCCTACAATGTTATTCCAAAGCAGCCTCTAAGTCCAGCTGATTCGTCATGGTAATGTCAGTAGAGTCATTGACTGTATTCTTCTTTATTGCACCGGGCTCTGTTACGGTGAAAGATTACGCCTCCATTATCCTTTATAGCTTAAGTAACCATACTCAAAATATCCTCTTTCCAGATCCTCTTATCCTTAACCCAAAACCTCTACGGGAGGATAGCTGGAATCTTTCTTTCTGGGGCTTGCTTTACCGGAGAATTTTACCAGCTGATTACCCAAATAATCCACATCATAGGCCTTCATATCTCTTAAATAGATACGGCTATAATGGTAGTCCTCCTCTGTTTAATTTATAAACATTTCCCTCTATAAACATCCCCGTTTCTTATAGAATCACTGGAAAATTCATCCTTGTTTGTTGCTTTTTCCAGTGTTTTTCCATCCACTTGTCTGGGTTTTACAGAGAATAGCTTATACTCTCCGTCTGTAAGAGTAGTACCGGAACCGGGAACATTAGGATCAGAGGAGGTGGTATAGCTTCCATTCTCAGAAACATTTACACTGCTATCCTTTGCCTTATAGGAAGAAGAAAGCGTAAAGCTTTCATTCCAGTTGCTATATACTACAGGAGCCGCTGTACCATCTTTATAAATACTTTGTAATCCAAAAATGCCAAGGTAACTCTGTCTATCTACAGTATTATACTTCTTTAATAAAAAGTCTCCCGGCCCTGAAGAAGGAAGAAGTACCTTCATCAGGTGCTGCCTCCACCTCACCCTCTCTCACATAGCCGTCTGCCCAGGTTTCTGTAAACTTAATCTTATTCTGAATATCAAGCCCCTTCTCCCTTGGTCGTAAGATCGATACCATTGTCCTTTGCCTCTTGCAACTTGCTCATAGGATACTTATACAGTAAGGCATAAAGCTGGGAATTATACTTGTCGTAGGCATAATTTAAGGTTTCCGCATAGGGCTGATATGTGGGAAGGTTTTTCTACACTGGGGATCCTTTGGAATTCCTACATAGCTTCTACCATGGGGTTCTCCAAAAAGGCTGTGTTGCCGGAGGATTTTTTTCCCGGCTCCATAAACTTTGCAATATCCGCATAACCGTTTCTGGCAAAGATTTTCAATATTGCCATCGAAGAAATAATTGTTCCATGCCGCGTTTGTAGGAAGCTTCTTCGCACCAACCAGGATACCCTCCATCCGAATCTTTCGGATCTAAGGTATGGAAGGTATAATCAAAGGGCTGAGAACTTCCCCTGGCTCTATCCACTCTTAGATACCAAACACCGTAAAAATACTCACCCGCTTTATCCGTGGTCTCGCCCCAGCTGGGATCCCAGGAGAAGAAAAAGCCCCTGCTTTCGAATCCGCCTCGCCGTGCTTAAAATTGAATCTGGGTAGGCTCAACCTTGGTTTCCACATGAACGGAAAGAGGAACATCCTGTTTCACATCCAAATTGTTATCGCTATGGTCAATATTTAAGCTGACAGGGAATTTATTGTCATAGACACCTACCCCCTTAGTATTATCATGCTTTACTTTCAGCATGGTAGGAGTCAGGTTATAGGCAACATCCGCCTTAAAGGTAAATCCACCGTTTAACGCCCTGAAGTTAGTTAAATGAAGATACTCCTCCGGCTTATCCTTTCCGGGAACATTCTTTTTGATAATGGTATAATTAAAGCTACTTTGGGTATTGGTATTCGGTGCCTCAAGCAAACCGGTAGCCATAGAAGGTTGCAGCTTATATTGATTTCCTTCCTTTTTCTCATACACGGAAAGTTTGTCCGGTTCATTTTCATCCCAGCCTTCAAAAATTCTGGCAGGAACATCAATACTAACCGTTCCTGGATCATAACTGACATTTTTGTTTCCCTTCAGGGTAAGCTCTATGCCCAGGGTAGTTGTATCCGTACCATTGGAAGCATTCTCGGAGGAATGATTGTTAAATCTCTTTGTTCCCGCATTACACCGTTACTGCCATCAGTATAAGTATGGCCGTTAGAATGGTCGTGCTAAATCGAGGAGCATTAGGAGCTTCGTCCAGAAATGCCTTTAAAATCATGGTTGACAGCTTCTTCTCCCAAACCTACTCTCCCATCAGGACAAAGGGACTGAAATGCTTTGCGGAAAAATAGGAGTTCTTCTCCTCCTCCTTTACACTAAGGATTTCTCCGGGATGAGTCTTCAGAAAGATGTACAATCTGTAATTCTCCTCAACTTCCTCTTCTTGATCTTCTTTAAAATTTTTCCTCAGCCTTCTCTAAAGCATCCTTTATTTTTTACTTTTTCTGCAAACGAGCTCTCACCTTCTTGCCGTTCTTAGGCTGTACTTCCTTTTCCACACCGTTAACTTCTCTGTAGAAGGAAATGTCGATAGCCTCCAGAACTTCAACCTCCGCCTCTTTCCCCGGATTCTTTTTTTCTTATACTCCTTCTGAGAAAAGGGCCTTGGCTTCTTCCAGAATACTTTCTGAATCTACCGGGACCACCTTCATTTTGGTTCCCCTCATAGAAGGTTCCCTCAGAAAAGCTTGCCAGTACAGTAATATCCTTACTGTAAGAGGCCTCAAAGGAACCGGCGTCCATATACTCCGGCTTTTCCTCCTGCTTAGCTTCTTCCGATGACAAAGTCGCCTGCTCTTCCGAAGAAGACTCCTCAGTCTTTTCTTCCGAAGGAGCAGTCTTTTCCTCCTCTTCTGAAGCTAAATCTTCTTTCTTTTCCTTGTTTCCCTCTGATTCGGATTCTTCCTTCTCTAAGGCAGTTTCTTCCAAAGAAGTCTTTCTCTCCTCCCTCTTCTCTTCCGAAGAAAGGATTGCTTCCTTCTCTTCTTCCCTTTCTTTCAGACTTTCAGAGGATTTTTCTTCTGTAGCAATAGCGATACGTTCTACCGTTTCCCCGGTAATTTCTTCCGCATAGCTCATGCTTTGCAAATTTCCTGCAAGCATCAAAAACTGAGGAAATAAGCCATACCCTTCTTGGCAAATCCTCCTCTTTCGACGTCTTTTTGGAGAAAAATTCTTTCTGGGTCAGGTTTCCTTCCTCTTCCCGCTTCTCCTGCATCTAAGTGCTTTTCTGTTTTGTACTGCATGGCACACTCCTTTATGTCCAATTTCTTCCCTTCCTAAAGGAAGAAGTTTATAAACGATCTCCTGCTTTTTCGAGAAAATCGTTTTTAATAAAAAACTGTCAGGACTGCCTATTATGGGTGAGTCCTCAACAGTTTGTCGACAGAAAAATTATTATTTTATTAGTGTTTTTTCAAAATTTTTCCCCATATAATAATTCATTTCGTAAAGATACGATTTTTAATATTATTGTATAAGCTTCTTATTTTTATCATTCAATTTTTAAAGCAATATACTGCTATATTTTTGCAAATAATACCATAAAGATTTAGGAGTATAGAGAAACGAGATACGAAGTCGTTCTTCTATACTCCCCTATATGAGATTAATGTTGAATTTTAGTTTAAAAACCCCGCTATTATCTTACCTTAAACTTATCTACAAGATCATTCATCAGGTTAGCCTGAGCGGATAATTCTTCTGCCGTTGCTGCACTTTCCTCCGCTGTAGCAGAGTTTTCCTGTACTACTGCGGAAATTTCCCGTAAACCGTCACTGAGTCTACTTACTCCGGAAGACTCCTCTTCAGAAGCCTTGAAATTTCTCCAATCAAATCATTCACCTGGTTTGTACTCTCGGATACGGAATGTAAAGCTTCCGCAGTTTCCTCGGTGAACTTAGCACCCTTCTGTACTGCACCAATGGTCTCTTCAATCAGAAGAGAAGTATTCTGAGCCGCTTCCTGAGACTTCTTAGCCCAGTGTTCCGACTTCATCCGCAACTACCGCAAAGCCCTTTCCTGCCTCTCCTGCTCTTGCCGCCTCGATAGCTGCATTTAAGGAAAGGATATTGGTCTGGAAAGCGATATCATCGATGGTCTTAATAATCTTACTGATTTCCTTGGACTTCTCGGTGATTTCTTCCATAGCGCCCTGCATGTCAGTCATCTTCTGGTTTACTGGTTTCCACATGAGAACCGCTGACAACACCAGTTGCTGTGCCTTTTCCGCCTGCTTTGTAGTATGACGAATCTGTTCTGTAATATCTTCCATAGTCTTGGAAAGCTCTGCAATGGAAGAAGCCTGCTTGGTAGTACCCTCGGAAATTCTCTGGGCCATGCTGCTTACCTGTTCCGCACTGCTGCTTACTTCGGAAGAAGAAGTGTGTACGTTCTTCAAGGTACTGTTCAAGCTTGTGGAAATTTCCTGCAAAGAGTTCAAGATTGGACGAAATCTCCTTATAGTTCTCATCTTCTTTGATTTCAGATCCGAAATCTCCCTGAGCAAATGCTCCAAGCTTCGCCTGTAAATCGGATACCACATAGGTCAAACGCTTTACGATATTGTTAAAGCTCTTTACCAGACGACCGATTTCATCTTCTTGGGCATAGGAAACCTTAATGTCAAAGTTACCCTCTGCCAGCTTGTCACTTTCCTCTGCCAGCTTTCCAAGAGGACTAAGAGACTTCTTCAGTGCTGTGAAAAGAATTACCTGTAAAAGAATAAACAAAACAACTTCTGCAACAGCCAAAGCAACAAAGAGCTGGTTCTTACCCTGGTTGTAAAGGTCTAAGCTCATTGCGGACTGCACATACCAGTCTGTTCCATAGATGGTGAGCGGTGCAAAGTAACGAATGCGGTGACCGTCCTGAATGTGGAAGATACTCTCTCCGTCAAACTTGCTCTGGATGTCATTCTTAAAGGTCTCTTCTCCAACATATTCTGCAAGATTCTTTTCCTACCGCATCAGGATTGGAGCTATATACGAACTTACCATCCTTATTGATAACATCAAAGAAGGTCTTAGCACCTTCTCCGGACTTATCTTTTCCCAGAGAATCAAACATCTTAACATTTAAGTCAACTACTACCGTTCCCATAAACTGGTCATTATGAAGGATAGGTACAACCAATACGAAGATGGTCTCTCCGGTAATAGAGGATACAAAGGGATCTACAACATGACTGACCTTTTTCCTGAGAAGCTTTGGTATAATATTCTTCCGCTCCGTTTCCATAGAATTTGTAGTCCAGGAACTTGTAGAAACGCTTGTTCTCATCTCCGTTATCTCTTCCTAAATACATAGCGTATTCCGGCTCACCCTGCTGGAACGCATTTGGCTCGAAGAAAACGCCCGCACCCATAATGTGTTCATCATGACGAATCATTTCCCAAACAGAATCCAGTAAATATTTTTCTTCAAAGGATCTTCTTTCACTTAAGTGAACGGTGTCTTTTAAAAGACTGGGAACTGTTGCCGCACCGTTATCGGTTTCGTTATACATTTCATCCAAGTGCTCGCTGATTGCCCTTGCAGCGTTCTCCGCTAAAGTAATGGACTTTCTAGCTTTTTCTACGTTCATGGCAGTAGTGGATTGTAAGTAATCCTGATTAATCTTATCAAAGGATTTTCCTACCGCCTTCAGCAGAACAATGTTCGCCAGCACAAAGACTACCAACATGGATACGCAAACCAATGCAGAAATTCTTCCTGCCAGGCTGCTTCTCCTTTTACCCTTTACAGCCTTTTGCCTTCTGTCCCGGCTTTTACTCCCGGAGCTTTCTTAAAAAGCCTTGGAGCCCGGCTTTTCCTGACCCCCTGCCTGCCTGTGTCTTAACAGCAGCTTCCTTTGGGCTTAACCCTGTTTTCCTGTGTGTTTTCCATTCTTCCTCCTTGAAATTGTCATTCCTCTATCTCAGGAAAAATTCTCGTGAAATGGTAGGAGTTACTCTCTCCATGATTCCGCTTTAATCAATATCGTCAGTTTGGAAGAATGTATTAGTGAATTTACGGAAATTGTGCTCTTATGAATTTTTGCTAGTCTACCTTCTCTCCGCAGGCTTCGGCGTAGGCTTTCAGGGCTTCTTTTTTTGTTTCTTGTTTAATTTCTTCGGGGTTTCTACTACTAAGGTTACGTAGTGGTCGCCTCTAACGTTGGGGTTCTGTAAGGATGGAACGCCCTTACCCTCGTAGTCTGGTTCTGGTATCGGACTGGGTTCCCTGGAGCAATCTTTAACTCCACCGGTCCGTCCACTGTCTTTACAATGGTGCTTCCGCCCAGTGTAGCCTTGGGGAAGCTGATGGCCTCTGTTGAGTAAATATTTACGCCCTGTCTCTTAAAGAAGGGGTGATCGCTAACGGATACCTCTACCAGTAAGTCTCCCCTGGGGCCGCCGTTTCTTCCGGGATCTCCGCCTCCGGACTTACGAATGGCCTGTCCATCATCAATTCCCGCAGGAATAGCAATTTCCATGCTCTTCTCCGTGTTGATGTAACCTTCCACGGCAATCCGGACATTTTTTTCTTTAACCACTGTTCCTTCTCCGTGACATTCCGGACAGGTGGTTACCTGCTGAATGGTACCGAAGATGCTTTTGCTGAGTCATTCTTACCTGACCTGCACCGTTACAACGGGGACAGGTCTGTCTTTCCGTTCCCGGCTTTGCTCCGGGAGCCGTTACAGGTCTTACAGGTATCTTTATAGCGAATCTTAATGGTCTTCTTTACACCCTTAATAGCCTCATCAAAGGAAATACGAAGTCCTACACGAATATTGGCTCCTTTTTCCGGCATATTGGATCTTCTGCTGGAAGAACCGTAGGAGGAACCGAAGCCTCCCCGAAAAACTCGGAGAAAAATATCTCCCATATCCATGCCGCTGAAATCAAAACCGCCAAAACCGGAGCTTGCTCCCGCAGCGGAATTCGGATCAAAGGCCGCATGGCCATAGGTATCATAGGCCTTTCTCTTCTCCGGATCGGACAATACCGCATAGGCTTCCGAAGCTTCCCGGAATTTCTCTGCGGCACTTTCATCTCCGGGATTAGAGTCCGGATGGTACTGCTTTGCCAACTTTCGATAGGCTCTTTTAATGGCACTATCATCGGCATTTTTATCTACCCCCAGCACCTCATAATAATCACGCTTTTCTGCCATATATTTTCCTCTCCTTTAAATCCCAGGAAAAGACAGGCTTAAGCCTGTCTTCCCCGGAAAATTTTTCGAATTACACTTCCTTAAAGTCTCCGTCGACTACATTATCGTCAGCGTTGCCGTTCTGACTTTCAGAAGCAGTTGCTCCTGCATCTGCCGCCCGGCACCGGCTGCACCTGCTGCCTGAGCCTGCTCATACACCTTGGTGAAAAGTGCCTGAGAAGACTGCATCAGCTTCTCCTGGGCTGCCTTAATCTGCTCTGCGCCGTCCTTGGTAATTCCTCCAAAGGATTGGCTGCAAGAATATCCTCTAATGCCTTTAAGTCAGCTTCTACAGTTGCCTTATCGCTGTCGCTAATCTGGCTTCCCACATCGGTAAGAGCCTTCTTGGTCTGGAATACGATGGAATCTGCTCCGTTTCTTACTCGATAGCTTCCTTCTTCTCCTTATCCGCTGCTTCGAACTGTGCAGCTTCATTTACCGCCTTATCAATATCCTCCTTGGACATGTTGGATCCGGAGGTAATGGTGATATGCTGCTCCTTACCGGTTCCCTTTATCCTTAGCGGAAACATTTACGATACCGTTGGCATCGATGTCGAAAGGTAACTTCAATCTGAGGAACACCACGCTGTGCCGGTAAGATACCGTCCAGTCTGAACTGTCCTAAGGTCTTGTTATCTCTTGCAAACTCTCTTTCACCCTGTACAACATGGATGTCTACTGCAGTCTGATTATCTGCCGCTGTAGAGAATACCTGAGAAGCTCTGGTAGGAATGGTAGTATTTCTCTTAATAAGAGGAGTAGCCACTCCGCCTAAGGTCTCGATAGAAAGAGTTAACGGTGTTACGTCCAGAAGAAGAACATCGCTTGCTCCCCTCTTCTCCGCTCATCTTACCACCCTGTACCGCTGCACCAAGGGCAACACACACTCATCAGGGTTTAAGTTCTTGGAAGGCTCTTTTCCGGTAAGCTGCTTTACCTTCTCCTGAGCAACAGGCATTCTGGTGGAGCCACCAACCAAAAGTACCTTTCCAAGATCAGCGTTGCTAAGTCCTGCATCCTTCATGGAGTTCTGTACAGGAAGGGCAGTTCTTTCTGTCAAATCCGCAGTAATCTCCTCAAACTTTGCTCTGCTAAGCTTCATATCCAAGTGCTTTGGACCCTCTGCTGTAGCAGTAATGAAAGGCAGGTTGATATCTGTAGTGGTTGCGGAGGAAAGCTCCTTCTTTGCTTTCTCAGCCGCTTCCTTCAAACGCTGTAAAGCCATCTTATCCTGAGAAAGGTCTACCCCCTCTGCAGCCTTAAACTCGTCTACCAACCACTTGGTAATACGATCGTCATAGTCATCACCACCTAAGTGGGTATCACCGTTGGTGGACAATACTTCGATTACGCCGTCTCCGATGTCGATGATGGATACATCGAAGGTACCACCACCTAAGTCGTATACCATAACCTTCTGCTCAGATTCATCCTCCAAACCGTAAGCAAGCGCTGCCGCTGTAGGCTCGTTGATGATACGCTCTACCTTAAGACCTGCAATCTTACCTGCATCCTTGGTTGCCTGACGCTGAGCATCGTTAAAGTAAGCAGGAACGGTAATAACCGCCTCGGTTACCTTTTCTCCCAAATAGCTCTCCGCATCCGCCTTTAACTTCTGTAAAATCATAGCGGAAATTTCCTGTGGAGTATAATCCTTTCCGTCAATGGATACCTTGTAATCTGTACCCATATGTCTCTTGATGGAGGAAATGGTTCTCTCCGCATTGGTTACCGCCTGTCTCTTTGCAGGCTCTCCCACAAGACGCTCTCCGGTCTTGGTAAATGCCACTACAGAAGGGGTTGTTCTCATACCCTCTGCATTGGGGATAACAACGGGCTTTCCGCCCTCCATAACTGCTACACAGCTGTTGGTTGTTCCTAAGTCAATTCCAATAATCTTTCCCATAGTCTTTACTCTCCTTTTTCTCTATATACAAAAATGTTTTTTTCTTAAAAACTTTTTCTTACTAACGTTATTTTAGAACTCTTACATGATATGCTCATGTCTCAGGCTTTTATAGCCTTACTATCTGTTGTATTACTTTAGCACCTACTTCTTTACCTTTACCATAGAGTGTCGAACCACATTTCCCTCGATAGGTATATCCCTTCTGAAGATCCTGGGTAATGGTATCTTCCTCCGCATCTCCCTCTTCCTCCGTCATCACCGCATTGTGTAAAGCCGGATCAAACTTCTTACCGAGGGCCTCGATTTCCTGAATGTTGCAATCGGCAAACATCTTCTGAATCTGCTTGTATATTCCTTCTATGCCTTTTGACGAAGGGGGAATCCTTTTTCCTCTTCCTGCACATGACTTAAAGCTCTTTCAAAGTTGTCCACCACGGGAAGCAGAGCTTCGATAATGCTTTTGGCTCCCAGTTCAAACATCTGTGCCTTTTTCCTTCTCGGAGCGCTTTCTAAAGTTCTCATACTCCGCCAAGGTTCTAAGGTACTTATCCTTTAATTGGAGAAGTTCCGATTCTCTTCGAGCTTCCTTCCTCTACAGCCTGAGAACTCTCCACGGATTCCTCTCCGGAAGTCTCTTCGAAGCAGCCTCTGCATTCTCTTCCCTATCAACTTCTGCAGATGCGTCCTGAGCCTTATGAAGCTCCTCTTCCATCCCTTGCTGCTCTGTATTTTCTGCCACAAGTCTCTCCTTTCTCTATTTAAAAAAACTTCGTTCCATATCCTGAATCAGTTTTGTCAAAGTTTTTTTAAAAACCTTCTCATAATCCATTCGCTTCGGTCCAATGACGCCAAGAGTGTCCTGCATTCCGTTACCCAAGTGATACTTTAGCGGTAACTACTGCACAATCCGTCACATCCTCCAAAGGACTTTCCTTTCCGATATAAACCTGAATGTTTCCATCCTTTTCTTCCGACTCGTTGTCTTTCAGAAGACCTGCTCAGCTCTTCCTTCCGCTCTAAAGCGGAAATCAGCTTGAAGCATTTTCCGAATCGGTAAGCTCCGGATATTTGAAAATGTTGGTGGCGCCTGAGGTATAAATCTCCACCTCTTCCTCCTCGGGATGCAAAAGCTCCTGCATTCCCCGAAGTACGGTTTCCATGGTCGCTTTATAAGGCGTTCTATCCATTAAAGAGCGAATATCCTTTTCCCCCAGCTCCTCCACAGAGAACCCTGCTAAAAACATCATTTAACAAAAAGGTTTAAGGAGAGGATGGCAGCCTGCTCCAAAGTCCTCCGGAATGTCCAAGGTAATGGTCTTTACAATATTGCCCTGAAACATCAGAAGGAATAAGACCTTCTGCTTCTCCACCAAGGAAAGCTGCAAGAACTTGATTTTATTCTTCTGCATACTGGGGCCGGATACTAAGGCCGCGTAGTGGGTGTCACTGGCAATGTTTCTTACCAAAGCCTGTAAGGTACTTTCCAGTCGTTCCATTCTGGCAAACATAGAACTCTTCACATCGGACAAGGCCCGCTCCTGCTTTTCCATAAGCTGGTCTACATAAAAGCGGTAACCCTTTATCTGAGGGAATTCTTCCTGCAGATGTATGAGGCTGTATAATATACCCTAACTCTTCCAAGTCGCTCATTTCATTACGAATGGTTGCCGAGCTTAGATTCAAACCGGAAAACTTACTGATGGTACGAGAACCTACCGGCTCTCCGGTTTCCAAATAGTTTTTGATAATCGTGGTGAGAATAATCACCTTTCTCTGATCCACAGAACTCTTTCCTCCTTTCTTGGCTTTTGTTGGCACTCATGTATTGAGTGCTAACACATGGTCATAATATACCGCCAATGGAAGGATGTGTCAAGAATTTTTATGAAGAACTTTGTGAATTTCTGATGAACAAGGCGGGCGGAGTTTTTGCTTCATTTTATGATTTTTGAAAATATAGAAATATAGCACTTTTTAAGCAGATAGTCAGTAGTCGAGGCACGCTCCCGCTAAGCTCGCCCAACGGGTACAGTACTAACTTCAAGCATCGCGTTGCTCGCTTTCAGCAAGTACTGACGGGCCCAGATTACCTCGACTACTGACTATCTGATAAAAAGTGCTTCCAATATATCTATGCTAAAAATCAAATCAATAAAACAGAAGGCTAAAAATCCGCCCCTTCCTGTTTGGGGAAAAGCGCGCTATAAAAAGCAAGTCTTGATTTTTTCGGTGTGCTAATCCTACTCTGATAGAATCATCTCTTCCACCAACGCCAAGCCTTTTTACCGCTCTTATGCTTCCGATAGCTTCTTTTTCCTAATTGAGAAAGTCTTTCGTCTTTCTTTTCCTGATTTTCCATAAACTCTGCCAATTGCTTATCCTGAACCGGCAGTATATAGCGGATATATTCTTTATTAAATCCGGTGTAATAGTATTTTCCTTCAATCTCTCGAATTTCTTCTATTAAGATGGAGCTTTCTTTTCCTAAGAATTTCTCTCTAAATTTCTTAGAGTCTTCCAAAGCCAGTGCCAAAAGCTCTTTGGAACGGGCTGTTTTGATATTATCCGGAATCTGCTCCTTCATTTCGTCTGCTTTCGTCCCCTTTCTTCTGGAGAACTTGAATACGTGGAGATCATAGAAGGAGATTTCCTTTAAAAAAGTAAGAGACCTCTGAAAATCCTCCTCCCTTTCTCCGGGAAACCGACAATCACATCCGTAGTAATGGCCGCCAAGGGATAAACTCTTCTGATATCCTCTACCGCCTTTTTGAAGTCTTCTTTCGTATAATGACGATTCATTTCCTTTAAGGTCTTTTCCGCACCGCTTTGTAAGGACAGGTGGAAATGAGGGCAGATTGCTTCTACTTCCTTTAAACCTGCTAAAAAGCGTTCCGTAATAATTCTAGGTTCAAGACTTCCCAAACGAATTCTTTTGAATACCGGGAATCTTTTCCCACCTCAGAAATCAAATGGAGTAAAGCCTCTCCTGTTTCCGCCTTTTCTGCTGGCATATTCATAGGAAAAGATTTTTCAAAAATCCAATCCATAGGAAGACAGGTGAATGCCGGTAAGCACCACCTCTTGAAAACCTTCCTTTGCCAAATGGCAAATCTCCTCCAGACAGTCCTCTTCCTTACGGCTTCTGATCCTTCCCCGTACATAGGGGATGATACAATAGGTGCAAAACTGATTACAGCCGTCCTGCACCTTTACAAAGGCTCTGCTCTTATCCTTCGGCTTGGAGAGGAAGAGATTTTCGTACTCTCCCTCCTCCCGCACCGGGGAAAAGGGCTCCATGGGACTTGCATCATTTTCCAGCATAGCCTCCCGATAGGCCTTAATCAGCTCTACCACCCTGCCTTTTCCGGTATTTCCGATAAGAATATCAATGCCCTTATCCTCTTTCAGCTCCTCCTGCTTTCCTTCCACATAGCAGCCGGTGGCGATGACGATGGCTTCCGGATTTCTCTGCTTAGCCTGATGAATCATTTGCCGGGATTTTCGGTCCGCAATATTGGTCACGGAGCAGGTGTTAATCAAGTAAATGTCCGCCTCCTCCGTAAAATCCACCAGCCTGGCTCCTTCCTGCAAAATCGCTTCGGTCATGGCCTCTGTCTCATACGAATTGACTTTGCAGCCTAAGTTGTGCATGGCAAAGCGCAGTCCTGCTAAATTCATTTTTATCCTCTTTCTAAAATTACAGTTCTTTCACGGCTTTTCGCTTGACTTTAAAATCGTTCATTACTACAATAAACTTATCAATTTTTAAAGGAGGGTATGCTGTGAAGACGGTTCGTATTTCACTAAATTCTATTGATAAAGTTAAGTCCTTTGTAAACGAGTTGGTTCATTACTCTGATGTGGACTTCGATTTGGTTTCCGGTCGTTACGTAATTGATGCAAAGTCTATTATGGGAATTTTTCTCCTTAGACCTTTCCAAGCCCATCGACTTGAACATTCATGCTGATGATGGAGAGATGGAGGATATTTTATCCCACCTGGCTCCTTACATCATTTAACTGTTGTATCTTAACGGAAAGAAAGAAGATATACAAGGCTTTTCAAAAGTGCATGGTTTCATGCACTTTTCTTATGTAAAGAAGGAGAATTATGCAATACCAAGCATTTTTTTGATTAAATATGCAGAAATCGGCACCAAGGGAAAGAACCGTTATGTCTTTGAGGACGCCCTGGTTCATGATATTCGGATGAAATTAAAGCGGGCCAGCGGAAGCTATTCCGTAAGCCGGGAACGGGGAAGAATCTATGTCAATGTAAAGTCCGAGGACTACGATTATGAGGAGTGCATTGATGCCCTTCGCCATGTTTTCGGTATTGCCGGCATTGCACCCATGGTGCAGGTGCCTTTAAGTCCGGACTTCTCCGTTTTGGAAAATGCAGTTCTTTCCTACTTTAAAGAAGCCTATGGCGACAGCAATGTTTCCTTCAAGGTGGAAAGTCGAAGAGCCGAAAAGTCCTATCCCATGACCTCTCCGGAGCTGGATCAGGAACTTGGCCACAGCATTTTGGAGGCCTTCCCCAATGCTCGCGTGGATGTGCATAAGCCGGATGTGAAGCTTCGGTGGAAATCCGTCAGTATATGAACATTTACGGAAAAATTATTCCCGGACTGGGCGGAATGCCTCTGGTACAAACGGAAAAAGCCATGTTGCTAGCTTTCCGGAGGAATTGACTCTCCTGTTGCGGGGCTACAAGGTGGCAAAGCGCGGTGCCTTTACTGGAAGCCACCTACTTCCATGCACCCCTATACCAGTGAAAGAGCGAAAATCAAGGTTATGGATCTGCAAAGCAGGTTTCCACCTCATACCGGCCCCATACTGCTTCACGTGGTAAATTTCACGGATATTCAGCTGGCTATTTATGAGCACTGTCCCCATGAAGAGCTTACCATTATTATGCGTCGCTACATGATGCGGATTGCGGAGGCATTGGCTTATAAAAATAACTGTATCGGCTTAATTACCGGTGAATCCATCGGACAGGTGGCTTCCCAGACTCTACAAAGTCTGGTATGTACCAATGAAGTCTGCACCCTTCCGGTTTACCGTCCTTTGATTGCCTTTGATAAGCAGGAAATCGTGGATGTGGCTCAGGAAATCGGAACCTACGAAACCTCCATTGAACCCTACGAAGATTGCTGTACCATCTTCGTGGCAAAGCACCCCTGTTACCAAACCCGATTCCGGAGAAGATTCGGAAAATCAGAGGAAAAAACTGGCGCCTATTGTTGCGGAAATGGTGGAGAAGGCCATCAATGAGGCAGAGGCAATTTTAATGCGGAAAGATAAGCCTTCGAATAAAAAGGATGTAAGAAAAGTCATAGTTTGAGTTTCTTCCGATATAGGTCTTAAATTGGGGCACGCTCGCTAACCTCGTCACGCATCGGGTATCTAACTTCAAGCTTGATTCAGCCTAAAAGCTTTCAGTAAGCACCGGCGGGCCCAGATTACCCCTATTTTAGCCCCTATATCGGAAGGAAGAAATCGTCTTTTTCACATTTTTACTGCTTCCCTTTCTTTTAATGATTAACTATATTTACTCAAGAGCTTTATAAAACAATCTTTTACTCCCTCTATTAATAATATAGTTAGGAGAATACTTTACTCTGCCTGCATACATAGAGTATGGACAGGAAGTAAGATGATAGAATAAGGATTATTGCGTAACAAAGTATATATCCATTAGGAAGACTAAATCGCAAATCATAAATCCCCATTCCCTGTAACATAAGGACCAAAAATTCTATTGGTAACAACAAGGATAATAAATATCCTATACAGGAAGCCATCATCAAAATCGGCAGGATGCTCATAGAAATCTGCCTTGCTATCTGATAGGTGGTGAGCTCATTGCTCTCATCACCGCAAAATCACTTTCATTATTCAATACAACAGTCTTTACCAGTAAAATCACTGTAGTTAGCGTAATAAGCATACTTAGCAAAAGTACCCAGACGAGTATTGCCTTTACGTTGGCTATAACAGAAGCAAATTGGCTATTAAACAGCCCTTTGAAATTTTCGATATAAACAATTTCATCCCCTATTTGAGATTGAATATTCGATATTGCTCCTTCTATATCCCTATCATGTTTTAAATATACATACATTGATTCCCACCCGGCATCCGGTTCTATTTTTAGGATACCCTCATAGCTAAAGAAGACATCCAGTCCTCCGGTATAGCTGCCTTGTGTCAGTCCGGTTACTACATACTCTTCCTCCGGAGCTTGCTCTTGATAATCATTTCTAATTGAAATCACATCTCCTATTCCTTTTTAAACTCTTGAGAGATTAAGCGAAATGGCAATTTCATTGTCATAGAAAGGATACCTTCCCTTGTATAATCCTATTTTTTCCAATTTCTCATAGTCATCATAAACCGTTATTCTTCCACTTACATTGTTATCACATAGGATTTCTCCCCCTCCGGGACCTATGCATTTTATGACTGCTTTGGTGTTATCCATATCGGATATTCTCTGATATAGCTTCTGAATATCTGCTTCTTCCCCGGGCTTTAAAACAATATCAAATTTCTCCATACCACTGATTTGCGATAAACCGTCTTCTTTCTGAACAATATTGGAAAATAAAGTGATAAAAAAAGAAGAGGATAATACCGCTAATGCAACAATAAAAGCATATAGATACATTTTTGTTTCTTTCTACTAATCAATAAATAGATAGCCGATAAAAAGTCTAAGGATAATGGAATTTTCCCAAAAAATGAATGACTGATTCCGCCATTATAATTAGCTCTTTGCCATCTTATAGCTGCTACCGGAGTGATTTTCTTTACGGTAACGGTTGCATGAAAAGCAAATAGGAATACTATAATTAGATTCAGCAATAAGATTTCTAATCCTCTCATCATGTGAAAAGAATTTACCCACTTCATACCGCTTTCTGCCGTTATGGAGGGAATGAAAGTGGATGCCAGTACAGCAGATAATAAAATCCCTAGAACGCTTCCCATAAACCCTAAGAAAATATATTGGAATACAAAGGATAGTCGAATTTCCCTATCACTAATGCCTAGGGCTTTCATTACTCCAATTGTTTTAAAATCCTTATAAAAACTGTCTTTAATTCTAAAATACATTACCAGGCAAACCACTATCAGAGTTACCATAGAAAAGAAAAGTATCGCAATACTGTAAACGTGTAATGTGGAGTGCATAGAATACCGAGCGGAAGCAATATCCGTATAGGTTCCATAAGGTGCCTCTTTGATGAGTGGGATAAAGTTTTTGTTTTAAATTCTTATCTTCAGACTTAAGCAACAATAAAGCACTGCGGCTCTCATCTCCAAGAGAATTTTTTCCAATTCCGAGAAAATTTTTCTCCGGTACATCAAAAGCCATAACGCCTCGATTACCATATAAAATATCCTCCGTAAAACCGATAATCACAAAGGTCTTATACTCACCAAGGTATTTTATAGATAAATTTTCTCCTAATTGAAAACCAAATAAGGTCTTGCACAGATAAGGAACAAAGATGGCATTCTCCGGCTGAGTCTCCATTTTTCTACAACATTGACAGTAGATAAAAGATTGTCTCTATCGAAATTCCGTATAATCCACGAGCCCTGTAATTCTTCCTCATTTTCTACAGATATTGCTGTTTTTAAAAAAATTAAAAGCATCTTCGATTTCATAGGCGGAATTCATTTCTGATTCTTTAATTAAACCTTCAATTTCCCCTCTTTTCTTTTCTAAGTATTCTCTGGGAAATATAGCACTATAGTCTGCACAGTTTGTTGCTTTATAAACAGCCTTAAACAGGGAAGAAAAGCTATCTTCCATGGAGAAGGATATGCCTATCAAGAGCGAAGACACCGCAATCAAGAAAACAAAGATAACAGATCCATAAACAGTTTTTTTGATTTTAGAAAAGGTTAAAAAGTAATATTCTTTTTATCATCATTACCATCCCATTTCCTTTAAAAAGCCATCCAATTGTTTTATTCTTTCTTTATCCTTATCTGCTATATATTGTCCCAGATTACACTCCCCGCAAATCACTCCATCCTTTAAATACAGTATGCGATTTCCTCTTAAAGCAGCATTAAAGTCATGGGTAACCATTAAGACGCTTCTACCTTGTTGATGAATATTGCTTAATAGATCTAAAACTCTGCCTCCTGCTTCGGAGTTTAGTGCTCCTGTAGGTTCATCTGCAAACAATATGTCCGCTCATTGATTTCCGCACGGACAACTGCAACTCTTTTTGTGCTTCACTCCCTGAAATTTCTGAGGGATTTTTATCCCAATTTTTTTCCTCAATATGAACCATTGAGAGCAGCCGCTTTGCTTTCTGCATAACTTCAGCATTATTTTTATTTCTTAACAGACCGCACAGCACAATGTTATCCAGAACCGTAAGATTATGAATCAAATTAATCTGTTGGAATACAAATCCACAGTGATTTTTTCGAAAGTCGGATAACGCATTATTGGATTTACCGGAAATCTCTTCATCTCTAAAGAAGACTCTTCCCAAGGAAGGCCTATCCATTCCGAAAGCATATAGAGAAGAGTTGACTTACCGGAGCCTGATGCGCCCATAACCACAGTAAAATCCTCTCATAAATTTCTAAATCTATATTCTTTAAGATGTGTTCACTATGAGTTTTTCGTTGAAAAAGCTTTTTACAGAGCTTTTTCCGTTCTAATGATTATATTTTTATCATGATTCACCATTTTGCATTCCTTTCATGGTTCATTTCTACTTGCACGTCCCTTTTTCTATATTGATTTTATCATTCTAAATCTTAGCAGTCTTTGCCTCTTCCTTAACAATTCTTAACTGACTTACCATGATTCTTAACTTTATTATTCTCCTGAATTTCTTTATCCCATTTTCTAAAAATGCTATTGAAAAATACAGGCTTTGCTATGCACTACTCTTTACGAACAAAAACACTACAGGAAAGTCTTTCTTTGAAAGTTTCCTGTAGTATCTTCCATCTAATTACGCCAATGGTAAATCTATTGTTACACAAAATTGATTCTCTATTTTATCAAAACGAATTCTTCCTCCGATTTTTATCTATAATCTTTTTGCAAATATATAAGCCCAATCCGGAACCGGCAAAATCCTTTGCTTTTTTCCCTGATAAAAATCTTTGATCCACAAGATGAATTTCTTCCTCTTCAATGCTGTCTCCAAAAATCGCTAACAGAGATTCGTAAGAACTGATCAAAAACAGGAGGATACAATAATCTCTGTATTCGCATATTTATAAGAATTATTGATTATGTTGTCAAAAACCCTGCAATAATCTATTCTTATCTATTTTTTTATGATACAGGAAGGAATGAATATTTCTTAATGTAGTTTTTATAGTCTGCACTACGAATAATATCTGTCACAACTTCACTACATTCTTCTCTTTACGATAACTTCCATTTCCTCCAACTCATCTAATGTAGACTGCAATAAATTGGAAGCTCAAAAGATTGATTTGCTCCCGCTTTATCCATAATTATCATCATCTTTTTCTTTTTGGATTCGTTATCCTCTTGTAAAGCAAGAAGTTCTGTAGTTGCTTTTATGGAAGCAATCGGCGTTTTTATATCATGACTTAACGAGGCTATAAGCTCTTTTTCTCTTTTTAGAGCATTTTTGCTCATTGATTTTTAGCGTTTAAAAGCTTCTCTCTCATAATATCAAAGCTATTGGCAAATGTACTAAGAGCATTGTTACTATGAATACTGAGAGGCATCTCAAGATTTCCATCTGAAATTCTTTCTGCAAAAACTTTTTAATTGGTCTAATGGTTTGAAGTATGGTTCTCCATATTTCAAATACCAGGATTGCAATAATGATAAAAACAAGCTGTTAATCAGTAAGTAGATATTTCTCATACAAATACTATACGAAATGTAGCGTTCATAATCTTCATTTAAAACAATAAGCTTTCCTACTACTTTCTCGTTTTTTACAATATCTATAATCGTATCTTTGTTTTTTATAGAGTCTTCCAATCCACTTCTCTTCATGAGCATGGATTCGTAAACAATATCTCCCTGCTCATTAATAACATAGAATGAAAGATTGCTTTTCCTATCTCGAAAAGCACTGTCTTCCCAATACCCCCAGTTTTCCACTGACTTTCTGATATAATTTACCTCAGCAAAATCGTTAGGCTTCTTCATTATCGGTAAAGCCAACAATACTAGGGCAAGCCAGGAAAGGATCAAGATTAGTAGAAAATAAAGATACCCTTTTTTCATTGTCCTTCTCCTAGTGTCAACATGTACCCTATCCCCCAAACCGTCCTTAAAACTTGCGGTTCGTTAGGATCTATCTCTATTTTTTCTCTTAATCTGCGAATATGGACATTTAGTGTATTATCTCCGGTGATACTATCCTGCCATACATTTTGGAATAATTCCTCTTTCGATATGGTTCTGCCTTTGATTTTTTTCAGAGATAGAAAAAGTAACTTTTTCCATTCCTTTCAGCTTTATTCTTTCCCCAGCACTATATAATTCTTCTTTTTTTAAATCAGCCTCACATCTCCCCACGCTCACGCCGTCTAATTTATCTTCCGGATAATATCGTTTCAAAAAACCTGTATTTTGGCAAGCAAATAGCTGAGGGCATAAGGCTTTTGTATATAATCATCCCCTCCGATATGTAAGGCTAAAATCATGTCATCCGTACTGCTGCGCGCACTGATAAAAAATAATAGGCACATCCGTCATTTGACGGATTTTTCTTACAAAAGCTCAAACCCGGATTCATCACCTAAGTTAATATCCAGTAAAATCAACTTTACCCTATCCTTGGAAAGAACTTCAAAACATTGCTCCTGAGACTCAGCCGTAACGGTACTTTATACCAAATAAGTTCAAATATTCACTTGTAGCATCCAGCAAACTTTTCTCATCATCAATGATTAGACAATCATAAATCATAAAAACAGCTCTACCTCACTTTCTGCTTCTCCCTGTATGCGTTAATAAATAGATGGTAGATTTGCATATTCTTTACTATGTTTGAATAAAACTTTACTGACTCTTTCTTATGATAAAATTGTACTTACTTTTCTTGCAGACAAAAGGCGTGCCACTCCCCTTCCTGCAGCTCTTCCAGAATTTCCCATTCCTTCACTGCTTTCAGAGTCTTTCTGACTTCTTCCGCCTTTTTCTTCCAAAAATTCCGGAGGCAATAAAAGATTCCTCCTTCTTCCAGAAAACTTCGGTACTTCGGCGCTAAGGCAATGATAACCGGGCGCTAAAATATTGGCTAGAACCAAGGAAAAAGGGCTTTTCTTCACAGCTTTTCCGAAAGGCCAACTCTTCCTTTTCCCTGTCCCAGGATGTTTCCGATAAAAAGTGTCATCTGATCCTTAGAAAGGGTATTTTTTTCAAAAGATTTTCTTCCACTGCTCCCTCGCAAAGGGGGTCTAAATCCGTGGCGAATACTTCCTTTGCACCCAACTTTAGCGCAGCGATGCCCAGAATTCCGGAGCCGGTTCCCAAATCCAGAACCCTATCCTTTCCCTTTCCGTATTTTCCTAAGGCCTGAAGGCAGAGCTTGGTAGTTTCATGCTGTCCGGTTCCAAAGGTGGTGCCCGGGTCTACCGATAGCAGGATTTTCCCCTCTGCTTCCTTCGGAATTTCCTCCCAGCTTGGGCAGATGAAAAAGTCTCCCACAGCAAAAGGAATGGAAGAAGTCATGCCAGGCATTCATCCAGTCCTTATCCTCCGTTTCGGATTGGGTAATGGTTCCCTTACCGATATTGCAGTAGGAGGGACATATTTTCCAGCTCTTCTCTCAAGACTCTGAGAATTTCATCGCACTCTTCTTCCGTGAAAAATGTTGGAAGAATTCAAAAGTATAGGAATGATCCACCAATGGATCGGAGAAGGCCTTTTCCACTCTCTTCCTTTCGTCTTTCCTTATCTTCTTTGGAAAGTACTTCCACATAAAAAGGAAAGGGTGGCGTCCTCTATGCTGTCATCTCCTTCGGGATAAAGGTCCACAAACATCGTTTTCGCCTCTTCCTCGGTAATTCCCCGCTGGTCGGAAAAACTCTACCCCTTCAATCCCCAATTTCTTCCATAAGAAATGCGCCAGAATCTCCTCCGCCTCAACAGTGGTATCAATACTATATTTACGCCAAATCATGCCTACCCTTTCCTTCTTTCTTTCCCTCTTTTTTAACAGTAAAAAACAGGGGCTACAAAAAATCCGATATATCAAAACTGATATGCAGTATAGGTCTAAAATAGGGGTAATCTGAGCCCGATACTTGCGAAAAACAAAGGAACTGCAGTTTTTCGCTTAGTACTGCTACAGGGCGAGGTTAGCGGGAGCGTACCGATTTTTAGACCCTATACTGCATGACGAACACTTTCAGATTTCTGCAGCCCCTTTCTTTTTATGCCTTAAAAAAATTTCCTTAGAACCGGCAGTTCCTCTTTTAAAACAGAAATGCATTCCTCCAAATCTCTCTTCTCCGTATATTGGGAGAAGGAAAAAGCGCAGGGTGGAATCCAAATCACCATGACTTAGCCCGATGGCTTTCAAGGTTCCGGAGATTCCGGGTGGTTAGAGGAGCAGGCCGAGCCGCTGCTGACATAGATTCCTCTTTCCTCCAGGGCATGAAGCAGAACCTCCGCCTTTACCCCTGAAAGGCTGCGGAAACGATATGGGGTGCGGATGCCTCCCCTTTTTCCGAATGTACGGTCACTCCTTCTATTTTTTTCCAATTCATCAATAAAGAAATCCTTCAAATGATAGAGCATTTCCTGCTTTTCTTTAAAATGGCTGTAGCTAAGCTTTGCCGCAAGGCCCAGCCCTGCAATACCGGGGATATTCAGGGTACCGGAGCGAGACCGTTCTGGTGTCCTCCCCAAGCATTAACGGAGAAAGCTTTTACCTTTTCATCCACATACAAAAAATCCGATGCCCTTTGGTCCGTGAAGCTTATGTCCGCTGACGGAAAGCAGGTCTACCATATCTCTCTTGGGACGAAGCTCCATTTTTCCATAGGCCTGAATGGCATCCGTATGGAAAAAGGGTTTTAGGATTCTTCGCCTTAATGCATTGTCCGATGGCGGCAATGTCCTGAACCGCTCCCATCTCGTTGTTTACCGTCATAATGGAAACCAGAATGGTGTCTTCCCTGAATGGCATTTTCCAAATCTGTTAATGAAATATGTCCCTTTTTCATCCACCGGAAGAACCGTTAAGGAAAAACCGTGCTGCTCAAAAACTCTGAGGGCTTATAAACCGCCGGATGCTCAATGGCGGAGGTAATGATGTGCTTTACCCTGTCTTTCCATGCCAAAAGCAGGTTCCCATAAAGGCGGTATTGTTGGACTCTGTTCCTCCGGAAGTGAAAAATAATCTCTTTTTCCTTGCACTTCAAAGTGTTTGCAATGGTCTCTCTGGCCTCACGATAATAGGCTTCCGCTTCCACGCCCATCTTGTGCTTTGCCGATGGGTTTGCATAGTCTGCCAACATGGTGGTGGTCATCAAATCCGCCACCTCAGGATATACCTTGGTACTGGCTGCATTATCCAAATAGATACTTCTCATCTTCTTCTCCTTCCGGTCTTACTCCGTTGTTGCATATTCCAGCTGCATCATAATCAGGCTTAATGCCGTAATGGCTGCAGTTTCTGTCCGTAAAATGCGTTTTCCCAGACTGATAGGGAGGAATCCCTCTCCCATTGCTTGCTCCACCTCTTCCTTGGTAAAGCCTCCCTCCGGCCCGATGCAAAGGGCAATGGAGCAGTTCTTCATCCCTTTCACAGCTTCTTCCATCTTACTGAGGATTTCTCTTGTGGGAATTACGCCTCTTTCATTTTCATAGGGCAAAAGCTTAAAAATCGCAATCCTTCACATAGGAAAATGCTTCCTTCCAGCCCATTCCCTTTTCCATTTTCGGAAGAATGGAACGCTTACTCTGCTTTGCAGCAGAATCCATAATGCTTTGCCATCGACTGATTTTCTTCTCTTCCTTTTTTTCCTTCAGCTTCATCACCGTGTTCTTGCTTTCCAAAGGAATCAAGGCGGAAATCCCCAGCTCCACCGCCTTTTGGATAATCCATTCCATCTTGTCCCCCTTGGGGAGGGCTTGGAGCAGGATAATCTTTGCGGGCAATTCATGGGGCTCTTCTCGAAAGCAAATGGAAAGAACTGCCTCTTCCTCCGAAAAGGACTGAATTTCACATTGATAATCCACCCCTTCTCCATCGGAAATCAGAATTTTCTCTCCGATTTGCCCTCGCAAAAACCTTATGTAAATGGTGAAAGTTCTCTCCTCTTAAAAAGGATTTTTCTCTTCCCCTATCTCTTCTTTCGACACAAAAATGATGCATTAGCTCTTCCTTTTCTCGGAAATAATCTTAAAAAACTCCTTTATCTTACAGCTTTCGGGGAAAAGAATACAATCCCTCGCAAAAGAAGGGAAGAAAGCAAGCTAAAGGCAGAAAAAGAAAGCATTGCAAAAAGCAGAAAACAAAGCATCAAAAAAGCGGAAAAGAAAGCAAAAGGCAGATGGCTTTTTCTACCATCTGCCTCTTCCTTTTTACAAAGCTTTCTTCCAAGCCATGCCGGTTTATCAACCCTATTAAAAAGCTTTAGTTTTTAGATTTCTTCTACAGTTTTTGCTTTTCTACTATTATAAGGAACCCAAGCTTAGATTGCCTTGAATGCTTCCTCTAAGTCTTCGATGATGTCCTCCACATTTTCAATACCGATGGAAAGACGTACGGAGTTCTCCTGAATGCCCTGCTCAAGAAGCTCTTCCTTGGTTCCCTCGGAATGGGTGGTGGATGCAGGGTGAATAGCCAAAGACTTTACATCCGCAACATTTGCCAATAAGGAGAACAACTCCAGATTATCGATGAAATCCTTAGCAGTTCTTTCATTTCCCTTTACCGTAAAGGTGAAAATGGAGCCGCCGCCGTTTGGCAGGTATTTCTTATAAAGAGCCTGCTGAGCGGGATCTGTGGATGCTGCAGGGTGAGAAACGGATTCCACCTTCGGATGCTTCTTTAAATATTCCACAACCTTTAAAGCATTGTCTCTATGACGCTCTACACGAAGAGCAAGGCTCTCCAATCCCTGAATCAATACCCGAGGCGTTGAACGGAGAAATTGCCGCTCCCTCATCACGGATGGTAATGGCACGAAGATAGGTTGCGATTACCGCAGGGAGCTGTATCTACCGCAAAACGCACGCCGTGGTAAGAGGGGTTTTGGCTCGGTAAGCCATGGCCACTTCTTGCTCTTAGCCCAATCGAATTTTTCCGGCATCTACCACCAGTCCTCCTAGGGAAGAACCGTGTCCGCCGATAAACTTGGTAGCGGAGTGCACCACGATATCTGCACCGTACTCGATAGGACGAATCAGATAGGGGGTTGCAAAGGTATTGTCCACAATCAAGGGAAGACCATGCTTATGGGCAAGATTTGCCCAAGCCTCAATATCAATAGCATCTCCGTTTGGATTTCCCTAAGGACTCAATGTAGAGTGCCTTGGTATTTTCCTGAATCGCCTTCTCCGCCTCAGCTAAGTCTGTGGGAGAAACGAAGGTAGTTTCCACACCGAACTCCGGGAAGGTATGCTTTAGAAGTTATAGGTTCCTCCGTAGATATTCTTTGCACTGACAATGTGGTCTCCCTTGTGGGCAATGGCCTTAAAAGCATAGGTCACAGCTGCTGCACCGGAAGCTACAGCGAGAGCTGCTACACCGCCCTCTAAAGCCGCTACTCTGGCTTCCAGAAACGCCCCAGGGTGGGGTTGGTTAAACGTCCGTAAATGTTTCCGGCATTTCTTAAAGCAAAACGGTCTGCCGCATGATCGGGAATTATCGAAAAACATAGGATGTGGTCTGGTAAATTGGTACCGCTCTTGCGCCGGTTGCCGGATCCGCCTGCTCCTGTCCTACATGAATTGCCTTAGTATCAAATCCAAAATTTCTCTCGTTTCTCTTCTTAACTCCCATTTTATTTTCCTCCTTATACTCTACACAAGCTTTCCGATGGTTTAAAAGTTTTTCAGGCTTTTCCTTCAGCTTCTTTCTTACTGATTCTTGCTTACATCTTGCTACTTCTTGCTTACATCTTGCTACTTGCTTTTGCTTCTTTCTTCTTATCTTGCAGAAGATTTTTCTTGCTGGAGCTATACTATCATTTTCTGAAATCCCTGTATAATACAAGAGTTTTTGGATTTGGCTATAGTTTCTGTTTATAGCTAATGCTTTTATCACTGTTCCCTCTATGCCGATAAGTTCCTACCTGCTTCTAAAGCAAAAATATAGGAAGACCAATAGCTTCAAAATTCATGTATCGCTTTTTATTCTGGTCTTATATTTTTTTCTTATAAATTGGATATTTTTTTATAAGTTCAGAATTATCCTATTCTCAGATAGCAGTATATGAAATATGAGGAGGCAATTATGAAGCAAAAACACAAAGATTAGCTCTTGCTGCTTTTATTTGCGGCATTATCTTATGCTGTATTTACCTTTTTACAGATTAAAAATTCCTATCGGTGCAGATGCCACTTCTATTCATTTAGGAAATGCGGTGGTAGTCATTGCGGCACTCGTTCTGGGCGGTCCGTTAGGCGGATTTGCCGGAGCTTTGGGGATGACCATCGGTGATTTGCTGGATCCGGTTTATATCACTTATGCCCCAAAAACCTTGATTTGTAAAAATGGTAATTGGTTTAATTGTAGGCTTTGTTGCCCATAAGTTAGGGAAAAGATTCAAGATAGCAATGACAAGTCCATAATTTTTTAGATGGGTTTTTACTTTCTGCCATTTGCGGACTTTTCGCCAATGTAATCCTTGACCCCAGCATCGGCTATTTTTATAAACTCTTGATTTTAGGAAAACCTGCTGCAGAACTTTCCTTCAAGATCAATCTGTTCGCTACCGGAATCAATGCCATCACTTCCACCATCGTTTCCGTCTTTGTTTACATAGGGACTCTACCCTATCCTTCGGAAGCAAAAATATGGATACTTTGCGTCTCGCATAAAAAACAAGATACAAAGCATCAATATTTGCCACTATATTTTTCCATTATCCCTCCTTTGGGAAGTGCCTAACATACTCCCTGAACAAGCGTTTACGCAGCAAAAAAACTCCTCTTACCCTATCAGGTGAGGAGTTTTTGTTCTCAGAAAAACAAATTTTTGCCCTTCTGTCAAAGCTCAGAGCAAGCAGTGCATTGCCAAGTAAAATCGCTATAATCCAGAAAAATAGTTTTTCCCTACAGACTGCCTCTCGATTTTCAGAAAGCTGTATGGGCCGGAAACCAGACCAATCCCATTTAAAATCAAAAGGGGAATCGCATACAGCAATGTTACCCCAGCGCCTTTCCTATGGCCGAAACAGGAAGGACTCGCTTCTCTTCCAGAAAGAGAAAAAGAAATATGGAAAGGAAGGGGCAAAGCAAGTGGCTGAAAAAAATCTTGTTCCATCCAAAAATTCATGGGCAAATCCGTTTTTCCGGTCCAAGCACTAAAAAGCACCACGAAGAAGGTCAATGCCAAACACACGGAAGAAATATAGCGGAAAAGGGAAAGGGAGGGAGAAATGTCCAGCTTTCTCCTTTTTCCTTGTAAGGCCCTACTGAGTACACCCCTTTCCCGCTTGATTTTTCTTTGTAAAAGGAAAAAGAGCATAAACGCTGAACTGATTCCGCAAAGCAGGTTGGAATCGGTCGTATAGAAACGAAAAGGTTCCCAGTCCGTCATCCTGCAATCCGTGCAATACTACAATACACTCCAACAGTAGCAAAACAAAATGCCCCAGCATTAATCCCTTTTCTCCGGTCTTTTTTTCCATCCCTTACCCTTTCTATTTTTCGCTTATCTATTCCGGGAATTTCCATTTCTCTTTTTCGCTGATCTATTTAGAGAATTTTCATTTCCCATTTTAGCTTTTCCATACCAAAGCTATTTGATTGCTTTCCCCTTCTTCTCCTTACTAGCAAAAGATACAGAACACCCGCATCAAAAGGAATCGCATGATCCTTCACTCCGGTATACATCATCATTTCCCCGAAGCTCCTCCTGCATATTTTCTACCTTGAAATCACGCCCTCTGCCCCATGGGAAAGGAGGGTTGCAGAATTCCCTCTGACCACGGAAACCGCATCTGCCCCTAAAGCCAAGGCCTTATAGGCATCATAGCCGGTATCCATACTGCAATCCACGAAAATCTGCATCTTGCTGTCCCCTAAAGCCTCCTTGATTTTCGGTAAAATCTGTAGTGGGGCAATGCCGAAGGGAAGTCTACCATGATGGTGGGAAACCACGATGGCGGTACAGCCTGCTTCCTTTGCCTTCAGCGCATCCTGAACGGAAAGCACGCCCTTTGCCACAAAGGGTAGCTGGCATAGGCTACAAAGTCCGCTAAATCCTTGCTAAACACCGGTCCCATGGGGATTCCGTCTACCATCATAACGGCCGTCTGTTCCCGGCACGTGGTCAATGTCGATTCCTACTGCCACAGATCCTGCTCTCTTGCAAAGTCTATTTCTCCCGTATTCTTCCATGATCCGCAAAGGGCTTGATAATCCGCACTGTATCAGGGATTTTTAGCAACAATCTTGCCATAATCTTCATTGTCTTCCATCCCTACCCAGTTAAGCGCATTTAATTCCTTTGCCGCTAAAGCATACTCCTCCATAGGGGTTCTTCCATTTTCCAGTACCTTGTTCAAGTGGGAAAAATGCACGGCATCATAATAGGGGAGGCATATTTCTTTCAAAAATCTCCTTCTCCAAGGAAACCTCAGTACTGTCAATCACCCGCATTTCCACATGGATTCGATCCAGATAGGGCTCTGTTGTATCGATTGGCATCCTCTGCATTTCCGCTGGTCACCGGAATCACTCCGGTCTTCTCGGCCATGGGCTAGTGTTCATTTCCATAAAAATCTCCTTTCAAAAATCACCATTGATAAACATATGCTTTTATATCGCCTTTTTACCTTAGCGTTCGGCTTTTACCGAGTTCGGCTTTTTACCGATTCCGGTATTTACCCTTTAGAAAAATTCTATTCTTTCCCCATACGTAGCGTCCTCCAAGCTTCTACGCTACCGGATAGAATAAAACCAAAAGGGCATAGGCGGCAAGGGCAATCAACAAAAATAGGGAAATAAAGGCGGAAACGAATTCCTCCTGTTCCTCCTTTTGTAAAAGCCCTTTAATCTGTAAAGGTACAGAAATCCTGTAGGGACAAAGAAATACAGAATAACACCGAAGGAAAAATTCGATTCTGCATTTGCTCCTTTAAAAAGCAGGAAGAACAACAGAATAATGCTTCCGCAGAACAAAAGACGGATTCCTGCCAAAGTAAACAGAGACGCTAAAAATCCCTTTGTGCAGCCTCATGCTGTAGCCCAGGCTAAACAATATCAGAGAGCCGATGGGAACGGTCAACGTTTCCATGGTATTGTCAAAAACAGCCTTTTAGACCTGCATTTTGCATAAGGACTTGATGCAAACCGCTGGCATTCATGAATACTCGAAAAAGCACCGCAAGGATAAAAGGAGCTGGTAAATATTTTCCTCGCAAGGGTAAAAGCTTCCGTTCTCAATACTTTTTATTCATTAAAATCAAGGGCACAAGATAAAGTTAATCAGGATTCCCGCGATATCAAAGGGAATCAAATTGGCGGTATAGCTCTTTCCCACCACGTTGATATACAAGGGCAGTAGCTACTGCCCGCCTTCTCGCAGGTTAAGCACAGGAAGGGAGCAATTTTCCTGAAAGTCTCTCGGTAAAAAGCTTGGAAAGTTGTCCTCCCAGAAAGTAAACCAGCATCCAGATAAAAATCAATGATTTCTAAAAACACGCCCTTTTTCCAGATTTGTTTCCACCATAACCTGATAAATCAGGAAAGGAAACAAGATATCCAACGCAATTCTTTTTGCTCCCCTCATTTTGTTCGTAGTAATCCAAGCTCTTCTTCTGGCGTGACCTCCCAAAAATAGTAGGAAGAACACCGGAAATATCACAAGGAAACTGCTGCCATTTTCCCTCCTTGTTTTATAAAAAGCCTCAAAGGCTCTTGCTTTCGTTCCATTGAAAATTTCCAGCTTATCATATGCTTTTACCTTATGCAAGTATATGAAGGAAAGAGCGCTGCACAATGCAGAACGGCTCTTCGTATAACTTTCTTTCTTTATTTTTAAAGTAAAGGCAGTTCCATTTCCTTCATAAATAGGATGTGCATCGGTTAATGCTCTTACCCTTCTTGCTACTTCTTCCTTGCTGCTTTCGAAGTCTGTAGCTGCTTTGTAAAGACATTCTGCAATTTTCCTTCATATCCTCTTCTTTAAAACCGCGGACAGTAACTCGTGGAGTTCCGATTCTTACACCGGAGGTTAAGAATGGAGAACGGGGATCGTTGGAATTGCATTCTGTTTAATGTGATGCACTTCATCACAGGCATTCTGCAGGAACTTTCGGTAACATCCCGGAAGTTGGTTAAATCAACCAGCATTAAGTGGTTCTCCGTTCCGCGGATACCAGCTGGAATCCCTTGTCCATCATAGCGGCAGCCAATGCCTTCGCATTCTTCGCTACCTGCTGCTGATATTCTTTATACTCCGGCTTTAAAGCTTCTCCAGCAAACTGCTTTAGAAGCAATGACGTGCTCTAAAGGTCCGCCCTGCACACCTGGGAATACGAACTTATTGAAGTTGTACTTCTCTGCTACTTCTTTACTGGATAAAATCAAACCGCCACGAGGTCCTCTTAAAGTCTTATGGGTAGTTGTGGTAGTAATATGAGCATAGGAATCGGGCTTGGATGCACGCCTGCTGCAACAAGACCTGCAATATGCGCCATATCTACAAAGAATTGCGCCGCAAGCATCGGCAATCTCACGGAAACGCTTAAAGTCAATAACTCTTGGATGGAGGCACCGGCAATAATCATCTTCGGCTTTTCTTTTTAAAGCCTGCTCCATTACCGCATCATAGTCAATATAGCCTTCTTTGGTAATTCCATAAGGAATGATATTAGAGTAAAGTCCCGAAAAGTTTACGGGTGAACCATGGGTTAAATGTCCGCCGGCATCCAGCTCATACCCATAATCTTGTCCCTAGGGCCATAAATTGCCATGGTAACTGCCATATTTGCTTGTGCACCGGTGGGGTTGAACGTTTGCATATTCACATGGAATAATCCTTCGCTCTTTCGATAGCACAGCTACTACGTCTACGGCTTCCACAGCCTCCGTAATAACGCTTTCCGGGATATCCCTCCGCATACTTGTTGGTTAATACGGTTCCATAGCCAACATTGCTGTAGTGGAAACAATATTCTCGAAGCAATCAACTCGATGTTGTTTTTGCTGTCTTTCATACTCTTCAGATGCCTTCCCCACCTCAGGTCATGTTCTTGAATAAAATTCATGAGTTTCTTTGATCATTCACGCCTCCTTTTCATCTAGAATATTCCTTAATCTTCTTCCAAAAATACTCAGAAACCACCACTTTGAAGTTGCTTTATGTTGTTGTACACCTGAATCTTTGGGATAGTATAACAGATTAAATCTATTTCGACTAGATTTTTGTTCAAAAATTTTTTCTCCATCCTCAAAGAGTACTCCCTCTACTCGTGTACTCTTGTTCATCTTCCAGATATAATTTGATGGCATTTTTGTTTTTTCCCACAATTTTATAATCCTTTAGTAAAACATTCTTTTGAGCAAAGGCAGGCTTTTTCATTGCCTCTTCCGAAGGGTTCCAAGCGGGACAAGGAACGAACAAAGTCCTCTTTTAGATAGGAGAAAGGCAGGACCACATCAATCAGACCTTCTCCTCCAAATCCTCTGCCTGAAGCTTTGCATTTTTGCAGGAGAGCCTCTTTAGCATAGAAACATTTTTCCCTTGCAGCGGAAAATCCGGCCGCCATGGGATGACCTCCAAGCGTAGCAGCAGTTCCTTTTTGTTCCTCCAGGCGTTTCCGCCATGGGATAACCGAGAATGGAACGTCCGGAGGCTTTACAGCTCAGTCCTCCCCATTGGTGAGGATAAAGCAGGGACGATAATAGGCTTCCCGTATCCGTCCCGCCACAATTCCCTGCAAGACTTTCATGTAAATCGGAGGCACCAAAACAGCAACGGCACATCTCCTTCCTGTTCCGCCAGCGCCTTCGCTTCATCCACCCCTTTTTTTCGTCATTTCCTTTTCGTTCATCATTGAGAACCAGCAAGTGAGCCGCCTTTTCCTCGGCCTTGCCTTCATTCTCCTCCAGAAAAAGAGAGTGCCAGCATAGCACTTTCCAGACGACCTCCCGCATTGATGCAGGGACCGATTTGAAAACCGAGTGTATAGGAGGAAATTTCCTGCTCCGGCAAGATATGACATTGCTTTAGAAGCGCCTGCATTCCGATATTTTGAGTCTTTTGCAAATGAGCCAGGCAATACTTTACGATAACACGATTTTTCTTTTTGTAAAGGCATCACATCACAAACCGTGGCAATACCGGCAAAAGCAGACCAGCTCTCCAAAAAGCTCCAAGCCCTTTTGCCGTTTTTCCAAAAGCATTTTCATGAGAAGATAGCAGACCATGGCTCCACAGATTTCTTCATTGGGATACTTACTGCCCTCTCTTTTGGGATTCACCACGGCAAAAGGCTTCCGGAATCCTTTTTCTTTCCCTCTTCATCTCTTCGTAAATGCATGATGATCCGTAAGCAGTACATCCATACCGTAGGACTTTGCTTTCTCCATTGCGGAAAATGCGGAAATACCGTTGTCACAGGTAATCAGAAGGGAAATCTCCTCTGCCTTTGCTTCCTCGATAATCTGCTCGTTAATCCCGTAGCCATCCAAAAATTCTGTGTGGAATCACCACGGAAAGCTGTTCTTTGGAGAAAAATAAGGAAAGTGCCTCGCCAATATGGTAGAGGCACAAACCCCATCCACATCATAGTCTCCACAATCCCTAACTTTTTCTCCCTCTTTCATGGCTCGCTCCAGAGCGATTTAAAAACGAATACTGTCCGGCAGGAAAAGAGGAGGGAATCTCTTCTCCTCTAAAAATTCCGCATTTCTTCTTCTGTTGTTAAATCTCGATTCCGAAGAATGCGAACCAAAAACCGGATCCAGAGATAATTTCTCTCCAACTCCTGAAAAATCTGCCTTTTTCCCGTATACAAACCACTTTTTTCATTTTTTCCTTCTTTATTAAATCTTTTTTGCCGATGCATCTCATTATGAAACTTTTATGCTGTATCTTTCATGAAACTTTATGCTGTATCTCCGGATGTATCGCTCTGCTTCTATTGCTTTCCCTACTTCCGGCCTATCCAAAGATCAACACTTCCTCCTGTGCAAAAATCCTTTAAATTAATTTGCGGAAGTATCTGTATAGTAGAAAAGTCCGGGCATGTATTTTGAGATTAGAAATGGAGATATGATGAATTTATTAGAAATCAAAAGAGATTTAAATAAGAGTGCCTTAGCCCTTTTGTTATATGTATTGTCTGTACAGATATTAGCTGTACTTTTGGTGCTGCTTCTGCCTTTAAGCAAAGATTCCTTTACTATCCGATCAATACATCTGCATGGTCATTTCCGTGGTCATCAGCTATTGTCTTTTGAACAATATCTTTCCGAATGAAACAAGCGCAGAATCAACTAAAGAAATAAGCACAGAGCCAGTCCCAAAAAACAAGCTTTAGCATTCTGTCTTTTCTGCATTATTTTATGCTTTTTCCAAGCCGCCCAGTGGATAGGCGGAATCATCAATTACCCGATTATAACCCTCTTTACCAAGCTTGGCTTGAACCTGTCTTTTTCCGAAGAAGCGGCAAGAGGGGGAAGCCTGACGAATGCCCCTATGCTGTTTTATACGATTTTTGGTGGCTCCTCTAATGGAAGAACTGGTTTTCGCGGAGTCTTTTATCACCGCTTCCGTTCCTACGGAAAATATTTTGCAGCTTTTTGCACCGCATTTTTCTTTGCTTTTAATGCACAGCAATTTCCTGCAATTTGCACCGGCCTTCAGCATGGGAATTATTCTCTCTTTATCAGAGATCGTTACGCCCTTCCCTATTCCATCCTGTTGCATTTCAGTAATAACCTTTGTGGCCATTGTGATAAACAACCTGTCTCAGGATTCAACTCTGATTCAAGGCATCTACAGCCTATTCCTTCTTGCCGGTTTGGGATATGGCATCTACTATGTTGTAAAAATAGAAAAGCTCTGCAGAAGACAGACAATACGAAAAGGAACACTCCCTTTCCTTAAAGCAATTCTTTTCCTCTCCCCTCTTATGGGTAGATATCGTCCTGATGGTGGCTCTGGCCTGTGTCAGCCTCTTTTGTCCCTATGGATACAGGAGCAATGTAAAAATAAACTAATACAAATTTATGCATATAGGTCCGGAATAAGGGGTAATCTGAGCCCGTGGGTACTCATCACCCCTTACTTTCCAAAAAGAGTTTCCGTGGATGCCTCTTCCAAAGGCAGCACCGATATTTCCACCCAGTCGTCTTTCCCAAGCCTTTTTCCAAAGACGGATTTTCCGATGCCAGAGCCGATTTCCGCCGATGGATCCGGAAACGGAGCGACCTACGGATTTCATTACGGTCTTTTGCTTGGACTTTTCCTTTTTCCATTTCCGTTCCCTGACGAGAAGGCGTTCCTTTTCTTCTTCCTTTTCCTTAAGTCTTTGGACTCTCTCCTCTTCTTTTTCTCCTGCTTAGCTCTTTCCTTCTCCTCCGCCTTTTTCCTGTAGAAGACGGTTTTTCTGCTGTCTTTTTCTTCTAATTCCTTCTGGAAACGCTCCTGCTCTTCCTTTCCCTTTCTATGCAAGAATTCGTAAGCGGAATCTCGGTCCACCGTTTCTCCGTAGCGAATATAGAGGCTTGAAGCCTTGATGGCTCTGTCCTGCTCCTCGGCGCTAGCCTCTCCCAGATAAGACTGGGTGGGAAAATCTTGGCCTTTTTCCACGATGGCAGGACTGCCGTCCTCCTGCAAACAGGAAATCAAGGCCTCTCCTGTTCCTGGGTTCTCCAGTACCTCCTCGGAGGAAAATGCAGGATTTTCTCGAAGCTGTCCGCTGCCGCACGAATCTTCTTGCGTTCTGCTGGTGTATAGGCTCTTAAGCCATGCTGAATCTTAGTTTCCGCACTGAGCCAAAAATGGCATCCGAATATCCGAGGGCTTTGGGTAATATAATCATGTCACGCCCTGCTTCGAATCAAACGGGTGATTTGGTTTAATTTTTCCAGTAAGGCCTTGGGGTGCATCGTCGAAAAGGAGATGCGCTTCATCAAAAGAAAAAGACAAAAGCGGGGCTTCTCCAAATCCCCAACCTCCGGAAGCAGTTCATAAAGCTCCGATAAAAGGTAAAGCAGGAAGGTGGAATACAGCTCGGCTCTCCCATAATTCTCTTGGCATTAAAAATATGGATAATCCCTGTCCCTTCTCATTTTGCCGGAAGAAATCCTTTACATCCAAAGCAGGCTCGCCGAAGAATTCCTTTCCTCCCGCCTCTTCTAAGCTGCTACGAACGAATTAAGGCATTCAAACTCTGAGTAGGCAGATTTCAAAGGAAGCACTGTACTCCTTACTGTTTTCCGCCACATACTGCAATACGGAGCGAAGATCCTTGGTGTCAATCAGCAAAAGCCCTTCCTCATCCGCAATCCGAAAAACAACGCGCAAAATATCACTCTGCACATCCGTACAATTCAGCACTCGGCTTAAGAGCAATGGTCCCATCTCCGAAATCGTACAGCGAAGGAATCCCCTCCTCTTTGGATAGGGCAAAAAGCTCCACAGAGAAGCCCTGATAACGGAATTCCTCCTCTGTAAGCTTGCATTCTTCTCTTCTCTTTTCAATCCCTTCGGAAGCTTCTCCCAGCTTTAATAGACCGGATAAAGTCTCCTTTACATCGGATAGAAACACCGGAATTCCGGAGGAAAAAACTTTTTCCCCTAAAACTTTTAAGCTTTACCGTCTTACTCTGTTCCCGTTGCTCCGGCTATAAATCCGTAGACGGTTAATTTTATCGGAAAGAATAGAAATTCTCTTTCCTTCTTCGTTTATGGCAAAAATCAATTTTTAGACACAGGCTCTCCTTTTTGTGAAATCAGTAATGCCATTTTACTAAAAAACCATTCTCTTGAACATTGCTTTTTTTAATAAACTTGTCAAAACTCCCAGTGCTATGCTAGGATATAAAAAAGCTATGGAGGAAAAGAATATGATGATTTCAACCAAAGGCCGTTATGCGCTTAAGTACCCTGATTGATATAGCTGAACAGGAAAAGAAAGGAAATCCCGTTTCTATCAAAGAAGTAGCGGAACGACAGGGAATTTCCGTAAAATATTTAGAGCAGATTATCGCCCTGATGGTGAAGGGTGGATTTTTAAAGAGCGTCCGGGGAGCCAAGGGGGGATATCTTCTTTTAAAGGAAGCAAAAGGATATTTCCGTGGAGATATTTTCAGATGCTGCAGAGGGAACCCTCTCCTGTGGTTGTATTGAAAGAGAGTAATTGTGAACGGTCTGCCAGCTGTCCCACTTCCCTTATATAAGGAAATAGACGAAAGCATCTATGCCGTAGTGAATCCACAGTAGCTTGGAGGATTTACTGCAATGCAAATTCCAAAAGTAAGCTGGAGCATTGTCCAAGTAAGAACTAGAGAAAGAGAACGCAAACAAATCTTAGAGTGCTGATGTAAAACGATATCTCCTTGACACGAGCATTAGAACTAAAAAGACGATGAATTCTTCATCGTCTTTTCTCCTGTGCGACAGATTCAGAACCCACGACCTTCTGGTCCGTAGCCAGACGCTCTATCCAGCTCGAGCTACGCACGCTTGCGAAAACGCAAAGGAATATCATAGCAAAGCTTCATTTTTCCTGTCAAGCACTTCTTCTAAATCTCATCCATTGCACCGTTTCTCTCCAAGATTCCGGAATCTCTGCAAGAGATACAATACGATAACGGAACTCTGCACGAGAGCCACATGCTCCTTTAATCTTCTGGAGATTCTCTGGTAACAATGGCACAGATCTTCTCTTGGTTCCAATCAGAAGAATCAGATACTGGGAGGAAAGAATACTTGGTGTAAACGTCTCCTTTCTTAAGCCTTCGGATAAAGACTGCTGTAAAATCTCGGCACGGGTATTCAGCTTATCCTGATTCTGGATGGGCTTTCCTTCATAATCCACCAAGGTGCAAAGCATCATAAAGATGGAAGAACCTCTTCTTTCCAGATTTCGTCTAAGCACAGTGATAAACGTCAATAAAGAGCTGGTGAAGGGGCAAAGGTAAGCGCCAATCTTCCCGGTTCCATCTCGCTCTTCAGCTTCTCGTCGCCCACGAACAATGTTGGCCTGAATCTGACGGATATCGTCGGTTACTACACGAACATTGTCGGAAAGTCTTTTCGTAGCAAGCCCGTAAAGCATCGGGAATAGGTACTTCCAACTCGTCCTGATAGTAGTGAGCGCACTTCATGTATAAATCGTGTGCGGTCTTCATAATCCTTCTTCAGAATCAAAGCATCAATCATCTCAATCTGCCATCCGTTGTCCGGATAGATTTTATTAGCCTGATCGTACATCATCGAAAAAGCTCTTCGTATTCCTGATGCTCACGGTAATAAGCCCTAAGAATTCAATCACTTCATCATAAAGGCGCTTTGGGCAGAACGCTCCAAGATTACCCAGTAATCCGTAGCAAACTCCGGCAACAATTCACCCTTGTATATCTTAAAAAGCCTTCTGATAGTAAGACAACTTCTACTCTCTTCCCTTACTGTTCTTTCGCCTTTTAAGCAAAATGTCTTCGAATTCCCGCACATCCATGACGTAATCATACTCAGGAAGATACTCCGGAGCATAGATTCCTCTTTTTCTGTCAATAATCTTCTTTCCAGGCATCCCCGCTCTTTAACTGGGTTCTCGCCTGGTGGAGCAGGTTATATCAAGCTGTTGTTTTCATCCAAAAGGGACTTATGACCGAAAATTCCATCACCATCAAATCTCTTGAATGCCCCTCAGCCCTCTTAAGAGGACACCTGGTGAGCTTGGGAAATTGGCTATTGTTATTTCCTAAGTCTAACTGCTTATCTCGATGTAAAGAGAAAAGCCACCCAGCATCTCTACATAAATCCCACTCTTTCTTTTTCGCTTCCATAATCGTCCTTTATCAAAATACCATTTGTTCCTGCCTATTTTAAGATATCGCTTGTAAAGTTTTAAAAGGATAATATTTTGGCTTTTTCAATATTTCCTGTATTATACTAGGAAAAACGGAGGAGACCCTATGCGAATTTTATTAGTAGAAGACGAGAAAATTCTATCCAAGAGCATTAAAATGATTTTGAGCGGGCGGAGTATGAAGTAGATACGGCGTATGACGGGAAGAGGCTTTTGAGTATGCCAGAAACCGCCATTTACGATTTAATGATTTTAGATGTGATGATGCCTGCTGAACGGTTATCAGGTGGCAAGACAGCTACATAAAGAAAATGCAATTTATGTAGAGATGCTGGGTAGCTTTTCTCTTTACATTGAGATAGTAATTAGACTTAGGAAATAACAATAAAAGCCAAATTTCCTAAAGCTCACCGAAATTGTCCTCTTAAGAGGGCTGGGGCATTTCTAAAAGGATTTAGAATTGATGGAATATTCGGTCGCAGTCCCTTTTGGATGAAATAACATGGCAGAGATAACCTGCTCCACGAGGCGGAGCCCAGACTGAAGAAGGCAGGGATGCCCGGAAGAAGAGATTATTGACGGAAAAAGAGGTCATCACTCGGGTATCTTCCTGAGTGATGATTACGTCATGGACATGCAGGAATTCGAAGAACATTTGCTTAAAGGCGAAGAACAGTAAGGAAGAGGTAAGAGAGATGTGTCTTACTATCAGAAGCTTTTTAAGATATATACAAAGGGTGAATTATTTGCCGGGTTTTGCTACGGATTACTGGGTAATCTTGGAAGCGTTCCGCCCTCAGCGCCTTTATGATGAAGTGATTTGAATTCTAGAGAGAAGCTTATTGCGTGAGCTTTATCAGGAATACGACGAGCTTTTTCGCGATGTACAGATCAGACCAATGGCATCTATCCAGACAACGGATGGCAGGGCTGAGATGATTGATGCTTTTGATTCACAGAGAAGGATTATAAGACCGCATACGATTTACACATGAAAGTGCGCTCCCACTACTATCAGGACGAGTTGGGCGCCATTCCCGATGCTTTACGGAGCTTGCTGACGAAAGACTTTCCGACAATGTTCGTGTAGTAGCCGACGATATCCGTCAGATTCAGGCCACATTGTGCAGACTGAGACAGGCTAGAGAGCAGCGATGGGAACCGGGAAGATTGGCGCTTACCTTTGCCCCTTCACCAGCTTTATTGACGTATATCACGTGCTTAGACGAAATCTGGAAAAGAAGAGAGCTCTTCCATCTGTGATGCTTTGCACGCATGGTGGATTATGAAGGAAAGCCCTCACAAGTCAGGATAGCTGAACACCACCGATGCCGAGATTTTACAGCAGTCTTTGTCCGGAAAGGCTTAGAGAACGCACACCGTGTACAGCATTCTGCTCCAGTATCCCAGATTCACTTCTGATTGGAGTTACAGAGAAGACTGCACCGTCATTTACGAGAATCTCCAGAAGATTAAAAGAGCTGGCGAGGCTCTCGTGCAGAAGTTCCGTTATCGTATCGTATCTCTTGCAGAGATTCCCGGAATCTGGGAGAAAACGGTGCAATGGATAGAGATTTAGAAGAAAGTGCTTGACAGGAGAATGATAGGCTTTTGCTGCGTCATATCTTGCGTTTCGCAAAGCGTGCGTAGCTCCAGCTGGATAGAGCGTCTGGCTGCGGACCCAGAAGGTCGTGAGGTTCGAGATCCTGTCGCACGCAGAAAGAGACGAGTAGAAAGGAAATTCGTCGTCTAGTTCTTAATGCTCAGCTAATGTAGGATATATCGTTTACATCAGCACTATAAAAGATATGCTTTGGGTATCTCTTTGTTCTGGTTCTTACTCGACAATGCTCCAGCTTTCCTTTGAATTGCATTGCAGTAAAATCCTCCAAGCTATAGCTGATTTCACTACGGCATAAATGGCTATAAACGTCAATTTCCTTATATAAGGGGAAGGTGGGACGGCTGGCAGACCGTTTCTTAATGTCGCCCTCCTTCACACAATCCACAGAGAGGGTTCCTCACAGCATCAAAATACTCTCCCACGGAAATGTCCTTTGCTTCCTTTAAAGAAGATGTCCCCCTATGGCTCCCCGGACGCTCTTTAAAAGATCCACCTTCACCAATCGGGGCGATAATCTCACTCAAATATTTTACGGAAATCCCTGTCGCTCCTGCGCTTCCTTGATGAGACCGGTTCCTTTCATATCCCTGTTCAAGCTATATCAGTATCAAATTGTACTAAGGCACTAGCGGCCTGTAGTTTGAAATCATCATATTCTTTTCCTCCATGGCTTTTTCTGTATCCTAGCATAGCACTGGGAGTTTTGACAAGTTTATTAGCAATGTTCAAGAAGGGCTTTTGGGTGAATGGCATTTACTGATTTCACATAAAGGAGAGCCTATGTCTAAAATTGCTTTCTGCCATCAAACGAAGACGGAAGAGAAATTTCCTATTCTTTCCGATAAAATTAACGCCACGGATTTATAGCCGAGCAGCATGGAACGAGGTAAGACGAGTAAGCCTAAAAGTTTTAGCGGGAAAAGTTTTCGTCCACAGGGAATTCCGGTGTTTCTCTCCGATGTAAAGGAGACTTTATCGGTCTATTAAAGCCGGAGAAGCTTCCGAAAAGTTGAAAGAAGAGAAAGAAAAAACACAGAAGAATTCAATTATCAGAGCTACCCTGTAGACCTTTTGCCCTATCCAAGGAGAGATTCCCTTACGTACCGATTCGGAGATGGGACCATTATAATAAGCCGAGTACTGAATTGCTGCAGGATGTGCAGGCGATATTTTGCGCGTGGTCTTTAGGATTGCGGACGAAGAAGACTTTACTGATTGATACCAAGGACCTACGTTCCGTATTGCAGTATGGCGGAAAGCAGCAAGGAATGGTGCTTCCTTTGGAGTTGCCGACTCGGCTTAAATCTTGTAATCCGGGTCCCGTAT